>Ga0209164_1002368_pt1 | contig 20354 bp, 20 predicted proteins | sample MTBNYHSulfiMetaG_FD_187458 | JGI IMG/M metagenome (GOLD analysis project Ga0209164, IMG submission 187458) | Enrichment culture microbial communities from rom New York Harbor, USA that are MTBE-degrading - MTBE-NYH (New York Harbor Sulfidogenic)... | ecosystem: Environmental > Aquatic > Marine >...
CCACCGCGGTGACCATGATCAGCGGCGGGGTGAAGCCCAACGTGCTGCCCCAGTCGGCGCGAGCGGTGGTCAACTTCCGGGTGATGCCCGGGGACTCCGTCGCCGGCGTCCTGGCCCACGTGCGGGCTGTGGTGGGCGACGGGGTCACCGTGCGGCAACTGGAGGGCGGGTTCAGCGCCGAGCCGTCTCCCTTGTCGTCCACGGAGTCGGCGGCCTTCCGGGTGGTGGCCGAGGCGATCAACGACGTGTTCCCCGATGCCGCCGTGGTGCCCTGGATCGTCATGGGGGCCACCGACGCCAGGCATTACATCCCGGTGGCGGCCGACGTCTACCGCTTCAGCCCCTTCCGGCTGACTCCGGCCGACATGAGCCTGATGCACGGCACCGGGGAGCGACTGCGCCTCTCCGATGCCGACGGGGCTCTCGGCTTCTACCGGACGGTCATCGAGAAGGCCTGCGGGACGACCCAGCAGTGGTGAGGCCGGCAACCGTCGAGGAATACCTGGCGGGCGTGCCCGAGAAGCCGCGGGAGGCCCTGGAGAGGCTGCGCTGCACCATCCGGGAGGCCGCCCCGCAGGCCGCCGAGGGCATGGCCTACGGGGTGCCGGCCTTCATCGTGAACGGAAAGCCGCTCGTTTGCTACGCCGCCTTCAAGAACCACTGCGGCTTCTACCCTCTCGACCCGGACCTGATCGCCGCCCACGCCGCCGTCCTCGGGTCCTTCACCACGGCCAAGGGAACCATTCGGTTCACCCCGGAGCGTCCCCTCCCGGGCGCGCTGGTGAGGGAGATGGTCCGGGCGCGATTGGCCCAGATCACCGGCAAGCAGAACTGAGATCGGGGGGTCGCTCGCTCACCCGTCCGGGACGGAGTCCTCGGTGCCGAAAGGGAGGCCGTCGTCGTTGCAGTAGGTCTCGACGGCGTCGGGGTCGACTCCGGTGACCAGGTCGCCGTTCTCCAGAACCTCGAGGACGGTCACAAGCTGAGGCTGGCACCAGCAGTTGAACGCCCGCTGCTCCTGAAGGCTGAGGCCCATCTCCTGCAGCTTCTCCAGGACCAGGGTGGCGTAGCGGGTGTGTTCCGTGTCACGCTGTCCCCACAGGTGCACGTAGCGCTCTCCCTCCGGCGCATCGCAGCACCGGGGGTCGCCGGGCCGCCGTCCCTTGTTGCAGGCCACCATTTTCTCAAAGGCGTCCGCCAGGGCAATGCCGGCCCGAGCCTTCTGATGCATCAGGTCGCAGAGCTCCTCCCACTCGGGGGTCGGGCCCAGCACCTCGGTCACGCTGTAGGTGAAGGAGGTCGGCCACCTGGCGTCGCCGCCCTCGGCGAAGCCGGACGCCACCCAGGCCTCGATGGGCCCGTAGGTGCCGGGGAGGCCGGCCGGGCCTCCATCACAGGACCAGGAGACGGTCTCGCCCGGGAAGAGGACCCTAAACGGGCGCCCTCCTACCGGCACTTCCACCGAGCACAGCCCGGCGACAACGTTGGGCTCCAAGGCCACCAGGCGACTGGCGTTGTGCAGGGTCCCGGTGACCAGGATGGGCCGGCCCGACTCCACCTCCACCGGCCCGGTCACCACGAGTTCGAGCTGGGCAGCCTCGATGACCTCGAAGGGGATCTCGACCAGCACCGGGCCCACCGAGGAGTCCAACTCCACGCGGGCCATCGCCCTCCCCGGCGCGGCCGGCAGGGGCGGATAGCAGGAGAACGTGGCGGTCTCGCCGGCCGCCAAGTCCAACGGAGGGGTGTTGCAGTTGCCGACTCGGGGAGTGACGGCCGACACCGCCTGCGCTCCGGCGGCAACCTGCACCTCGAGGATGGCTTGGGTGCCGGCGTGGATGGGGGGATCGGTGAGGCCCTCCGGTGAGATCCCTCGGCGCTGGGCCTCGGGAGTCCAAAGGCTCTCCCACACGAAGTCCACGTCGTGCAACTCCGCAGTCACAGTCAGCGCCCCCTGGGTGACCGTGATCGGGCCTCCACCCGGCACCGCGCCGCCGGCGGTCCCGCCCGCTCCGCCTCGCAGCGGCGACGACGGTGAGGCGGCGAGCCAGGTGCCACCGGCGGCCAGAGCGACGGTCAGGGCGGACGCGGCGAGCTTGAAGCCCGTCGTCTGCCAAGCCCGTAGTCGCGGCGGCCCGGCGGGCGGGGCGGCGGAAGCCGGAGCCGGGGCAAGGGAGGGGGCCGAGGTCGAGGCCCGGGCCCCGCAGGCAACACAAAAGGCGGCACCTTCTCCCAGACGAGCCCCACAGGCCGTGCAGAAGCTCATGCCCGTCACCGCCCTTCCTCACGGACGAGATGTGACCTAGCCAACCTTACCCGGCGAAGCTGGGGCGCTCCCGCAGCCGAGGGCGGCGATGCTGCTGCCGTCGTGAGCGGTGCCCCTTGCTGAAGAAGCTACCCGCCTACTCCGGCCCCACCACACTCGCCAGCAAGTCGCGAGCGTGGGCGGCGAAGTCGAAGGCGGGATCGAGCAGGTTCCAAATGGTCAGGCCCTGCAGGGCGGCCAGCAGGAACTCGGCCCGGCGGCGCGCCTCGGCCGGGTCCAGGCGGGGGCGGGAGCGGCGCATCCCGGCGGAGAAGCGGTCGAGGCGGTTGGCGTGGTGGCGCAGGATGCGGCCCCGCAGCCGGTGGTCATCGGCGCTGCCCGCCACGGCCAGTTGCACGTAGATGCGCGCCAGCACCGGTTCGTCGCAGATGAAGCGGACGTAGGCCTCCACCAGGTCCTCGACCGTGTCCCGCCGGTGGCCGGCGGGGTCGGGGTCGACGGCTTCGAGCGCCTGGCGGACGACGGTGACCACCGCCTCTTCCTTGGTCTCGAAGAGGTTGTAGAAGGAACCGGGCAGAACCCCGGCGCGCTCGCAGATCCCCTTGAGGGTGATGCCTTCCAGCCCCGCCTCGGCCAGCAGGGACCGGGTGGCGCCGAGGATCCTCTCTTGTGTTTGCAAGCCCGCCCGGTAGCGAACCAATAGCGCCTCCTGCGGCCCGGCCGCCCTCGGATATTGAGTGTATACTCAAATTAGATCCGGCGACTGCGGAGAGGGACGGTCATGTCGCACTACAAGTCCAACCTGCGGGACATCGAGTTCAACCTGTTCGAGGCCTACCGGATCCAGGACTACCTGGGCACCGGTCCTTTCACCGCCATCGATCGAGACACGGCCGGCGACATCCTTCGGGAAACCGAGCGCCTCGCCACCGAGGAGGTGGCGGAGTCCTTCGCCGAGATCGACCACGACGGCCCCAAGCTCATCGATGGCCAGGTGATCCTGCCCGACGGGGTGAAGCGGGCCCTCGACGCCTACTACGAGGGGGGCTGGGATCGCATCGCTCTGCCCGAGAGCCTGGGTGGGTTCGGGGCTCCTCCCAGCTTGCGCTGGGCGGTGCAGGAGTTCTTCAGCGGGGCCAACGCCAGCGCCTTTCTCTACGTCTGCGCCCCGCTGATGGCCCACGTCATCGGCAACCTGGGCACCCCGGAGCAAAAGGCCACCTGGCCGGCCTGGCTCATGGACCGTCGCTGGGGCGCCACCATGGTGCTCACCGAAGCCGACGCCGGCTCCGACGTGGGGGCGGGTACGACCAAGGCGATCCCCGTCGAGGGCGACGTCTATCACATCGAAGGCGTCAAGCGGTTCATTACCAGCGGCGACGGCGACTACTACGAGAACATCCTGCACCTGACGCTGGCCCGACCGGTGGGTGCCGGCCCGGGCACCAAGGGCCTGTCGTGCTTCATCGTCCCCAAGTACCTGGTGGACGCCGACGGGGCCCCCGGGGAGTGGAACGGCGTGTCGGTCACGAATATCGAAGACAAGATGGGCATCAAGGGATCTGTTACCTGCGAGCTCACCTTCGGCCTCGACAAGCCGTGTGTCGGCTACCTGCTGGGCGGGGTGCACGAAGGCATCCGGCAGATGTTCCACGTCCTCGAGGATGCCCGCATGTCGATCGGGGCCAAGTCGGCGGCGACCATGTCGACCGGGTACCTGAACGCCCTGGAGTACGCCAAGGAGCGCATCCAGAGCGCCGATCTCACCCAGACGCGCGACCCCGACGCCCCCCGGGTGGCCATCATCCGTCATCCCGACGTGCGGCGCATGCTGATACAGCAGAAGGCGTATGCCGAGGGGATGCGGGCGCTGACCATGTACTCCGCCTGGGTTCTCGACCAGATCCAACTGCATCCCGAGGAGCCCTACTGGGCGAAGCTCTCCGACCTACTGCTTCCCCTGGTGAAGGGCTACTGCTCGGAGAAGGCCTACGACCTCATGGGGCAGTGCCTGCAGGTGCTGGGCGGCTCGGGGTTCACGAAGGATTACCCGCTGGAGCAGTACGTCCGCGACTTGAAGATCGACAGCCTGTACGAGGGGACCACCGGCATCCAGGCCCTGGACCTGTTCTTCCGCAAGATCGCCCGCGACCGCGGGGAGACCCTGATGCGGATGGCGGCGGGCATCATCGAAACGGTCAAGGGCGGCGGCAGCGATGATCCCTTCACCCGGGAGCGGGAGCTGTTGGGCAAAGCCATGGAGGATTCCCAGGGGCAGCTGGGGGTCATGGTGGGCAACACGATGGCCGCGATGCAGGACCCGGCGGTGATCTACAAGGTCGGCCTGCACACCAACGCCCTGTTGGAGAGCTTGGCCGAGGTGGTCATGGGCTGGCTGCTCTTGCGCCACGCCGAGGTGGCCCACGAGGCGCTCCCCGGTGCTTCGGCCAAGGACAAGGCCTTCTACGAGGGCAAGATCGCCTCGGCTCGTTGGTTCGCCGCCAACGTGCTGCCGCGGGCAGCGCTGCGGCGCACCCTGGCCGAGGGCGAGCAGGGCGAGCTCATGGCCCTGTCCGACGAGGCGTTCTGACACCAGGTTCTGCCTTTCCCGCTTGAAGCCGGGGGCCGCGGCGGCGCATCATGGGGCCTGCCCCACCCAGGAGCGGCACTGAGGTGACCATTACCCACCTCGAAATGCGGGAGCATCCCCGGCTGCAGACCCGCGGGCCGCATCGGGGCGGCATGCTGCTGAGGCTGGAGGAGCCGGTGGTGCCGTTCTACCGCTTCCTCTACGAGCAGATGGGCGGGCCGGCGGCGGGACTGGGCGGCCGATCCGACGACGAGATCGTCGCCGAGATCACCGACCCCGATCGTGACACCTTCGTCCTCTACCTGGGCGGGGCCCCGGCCGGGTTCTTCCAATTGGATCGGCGGACGCCCGGCGAGGTGCGCCTCACCCGGCTCGGGCTGCTGCCCGTCTTCCGGGGCCGGCACCTGGGGAAATGGTTCCTGGGCCTGGCCGTCGAGGCCGCCTGGGACTTCCGGCCGGAGCGCGTATGGACCAGCGTCGGCGACGGCGACGACCCGCGCAGCATCCTTCTCTACCAGTGGGCAGGGTTCGTCCCCTACCGCACCGAGCGCTAGAGAGGCCGGGGCCCGGGCCCCTGCCGATCCTCGTCTTCGTCGGAGGCCGGGGGCCAGGCCACCGCCAGGGCGGGACAGGGCCGCCCCGGATCACGGTGATGCCAACCGTCGGGCCCGAAGACCACGACCCCTCCGCAGTTGCGGCACACCAGGAACAGCACGAGGGGGCCATCGGCGGTCGAGTGGGGCGCCCTGAGGGTTTTGCCCCTGGTCGGGGGAGGGCAGCGGCGCGCCGCTCAGGGCAGGCTCAATATGGGGCAGAGGGAAGCGGCGGTCTCGCGGGCGGCGGCTACGGCCTGGCCGGGATCGGCAATCGACAGCAGCTGCGCCTGGGGCCAGCGCCGGCGAGCGGGCGGCACCAGGGCGGGGCGCACCACTACCAGGGCCACGCGATAGGCGCCGCCGTCGACGGCCTCCAGGCCGCCCGGCCAGCCTTCTCCGTGCTCGAACTCCAGGGGGCCGACTTCATCCACCACCAGCAGGTGGCACGGGGTGGCGGAGCGCAGCACCGCCTCGCCCCAGGCCAGGGCGGCGGCGTCGAACTCCCAGCCGGGGGTGGCGGTCCTTGCGGCCTCCGGGTAGGGGCGCCTCCGGGCGAGGAGGCGCCGCCGCCCCGAGGCCAAGTCGACGGCATCGATGGCATGCTCTTCTCCTTCGGCGAACACCTTCGGGGAGAGGATCCCGGCGACCAGGAGGCCGGGATGCCGGGAGCGCACCGCGGTGACCAAGCCGGAGCAGAAGGTGGTCTTCCCCGCCCCGCGTTCCCCGGTGATCAGATACTGGAGGGGATGGGCAGAGGAGGTCACGGGGACGCTCCGGGGAGGACCACCGGCAGCCCGTCGACCCGGGCGACCCGAACCGGTACCCCGTAGGTGGCAGTGAGGTTCTCCGAGGTGAGCAGGGCGCCGGCCGGGCCTGCGGCGAGAACTCTCCCCTCGCGCAGAAGCACGATCTGGCGGGCCACGGGAGCCACCGTCCCCGGGTCGTGGCTCGTGAAGACCACCGTGCTGCCCCGGGCGGCCAGGAGTTCGATGAGGCCCAGCAGTCGGGTGCGATTGGCCAGATCGAGGTGGGCGGTAGGTTCATCGAGCAGGAGGAGGGGAGCCTCCTGGGCCAGAGCGCGGGCGAGGGTGACCAGTTGTCGTTCCCCGCCGCTGAGTTCGGGTACCGGGCGGTTCCACAGGTGGCGCAGGCCCAGTGCCTCCAGGCTCGCCATCGCGGTGGTGACGTCGCCGTCCGAGGGCATGCCGAGGGTGGGGAGGTGAGGGGTGCGGCCCATCAGGACGAATTCGAGCACCGAGAAGTCGAAGGGCACGTACTCGTTCTGGGGCACCATCGCCACCAGGCGGCTGGCTTCGCGCCGGCTCCACTCGGCCTGGCGCCGGCCGGCGATCCACACCTCCCCGGCCCGGGGGGTGAGCAGCCCCAGGATGACGTGGAGCAGCGTGGTCTTGCCCGCCCCGTTCGGTCCGAGCAGCACCGTGGTAGCCCCGACCGGTACGTCGAGGTTCAGTCCGCTCAGGGCGTCCGGCCCGGCGGGGGCATAGCCGAAGTGGAGATCGCGTACCGAGAGAACGGGCTCGGTCATCGGGGCACCCGCAGGGTGACGCGGCTCATCAGCACCACGAAGCCGACGGCTCCCACCAGCGAGCTGACGATCCCCAGAGGGATCTCCCCGGCCAGCAGGGTGCGGGCGACGGCGTCGCACAGCACGGCGAAGGTGCCTCCCAAGAGCAGCGCCGCCGGCACCGCCAGACGAGAGTCCGCCCCGTAGGCGCGCCGGGCGAGATGCGGCACCATCAGGCCGATCCAGCCGACGATCCCTCCTACGGCGGTGACCGCGGCGGCGGCGGCCACCGCGCCGAGCAGCAGCAGGCCGCGCTCGCGGTTCAAGGCCGAGCCTAGGGAAAACGCCGACTCGTCCTGGAGGCTGAGGAGGTTCAGCCGCCAGCGCATCGCCACAACCAGCGTCAGGCCGGGCACGACGAAGGGCAACAGGTACAGCACATCGGGCCAAGTCACCCCGGAGAGGCCGCCCAGCAGCCAGAAGGTGATCGTGGGCAGTTCAGCGAAGGGGTCGGCCAGGTACTTGATGATGCCTACCCCGGCCGAGAACAGGGCCGAGACGGCGATCCCGCCCAGCACCAGCCGGAGCACCCATCCCCCGAAACGGAAGCGACGGGCCACGGCGTAGGAAAGCCCCAGGCCGGCGAGGGCGAAGGCCATGGCCGAGGCCTCCACCGCCAGCGGCGAAGCCCCGGCGCCCAGGCCCAGGATGGCCAGCGCGGCGCCGAAGGCGGCACCCTGGGATACCCCGAGGAATCCCGGTTCCACCAGGGGGTTGCGGAAGACGGTCTGCAGCACGATGCCCGCGCCGGAGAGGCTCATGCCGAGCAGCATCGCCGCCACTACCCGGGGAAAGCGCAGCGACCACACCACGCGGGCGGCCAGGTCGTCCTGCCAGAGCAGCCAGGGAGGGGTCCAGAAGGGCCCGGGATAGCGGCCTACGAAGAGAGCCAGCAGGACCAGCACCGCCAAGACCACGGCCTGGGGCCACAGGGCCCGGACGACCCGGCGAAGCGGCGGGGCCTCCTCGATGGTCACCGCTACGGCAGGCTGCCGAAGAGCGTCGGCAGCACCTCAGTCTCGACCTCTGCCGGGGTGAGCCCGTACAGCTCGGTGAAGAGGGCCTCGACCTCGGCCATGAGGTCGACCCCGGCGGCGGCCTCCGGCTGGACCTTGGTGAACAGCCAGGAGAGGCCCAGGATCCAGCGGGTGTCGGGCTGATCCCAGCTGTTGACGTCACCGGGCCATCCGTACAGCCGCCCGCTCTGCACCGCCTGCAGCGCCTGCCAGGCAGGGTCGGCGCGCAGGGCGGCTACGACCTCCTCGACATCGCCGGAATAGGAGATCACGTAGATATGGTCGGGATCCCAGGCCGCGATCTGCTCGAAGCCCGCCGTGATCCAGCCCGCCCCCGCCCCAGCTTCGGCCCACACCGGGTCCCCCCCGGCCAATTCGACCATGGTGGTCTGCAGCCAGGAGACGGGCGGCACCTCGAAAGCGGTGGTGCCCTCGGCCGCCGAGTACTGCAGCACCAGCACCTGCGGGCGGGCGTTCCCGGCCGGGCCGGCGGCCGCCTCCGCGATGGCGGCGGCTCGGTCGCGGTAGAAGGCGGCCACCTCCTCGGCCCGCTCCGGCTGCGCCAGGATCGCTCCGAGAAGAGCCAGGTCGCGCTGGTACTGCTCCGGGGTCTCCAGGTCGAGGTAGACGACCGGAATACCCAGCTGCTCCAGGGGTTCCCCCAGATCGGACGCCATGTACGACTTCAGGAGGACCAGGTCGGGATTGGTGGCTGCCACCCCTTCGGCGCCGACGTTCTTCTCGAGGATGGTCTTGGCGTCCAGTGCCGGATCGACGAGGGCAGCGAAGGCCGCGTTGGACTGCCGGCCCGCTTCGAGGCCTACGAGGCGGTCGCCTCCTTCGGGGAACATATAGAGGGCGTCGAAGATCATGAAGGCGCCGCGACCGGCCACCGTGATCCGGTCGGGCACTCCGGGGAGGTTCACGGTGCGGCCGAGAGCGTCGACCACGGTGATCGCCGCAGACGTGGGCGCTGCCTCCGAACTGCCGCAAGCGGCGGCACTCAGAGCGATGACGGCGGCCAAAGCCGGGGCGGCACAGGCCCGCAGTCGGGGGCGGTGCAGCATGCCGAGTCCTCCAGATGCTTGGGGCCCGCCGCATGTCCGGGGCCAGGGACACGGAGGCGGCACTAATCTCACTGAGATTATAGGCGGGGCGCGTCGTCCCCTCGCCGCGCCGCCGCCGCGCGGGCACAATGGAGTTCACCATGGAGCCGACGCCACTCTCGCTCACCGAGTACGCCGTGCTCGGCCTCCTCGCCGAGGGCCCGGCTCACGGCTTCGGCCTCTCCAAGGGGCTGGAAGCGGGCAGCCCGGTGGGGCGGGTGCTCACCGTGCGACGGCCTCTGGTCTATCGGGCTCTGGGGCGGCTGGTGACCGCCGGTCTGGCGGTCCCGGCACGGGTGGAGGCCGGGGAGGCCGGGCCGCAGCGGGTGATCCATCGAATCACCCCTCGGGGACGCCGGCGGCTGCAGCAGTGGCTCCAGGAACCGGTGGGGCACGTGCGGGATCTCCGGCTGGGATTCCTGGTGAAACTGGTGCTTCTGCAGCGTTCCGGCGGCTCGCCGGCGTCCCTCATCGCTCGCCAGCGTGCCGTGCTCCACGAGGCGCTGACGGCTCTGGCGGAGGCTGCCGGCTCCACCGAGGACGTGGTGGAGTTGTGGCGGGCCCACAACGCGATGGCGGCCCGTTCCTTCCTGGCTCACCTGGGGGAGCGCCCTCCGGAGCCCTGATCGCCCTGCGGGGCGGCAGGCAGCCGGCCTGCTTTGGTAGGGTCGCCGCGGGCACCATGGCGGTCATCGATCCCGTTGCCGAGGCCGATCGTCTGAGCGCCTCGTGGCGCGCCCTCGCCGCGACGCCGGTGGATCCCTCGCCGATCATTCGCACCGCCCTTCCTTTCTATGGGGTCGGCCTCAGGGATCTCGAGGGGCTGGGGCGGGCCTGGCACCGGGAGCATGCCGCCGTCGCGGCGCCCGAAGTGCTGGCGGTGGCCGATGCCTTGTGGGACCGGGGGGTTCGGGAGGACATGGTGCTGGCGGCCATGCTGGTGGAGCGGCGGCGGGAGGCCCGGGACGCTCTCGGCCTGCGCCGCCTCGACCGGTGGGGTGCCCTGCTCGACAATTGGGAGACCACCGACAACCTGGGTGGCCGCGTGGTGGGGCCGTGGGCGGCCGCGGACCCCGGGGCCCGCCTGTCCACGCTCGAACGGCTCGCCGGGCGGCGCAACCCGTGGCTGCGCCGCCTGTCGCTGGTGGGGTGTGTGCACCTGGGGCGCCGTCCCGACGCCGCCGTCTGGTGGCCGCAAGTGTCCGCACTGGTCCTCGCTCTGGCCGGCGATAGGGAAGCCGCCATTCCCAAGGCGATCTCCTGGGTGCTGCGGGCCTACACCGGCCGCTGCCCGGGCGAAGTGGCCTCGTTCCTGGAGATGCACGGCTCTCGGCTGCCGGCGATCGCGGTGCGGGAGGCTCGGAACAAGCTGGCCACGGGTTACAAGGCGGGCAAACCCTCGCGCTAGGCGGGTGGATCGGCCCAGCGGGGGTCGGCGAACTCCTGGATCTCGATGAGGTGCCCGTCGGGGTCGCGGTAGAAGGCTTGGTAGATGCGGTAGGTCTCGCTGAAAGACGGGGCGGCGACCACTTCCACGCCGGCGGCGGCAAGGCGTCGGTGCCAAGCGTCCACCGCCGGGCTCACCAGCGTGGCGATGACGCCGGCAGATGGGGCCGCCCCGGGCCGGGCACAGATGCCCAGGTAGGCCTCGCCGGCCACCCGGTAGATGCGGCAGGTGCCCTGGTCGACCACCAGCGTGAGCCCCAGGGCCTCCTGGTAGAAGGCCGCGCTCCGGAGCAGGTCGGCAACGGGGAGGAAGGTGATCTGAGCGTCTACCGGAAGGGCGGCCATAGGCGGATTCAAGCACCGTCGGCGTGGCCTAGGGTTGCGGGCGCAACGACCGGGAGAGGGAACGAATGCGCGGCTTCTTCGAGCCGGAGACGGTGGCGGTGGTGGGGGTCTCCAACGCGCCCGACAACCTCGGCAGGACCATCTCGATGAACCTGATGGCCTTCGGTTTCGAGGGGATGATCTACGAGGTGGGCCCCAAGGGGGGCGCGCTGTACGGGCGGCGTATCTACCGGTCGGTGGACGACATCCCCGACCACATCGACCTCGCGGTGCTGCTCGCCCCGGCGGGGGCCGTTCCCGAGATAATGGAGGAGTGCGGCCGCAAAGGGGTGCGGCGGGTGGTCGTGGAATCCGGTGGCTTCACCGAATACGGCGAGGAAGGGCAGCGCCTCGCCGAACGAGTGAAGGAAGCGGCGGCGCGGTGGGGCATCCGGTTCATCGGCCCCAACGGGTTGGGGGTCATCAACCGCCGTCTCGGCCTGGCTACCTCCTTCGGCATCCTCGATCCCTCCGTGCCCGCCGGGGGCATCTCGGTGCTCAGCCAGAGCGGCGGGGTGATGATCAGCATCCTCAACACCCTGACCAGCGAAGGCCTCGGCGTGGCCAAGCTGGTGTCGATGGGGAACAAGCTCGATGTCGACGAGAACGACCTCCTCGAGTACCTCATCGAGGACCCGGAGACCCACATCATCTGCATGTACCTAGAGGGCATCACCGACGGCCGGCGCCTGATGGAACTGGCCCGTCGCACCGACAAGCCCATCCTGTTGCACAAGTCCAACATCGGTGCCGCCGCCGGGCGGGTCGCCGCCTCGCACACCGCCGCCCTGGCAGCCGACGACCGGGTGGTCGACGCCGCCCTGCGGCAGGTGGGGATCGCCCGCTTCCGCAGCACCGAGACGCTGATGCACTACCTCAAGGCGCTGGCCCTGCCGCCGTTGCGGGGAAACCGCCTGGCCGTGCTGTCGCGCTCGGGCGGCCACGCGGTGATCACCGCCGACGACTGCGAGCTCAACGGGTTCGAACTGGCCACGTTGCCGGCCGACTTCCTCGAGGCGGTGCAGCAGCGCTTCCGCGCCAAGGTGGTGCGGCTCACCAACCCTATGGACCTGGGCGACCTGTTCGACCTCGAGGTCTACGGCGACCTGGCCCAGGCCACCATCGGCATGCCCGAGGTGGACGGCATGGTGTTCCTCCACACCTACGTCAGCGGCTACGAGGGGGGCCACTCCGAGGAGCTGTTCCGGAGACTGCACCGCATCTCCGTGGAGGCGGGCAAGCCCATTGCGGTGTACGCCAACACCGCCGCCTCCGAAGTCACCCGGCTGAAGCGGGTCCTTCCCGGGCCGATCTTCGACGAGCCCAGCGACGCGGTGCAAGCGCTGGCCCTCTTGCGCGACTTCGGGCGGGGGATGGCCCCCAGCGCCGAGCGCCCCGACGGCCCGGCCGACGCCTCCCGGGTGCGGAGGATCCTCGATCGCTGCCGGGGAGAGGGCCGCGATCCCCTGCTGCAGGAGTCTCTGGAGATCGCCGCCGCTTACGGCATAGCGGTCATCGAAGGGCGGCTGGCGGGCGGGGAGGAGGAGGCAGTGCAAGCCGCGGAGGCACTCGGCTACCCCGTGGTCCTCAAGGTGGTCAGCGGCGAGGTCTCCCACAAGTCCGATTTCGGCGGGGTGCAGTTGAACCTGCGGACCGAGGCCGGGGTACGCGCCGCCTACGCCGAGATGATGACGGCGGTGCGCTCCCGGGCGCCGGAGGCGGCCATCGAGGGGGTGTTGGTGCAGCCGATGGCGGCGGCCGGTCGCGACCTCATCGTGGGGGCCAACTTCGACTCCCACTTCGGCCATGTGGTCCTGGTGGGCATGGGCGGCATCTTCGTGGAGCTGCTGGGCGACACCGCCCTGCGGGTGGCGCCATTCGGGCGGCGCACCGCCGAGGCCATGTTGCGCGAACTCCGGGTGTTCCCCATGCTCGAGGGTCGGCGGGGACAGGCGGCGTCCGATCTGGAGGCGCTGGTCGAGGTGATCCGTTCCGTGACCCGCCTGGTCACCGATTTCCCCGAGATCGCCGAGCTCGACCTGAACCCGGTGCGGGTCCACGAAGCCGGGGCCGGGTGCCGGGCCCTCGACGCCCGGATCCGGCTGGGGCCACCGGGGGACTGAGCCGTGCCACCGGCCGGCTGGTCCCGGGTCGATGATGGCCCCGATCCCGGCCGGCTGATCACGGGGCTGGATCGGTTGGCCCGGGACCCGTTCTTCTGCGGCCTGCAGCAGCGCCTGTTCGAGGCCCTGGATCTGCGGGGTGGCCGGGTGATCCTCGAAATCGGCTGCGGCACCGGCGAGGCGGCGGCCGCCTTGGCCGGCGCGGGAGTGGTGGTGGTGGGGCTCGATCGGTCCCGGCGGATGCTCGAGGAGGCGCAGCGTCGCCACCCGGGTCTGTGGCTGGTGGCGGGCGAAGCGCGACGCCTTCCCGTCGCGACCGGTGCCGTCGATCGAGTGCTCGCCGCCCGCGTGCTGCATCACCTCCACGGGGCGGCGGCCGCGCTGGCGGAGTGGCGGCGCGTGCTTCGCCCCGGAGGCCGTCTGGTGAGCGCCGACTCCGATCCGGCCACTACCGTCATCGAGGGGGTGGACGCGGCGGCAGCGACGGCGGTGGCCGCCTGGCGGGCCTCGACGCGGCCCGGGGGTGCGGTCGTCGGGCGCTTGGCCGAGCATCTCGTCGCGGCCGGGTTCGGCCGGGTCGGCATCGAGAGCTACCTCCTGGAACTGAGCAGCCTGGACCGGGCCGACGGCATCATGGGCTTGGCCGACTGGGGTGAGCTGGCGGCCGAGGAAGGGGCGCTCGATCCCGGCGCGGCTCGCCGCTGGCGGGGTTGGGTGGAGGAAGCGGCCGCGGCCGGCCGGCTCCGCTTCCGCTGCCGATACGTGGTCGGTTCTGCGATTGCCCTCTGAGCCGGCGTGAAGGGCGGTCACGGCGAGACGGCTCCCCGGCCCGCGGCGACTTCCCAGGGGGAACGCGGCACCGGCGCGTGCTCTCCCGTCGGCGGCAGGTGCCCGGCGGTGTCGACCATCGACCCGGCAGGGGTGATGAGCTGAGGTTCGCCGCCGGAGAGGGGCATGCCGCTCTGGAAAGGGCCCCGGGCGGGGGCTCGGGCAGCGGGCCATATACTGCCCTCCATGCACGACAGCGTGGCGGTCCTTGGCGCCGGCGCCATTGGAGAACTGCTCGCCGGCGGCCTTCTGCGGGCCGGGTGGGAGCGCCGGGAGTTGGTGCTCGCCGCCCGCCGCCCGGAGCGCCAGAAGGAGATCGAATTGCGGGTGGGGGTCCGCACGGTGCTGGATGCCGCCGAGGCGGCCCGCGGTCATCGGGTGGTAGTCGTCACGGTGAAGCCGGGCGACGTGGCTTCCCTGATCGAGCAGATCCGCCCGGTGGTGTCCTCCGAGCAGGTCATCCTGTCGCTGGCCGCCGGGGTCCCCACCCAGGTGTTCGAGGAGGCCTTCGGCGAGGTGCCGGTGGTACGGGCCATGCCCAACACCCCGGCCCTATTCGACGAGGCGATCAGCGCCTACTGCATCGGGCGCTTTGCCGGCCCGGAGGCGGTGGGCGCTGCCGTCGGCGTGCTCGAAGCGGTGGGGCAGACCATTCTCCTCGACGAGCCGCTGCTGGACGCGGTCACTGCGGTCTCGGGTACGGGCCCGGCCTACGTCTTCCTGCTGGCGGAGGCTCTCATTGAGGCGGCGATTCGCGAAGGTATCCCGCGGCACGCGGCGGAACGCCTGGTGAAGCAGACGGCACGCGGGGCGGGCATGCTCCTCGCCGACCTCGATACCAGCCCCGAGCAACTGCGGGCCCAGGTCACCTCACCGGGCGGCACGACCGCGGCTGCGGTGCACGTGCTCGAGGAGCGGGGCTTTCGCGCTCTGGTGGAAGACGCGGTGCGGGCCGCTGCGGAACGCTCCCGGGAGTTGGGCCGCAGCGCCGAGGGTGGTTCATGAGCGCAGAAGGTAGGGTGGGGGTGTGAGCCTCCTGGGGCGCCTGGTGTTGGCGGTGACTCGCCGCCGCCTGGTGCGCCGGCTGTTCACCGCCGGCGGATGGGGACGGCGGGTGGCCACCCGGTTCGTGGCCGGAGAGAGCCTCGACGACGCCGTACGGGTCACCCGCGAACTGAACTCGCGCGGGTTCCTGGTCTCCCTCGACCACCTCGGGGAACACGTCTCCGACGCTCGCCTGGCCACCCAGGCGCGGGACGACTACCTGAGCTGCATCGACCGCATCGCCGCCGAGGGGTTGCAGGCCAACATCTCGGTGAAGCTGACCCAGTTGGGCTTGGGCCTCGATGATCCCCTGGCGGAGGAGTCGCTGCGCACACTGGCTCGACGGGCGGCGGCGGCGGGGACGACCGTCACCGTCGACATGGAGGAAAGCGCCCTCACCGACGTGACGATCGATCTCTACTGCCGGGTGCAGGCCGACTACGGGAACCTGGGCCTGGCGCTGCAGGCCTATCTGCACCGCACCCCGTCCGATCTGGCCCGGGTGCTGCCGCTGGGGGGTCACCTGCGGCTGTGCAAGGGGGCCTACGACGAGCCCGAAGAGGTGGCAGTCCGCCGTCGCTCCCAGGTGGATGAGGCTTTCCTGGCCCTTCTCGAGGACCTCATGGCTCGTGAGGAGACTCGCCCCGCCGTGGCCACCCACGATCACCGCCTGGTGGCGGCGACGCGCCGGATGGCGGAGGCTCGCCGCAACCCCTTCGAGTTCCAGATGCTCTACGGGATCCGTCCCTCGCTGCAGGCCGGACTGGTGGCCGCCGGCTACCCCTTGCGGGTCTACGTGCCGTACGGAGACTCCTGGTACCCCTATTTGACGCGCCGTATCGCGGAACGCCCGGCCAACATGTGGTTCTTCGCCCGGGCCCTCTTCGGCCGCTGAGTCGAGTGTCCGCCGAGGGCAGCGAGTAGGTCCGGGAGCGCTTCCCGGGGGGCCCATCTAGAGTTGCCGCCATGCGCCGCCGTCTGACATGCCTGTTCGCTCTGCTGGGCTTGCTCCTCGCCATTGCCCTTCCCGCCGCCGCTCAGACTCCCGATCAGGTAGCCGCCCGGGTCGGGGACTACGGCTACTGGATCGACGCCGGCCTGCCGGCCGACCCCGCCCGGATCTCGGGGGCCGTCACCCGGGCGGGCAACGCCGGGGTGCGGCTGTTCGTAGTGCTCCTCGCCGGCGATCCTTCCGGCGGGCCGACCACCTTTGCCGATGCGGTACTCGACCGTTTGGGCGACGGCACCGTCCTCGTCCTCTCGAACGCCGGTGAGGGGATGGCCTCCTTCGACTTCACTCAGGCAGAGATCGAGCGGGCCTTGGATGCCGGCTACGGCGCCGGGGGTGGCGACGTGGGCTACGTGGACGCGGTGGTGGCCACCCTCACCGGGGTGCCCATCCCGGTGGATGATGATGGGGGCGAGGCCGGCGACGGCGGCGGCAGCAAGACCGGCCTGATCGTGATCCTGGTGCTGGTCGGGGGCTTGGTGCTCCTCGTGGTTTGGGCGGTGCGACGCCAGTCGAAGAGTGCCGCTCAGAGCAAGGCACGGGCCATCGAGGAGGCGCGCAAGGAGATCAAGGCTCAACTGGACGCCATGGCCAACACCATCCTCGAGATCTCCGACGAGGTCTCGGCGTCCGCCTCGCGCGAGGACAACCAGTACCTGGAGAAGGCGAGTAAGACCTTCACCGAGGCTTCCGACGGCTACGAAGCGGCGACCGACCTGGCCCGCTTGGAGGAGATCTCCGCCCGGCTCGATGAGGCGCGCTGGCAGTTGGATGCCGCCGCCGCCCTGGCCGCGGGCAAGCCGGTTCCCCCTCGGCCCACTCCGGAGGAGCGGCACGCCTGCTTCTTCGACCCGACGCATCCCGGGCCGTTCGAGGAAGCCGAGGTGCGCACGGCCGCCGGGACCAAGACGGTGCGCGTCTGCGCCGCCGACGCCGAGAAGCTCCGGCGCGGCCAGCAGCCCGAGCCGCGGATGATCGAGGTCCAGGGGCGGCAGATCCCGGCTCCGGCGGCACCCCGCTCCTACGGCGGCGGCGGCTTCTCGTGGCTAGAGGTGTTCGCCGTCATCGTGGGAGGCATGGGCCAGGCCCGGTCCTACGACTGGGGCCCGCGGCCGACCTCGGGGGGCTGGGGCTCCGGCTCGGGTTGGGGCTCGGGCTCGCGATGGGGCTCGGGCTCCTCCTCCGGCTCGTCTCGCCGCTTCCCAAGCTCCGGCGGTTCGGGGGCACGACCCCGGGCTCGGGCAGGCCGCACCCGGACCCGGCGCCGCTGAGGAGCGGGGCCCGGCCTCCCGGCTGCCGTCCCGCGTAGGCTGCAGCGCGCTCGCCGCCGATGGCGCTGCGAACCGGCGCCTCTCTACACTGTGGCGACCGAAGCAAAGGACGGATATGGGTTTCTTCAAGCGACTCTGGGGCTACATCAAGGCTCTCTTCCGCACCAAGGCGGAGAAGATGATGGACCCCGAGATCGAGATCGAGCAGGCCATCCAGGAGGCCCGCCGGCGCGACCAGGAGTTGCGTACTCAGGCGGCCAAGGTGGTGGCGCACCGCACCCAGTTGGAGAGCCAGATCGAGCGAGCCGCCGAGGACGCCGGGGAGGCTCGGGAGATGGCCAAGCAGGCGCTGCTGAAGAGCCAGGAGGCCACTGCCGCCGGCGACACCGCGGGCGCGGAGAAATGGACCCGGACCGCCCAGGGTGTGGCCATGCGCCTGCAGGCCGCGGAGAACAACCTGGCGTCGCTGAAGAGCCAGTACGAGACGGCAGCCACCCAGGCGGAGGCCGCCAAGCGGGCGGTGCAGCAGAACGCCATGCGCCTGCAGGAACTGGCCGCCCGGCGCATGGAACTGCTGGGGGCCCTGCAGCAGGCCAAGATGCAGGAGTCGGTCAACAAGGCCGTAGAGTCGATGTCGGCCACCTTCGACGATGACGCGGTAAGCCTCGACAGGGTGGAAGACAAGATCGAGTCGCGGCGCGCCGAGGCGATGGCCCGGGCCGAGTTGCGGGAGGTCACTCCCGAGGGGGCCGAGATGGAGCTGCGCGAGACCATCTCGGTCGCTCAGGCGGACGCCAAGCTCGAGGAGCTCAAGAAGGAACTGGGCATCACCGGCTAGGTGGGCCGACCGGTTTCTTCGCCTCTCCCGGCCGAAGGGCCGGGAGAGGCGCGCCTGCGGAGCAGGCGCGGTGAGGGCATACAGCAACGAAGGCTGAGCCGTGCTCTCGCCCTCAGCCCCCCTCTAGCATCGCCCAATGCGGCACCGTCGTGCTTTCCGCCGGGGCCTGCGCGACGGCGTGGTGCTCTTCGTGGCGGTGGGCGGCTTCGGGGTGGCATACGGAGTCCTCGGCGTGCAGGCCGGCCTGGCGCCTTGGTTGGTGGTGCTCGCCTCGGCGGTGGTGGTGTCCGGAGCGGCACAGTTCGCCTGGGTGAGCCTGGCGGCCGCCGGCCCCGGGCCGGTGCTGCTGGCCGTCTCGGGCCTGGCGCTGCGCCATGTGCCGATGTCGGCTCGGGTGGCCTCACTGGTGGGGCCGCGACCGCTCCGGGTGCGGCTGGCTCTGGCCTGGGTGTTGGTCGATGAGACCTTCGGCCTCACGGTGGCCGCAGCACGGCGCGGCGAGACCGACCTGGTGGCCTACAAGGCCGCCGTGGACCTGCTGCTCTTTTCCGGTTGGGTGGTGGGAACGGTGCTCGGCGCCGGCTTGGGCGGGCGCTTCGACCCGGCGGTGTGGGGAGCGGAGGTGTTCTTCGCCGTCCTCTTCGTAGGTCTGGCGGCACCTCTGATTCGCGGCCGCTGGGACCTGGTTGTGGCGGCCCTGGCCGTCGGTGCCACCTTTGCAGCCACCGTCTTTCCAGAAGCCTGGCGGATCACGGCGGCGGCTGCAGCGGCGGCTGCGGTGGGGGTGGTGCTGCCCGATGACTGACCTGCTCGTGGTCCTGGCGATGGCCGCCGTCACCTACGGCTGCCGGGTGGTCTTCCTCGCCCGCCCTGGGAGGGAGCCGAGCGGGCGCCTCGCCCTGTTCCTGGAACGCTTCCCGCTGGCCTTGTTCGTGGCGCTGGCGGCGTCCACCCTTCTGGTCCCGGGAGGGCTCGACGACCCGGGGCCCGGCTATGCCGCCCTGGCCGGGGCGGTCGGCGGAGGCCTGCTGTCGCGGCGGTCGCTGCCCGGGATCCTGGCCGGGGGCGTGGCGGCCTACTGGCTGGCCCGCGTGTTCCTGGGATGACGCCGGGCCTGGGGCCGGGCGCCGGCCCGGAGGAGCTGGTACGAATCGGCCGGCGCCCTCACCGAGGTGAAGCGCGGTTAACACTCCTATAGACTCGGGAGCAGCTCGAGGGAAAGGGTGTATGGACAAGCGCCGCGTCACCGTCTCCCGTCTGCTGCTGGCCCTGGGGATCGCCATGCCCGTGGTCACGCTGGGCTTCTGGGGGCTGAGCCTGCTCCCAGATGAGCCGACCTTCGCCATCGGCCGGCACGTCTTCGGCAACATCCCCGAACCGCTGATCATCCTCTTCTATGTGGCGGTGGGCTTGGCGCTGGGAGTGGCCGTCTACCTGTTCTCGCTGCGGGCCCGTAACTGGGAACGCGGGGCCAAGGAACGCCGCTGGGGCCTGTGGGGACGCCGGGCCAAGGAGTTCCTGCGCGGGGTCACCATGGCCTCGGTGCTGGAGGACCGGGTGGCCGGCGTGCTCCACGCCATGATCTTCTACGGGTTCGTGGTGCTCTTCCTGGGCACCGCCACCCTGGAATTGGATCATTTGCTGCCCAACAACCTCAAGTTTCTCGAGGGCGGCTTCTACCAGGGCTACTCCCTGGTGCTAGATGCCGCCGCCCTGGTCTTCATCGCCGGGGTGGCGGGGGCGGCCGTACGGCGCTACCTGTTCCCGCCGCTGCGGATCCGCACCAAGACCAAGCCCGAGGATGCCTGGATCCTGCTGCTGCTCGGGCTGATCGGGGTGACCGGCCTGCTGACCGAGGCGGCCCGGCTGAGCCTGGAAGGGCGCCCGGACTACGAGGTGTGGTCGTTCGCCGGCTGGTACCTGTCGTACCTGTTCCCCCAGAGCACGGCGGCCGGCGCCCACCAGATCGTGTGGATCGCCCACGCGGTCTCCTTCGGGGCGTTCCTGGTGGTGCTGCCGGTCACCAAGCTGCGCCACATGCTCACCTCGCCGGTGAACATGGCGCTGGCCCCCCGCAGCCGGCCCAAGGGGGCGATGCGGGAGATGCCTAACCTGCTCGAGGCGACCGACATCGAGTCGGTGGGTGCGGCCAAGGTGGGGGAGTTCACCTGGAAGCAGTTGTACGACACCGACGCCTGCACCATCTGCGGGCGCTGCACCTCGGTGTGCCCGGCCAACCACACCGGCAAGCC
>Ga0209164_1002369_pt1 | contig 20350 bp, 11 predicted proteins | sample MTBNYHSulfiMetaG_FD_187458 | JGI IMG/M metagenome (GOLD analysis project Ga0209164, IMG submission 187458) | Enrichment culture microbial communities from rom New York Harbor, USA that are MTBE-degrading - MTBE-NYH (New York Harbor Sulfidogenic)... | ecosystem: Environmental > Aquatic > Marine >...
ATGCTGAGCGAACAATATAGCTACAGCTTCATCAGCAGGAATACTTTCAGAATTGCCGCCTAAGAGCATCTGTATTTCTTCGTCGCTCATTCCCTTTTCGAGCGCTACTTTTGCATGGAAATACGAACATACTTCACAGCCGTTTACCTCGGTTACTGCAAGCATTATCCTTTCTCTAAATTCATCGTCTATTTCTTTAGTTCTAATTCTCGATATAGCATAATGTATCCCTGCCCTCAACCCTTTATAGAAGGCTATGTATGCCTCCGTTATCGAGTACTTCTTTGGATCAAATTGTATTTCCATCACACAGTTCTCATTCGACCGCGTTCAAAGCATTTCAGCTAGGCGAGTACCCCCTACAGGAATACTCGCCTTTCTTACTGCCGTTTTGAGGGCGGCAGGGGGACCAATATAGACGTCTTGGCTTTATACGCCTCGTAGTCTGCCTGCCCGCCCCACTTCTCGTCAGCCCGGGCTTCCAGCATGGGCACGCCACTGATGCGGGTCAGCAAGATGATGACGAAAATGGGAGAAATCATCGTCAGCCATTGCCAACCGTTGAGTGTAGGCAAGGCAATGATCGCCACCCCGATCCACAACACGATCTCCCCAAAATAGTTCGGGTGCCGCGACCAGGCCCACAAACCAACATCTATAAACTTGCCAGCGTTTTTCGCCTCGGCTTTGAATTTGCTCTTCTGCCGATCAGCGATCACCTCAATGGCAAACCCGAGCAGCCACACAAGAAAACCCGCCAGAGCAAAGGCGCCCAACTCAACTTTGGCCTCTGAGGTTATGGCGGCCAAAGCAGCCGCCAGAGAAAGGGAGACCCACAAGCCCTGCAAGGTCCAGGTCAGCAAGAAGCGGGAAAACGAGGTCTTAATCTCCCGAAAACGGCGGTCCTCGCCAGCCGCACGTATGCGGCCAAACAAAAAAGTTCCCAGCCGCAATGCCCAAATGAGAATGATGCCCAGCAAAAGCAGCGCCCGAGCGTCGACTGAAGGGCTTAGCAGCACTGCCACAACGACCACGGTAATATAGGTTATGCTGCCCGTCAGATCAAAGAACATCTCGGTTCGCTTGATGTAGGCAGGGACGAAGGCGAGCCACTGCATGGCAAACGCCAGGGCCACGCACAGGGCAAAAAGCGGGACGCCGAAAACGCGATAGCCTCCCTGGCTGCCGGCAAACGCGATCCCCGCGCCGATCAGCAGTACGAGTGGTATCGCAATGAGCGATTGTCGATTGGCTTTCTCCATGATCTCCTCTCCCTTTAGATTGCTGAACGGTCAAAGATTTGTGCTGGTTGCCACCACAAAAAACGACGGGCCTTTGCCCCTGCGGGCAAATGTGGGCAAGCTAAGGAAGCCCGACTCATCCATTCTAGACGTGGGAGATCAAGCGCATATTACCCCTGCGCTTAGGCGCTCACCTACGGAGCCAAGCTAAATCTCCCACTGGTAGTTGACCAAAAAGGCGATGTAGGGGTCATTGAAGACGTACTCGATGCCCACCGCCCAGGTGCGCCAGTTGAGCTCGTCGCCGGTCAGGGCAGCGCGGTACAGCGCCACATAATTGAGGTTGCCGTACTCGAAAGGCCAGATCACGTAGCCGGCGGAGCCTCCGCTGCCGTTCTCGAGGTCGTTGCAGTATCGCGTGTAATCGGCGTTGAAGACATCCAATAGTTGCAGCAGGGCGACTTCGGCGAAAGAGCCTTGAATGGGGTACCCGCTGCCGTCCTGCACGCCCCAATCGTAAGCTGTGGCGTCGCTGAACAGGTTGGCGATGACTGACGGCGAATAGTGGACTTCGGGGTTCCACCAGTTGTGCCGTAAGGTAAGGCCGTGCGTCGGGCTGACGATCTGCGCCAGGGTTGCCCCATCTTGGGTCTGGATAGCAGTCACGAAATCGTCGAGCAGTTGGTCGATGCGTTGATCGGCGCAGAACTGATCCGAGGTCCAGTACTCGGTCAGATAGTGGGCATCCACCCAGCCAGTGCCCTGAGCCGGGTCCGCGATCTCGACCCACAGCACATCGTCAACGGTCTGCGTAAAGCCGGTGCGCTGGATATCGGCCGCCTGCGGGGGCAGGGTGTATTTGACAGGGCTATCCTCCCCAGCAGCGGTATGCACGCTGAGCGTCTCGCCCTCCGGCACCAGGACGACTGCCACGGGAGGGTATTGCGGGAAAGCCGGCACCTCCAGGGTGGGGGTCGAGGGTGGCGATTCGGTGGAGGTGGGGATAGCCGTCAGGGTGGCAGTGGGGGTCACCTGACCGAAACTGCACGCCAGGCTGACCAGCAAAACAGCCAGAATGGGAAACACGATCCGCATCCGTCTAGCCATGATCTACCTCCATTGGCAAAAACAAAGGATAATCCAGCAGCCTTTAACTCTCATCAGGGTCGTCAGCAGAGCGCTCGAACCAGGCGATGCGCACACTGGCGGCGGCGAAAATGCTGCCGGTGGCCAGCACGGCGGATTCTTGGCCCGCCAGGCGCAGCGCCTCTTCCAGGGCCTCGGCGGGGACGGGCACGGCCTTGGCCGGGCGCTCATAGTGACGGACTCGTTCCACGATCTCCTCAGGCTCCATCGCCCTGGGGTGATTGGAGTGGGTGGCGATGACCATCTCCACCCGGGGCAACAATTCGGCGAACATGCCGTCGATATCCTTATCCTCCGAAGCGCCGAAGATCAGCACAATGGGGAGATCGGGGAAATACTGGTCCAACGTGCGGCGCAGCGCCACGGCGGAATGCGGGTTGTGGGCCGCATCCACGATCACGGGAGGATCACGGCGCAACAGCTCGAAGCGGGCCGGCCATTTCACGTTGGCAAAGCCTTGCCGGATGGCCTCCTCGCCAACCGCCAGCCCAACCTCATCAGCGACCCGAAGGGTGGCGTAAGCCGTCGCAGCGTTCTCGACCTGATGATCCCCCAGCAGAGGGATCTCCAACCTGGCTTCCTCCCCCTCATCCTGCCGCCGCAGCGAGAAGGCCTGCCCGGCCAGACCGTGACTCTCGGCGGTGTACTGATAATCCACCGCCACTCTGGTGAGCGGGCTACCCCGCTCCGCCGCGATCTTGGCGACCACCGCATCGGCCGCTTCTTTCTGCGGCGAAAGCACCACCGGCACACCCGGCTTGATGATACCGGCTTTCTCGGCGGCGATCTGCTCCAGGGTATCGCCCAGGAAATAGGTGTGGTCGAGCGAAAGGGAGGTGATCACTGCAACCAGCGGCTGCACCACGTTGGTCGAGTCCAGACGCCCTCCCAGGCCCACTTCGATGATCGCCACGTCCACCTTTTGGCGTGAGAAGTGCCAGAAGGCCAGGGCGGTTTGGATCTCGAAGGTGGATAGGGGTGCGTTGGCCGAGACGTAAGGCTTGATCTCCTCAATCAAATCCACGAAAGCGCCTTCGTCGATGGGCACGCCGTTGATCTGGATGCGCTCGCTGAAATCCTTGAGGTGCGGCGAAGTGTACAACCCGACCTCATAGCCCTGGGCCTGCAGCGCCGAGGCGCACAAAGCGCACACCGAGCCTTTCCCCTTGGTTCCGGCGACATGGATAGTGGTGTAATCGAGATGGGGGTTCCCCAGGGCCTCCACCAAGGCGGACATGTGTGCCAGATCGAAATCGGCGGGGCTGAGATCCCGCTGATGTGTCCGGCTGAAATCTACGAAGCTGTAAAGGTAATCCAGCGCCCGCTGGTAGCCATCAGATTGAGACATGCGGCGATTTTACCGCTGCTCGACACTACCGGCAAGAGCAGCAGCTCAATGCAATCCCCAAAACGGAAAAGAAACGTTAACTTGCATCCACCTACAAACTGCGTTATCATTAGTGTGCTATGTGTTGGGAAACGCTCCCAGCTATTCAACCTCATATTATCCTAAAAGGAGAGAATCAATGAAGAAGAACCGACTGTTCTTGCTCCTCGCTCTTCTCGCTGCCGCGGCGCTGACCTTGAGCGCTTGTGGCGGAGGGGGGACCACGGCGGACGAGGGGCCGGCGCTCGGCACCGAAGAGAACCCCATCAAGATGCTCTTCGTCCCGTCGGTGGACACCGACTTCATGATCGCCTCCGGCGATCTGATCGAAGAAGGCCTGTTCGACGCAACCGGGCTGTACTTCGATGTCTCCGTGCCCACCTCCTACGCCGCCACCATCGAGGAAATGTGCGCATCGCCCGATGACACCGTAGGCTTTATCCCCGCCTTCGGTTACGTGATCGCCCACGACCTCTGTGGCGTCCAGTTGGGGATCGCCGCTGCCCGCGGGAACTTCCCCTACTACTGGACGGCCTTCATCGTCCAACGCGACAGCCCTTACGAAACCTTGATGGACCTGGAAGGCAAGACCTGGGGCTACGGCTCGGCGACCTCCACCTCTGGGTATCTCTTCCCCTCGCAGGTCTTCACCGACATCGGTCTGACGATCGGTGACTCGGTTGAGACCGGCGGGCACCCCGAGACGGTGCGAGCCGTCTACCTCGGCGAGGTTGACTTCGGCGCCGTGTACTTCACCCCCTGGGAGCCACCGGAGGGTGGGACTGACTGGACAGAGGATATGGACCCTGATATCCCCGCTGATCTCATAGACACCTGCGCGCCGGTCGGCGAAGACCTGCTGTGCAGCGGCTACCTGGTACGCGATGCGCGCGCCGGCGTCCGAGAGGAGTTGCCGGATGTTGTGCAGGTAGTCCGCATCCTCGAGCTGTCCCCGCCGATCTCCAACGACACGATGTCCTTCTCCCCCGACTTCCCCGAAGATCTGAAGCAGACCATCATCGATGGCCTCACCACCTTCATTCTGGAGGATCCGCGCTGCGAAAACTCCTTCTGCAATGAGAGCTTCTACTCATGGGATGATGTCGGCTATGTTACCGACGCCGACTACGACGGGATCCGCCTGATCATGCAGGCCAAAGGCATTGGGTCACTGGCAGACCTTGAGTAAGATAGCCTACCCTTTCAACTAGTGTATAGCCCCGGGATGTTCTTTACCCGGGGCTATCTCCAATTGTAGATCAGCATAAGCAATCATCTTTTTTCAACAGATCCCCCACTCGCCAACGAAATGAGGCTTTCTAAACGGCTATGTTAGAAGTAAAAAACCTCACCAAGATTTACGATGGCGAAGTCCTGGCGCTGGATAAAGTCAATTTCACCGTCCAGCCCGGTGACTTCCTGGCCGTCATCGGCCTGAGCGGCTCCGGGAAATCTACTCTGCTGCGTTGCATCAATCGCCTGGTTGAGCCCACCGCAGGGCAAATCATCTGGAACGGCGTCGATGTTACCAAGGCCAATCAGGATGAACTGCGCCAGATACGTCGCAAGATCGGCATGGTCTTCCAGCACTTCAACCTGGTCAACCGCTCAAAGGTCATCACCAACGTGCTCAGCGGCAGGCTGGGCTACGTCAATCCGGCGATGAGCATCCTCAATCGCTTCCCGAAAAGCGATTACCAGGCCGCCATCAAGCAACTGGAACGCGTGGGCATTGCCAACCAGGCCAACAAACGCGCCGACGAGTTGAGCGGAGGCCAGCAGCAGCGGGTGGGCATCGCCCGCGCCATGATCCAGGAGCCTGAATTGATCCTGGCCGATGAGCCTGTCGCCAGCCTCGACCCGGTGCTGGCCCACTCCATCATGCAGTACCTGGAGCAGATCAACAAAGAGGACGGCGTGACGGTGATCTGCAGCCTGCACTTCCTCGATCTGGTGCACCGCTATGCCGATCGCGCCATCGCCCTGAATGAAGGGGTGCTGATGTTCGACGGCTCGCCTCAAAAGATTGACGACGAGAAGTTCAAAGAGATCTACGGTCAAGAAGCCGAGCGCGTCGGCTAAGGAAGGCTACGTTGAAAAAGAAGAGATCCCCACTGAGATCAATTGGCATTGGGTTGTTAGCCTTGCTTCTCCTGGTTATCTATGCCTACGGCTTTCAGGTCACCAAGGTTAACGTCCAGGAAACCAAATCCGAGACCCGCCGCACGCAGCTCGTCCGCATCATCCGGGCACTGGCGAAGCCCGAATTCATCGAATACGATCAAGAGGAACTGATTGAGGAGACCCCGATCTACACACCCTGCCAGGAGGAGGCGGTTCCCTCGCAGACTATCGATACGGATGCCCCTTACATCATCATCAGCCCTACTTGCGCCGAGCCAGAGGGAACCGTCATGGTGGAAGGCTTCAACTTCTGGCCTGATGCAGAGGGCGAGATCTACTTCATCGCCACCAGCGGTGCGCAATTGGGTCTGGCCAAACTGGAGGCCAATCCCGACGGCCATTTCGTGAAGCAGCTGACCCTACCCGACCGGCCAAGCGAGGAGCTCCAGATCATACGCGCCATTGCCCACCACAATATTGGTTCGCCCCACTTCACCAACGTGGCCGTGGCAACCTGGGGGAAGATTATCGAGACCATCTTCCTCGCCCTGCTGGCCACCACGTTTGGCACCGCGATCGCCGTCCCACTGAGCTTCTTCGCCGCCCGAAACTTGATGAAGGAACTCACCAACCCATTTACGGGCACGGCGCTCACCGCCATCTTCACGCCCTTCGGTATCGCGGCCGGTGCCTTGCTGGCCGTGTGGGCCGGTAATGTCAGCCAAGCGCTCATAGGGAATACACTATTTGCCGTTATCGGCGTGATCCTTGGGCCAACGATCACCTTCTTCGGCGTTCGCTGGGCGATCCCGCAGGCCGACGAACCCGCCCCCAACACCACCATCCGCATCTCCCGGGTGGTCGTTTTGCTGCTTTCCGCCTTCCTAGCGATCCTGTCCCTGTTCTTCCTTTCCGACCTGGCGATAGCCTTCGGGAACGCCTTCGCCGGAAAAGCTGGTTCTTTCGGCTTCCTGTTCAGTTTCTTCCAGGACGTTGGGGATATCCTGGCATTGGTCATCACCCTGCTCGCCGCGCTGGCAGGTGGCGGTATTCTCGCCAGCCTAGCCGGAAGGTTGGGTCTAAAGCTGAGCGAGAGGGCCGCACCCCCTGTCTTGGAGGTGCTCAATCCCATCCTGGCAACAATCGCCGGAGCCTTGCTTGCTGCGCTCCTGGGCACTGGGGTGAACTGGTTGTACCAGATCGAAGAGCCGATAAGCCTCTCGGCTGGTTTCAGTGGGTTCCTGCCCGTCGCCGGGCATGCCTTCACCTTCTGGTGGCCGGCGGCGGTGGGCGCTGTGCTCGGATTGGCGCTGGCGATCTTTTCCCGAGGAAATAAGCCCATCCCCACTGGCATGGTCATCTACTACGTCTCCCGCACGATATACAACGTGATGCGCTCGATCGAATCCCTGATCATGGTGATTGTCTTCGTGGTCTGGGTGGGCATCGGGCCCTTCGCCGGTGTGCTGGCCCTGGCAACCCATACCATCGCTGCACTGGCCAAGCTGTATTCCGAACAGGTCGAAAGCATCCTGGAAGGGCCGGTCGAAGCCGTCAAGGCGACCGGCGCCAATCAAATCCAGACCATCATCTACGCCGTCATCCCTCAGGTCGTCCCACCCTACATCGCCTTCACGATCTACCGCTGGGATATCAACGTGCGTATGTCGACCATTATCGGTTTCGCTGGCGGCGGCGGTATCGGCTTCCTGCTCATCCAGAACATCCGCTTGCTCGACTATGGCGCGGCCAGCGTGCAGATGATCGCCATCGCCATCGTGGTCATGGCCATGGACTACGTCAGCGCCATGATACGCGAACGCATCGTCTGAGCCGCAAACCATCACAGTCAAACCGGCCTGGGGCTCAGCCTCCAGGCCGGTTTTTATACCCGATGGTAAAATAGCGCCCGTGTTTAAACGAGTTGCGAGCATGTTCCTGCGAGTAATCCTGTATATCGGTGCCGCCAGCCTGTTAGCGCTGGTGGTCACACGGCTGGTGGTCAGCCTGCACGTCCGGACGCGCATATTTTCCGTCGAGGACGCCCCTTCCAAGCCAGTGGCCATCGTCTTCGGCGCCGGCTTGCGCCGCGACGGCCAGCCGACCTCCGTGCTGCAAGACCGGGTGGCGACCGCTGCTGAACTCTACTTTGACGGCAAAGTGGAAGTTTTGCTAATGAGCGGCGATAACCGCTACGTGGACTATAACGAGCCCAACGCCATGAAGGAGTACGCCGTCAGCCTGGGGGTGCCAGAGGAAGACATCGTGCTCGATTTCGCCGGGCGGCGCACCTACGACACTTGCTACCGCGCCCAGGCGATATTTGGCGTTGAAGAGGCCATCCTGGTCACGCAGCGCTACCACCTCCCTAGAGCGTTGTACACCTGCAACACGCTGGGGCTCCCCTCAGTGGGTGTGGCCGCCGACCAGCGCAGCTACCGTCAAGCGGCGTTGGCCTATTGGAACCTACGCGAATGGGCCGCCACCCTGACGGCTTTCTGGGACCTTTACCTCGCCAAACCAACCCCCGTGCTGGGGGATCCCGAGCCGATCTTCCCGAGGTGAGCACCATGAACCGTGAGCAAGCCTACGCCATCGTGACCGAATTCGTGAGCAACGCGAACCTGATCCGACACATGCTGGCCGTGGAGGCCGCCATGCGCTTCTACGCCGAGCAGCACGGCGAGGACGTCGAGACCTGGGGAATCACCGGCCTGCTCCACGACTTCGATTGGGAGGTCCACCCCACGCTGGAGCAGCACCCCCAGGAAGGCGCGCCCATCCTGCGGGAGCGCGGCGTCCCCGAGGAGATCGTGCACGCCATCCTCAGCCATGCCAGCCACACCGGCGTGCCCCGCCAGACCCTGATGGAAAAGGCGCTGTACGCCTGCGATGAGATCACCGGCCTGATCACCGCTGTGGCGCTGGTGCGACCCTCGAAATCCATCCACGATGTCAAGGTCAAGTCGATCAAGAAGAAATGGAAAGACCACAGCTTCGCCGCCGGTGCTAACCGCGACGAGATTGAAGAGGCTGCCGCCGAATTCGGCGTCGACCTGTGGGAGCACGCCGGCAACGTGCTCCAGGCCATGCAATCCATCGCCGACCAGATCGGCTTGCAGGGAGTGGACTCAGCCAAGGATGCAGCCTGAAACGGGCAATTCTGGCACACAGCTTGCAACTTAGGGGACGACGAGTGTACTTCCCCAACCAGACTCGTCTGGGAGCCGTTTATGCTGCTAGAAGGCAAAGGTTTCTACATCTGGAAGATCAAGAACTGCGAAGGCGGCGATCCTAATGCCATCGCTCGCCTGGCCAAAGAGGCCGATCTGAGCCACGTGCTCGTCAAGGTGGCGGACGAAGATCGCAACTACAACTACGACAAGGACTTGGGCGTCGATCTGGTGCCCCCCGTGGCCGCAGCGCTGCGCAGCAAAGGCATCCAGGTGTGGGGCTGGCAATATGTGTACGGCGATATCCCCATCCCGGAGGCGCGCAAGGCCATCCAGCGGGTGCGCGAGCTTGGCCTGGACGGTTTTGTGGTCAATGCCGAGATGCAATACAAGGAACCGGGCAAGGACGTGGCCGCCCGCACCTACATGCAGGAACTTCGCAACGCCTTGCCAGACTTCCCCATCGCACTAAGCTCCTTCCGCTACCCCTCTTATCACCGCAATTTCCCGTGGGTCGAGTTCCTCAGCTATTGCGACCTCAACATGCCGCAGGTCTATTGGATGCAAGCGCACAACCCGGTTCCCCAGCTCCAGAGCTGCGTGCGCGAGTTCCAGGCTTTCGATCCCTACGTCCCCATCGTCCCCACCGGGGCGGCTTTCAGCGAAGATGGCTGGACAACCACGCCGGAAGACGTGGCCGCTTACCTCCCCGCCGTGCAAGAGCTTAACCTGAGCGCCACCAACTTCTGGGAATGGTACGATGCCCGCGGCAGCCGGGCGCCGGGAACCTGGGAGGTGGTGCGCGATTATCCCTGGTCGAGCACGCCAACGCCCAGGGACATCATCGACCAATACCTCGATGCCCTCAACACCCAGGACCCCACCAAGGCAGCCAGCCTGTACGATCCAAGCGCTGTGCACATCAATGCCAGCCGCACCATCCAAGGCCCGCAGGAGATCACCGCCTGGTACAGCACGCTGCACAACCACGTTCTGCCCAACGGGCGCTTCTCGCTCACCGGCCAGTCGGTCAACGATAATCGGCGGCACATAACCTGGTCGGCGACCTCGAACCAGGGGCGCGTCCTGGACGGCAGCGATTACCTGGCCCTCAAGGACGACAAGATCGCCTACCATTACACTTATTTCACAGTCACAGATTGAAGCTGCAAAACCTATAAAACACACGTAGGGGTGGGTTTGAAACCCACCCCTACGTCGTTTAATACGCTGAACGTGCTCTTCGCCTCAGCTCTTCTTCCCGCTTGCTTTGGACTCGGCTGAGGCCGATTTCTTGGCCCTGGCAGCACCCTGCTTACTGCCTTTGGCTTTGGCTGCCTTCTTGCCAGTCGCGCTGCTTTTGCCGGAGGGCTTGCTACCCTTCAAAAAGTCAGATGGCAGCTCCCAGGGCACGGTGACGCTGGTGATGCTGTCGTCCTCCCTGACCTCAACGACCAGCTTGCCTCCGGCGGGACGGCTGCGCAGCGGGGCGGCATCCAGGCGGGTCATCTTGGCCGCCAGCCGCGCCAGGTGCACGGTCACGCGCAAATTGGGCTTGCCCACCGTCATGCCCATGAGCTTCAGGCCCGGATCCAATTTCCAGCCCACCACCCCTTGCCCGTAGCGTCCTTGGCGGGGGAAACGCGCCATCTTCAAGCGCTTGGCCTTGCCATCCGAAGCCAGCAAAAAGGCCTCGTCCTGCGGCGTGACCACCTCCATGCCAACGATGGCCTCCCCATCGGGCAGTTTCATGCCCATCACGCCGGTCGCCACCAGCCCCATAGGCCGCACGTCCTGCTCGGAGAAGCGGATCGCCATGCCGTGGCTGGCCGCCAGCAGCACATCCGCCGTCCCATCGCTGAAGCGCACCCAGCCCAGGTGGTCGTCGCCCTTAACCTTGACCAGCTGGAAGGTGCCCGCCATTGGGCCGGGAAGTTCCGCCAGCTCGCTCTTCTTGACCATGCCGCTGTGCGTGGCGGTCACGACGTAGTAACCTTTGGCCTGGCTGCTTTCGGGCGGCAGGCTGAAAGCCACCGCCAGGGGGTCGCTGGGTCGCAAAGCGCAAAGGCTGGTGTAAGGCGTGCCCTCCTCCAAATCGCCGGCCTCGGGCAGGGCATGCACGGCAATAGCCACCGCCTCTCCCTGTTCCGAGACCAGATAGAGGGTATCCCGGCTGTTGACTCGCAGCAGCCAGCCTGGGGCTTTGCTGCCGCTCTGTCGCGGCGGCTTATCTTCGTGGGAGCGCGAGAGCAAGCCGTCCTGGGTGATCGACACCCACACGGTCTTATCGGGGATGATATCCCGGGCGGTCAGCACCGCGGTCTTGGTTGTGCCCTCTTCCAACCCGACGATCTGCGTGCGCCGCCGGTCCCCGTGCAGTTCCTTGGCCGCCAGCAGCCCTTCGGCCACGGCAGTGCGCAGCTTCTTGGGGGAAGCCAGCAGGCTCTCAAGGCGCTTGATCTCCACTTGAAGCTCTTTGTACTCGGTCTCGATTTTCTTGCGTTCCAGCGCCGCCAGGCGCCGCAGGGGCATATCCAAGATGGCGCGCGCTTGCAGCTCGGTGAGTTCGAAGCGTTTAATCAGGCGTTTCTGGGCTTGATCGGCATCCGGCGATTTGCGGATCAGCTCGATCACCTCGGTCAGGTTCTTCAAGGCCACGCGCAGCCCTTCCAATATGTGGGCGCGCTGGCGGGCGCGCGCCAGTTCGAACTCGCTGCGGCGGCGCACCACTTCGATACGGTGATTGAGGTAAACGCGCAGCGCCTGCTTGAGATTCAGCAAACGCGGCTCGTCATCCACCAGGGCCAGGAGGATGATGCTGAAAGTCGAGCGCAGCGGGGTGCGCGTGTAAATCTGGTGCAGCACCTCTTCGGCATCGGCCGACTTGGATAGCTCGATGACGATGCGCATTCCCTGGCGGTCGCTTTCGTCGCGCAGGTCAGTAATGCCCTCGATGCGGCCCTCGCGGGTGAGCTTGGCGATGCGCTCGATCAGGGAGGCTTTATTGGTCATATAGGGCAGTTCGGTGACGATCACGCGTTGCCGCCCCCGCCCCATCTCCTCCAGGTGGGCTCGCCCCTGCACGGTCAGGCGGCCACGCCCAGAGCCGTAAGCGGCCGCCAGGTCGTCCTTCTTCAGGTCTTGCAGGATCACGCCGCCGGTGGGGAAATCCGGCCCCTTGACGAACTGCATCAGGTCTTCCACCGATATATCGTCGAGCTTGGTCCAGTTATCGAGCATGTAGTTCAGCGCATCCACCACCTCGCCCAGGTTGTGGGGCGGGATGCTGGTGGACATGCCCACGGCGATCCCGGTGGCGCCGTTGATCAGCAGGTTGGGCAGCGAAGCTGGCAGCACGGTGGGTTCCGTCAGCGTGTCGTCGAAATTGGCGTCGAAATCGACCGTCTCGCGTTGGATGTCGGCCAGCATATCCAGCGCCGGGGCGGCCATGCGCGCCTCGGTGTAGCGCATGGCTGCCGGGGGGTCGCCGTCGATGCTGCCGAAGTTGCCCTGCCCATCCACCAGCGGGTAGCGCATGGAGAATTCTTGAGCCATGCGCGCCATGGCGTCGTAAACGGCGGAATCGCTGTGGGGGTGATATTTGCCCAGCACCTCACCCACCACGCGCGCCGATTTCTTGTAACCGCTTTCGGGACGCAAGCCCATATCGTACATGGCATACAGGATGCGGCGGTGCACCGGCTTGAGGCCGTCACGAGCATCCGGCAAAGCGCGCGAGACGATCACGCTCATGGCGTAATCCAAATAGGCCTGCTGCATTTCCTGATCTATATCGATTTGATTAACCAGGCCAACTTCCATCGGGTGTTCTCCTCACAACATTCAACAAATTCGAACTATTGAGCTACATTGGTTATCTTACGCACAAATCACCGAGCCGTCAAGAAAACCGAGCCTTAAAACCAAATCTCCCGAGTTAACTCGGGAGATTGATAGGTAAAAGGGTAGATAATAAGCGATTTACTCGGCGACATCTGCCTCGGCCGCCTCGGTAGCCTCGGCAGCGATCTCGCTGCCGTCTTCGCCTTCAGCCAGCTCAGCGGCCTCAGGCTGTAGGCCGGGGAACATAGACTCGCCATCGTGGTCGAAGCCCGTCCCGGCCGGGATCAGCTTGCCGAGGATCACGTTCTCCTTCAAGCCGTAAAGCGGGTCCTCGGCTCCGCCGATGGCCGCCCCAGCCAGCACCTTGATGGTATGCTGGAAGGAAGCCGCTGAGAGGAAGGACTCGGTGTTGAGAGAGGCCTTGGTGATGCCCAGCAGCACTTCGGCAAACTTGGCGGGCTGCTTGCCCCCGGCCAGCAAGTCTTCGTTGACCTTGCGCAGTTCGAGCCGGTTGACGAAATCGCTAGGCAGATAATCAGAATCTCCAGGGCGAGTCACCTGCACGCGCGACATCATCTTGCGGATGATGACCTCGAAGTGCTTGTCGTGGATGTTCTGCCCCTGGGAGCGATAGACCTCCTGTACCTCGTTCAACAGGTACATCTGGCAGGCCTCGCGCCCTTGAATACGCAGGATGGCATGGGGGTTGAGCGAGCCTTCGGTGAGCGGCTGACCCGGCTCGACCGTATCGCCAGAGCTCACGCTCAAGCGGATCGTGTTGGGAACTTCGTACTCTTCCTCTTCGCGCTGCTCGTAGGCCACGATCACCTGCTTGTCTTTCTTGCGCTTGCCCTCGATGCGCACCTTCCCGCCGTGGGCAGCGGTGATGACGTCATCTTCGTGGGCAAAGATCACGTCCCCTTCCTTGACCTTGCCGGCATCCTTGACCTTGACTTCCCAGCCCTCGGGCAGATCGTATACGTCCTCGACCATCTCGCTGTGGGTCACTCGCACCAGACGCAGATCGCTGTAGCGGTCGGATTGAACGACCTCGACTTTACCGGCGATCTCCGAGACGATTGCCTCACCCTTGGGCGCCTTGCGAGCCTCGAAAAGCTCCTCCACACGGGGGAGGCCGGTGGTGATATCCGAGCCAGCCGCCACACCGCCGGTGTGGAAAGTGCGCAGGGTGAGCTGAGTGCCAGGCTCGCCGATCGACTGGGCCGCCACGATGCCGACCGCGACGCCAAGCTTGACCATTTCGCCGCGCCCCATGTCCATACCGTAGCACAGGGAGCAAACGCCCTGGGTATCCAGGCAGGTCAGTGGTGAGCGAACCTTCACTTCCTCAACGCCAGCGGCGTCAATGCGGCGGGTGTGCTCGTGCTCAATCAGCGCATTGCGCTCGACGATCACCTCTCCCGTTTCCGGGTCGGCGACGGCTTGAGCCGCCACGCGCCCGAAGAGCCGGCTGCTCATGGACTGGCCGGCGACGTCGTCCGAGCGGCGCACCCAGATGCCGTCCTCGGTGCCACAATCATCGGCAGTGATGAGCACGTCTTGCGCTACGTCCACCAGGCGGCGGGTGAGGTAGCCCGCGTCGGCAGTGCGCAAGGCCGTGTCCGCCAGACCCTTGCGCGAGCCGTGCGTGGAGATGAAGTATTCCAGCGTCGTCAGGCCTTCACGGAAATTGGAGCGGATCGGCAGCGGGATGATGCGCCCAGACGGGTCGGCCATCATGCCGCGCATACCAGCAAGCTGTGAGATCGAACTGAATCCGCCCTTGGTGGCGCCGGAATTTGCCATCGTCGCCAGGTTGCTGAAGGGGTCCATGTTCTCCTTGACCGCCTTGGCAACTTGGTTGGTGGTCTTTTGCCAGATCTCGATCACGCGCTCGTTCTGTTCCTGTTCGGTGAGCAGGCCGCGGTGGAAGTCACGCTCGACGTTCTGCTCTTCCTCCATCGCCTGGGAGATGATGTCACGCTTGCCCACAGGGATGGTGATGTCGGAGATCGCCATCGTCGTGCCTGAGCGCGTGGCGTAGCCAAAGCCGATATCCTTTATGGCATCCGCCACCCGGGTAGTGGTCTCTCCATCGCTGACTTCTAGCAATTCGGTGATGAGGTCCTTGATGTCCCCTTTGTTCAGGACTCGATTGACGAAACAGATCTCTGAGGTCAAAACTTGGTTGAACAGCACGCGCCCCACCGTGGTATCGATAAAGCGCCTCTCAGGCTCAGGCAGGCGATTGCCGTCATCATCGTACCAGGTCTCCACCCATACCTTGATGCGGTTGTGCACGCGAACCTTGCCGAGATGGTAAGCCATCTCGACCTCTTCCATGTCGACGAAGGCCCGGCCATCTCCCTCGCGCTCTTTGTCATCTCGCATGGTGAGGTAATACACGCCCAGGACCATATCCTTGGAGGGCCCGATGATCGGCTCCCCATCGGCTGGCTTGAGCAGATTCTTGCTCGAGAGCATCAGCTCGCGGGCTTCCCAGACCGCTCGCTGCGCCAGGGGGACGTGCACGGCCATCTGGTCGCCATCGAAGTCGGCGTTGAAAGCGGTCGTCACCAGGGGATGCAATTGGATAGCGCTGCCCTCGACCAGCACAGGCTCGAAGGCCTGGATGCCCAGACGATGCAGCGTTGGAGCGCGGTTGAGCAGCACCGGGCGCTCCTTGATGACCTCTTCCAGCACCTCCCACACCTCAGGGCGGTTGCGGTCGATGAAGCGCTTGGCGCCTTTGACGTTGGAGGCATAGTCGTGCTGCACCAGGCGGGAGATCACGAAGGGGCGATACAGCTCCAAAGCCATCGTCTTGGGCAGGCCACATTGGTAGAGCTTGAGCTGCGGGCCGACCACGATCACCGAACGGCCGGAGTAATCCACGCGCTTGCCCAACAGGTTGCGGCGGAAGCGCCCTTTCTTGCCTTTCAACAGATCGCTGAGCGATTTCAGTTCACGCCGGCCGCGCCGCGAAAGCGCCTTGCCGCGCTGGGAATTATCGATCAGTGAATCGACCGCTTCCTGGAGCATGCGCTTCTCGTTGCGCACGATCACGTCGGGGGCGCCCAACTCCAACAGCCGCTTGAGACGGTTGTTGCGGTTGATCACCCGGCGGTAGAGGTCGTTCAGGTCCGATGTGGCGAAACGGCCGCCGTCCAGTTGCACCATGGGGCGCAGGTCGGGCGGGATGACCGGCAAAACCGTCAGGATCATCCACTCGGGACGGTTACCCGAGCGGCGCAAGGACTCCACCACCTTCAAGCGCTTGGTGGCCTTCTTGCGCTTCTGCTTGCTGCGAGAAGTGCGTAGTTCGTGCCACAGCTCCTCGGCCAATTTTTCGAGGTCAACGCGCTTGAGGATGTCGTAGAACGCCTCGGCCCCCATGTCGGCGCGGAAGACCTGTCCCCAACGGGAGCGCAGTTCACGATAGCGGTGCTCTCCCATGAAGGTCAGGGGCTTCAGTTCAACCAATTCATCGCGCAGGCGCTGGCTTTCGCTGCGCATGGCGGTATTCTGCTCCTCCAACTGCTCGCGCAGCTCGTTAATCGCCTGCTCGCTCTCCGCTTTCGTGCTGGCGACGTTGACAGTGACCAGATCAATCTCGCGCTGCTTGTCGCCCTCCGCCTCGCTCTCGAGCTTCTCCAGGAACTCCTTCACTGCTTCCTGAACCAGGGCGATGTGCTGGTTGCTGACCTCTTCACCAGCCTTCACGATCACGATATCGGCGGCGGTGAAGCGGATCTCTTTGCGCACCTCTTTGCCGAGCTTCTCTTGCAAAGTGCTCTCGAGCTTCTGGCCCTCCTTGATGATCGGGTCGAGCTTGGCAGCCAGTTCCTCGTTGTAGCGCGTCTCGATCTCCTCGCTCTTCAATTCAAGCTCGGCTAAGATCTCGTCACGCTGGGCCTCGATTTCGCCGATTTTCTCCTCGAGTTCGGCCAGACGAGCCTGTTCGTGCTCCGTGAGCTCTTCATCCAGGCGCGCCAGGGCTTTCTGCCGCGAGTCCTCATCGACGTAGGTCACCACGTATTGGGCGAAATACAGAACGCGGTCAAGGTTGCGGCGGGAAATATCCAGCAGCAGACCGAGATAGGAGGGCACGCGCCGCGTATACCACACGTGAGCCACCGGAGCGGCAAGCCCGATGTGGCCCATGCGCTCCCGGCGCACAGCCGAGCGCGTCACCTCAACGCCGCATTTGTCGCAAACGATACCTTTGTAACGAATATTCTTATACTTACCACAGTAGCACTGCCAATCGCGGGAGGGGCCAAAAATCGCTTCGCAAAACAGCCCGTCTTTTTCCGGCCGCAAGCGGCGATAGTTAATGGTCTCTGGTTTGAGCACTTCGCCGTAGGACCAACTGCGTATCGTCTCTGGTGAAGCCAGGCTAATTCGAAGAGCCCGCAATTCTTTCGCTTCCATTCAAGCCTCCGGAGCTATTAAATCAATGGCAAATCCGCTTGGGGTCATCGAGCTTGACTTCCCCCATCTCGCCAACGGAGTGCGCCACACTGAGTAAATCGTGATAACTTATCCTAAGTGAATAAGATTTAGGCAATGGAACAAACGTGCTAACATATAGACAAACGAAAACAAACGCCTAAGAGACGCCTCTCTCAAGCGCTCGCCGTCGTTATACTAAGTTTTCAGGCATTCCGCCTGTTGGGGTGATTATACGCAGGGCAGGGCAAAAAGTCAAGGCTGTTTCCCCACTTTAGGGAAGCTCATCTTTGGGGTGGGCTGCCGCCTTCAGAGCGGCGGAGCGGTAAGCGTAGCGTGAACGTGCTCCCCTCCCCTAGCTGGCTCTCCACCCTCACTTGCCCGCCATGCCGTTCGACGATCGATTTGACGATCGCCAGGCCCATGCGGGTGCGCCGTGGCTTGTCCGGCTCTTGCCGTGAGGGGCGGAAGAAACGCTCGAACAGGCGCGCCTGATCCAAGGGCGCTATGCCCACGCCGGTATCGCGCACGGCGATCTCCAATACATCCTCCTGCACAGCAGCCCGAACGTTCACTTCACCCTCCGCCTCGGTGAAGGTGATGGCGTTGTCCACCAGGTTGTAGAGCGCCTGGCGGAGCAGGTCCGGATCGGCCTCGATGGTCAGGCTCGAATCGAGCGGCTCCACGGTCAAGGCCACGCGCTTCTGGTCAGCCTTGATTTGCAGGTCATCGACCACCTGGTGTATCAGCGGGGAGACCAGGACGGAGGCCAGCCGCAGGTCGGCGCCAGACTCGATGCGGCTCAGATCGAGCAAATTAATCACCAGACGGGCCAGGTATTCCACCCCTTGCACGATCTTGTCAGCATAGCTGCCCTGCTGCTCGTTCAGGTCGCCGACGATCTTGAGCATGGAGGCGTAGCCCTGCACCTGGGCCAGCGGCGAGCGCAGTTCGTGGCTCACCGTAGAAACGAATTCGGACATCAGGTCCTGCAATTCCCGATAGCGGGTGATCTCGAAGAACAGGCACAGGTACCCGCTGCCCTCATCCTGTAACGCAACCTTGGAGAGGGTGAGGTGGAAGATGCGCCCATCCGGGAAGGTGATTTCTTCTGAAAGCGGCGCGTCGCCGGTCTTGCGCATCGAGGCGAGCACCTCGCCCGGCAGTACATCGGCCGCAGAGACGCCGGGGTGCAGCTTCTCCCCCAGCCCCAGCAACTCCCGGGCGGCCGGGTTGGCCAGCAGTAGGCGCTCGTGCCCGTCCACCAGCAGGATCGGCTCGGGCGCCGCCGCCAGGGCCGCCTCCAGGCGTTGGTAGCCGCGCCAGGCGGATTGGAAACGCCCCAAACCGGCGACCGTCTGGGCTGCCTGGTTGGCGATCACGGCCAAGAAGCGGACTTCGTCCTCTGTAAATTCGTGTGCCTGGTCGTAAGCCAGCCACAGGGCGCCGAGCTTCTCGTCTCCCTGCTTCAGCGCCACCGCCACCAGCGCCCTAGGGAGCGGTTCCCCCTCCACAGCGCGCAAGCGCGCCCGGGCCGGGTTGGTCAGCACCACCTGGTCTTTGTGCGCCAGCAGATCGAGCACCTGCAGGTCGAGGGCACGATGGCGCTGAGAGTGAGGGCCCAGCCCGAAATTGAGCGGCAGTTCGTCGCCCTGGCGCGGGGCGGCTTCCGGGGTGAGCACCAGGCGAACCGAGCTGGCCTCGGTGGTCAGGGCAGCCTCCAGGATCGGGGCCACGGCGGCTTCCATCTCGGTGGACGAAACCAGGCCCTGGCTGATCGACAGCAACTGGCGAGTCTCCTCCAGGCGCGCCTTGATGGCTATACGCATGTGCTCGAGGGCCAGCGCCAACCAGCCAGCCTCGTCGCTGCGCTGGGGTGCAATGGCGGCGTCCAGGCGCAGGTCAGCCATGCGGGCAGCTTGGGCAGTCAAGGTGTGCAGCGCCCCCGCCAGGGATTTGGACTCCCTCCAGCCCACTATCACTACCGCCAGGAATAGCAACAGGTAAGCCGCCACCACCGGGCCTAAGACGGCCAGCGGCAGTTGATAGGTCAGGTAAAGCGGCAGCGTGAGGACCACGCTCCAATCCGTGCCTGTCACCAGCTGGGAGTAAATCAAGCGGCGCGTCCCGTCCGACCCTAGGCCAATCGACAGCAGAGGTTGCGTCTCTCGCGAGCCGAGATAATCCTCACCGGCCTGCCCCACAGCGCTGTGCAGCAAAACCATGCCGTCGCCATCCACCAGCATGCCCTCTCCGCCCAGTTCGGAGACGCTCCCCAACAGCTCGCCGATGGACTGCCACAGCGGCCCAGCGCTGCTCCCACTTCGGCCGAGCAAGACTGCGCTGATCTGGTCGTCGCTGGCAACCGCCGCCAGGAAGGTCAATTGGGCGGCGGTCCCCCCTTGATGCGGCGGCAGCGCGTAATACTGGAAGGTGATCCCCTGAAAAGCCAGCTCGACCCCCAGGCTCTCCTGCGGGAACAGGGCGAGCGCCTGGGCCTCCTCGGCGGGATAAGCGGCCAACACCTGGCCGTCGCCGCCGATCAAATACAGCTGGTCGAAGAAAGGCAAGCTCTCCCCCGCTCGCGCCAACGCCTGCGCTTGCCCCTCCTGGGAGCCAGCGAGGATGACCGGGTCAGCGGCCAGCGCCGTGATCAAGGATTGGCCCAATTCCAGCGCCCCACGGCTCTCCTCCGCCATCTGGGAGGCCAGCGAGGCCATCTGCGCCTCGTAGCTGCGCTGGGAAGCGCCCTGTCCCACCCACCAAATCACAACCGTCAGGACGACGAGCAGCACGGCGGCCAATGGCAGGATGGCAGCCAGGAAACGGCCCTGCAAGCCCGCCCCAGCCTGCGAGGACCTCTTGGCCTGCCCCAGGCGCGGGGTGAAGGCGGGCTGGCTCGACACCAGGATTTCGGCCAACAGCGCCGCGAATAAGAAGGGGATGGCGCTCGCCAGCCAGCGCCCGCCGGTTTGGGTGAGGGC
>Ga0209164_1002370_pt1 | contig 20350 bp, 16 predicted proteins | sample MTBNYHSulfiMetaG_FD_187458 | JGI IMG/M metagenome (GOLD analysis project Ga0209164, IMG submission 187458) | Enrichment culture microbial communities from rom New York Harbor, USA that are MTBE-degrading - MTBE-NYH (New York Harbor Sulfidogenic)... | ecosystem: Environmental > Aquatic > Marine >...
CAATATTTTCTTCGATGGCCCTCTGACCGGTGAGAAATTGAAGGAGAACCAAAAGAAGATGCTGGAGGCGATCACCTCCCTTTTTGGAGGCTCCTTAGCCATCCGGGAGGGAGAGATCTTATTCTCAGATGCGAGTTTAGGCGACTCACCCGTGAAAACAGAGATACGGTCTTTTAATTTTGAACTCTCAAGGGTTGCTTATCGTAAAGATTTTCCTTTCCGGATCGATGGAAGAATCGTTCATTCCGACAAAGAAGGTCCCTTCTCCATCGAGGGAACGATTCGGAATATTCCTGAGAATTTAGACTTCTCAAGGGGAGAAGTGAGGGCGGATGTGAAGATCAACGACTTCGACACATTGCACTTCTGGCCCTATCTCAAAACGTTACTTCCTATGGAAACCATTTCAGGAGTTCTCGACCTGAATGCCCACTATCGAGGAGACTTCCAGGGATCCTTCAAGACCTCTGCAAAAATCAAATTTAAAGAACTCCTTTTCGACTATCCCCAAGTCTTTTCATCTGTCCTGAAACCGAAGTGGGCGAACATTGATGTTGAGGCTCAATATGATTCAAAAGAGATCAATATTCCCAGATTTTTTATCGAATTGCCTGAGTTATGGGTCAAGGCGAAGGGAAGGATATATGGCATAGGTTCAAAAGAAATGGGAATGGAAGCTGAAGCACAAAGCAGTCCCTTTGAAGTGGCAGAAGGAAAAAAATTCATTCCCTTCCGAATCATCACCCCGGATGTTTCTGATCATTTATACAGATCGGAAGGAAAGGGTTCTTTCCAGATCGTGTCCGTCAGGCTCGCAGGAAAAATGCCCGAGATTGACCACTGCGATCAACTGGCGAATGCTCATGTTCTCTCCATTGAGACAAGGCTGAATGGCACTGGGTTAAAACTTCCCTGGAACCTCCCAACCTTTGAAGACCTCCATGGCCAGCTTCTCTTTCAAAAAGGCCATCTCTATTTTAAAGAAATCGAAGGGAGAATCTTTCATTCGACCCTGGAGAAAGTCAACGGCGCTTTTTATGAGCTCCTCCATATTCCTACGCTCCAGATGAACTGCCAGGGCAAATTCGATTTGACAGATCTCCCTTTGCTGTTGAAGACGGAGGGATTCCCGGAAGAATTCAGCCATGCCCTCTCATCCATCAACATTCTTTCAGGAAAGGCAAACTATTCTCTCTCTGCCAAAGGACTTCTGAAGCCTCCGATCCGTCTTCAGCATCAGGGGACTTATCATCTCTCAAAAATCCGCTTCACTCATCAACAAATTCCATTCCCTATCCAGATCGGAGAGGGACGAGTCGATCTCTCCCACAAAGATCTTCAATGGTCAGAGGCAAAGGTGGATTTTGGCAATTCTTCTTTAATGATGAATGGTCTGTGGAAACATGGAGAAAAGGACCATCCTCTTGAGATCCTGGCTAGGGGAAGGATGGATTTGAAAAATCTCTTTGCCCTCTTCCAGTCTTCTCTCTCTCCTGATGAGGTCCAATCGAAAGCAAATGGTTTCGAAGCCCTTTCAGGAACAAGCCAAATTTCATTCAAGGGGAAGACCCTCCCTGGAACCTCCCGTTTCTCATACGAAGGGAAGTTTTTTCCAAGAGACGCCTCGTTCCTGCAAAAAGGGAATCCTGTCCCCTTCTTTTTTAAGGAGGGGGGGGTGTCATTTTTCAACTTGGGAATAGGTTTTTCAAAGGCAAAATTTGTATATGGGAAATCCTCCTTGACCATGGATGGGTTTTTGAGAGATGACGACATCCATCTTTCTACATGGGGTTCGATCGATCTAAAACCACTCTATTCCTTTTTGCAATCGTCGCCTTTTTCAGACCAGATTCGAGGGTACACCGATGGCATTCAGGAACTCTCCGGGGAGGCGGAGGTCCAGTTGAAATGGCTCGGGAAGAGGGGCGAGGGATTGACGACTTTAGAGGGAGGGCTTCGTCTAAAAAAGATTTTTTTACAACATCGAAACATTCCTGTTCCCTTATCGGAGATCGAAGGTTCTTTGCGTTTTCTGCCCGAAGAGATCCGGGTTGAAGGGTTGAAGGGAAAGTTGGGCAATTCTCCCCTCAGCTTGTCTGGAGCAATTTCCGGAATGACACCTTTCGGTTCCACGACTCCATCTTCCAAATCGGGGGCAACGAACCCCTCCGCGGAATCAATCAAAAAGCTAACGTTTCAGATCTCCTCCACCCAACTGGACCTTGATCCACTCCTTCCGAAGAGAGAAGAAACGACTCCGGCCTCTTTTGAAAAAGTCAAAGATTGGCTCTTACATTGGTCATTCGAAGGGAAGGTGGAGATCGACCAGGGAAATTTTCGCAACTTCCGTTACCAAGACCTGAGGGCAGAGATGAAAACGTCGGATGGAAAGCTTCACATCCACCGCTTCCAATTTAAGGCAGATGGAGGGGATTTTTGGGGGGAGGGATGGATTCAACCTGCAGAGAGGGGGATAAGATTTGAGATCAAACCCCGTCTCTCTAATATGGAAGCCAAGGCCTTTATCCGAACCCTCTTCCAAAAAGGAGAAGAAGAAAAGGTAGTATTGACGGGAAGAGTCCATATCGACAAAGTGGAGTTGAATGGAGAGGGAGGGAATTCTCAGAAAACGAAGGAGTCTCTCAACGGGAGTTTGAGGTTTGAAATCGAGGATGGAGTCATCGAACGATTCAATATCCTTTCCAAAATCTTTTCGATTCTCAATGTCACTCAAATATATAAAGGAAGGCTTCCCGATTTAAAGACGAAAGGACTCCCTTATCACCATATCTTGGCAAATATTTATGTTAAGGATGGTATTGCTTCCACGGATGATTTCTTGGTGGATAGCGATGCCATGAGGATCACACTTTTAGGAAAAGTCGATCTGGGTAAGAACTTGATTGATGCAAGGGTTGGCGTTCATCCTTTGGTCACGATCGATACGATATTAAGTAATGTCCCTATTGCCGGCTATATTCTCACCGGCAAGGATAGGGCTTTCATCTCTTATTTCTATGAGGTGAAAGGAAATCTGGATGATCCAAAGATTGAGGCCATTCCCCTAAAAAGCGTCCAAGAACCTTCTTGGGGAATCATCAAACGCTTGCTCGAAACCCCTCTGAGGCCATTCCAAAAAGGGCCTTCCTCTCGTGACAAAGAAAACAGTAAACCCCGTTAGAAATTCCAGTGAGGCATGAAACCCCTCCGGAATTTTTATAAAATCTAACCCCGCTGCAGAGCAGTGGGGCATTATTTCTAACGGGGTCAATAGGGGTCGGCAGTTATAAGTTTTAAAAGTTCTATCCAAATATTTTTTTTCACAAATTAAGTTTTCCCTTGACAAATAACAACATGTTGTTGTAAACATTTTTAGTCTTACTAAATATAGCCCTTCCAAAAACCTTTTTAACCTGTCTTGAATAAAATAAGGTGAGATAAAATGGCAACCGTAATCGAGATGAAAGGGGATCAACAGGAATTTAAAAAAGAGGTTGAAACCACCGATATGGCTCTCTTCGTCCGTACCTCCGATGAAGCGATGTACGGCTGGAATCGGCAGAAAATCGTGGATGCCCTCATTCGTGAGACCTATGTGGATTTCGATACAGCGAAAGAGATCGCTCAGGAGGTGGAGGATTTAATTACGACTTCTAAGATCAGAATGATCACTGCGCCTCTCATCCGCGAACTCGTGGATACCAAGCTGGTCGAAAGGGGACTGGAGCAAGCCCGCAAGATGCACACCCGCTTGGGGATGCCTCTCTACGATGTCGATCAGCTCATCCTCCATCCCAATAAAGAAAATGCCAATGTCCCCCATGGACCGGAAGCCACCAATCTTACCTTAGCCGAGAGGATCAAGAAGGAATATGCCTTGCTTTCTGTCTTCTCCCAGGAAGTTGCCGATGCGCATATGCGTGGGGATATCCATCTCCACGATCTGGGTTTTATCGATCGACCTTACTGCAGCGGTCAATCCCTCGAATACATCAAACGCTTTGGCCTGAGCCTTCCCAACTCGATCGCCATGGCCAAGCCCGCCAAACACCCTGAGGTGTTGCTCGCTCACATGGTGAAATTTGCTGCTGCCCTCCAGAGCCATTTTGCCGGAGCCATCGGTTGGGATTCCATTAATCTTTTTTTCGCACCTTATCTCGAAGGCCTATCTGACCCAGAGCTGGAACAACTGGCTCAGATGATGATCTTCGAATTCTCCCAACAGGCGGTGGCCAGAGGGGGGCAGGCCATCTTCACTGACCTCAATCTCTATTGGGAGATCCCCAAACATTTTGAAAATGTCCCTGCCATCGGCCCGGGCGGGGAGTTTACAGGAAAGACCTATAGTGACTATCTGAAAGAATCCCAGCGCTTTGCCAAAGCGCTCTTCGATGTCTATCAAGAAGGAGATGGATCTGGAAGGCCTTTTTTCTTCCCGAAACCGTTGGTCCATATTACAGAGAAATTCTTTCAAACCCCTGGCCATATGGATTTTCTCTACCAAATCTGTGATGTCGCTTCAGAGAAGGGAAATACCTACTTCGTCTTCGACCGCGGGGAGACAGCCAAAATCTCTGAATGTTGCCGTCTCAGTTTTAAATTGAAACAAACGGACTTTGAAGATGCAAAACAGCCCTGGAAGATGCGATACTGTGCCCTTCAGAATGTGACCCTCAATCTTCCAAGGATCGCTTATTTGGCAAAAGGAGAAGACTCTAAGCTCTTTTCTCAAATTGGCGAATTTGTTGAGATGGCGGTGAAGGCCCATCTGGAGAAGAAACTCTTCATTGAGAAACTTCTCTCTTTAGGAGAGAAAGGTCCTCTCGCTTTGCTGGCCATGGATCGGGATGGGTCCCCTTATTTGAGGATGCACCGTGCGAGCTTTTTAGTCGGGATGGTGGGGCTCAATGAGCTGGTTCAAATTCATACCGGGCAAGAAATGCATCAGTCCAAACAAGCTTTCAAATTTGGTCTCAAGGTGATTGCCCATATGAAATTACTGGTGGATAAGTTCAGCCAGCGCTATGGGATGCATTTTGTTCTCGAACAGACCCCTGCGGAATCCACCGCCTACCGATTTGCCAAATTAGATCTCAAGTATCACTCCCCCAAATCGGGACACATCGTGAAAGGGGATATCTCAAAAGGAGAAGTCTATTATACGAACTCCACCTACTTGAACAATTCGGCTGTCCTGAATCCAATTGAACGAGTGAGACAGGAAGGCCTTTTCCACCCTCTGATCGAAGCGGGCGCATTGACTCATATCTGGCTGGGTGAGGCAAGGCCCTCGAAGTCATCGCTCGCCCATTTTGTGATGAAAACTTTTCAATTGACTCAAAACGACCAGATCGCCTTCTCTCCAGAGTTTACGACTTGTAACCGCTGTAGTCGAACAAGCCGGAGCCTTCGATCATCCTGCGCTTACTGTGGATCGGAGGATGTGGATGGCATCACACGGATCACAGGCTATTTTACAAAAGTCTCCAGTTGGAATAAAGGGAAGATTGGGGAACTGCGGAACCGGTACCGGAATCAAGCCTTTATGGAGGAGAAGGAGGGAAGACTGGCACTCGAAGTCTAATCAATTAACGAAGACCGTTGCTCCATGAGCATTGAACATTTCTCATTGATGATTTACGGGGGAAAGAATGGGGTCAATAAAAATTTTTACAAAAGCGCATTGCCCAAAATGTCCTGCTGTTAAAGAAATTGGAACGGTATTAAAAAAAGAAGGAGTGCCCGTATTGAACTATGATCTGGACACGATCGATGGTCTCGCTGAGGCCTCCTTCTATAGCATTCTCTCCACGCCCTCCCTTATCATCGAGGATGAGCGGGAGAGGGAGGTGATCAGCTGGAGAGGGGTTGTCCCGTCTCTTCAGGAAGTCAGGCAATACCTCTTTAAATGATGCGCATCGACCATGATCGAGATCAAGGGATTTTTAGAGACCTCCTTTTTGGATTGGCCAGGGAAACTTTGTTCGGTGCTTTTCCTCCCTGGCTGTAATTTCCGCTGTCCTTACTGCCACAACCATCCCCTCGTCTTCCATCCTGAGCAGTATTCGACCATCCCTTTGGAAGAGATTTTCGATCGCACCCATTCTTTAAAGAATTGGATCGATGGGGTCTGCCTCACAGGTGGAGAACCTACTCTCCATGCCGACCTCCCTTCTCTGATCCGGGAGATAAAACGACATAAATTTTTAATTAAATTGGATACAAATGGCTCAAACCCTCAGATGTTAGAAAAATTAATTGAAGCAGAAGAGATTGATTTCGTCTCGATGGATGTGAAGGCGCCTCTGGACCCTTTTCGCTATTCACGTGCCGTGGGTCTTCCCGTCAAATTAGAACCTATTTTGGAGTCCATCGAAATCCTGAAGAGGGGAAGGGTGGATTATGAGTTCCGGATGACCGTCGTCCCTGGACTCCACAAAGAAGAAGATATTAAAAGCCTGGGCGGTCAATTGAGGGCTGGCCAACGATTGGTCCTTCAGAATTTTAACCCAGAAAATCCATTGGACCCTTCTTTGAAAAACATTGCTCCTTATGATCCGAAGGGTTTGAAGAAAATCGAAAAAGAAGTTCAAGGAATGGTGTGAATGCTTTTATGTTTCCTCCATTTGGAATAAAAGATGAAGTCCTTCTCTCTTAAAGAAATTCGAACAAAGGTGGAAGCGCTGGAAAAGGAAATTCGTCTCCAGAGATCCATTCTGGAAGTCCTCCAAGAACCCTTTTTTATCCTCAACCGAAAAGGAGATTTTATAAAGGGGAACCCAAAAGGGATGGAAATACTGGGTCATCCCCCGGAGGAACTTCAGCAGATGACCCTTATGGATGTCGTCCCCCTCGAAGACCTCAGCCGGATCCAAGAGGGGTTTGAGGAGATGGAACAGGGGAAAGACGTCCGATTTAGGATACACATCACCAGTCGGTTAAGAGGACACATCCCTGTTGAGTTCTTCGGGACCCTCCGGCAGGATGCCTTTTTCGTTACGCTGAGAGACTTGAGAGAGAAGATCGAGATCGAGGAGGAGCTTGAAAGGACGAAGAGGGTGTTCACGGAAAAGATTCGGGAAAGAGATCTCTATGCCAGAGAACTTCAGGTGATCAGGGACCTCTATAAGGGAAAACTGGAGGAGATCGAAATGATGAAAGAGGAAGCGGTCCGCCTCTCTTATACCGATGATCTCACCGGGATCTATAACCACCGTTTTTTTATTGAACAACTCACTCTCGAAGTGGAGCGTCAAAGACGTTACTCCACCCCTCTCTCACTTCTCATGATTGATATCGATTATTTTAAACATTACAACGACACCAATGGTCATTTGGCTGGAGATCAAGTGCTCAAGGCCATTGCCATTCTCATTCAGCGGGGCGTCCGGCAATCCGATATCGTCGCCCGTTACGGAGGGGAAGAGTTTTCGGCTATCTTAATCAATACCGGAAGGGAAACGGCTTTGGAAATTGCGGAGAGGGTGAGAAGGATGGTGGCCGATACTCGTTTTCCCAATGAGAACGCTCAACCCAATAAAGATTTAACGGTGAGCTTAGGCGTGGCGACTTTTTCCTCTCCTATCTCCAACCTCACCGATTTGATCCGCGAGGCTGATCATGCCCTTTATCGGGCCAAGAAAAATGGTCGGAATCGCATCGAGGGGTGAGATGAAGACCGTGATCGTCACCGCAGCCTTGATCGTCGAACAGGGAAAAATCCTCGTCACCCAGAGAAAGCAGGGGGATTCCCATGGACTCCTCTGGGAATTTCCAGGAGGGAAGGTGAAAGGGGGGGAAGAGCCGAGGGAGGCCCTTCGAAGAGAGTTAAAGGAAGAATTGGAGGTGGAGGTGGAGCCCGGAATGATTTTTGATGCAGCCTTCTATTCCTATCCGGAATATCCTATCCTTCTTTTGGTTTATCATTGTCGGATTGAGAAAGGTTTTCTCAAACCCGTTGAATGTCATGATCTCCGTTGGGTAAATCTCCAGGAGTTGGGAAAACTGGCGATGCCGCCCGCGGATGAACCCATCCGCATGCATTTATGTTCCACTGAGAAGGGGGATCTTCTTCGCCAATTAATGTCATAAAGGATTCATGCCTTGCAACCTGCTGAAAATGGTCTTGGGTAAGGGTTTGGGAGCATATTGGATAAAACAGTGAATTGGAGTAAAATGGACTTAGGATAAACTATGGAGAAAAATCGAGTTCAAAAATATGCTGAAAGTTTGGAGAGAACGATTCAAAATAACTTTCATTACTTAAAAAAAACGATTGGAGACTTTCAGGAGATGTGTCGAATGGTCACCCCCGAAAGGAATTTTCCTGCAGGAATTCTGGTCGACATCCGTGAGATGTATAAAGAGATTCGCAATCGCCTGACAGAGGTGAAGGCGATCGAACAACTCCTTCAGGGCAAATATCGGCAGTATTATCGTCGGGATTCCATGCGCGACAAAGAGATCCTGGAATTCGGATTCGTTGCTAAAAATTGCTACTCCAAATTCGAATATACATTGATGCAGATAGAAGCGATCAAAAGGTTGAAGGAAAGCTCTCAAAAGATGGATCATCCGAGAGAACCTTTGCAATGGTTTCATTCTAAAGAGAATCAGGTCGCCCTGATAAAAAACGTGAGGATATTAAAGGAACTGGATTACGAACCACCCCCCGAAGAAATTGGTGCGGAGAGACGGGAGGCGGTTGGAGGCCGGACCCTTACTCTCTTCCTGCTTAGCGGGGATCCACTTCTTCTTGATCAACTCCAATCCCAGATCCAATTACGAGAACACGATATCTTAGAGCGATATGGCCGAGAGGAAATCCGAGGAGTTTTGGTTCATTTGAGAAAAGTCGATCTTCCTGAGATGGAGAGGGTATTCAGACGCATCATGGAAAACAGAGGTTTGAGGAAACTTAAATGTCTCCTCATGCCAATCCATTCTCCACAGGGCATTGAGGGTGACTTATTAAATTTGATCCATACAACTCTCCGACAGATGACGGATGGGGAATTAAAAACAATTTCGATTTGACACCCACTAACGAAGTCGTTATAAAGGAAACTAAAAATGATGAATTCGTAAAAAGTTGTCATTCCCGTGAAGACGGAAATCCAGGGTCATTCTAAATACCTAAAAAGACTGGATTCCTGCCTGCGCAGGAATGATAGAAAGTAGCCTTTTCAGACTCTCTACGAGACCATCAAAAATGATTTCACTGAAGTGAGTGATGAATCAGAACCTAAAAGATTTTTACTTTTTCAGCGATTTTTTAAACCAAAGGGTTTATAACCCTTCCAGTCAGAGGGTCGGCAGAATATCGGATTTAGTGGCCGAAAGGGCAGAACCTTATCCCATGATCATCGGGATGATGATCCGAATAAGGAGAGGGAACAGATATCTTCCCTGGGAGAAAATTATTCAAATCGAGCCCCGACTCACCCTCTCGGAGGAGGAGCTCAAGGACCTCAAGACAACCCTTCCGGAAAAAGAACTCATCCTTCTCCGGGAAGAAGTGATGGATAAACAGATTGTCGATACCTTTGGTGCAAAGGTGGTGAGGGTTAACGACCTCCACTTTCTTCGGGTGGATTCCCGACTCAGGCTGGTTCATGTTGATGTGGGATTTCGTGGCCTGATGAGAAGGGTGGGATGGGAGAAGGTCGTGGATCGAGCTCTTCGCTGGCTCTTCTCCTATATCCTCCCCAATCAATTCATCTCCTGGAAATATGTCCAGCTCCTCTCAGGCTCAGATCTTCTTCATCTCAGCGTCTCTCAGAAAAAACTCTCCCATCTCCATCCTGCCGATTTAGCCGATATCATCGAAGACCTAAGCGGTCGTGAACGGTCAGCCATTTTTCATGCCCTGGATGCAGAGACTGCTGCGGAGGCCTTGGAGGAAATCGATCCAAAGATTCAGAAGGCCCTGATCGAAACCATCTCCGTGGAGAAGGCTTCTGATATTGTCGAGGAGATGTCCCCCAGTGATGCCGCTGACCTTCTGGCGGATCTCCCCGAAGAGAGGGCGGAAGAGATTCTCGAAGGCATGGAACAGGAAATAGCTGAAGACTTGAGAGAACTCCTCGTCCATCCCGATGAGACAGCGGGAGGCCTGATGACCACCGCTTACCTCAGCCTGACCCCTAAAGTGACCGTAGAGACCGCTATCGGACGATTAAAGTCGGAAGCTCCGGATTTGGACATCATGGACTACATTTTCGTAGTGGACGAAGAGGAGGTTCTCCAGGGAGTAGTAAGCATTCGTGACCTTCTCACCGCCCACTCCCATCAAACCCTCTCCGAAATCCAGCCTTCAAGAGTGGTGAGTGTGAAACTGGAAGAAGACCAGAATGAGGTCGCGGAGGCCTTTGCGAAATATGGATTCAGGGCCCTGCCTGTCGTGGATGAAGAAGGCCACCTGAAAGGAGTCATCAGTTTCCGCAGTGTCTTAGGTATTGGCTCCTGAGGCGGGATCATTTAAACACCCTAACAAATTCCCTGCCTGCGGCAGGCAGGCAAGCTCCAAATAAATTCCAATATTCAAATAACCGAGGACCCGATGAAGTTTGGCGATTGGTTGATGGTTATTGATCATTATCATTGGAAGAAAGAATGATGTCCGATTATACAAAATTGGTTTCGAGTTCGAAGCGCTCCTTATGGAGGACGGTCGGACTTTTTTTCATTTTGATGGGGCCCGGCATCATCACCTCCAATGTCGATAATGATGCGGGCGGCATCACCACCTATTCCTTGGCTGGGGCAGAATATGGACTAAAACTTGTTTGGTCCCTGATCCCGATTATGATCGCCCTGATCGTGATTCAAGAGATGTGTGCTCGCATGGGCGTGGTGACGGGAAAGGGACTCTCCGATCTGATTCGTGAAAAATTTGGCGCTAAAATCACCTTCTATCTGATGGTCGGCCTCTTCTTGACGAATATGGGCAATGCCCTCTCCAATTTTGCAGGGGTGGCGGCAGGAATGGAGATCTTCGGGGTCAACAAATTCATCTCCGTCCCTGCGAGTGCTTTTTTTGTCTGGTGGATGGTTGTGAAAGGGACCTACCGTTTCGTTGAAAAAGCGTTCCTTGTCGCCTGTGTGTTTTATATCTCTTACATCGTTACCGGTATTATTGTGAAACCGGACTGGGGGCATGTCTTTGAACAATTTACGCATCCCCAATTGAGTTTTCAGCCCTCAGAAATAACGATGCTCATCGGCCTGGTGGGAACAACGATTGCCCCCTGGATGCAATTTTATCTCCAGGCCTCGATTGTTGAGAAAGGGATTAAAATTGAGGAATATAAATTCGCTCGGTTTGACGTCGTCATGGGGTCGGTCATTGTCCACGTCGTGGCCTTCTTCATCATCCTCGTTTGTGCAGAAACTCTCCACAAGCATGGAGTCCGGATCGAAACAGCCAAGGAGGCAGCACTTTCCCTTGCCCCCTTAGCTGGAAAATACTGCTCCTATCTCTTTGCTTTTGGATTGGTCAATGCCTCGCTCTTCGCGGCTTCGATTCTTCCTTTATCGACCACCTACCTCATTTGTGAAGGATTGGGATGGGAAGTAGGAATTGATAAGAAGTTTGTGGAAGCTCCCCAGTTTTACGGATTTTATTCCTTGATGATCTTTTTAGGGGCAGGGGTTATTCTTCTTCCAAACCTTCCTCTGATCCCGATCATGTATTTCTCACAGGTGATTAATGGAATGGTTCTCCCCTTTGTCCTCATTTTCATGCTTCTGCTCATCAACGATAAAAAATTGATGATGGGCCATACGAATGGCCCCATCTTCAATACCGTTGCGTGGGTCACCTCGATCATGATGATTGCTCTTACCCTTTTCCTTATCATTCAAATGTTTTAAATGCTATGGTGGGGGGGCTATCAATCTTAATTTTTATACAGACCTCGGTTAACGTTCATCTACCAAGAATTGAAGGAAGACCATGAAGACGGTAATCATGGGGTCCGGAGCCATGGGAAGCCTTTTTGGGGGGATCTTGTCCCTCAAAGGGGAGGAGGTCTGGCTGGTCGATATCTGGAAGGAACACATCGACACCATCCGCTCGAAGGGCCTTGTTCTGGAAGAAAGAGGAAAGGCCCAACCTATCCACATTCATGCGACCACGGAAGTGGCTTCTGTGGGAAAGGCAGATCTGGTTTTGATCTTTGTAAAGACCTATCATACGGAAAAGGCTGTTTCCAATGCACAGGTGCTCCAAAAAGAAAGTACGGTCTTTCTCACCCTCCAGAACGGTCTGGGGAATGAGGAGACCATTTGTAAGAAGATTGACCGGAAGAAGGTGTTGTTGGGTGTCACAGGACAGGGGGCCACCTTATTGGGGCCGGGTCATATTCGCCATGCAGGGTGGGGAAAGACCTATGTGGGCGAATTAGATGGAAAGACATCCGATCGGGTCAATCAAATTGTCCAAATGTTTCATAAGGCCGGGATTGATACAGAAGTCTCCTCCAACATTACTGACCTTGTCTGGGAAAAACTCTTCGTCAATGTGGGCGTCAATGCCCTTGCAGCCATCACGGGCCTGAAGAACGGACAACTTCTCGATTATCCTGAAACGTTGAGATTGACGGAGGCCCTTGTCTCTGAAGCGATTGAGGTCGCCAAAAGAAAAGGGGTCCGGATCGAAGGGAATCCTATTGACAGGGTCAAAACCGTCATCGAGGCGACCCGGGAGAATCGGTGCTCAATGGGCCAAGATCTTGACTTCAAACGGAAGACTGAAATTGATGCCATCAATGGAGCGATCGTCCGAGAGGCAGAGCGCTTGGGAATTGCGGCACCTTACAATCAAATGATCACTGATTTGATCAAAGTGATAGAAAAGAACTTTTAAACTCGAAGCACGAAATCCGAAATCCGAAACAAATTTGAATGACCAAAGCACAAAAATCAAAACGCTTTAAGTCTTGGTTATTTGGAAATTTGAATTTAGGATTTGTTTCGTATTTCGATATTCGGATTTCGAATTTTTAGGAGGAAAAAAGATGGATCGCAAAAAAATAACTCCGGTGGAAATTCAGGCAATGAAGAGGGAGGGGAAAAAGATTACCATGCTGACGGCTTATGATTATCCCATGGCCCTGCTCGAAGACCGGGCTGGAATCGAGATCATTCTGGTTGGAGACTCCCTGGGGATGACGGTATTGGGTTATGAAAATACTCTCCCTGTGACTATGGATGAAATGATCCACCATACCAAGGCTGTGACCCGAGGGGCAAAATATGCTTTAATCATTGGTGATATGCCCTTCATGTCCTATAACACCTCTGAGAGGGAGGCCATTCTCAATGCAGGCCGGTTCATGAAAGAGGGAGGAGCCGATTCGGTGAAATTGGAAGGGGGCGCCGGTGTCAGGGATATTGTGAGGGCCATCGTGAAGGCTGGCATTCCGGTCATGGGCCATATCGGGCTAACGCCACAAACGATTTCCATGCTTGGAGGATTTAAGGTACAGGGAAAGGATGCCCAGGCGGCCCAGAAAGTCATTGATGATGCCCTGTCCCTCGAAGATGCAGGAGCCTTCTCTGTTCTCCTTGAGGCAATTCCAGCCCCCATTGCAAAAAGAATTACAGAGCGCCTGAAAATCCCAACCGTTGGAATTGGTGCGGGGATCCACTGCGATGGCCAGGTATTAGTCGTCCATGATATGCTGGGACTCTTTGACCGTTTCACCCCCAAATTTGCCAAGCGATATGTTAATCTGACCGAACTGATGCTCAAGGCCTTTGAATCCTATCGAGAGGAAGTGTTGAAAGAGACATTTCCAACAGACCAGCATAGTTTCCACATCGACGAGAGAGAGTTGGGCAAATTAAAATAATCCAAGTCATCCTTCCCTCTTTCATCAAGATCACTTTGCTCTTCTTCATTAAGATCTATCATCCTGAGCTCTCCCTCTGGAATCCTTAGAAGACTTCTGTCAATACTTTAAGTAACCCCTCAGTTACAAGGTGCCGAACAGTCGGTCTGGCAGGAATGCTTCCAAAACTTTACCAAGTGCACGTTCGAAAGTGATGGGGTACAATCATTGCGGCCTCACTCAGCCCTGTAAGAGCTGTTTTATCTTGGTAGAGGCCATTGAGAGGTGGTACTATAAAGTTTTTTCAGCATCCCCGCCAGATCTCCAAAACCTCCTGACACTGAGGGATTACTACTTTAATTTTAAACTTGAAATTGAATGAGGTTTGATATAATCTCTTTCTGGAAGGAGGTGATCATCATATGCCGATTTCTGCCTACGTCTTTATTGAGTGCACGGCAGGGGCTGCCAGAGATGTGGCAAAGGAGGCTGGCAAGATCCAGGGAGTCAAGCGGGCCAATGCCACGACAGGTCCCTACGATGTCATCGTTCTGGTGGAGGCTCCGGATATCAACATCCTTGGCGATTTCATCGTCACCAAACTCCAGGGGCTTTCGGGCGTGCTAAGAACCCAGACCAATGTGATTGTGGATTAAGGGATTACGACTCCACATCTCTTCCAGCCTACCGGCAGGCAGGCGACCCCCCTTTTGTAGAGGGGGGAGAGGGAGGAGTATAGGTTTCCATCATTCGTTGAAGGGAAAGGAGGGGAGATTATGGGCAGTGTGGTCAAAAAACGCCGAAAGAAGATGCGAAAACATAAACATAAAAAGCAGTTAGACCGCGATCGTCATAAGAAAAAGAAATAATCGTTTTCATGCGAAGATATACTATCCATATCGTTCTTTTCATTTTGACAGTGGCCTCCACGTTGATCGTTGGAGGCCCTGCTTATTCTTTTACGATTATACTCATCCTCCTCGGACATGAGATGGGGCACTACCTCATGTCCAGAAGACATCAGATCAGAGCAACCTTACCCTTCTTTTTACCTCTCCCTCTCCCTCCATTCGGAACCTTAGGTGCTGTTATCCGCATGGAGAGTTCGATCTCTTCTCGAAAGGCCCTTTTCGATACCGGTGTGGCAGGACCTTTTACCAGCTTTATTCTAAGTATTCCTGCGATTTTAATCGGTTTAAAACTTTCTAAGGTCATTCCTATCTCACACATCCAAGAAGGAGCAATCCGTCTGGCAGATCCTCTCCTCTTTTATTTTTTACAGCGTCTGGTGATGGGTGGGGTGAAGGAAGGTTATGAAATCCTTATTCATCCCATCGGGTATGCTGGGTGGGTTGGCCTTTTTGTCACCGCCCTCAACCTTCTTCCAGTTGGACAGTTAGATGGAGGGCACATCGCCTATGCCCTCTTTGGGAGAAGAAGCCGCGCCATCTTCCTCATTACTATTGCTGTCATGGCTTTTATTACCGTCTTTTACAACCCCGGATGGCTTCTCTTGGTTATCTTATTCATCATCTTCGGCTTTCGACACCCAAGCCCATTGGATGATCAAACACCAATCGATGGGAAGAGGAAGTTTTTAGGAGGACTCGCTTTTCTCGCATTTATTCTCTCCTTCACTCCCACCCCCTTTCCCGAATATGTTGAGGAGATCAAACAGGCCCTCCATTGGTTCTAGATTCGCAGAGTGCAGAGTGCATAGCGCATAGCGAAGAAACCTTTACGTCTAAAAGATAAGGACGGAAGCGGATATCCCCGGTATTGACGGAGATATTATTATTGCTGAGGTCGTTTTTATTATTGGCGGGAGATCTCTCAGCCAAAGCAAATTTTTTTTGAATTTTACGATTTGGTTATTCATCAGGAGGCCTTTGCGCTATGCTGTATGCGCTACGCCCTATGTGGTTTATCTCGTTCGATGGCACCACTTCAGAATTTCTTTGAGGGAAAGGGTGTTGAGGACATCTTTGTTTTCGAGCCATCCCCTTCTTGCCACCGCCACTCCCAAGCTCATCATCCACATCTGGTCTAAATGATGAGCATCGGTCCCAATTTCAACTCGGATTCCCATCTCCTTGGCTTTTCGGCAATGGATGTCATCTAAATCGAGGCGCTCGAAGTAGGCATTGATCTCCAGTGCCTTTCCATATTTCTTCGCAGACTCCATCAACTCATCCATCTCAACTTCATAAGGGTCTCTCGCACCTAATAGCCTGCCGGAGGGGTGAGCGAGAATATGAATATAAGGGTTTTCCAAAGCTTGGATGATCCTTTTCGTCATCTTTCCTTTATCCTGTTTGAATCCGCTATGGATGGCTGCTACAGCCAAATCGAGCTTCTCCAGTATCTTTTCGGAGAAGTCTATCTTGCCATCGCTGAGGATATCGACCTCAGTTCCTTTGAGAATTTGAAAGCCCTTCAACTTCTCATTAATGCGATCAATCTCCTCAATCTGTTTCAACAGCCTTGATTCATCGAGGCCATGGGCAATCTTAAGAGACTTCGAGTGATCGCAGATGGCTACATACTGATACCCCCTTTTCTGTGCAGCTTGAGCAATCTCTTCAATCGAGGAAGTCCCATCACTCCATTTGGAATGGACGTGGAGGTCCCCCTTGATTTCGGATTCCTGAAGCAATTCAGGAAGGCGTCCTTTCTGTGCAGCTTCGATCTCTCCACGGTCTTCACGAAGTTCGGGTTCAATCCAATCCATTCCCAGAGAACGATAGATGTCCTTTTCTTCCTTTCCTGCAATTTTCTTCTCGCCTTTAAAAGCACCATACTCATTAATCTTGATCCCTTTGGCCTTAGCAATGCCTCTGAGATGGATATTGTGTCCCTTCGACCCGGTGAAATATTGAAGAGCTGCACCGTAGGAATCCTCTTCCACCACACGAAGGTCAATCTGTGTTCCTCCCTCCACAATCATAGAGGCTTTCGTCTCTCCGGAGGCTAAGACCTCTTTAACCTCTGGAAGGTGGGTAAAGACCTGAAAGATTTTCTCCTTATCCTTACCGGTGGCTAAAATGTCAATGTCGCCGATATTCTCTTTCATCCTGCGGAGGGAACCTGCCCATTCAATCTTTTTTGATCCTGTCTTCTGTCTTAATGTTTCTACGATCCGTTTGGCCACAGGAAAGGCCACCCCTAAATTCATTCTGCCTTTGCTCTGTTTGAGAAGTTGGATTCCCCTCTTGATGTTTTCGATTTTCTTCTCACCCATTCCAAAAAGGCCCAATAAGGACCCATCATTCAATGCTTTTTCCAGTTGAGAGAAATTGTTGATTCCTTTCTCCTTATGGAGCATCGAGAGGGTCTTGGGTCCCATCCCGGGGATATCCATAATGGCAATCAATTCATCCGGTACTCCTTTCTTTACCTCTTCAAATTTGGAGATTTTCCCTGTCTTCAGATACTCCTCAATCTTCTGGGCCATGCCTTCGCCAATTCCTGGAATGTTTTTCAATTCTCCTTTCTCGACACTCTCCTCAATGTCTTGCGTAAGGTCACCGATGATCCTCGATGCCTTGCGGTAGGCGCTGATCTTAAAAGGATTCTCCCCTTTAAACTCCAGAATATCTGCCATCTTCTCAAAGAGATCAGCAAGCTCTTTATTCTTCACTTTAATACTCCTTCGTATAATCCCCCCTTACCCCCCTTTAGAAAAGGGGGGGGATGCCTGCCTGCCGGGAGGCAGGGATGGATTTGAGTTTAATTTTCCAAGTATCTGGTCACTGTATCGAATATAATGTTTGAGGCAGATCTGAAAATTCACCACAACATCCTTTTTGCTATTGACGATGAAGATATGATTCTGAACATGAAAAAGTTCATCCATCAGCCTCTCCACCGGATAGAGGGTTTTCGATTCCCTTCCATACCTCTTTCCCAAATCCTTCTCAAACATGACAACCAGTTTATCCTTCATCCTTAGCTGCGTATCATTAAAGAGGAAGCCCACATCAGGCAGGATATCGTCCATTCTTGAAAAGAAGGTAGAAATCTCGTTTTGTTCAATTCCTTTGGGCGGAGAGGATTTCACCTCGATATAGATCAATCGCTGGTTCCAGGAGGCAATCACATCATAGTCGCCACCAGAAGGAGTGTTCTTTATACTGACCCCATAGATGGCAGGTGAGGAAAATTCCTTTTTAAACATTTCAGCGACGAACCATTCCAGGGTGGGGCCAAAACTGTAAAGTGGGGAAACTCGAGTTTGATAGTTACCCCTTTCATTTTTTGTGATCACTCCCATGTCACAAAGCAGGTTACAATATCCTTGGGCCGCCTTAGCAGAACAGTAACGGGTCAGATCCCGGATCCGAAACCGATCCTGGAATTTGATCATATCTCTCAGGACGAGACGAAAAGAATATTTTTTCATCATCTCGTAAAATCGAATTTTGTAAAGAGGTGAAAGATCCGAAGGGAAAAACAGACGTTCGGTGGGATTTTTTCGAAAGACCCTTACCCCCCTCATTTTAAGCATTTTTTCTACCGAAGAAGAATCTTCTATCGAATCAGCTTTGACGGATTCAATCTCTCTGGTGAGGGACCGGACCTTCTTTTTGAGGGATTGGATCTCCCGAAGAGCTTCCTGCAATTTCATTAAAAACCCCGATGAAGTCGGTAGTGCTTCGCCCACTGAATCGCTTCCATATATTCCCTTTGCGTGATCCGACGGTTGATTTCTGGATATTCATGGGCTCGGTATTCAGGCCGATATTGTTCCATGATGTTGACATAAGAGGAAACTGAAATCTCCTCAGCGATGAACTTGAGCATTGCCTCCGACGAAGCTACTCCTCCTGGCATCACTAAATGTCTGAGCAATAGTCCTCGCTCAGCAATCCCCTTGGAATTGATGGTCAGATCTCCGACTTGCCGATGCATCTCTTTAAGAACTTTCTTGATCACCTCGGGATAATCCGGAGCATTGGAGAATCGCTTTGAATATTTCTCGTCCAGATATTTTGCGTCCGGCATGTAGATATCAACGATTCCCTCCAAAAGACGAACCACCTCAATGGACTCATACCCGGAGCAGTTATAAACAATGGGAAGACGAAGCCCCTTTTCAATCGCTTCAGGTAAAGAGGCAACAATCTGGGGGGTATAGTGGGTGGGGGTGACAAAGTTGATATTATGGCAGCCCATCTCCTGGAGTCTCAGCATGATACGGGCCAGGTCGGAGGAAGTCATTCGCTCGCCACTTCCAAGATGACTGATATCGTAATTTTGGCAGAAAATGCACCGAAGGTTGCAGTATGTGAGGAAGATCGTCCCTGAACCGTGATATCCGACCAGGGGGGGCTCCTCGCCAAAATGGGGAAAGGCACTCGAGACCGCGAGTTCTGACCCGGCCTGGCAAACCCCAATCTTTCCATCCAGGCGATTGACCCGACACTCCCTCGGGCAAAGCCGGCATTCATTGAGGAACTCCATCAGGAGCTTGACCCTCTGGGTGAGTTCCCCTTTTTCAAAGAGACTGACGTAGGAAGGGACAAAAGCCATGTTAATAATGTCCAAGAGCCATGAAAATGGGTTTTTAGATAAGGGTCAGGAAGCCAGGTATTATGGTATCCTACCCTTAATCTTTAAAACAAAGACTTTTTTTGCCTAATTGTAAATTACCACAAAATATTAAAGAATTCTATTAAAGAGGGAGATAAATCAAGGAGGGGGAGGGTAAGCAGGCAACAAGGAATGTCTCATCATGCCAATCTAAATCCTTTGATAGGAAGTAACAAATTTACGGTAGTAATTGAGGGGAATTCCCTTTTTTTTCTCCATAAGGCCCTTAATATAGGTGGGACCACAATTATAGGCTACCAAGGCGAGTCTAATGTCGTTGAAATCTTTATATAGTTGGGTAAGGTAATAAATTCCCATTCTTATATTAAGACAGGGATTAAATAGGGTCTGGTCTCCACTCCACTCAATGCCCAGTTCATTGGCAAGAGATTCTGCCACATAGGGCATGATCTGCATTAAACCCTTGGCGCCCTGCTCGGAAACAGACCAATTTTGAAAGGAACTCTCTATGGCAATAAGAGCCAGTATGAACTTGGGGTCATGGTTATGACGAAGGGCCTCCTCGTAAATCACCTCGGCAAGCTCCTCTTTCGTCACATTGGCTAAATCCGTTGGATGCCGCTCCAATACCCCTAAAATATCCTTAATAGTCTCATCCCTTTGATAGAAACCAGGAATGAGATTGGGGAGATGGAAGGAGAGGGTGAAAATGACGATAAAAAGGGCGACCTTACGGAATATACGAAGGAGGGGAAGCCTATTTTTTTTGTAAGTCGCTGTATGGGGAGGATGCCCCGTTTGTATTAGCGGTTCCATAAACTCCATTCTTCGGCCTCCTTGTAATTCTAATTCACAATATTAACATAGTAACTTCTGATTTGTCAAATAGTAAATCCTCAGGATTAAATCCCCTCTTTTTTCTTGACAAATTTTTTTGATCCTCCTAAATGATATCCAATGGC
>Ga0209164_1002371_pt1 | contig 20349 bp, 18 predicted proteins | sample MTBNYHSulfiMetaG_FD_187458 | JGI IMG/M metagenome (GOLD analysis project Ga0209164, IMG submission 187458) | Enrichment culture microbial communities from rom New York Harbor, USA that are MTBE-degrading - MTBE-NYH (New York Harbor Sulfidogenic)... | ecosystem: Environmental > Aquatic > Marine >...
AAAAATGGATGATTTGTGATTGGACAAAACAAAAACGGCGGTCAAGAAGAAATCAATCTTCGTGAACCGCCGTCTGTCAAGCTTTTATATCAAATGTGTAAATCTGAAGTGCGTCCCGGAAGTCCTACTTTCAGTAGGGTTTTCTTTTTTTGTCCTATTTGTCACCAACGTCCCCCAACTTCCCCAACTTCCCCCCAACTTCCACTGGCGGCGTAACCATTTTTAGGAAACTTTAGAAGAAAAACAGCTTCTTCCTAACCACCGTTAATCATAACCCTCTGCCTTTTATAACAGTTCCTTTAAATAAGGACTACTTGGCTTTAATCGCTGCAATTCATCTGTATAATACTGTTCTTTTCGTTTATTTTTTTGGACGCTATAGCTAAACGCCAACAAAAAAAATGATCTTTCAGATATTGTATCGTCATGAGGTTTTTCAAGAGATTTTTTCGAGTATTTAATGGCTTTTTTAAAATCATTCTGCCCAAAATGAGCTTGAGCCAAACCGCTCAATATCTCTGACTCTATATCGCCTGATTCAGATTTTATTTTTAAAGCTTTTTTAAAACTATCAACGGCCTCTTTATACGACGCTTCCTCCAAAAAAATATACCCAAGATACCGCAATGAAGATTGGACATAAACTTTCTCTCTGGCAGGAATTACCTTCAGCACGGCATTAAAATATTTTTGCGATGTGCCAAAGTTACGATATTTATAGGCCAATTTTGCATATCGATACAATAAATACCATCCCCCATCGTAGCCTTGATCTATAGCAAACAACTTGTCAAAATTATCATAGGCTTCTTTTTCTTCTCCTTTCTTGTCAAAGCACTGCCCGATAAATTGCAGAAGCATGGTTCTGTCATCAGTTTCGATACCATCAAAATTTAAAAGCTCTTTATAATACGTTATCGCATGGCTATATTCAGACATCTTCTCATATTCAACGCCTATGGCCATCAGCAAATTAAACACTTTTTTGGGATTGACATATTCATTATATTCCAATGCCATCAAATGCTTTTGTAATGCAGATTTAAAATCATTTTGATCGAAGTATTCTAAACCTTTTGTGTAATAAGCGTCCCAAAGTTTTTCATATAGTGTAGAACGTTTTTCTTTATCCTCTTCAAGATCTATCCGTTTTTTAATATTTTCCATGCCAGCATCAAAATCTTGAACCCCATCTTTATTCTTCAATTTTTCTTCCATATTTAGTTAATTGTGTTTTAACTTTTTTATTGACATGCTCCGCCATCATCAAATTGGCTTGTAAGAATACGCCATATTCTTGATAGCCAAGGCTCCCTTTTTATCTGTTGCTCAGGAGTCGGTTTAATAGGAGGCGGAGGATTATTGTCTGGGTCCTCATCATTTGGCGGCTCATATTTATTGAACTCTTTAAACTTTTGTTTTTGCTTGTTATACAAACTTGGATCAGGCTTACTAGCCGCATTCGCAGCAGCCATTGCAGCGCCCCAACCCATTGATTCTGCAATTGCAGCAGCTTCCGCAAAATTCCCAGTCGCCATTGCTGTATTATAACCGGCTGTAACTGAATCCAGCAAACCCAAAGGATCTATTTTATTTACCGGGTTGTTTTGGACATAAGCATAAAGATTTATCCCACCTATCTGTCCGATTGGATCGGGTTTCAAATACCTTCCCAACTTCGGGTCATAGTATCTGTGGTAGTTATAATGCAGCCCCGTCTCTTGGTCGAAGTACTGGCCCGCAAACCGCAGACTGTTCTCAACAATTTCCACCGTAACATCGGCCTTGCCAAACGGCAAATAGTCCGCTGCCCAGACCACATTGGCGGCCTGGTCGGTCATGCGTTGCGGCGTGCCCAAATGGTCGTTGTGGTAATAATACACCGATCCATCGGAGGTGATCTGGGCCAAGGGTTGGCCATGGAGCCAGACATAGGCCTTGATCATGTTCCCAGCGGCGTTCGTTTCGGCAATGAGCTGACCGCTCTGATCAAAATGTTGCACGGTGGTAATACTGTTCGAGCTTTTTTCTATGCGCTGCCCGTTGCTGTTGTATGTAAAGTCGGCATGATCGACTAAAGGGGGCGACTGTCCTCCCAAAGCAGCGATCGTATTTCCGTCGTAGTCATAGGAATACGCTTTAGCGTTTGGACCGGAAACAGTGCGCAGCTGGTTGGTACCTGCCAAGTAGGTGTAATAGTCCGTTCCTTGGGAATCTGTTCGTATTAGCCGGTTGCCCACCTGGTCGTAGGTATATTCGATGGTACCGTAAACCCCAAAGGCGCCGGTCAGTTGGTAAAGCTCATCATAGACAAAACTCTGGCTACGTGTCGGATCAATATTATCATTAATGAATAGGATGTTACCAACGTTATCGGGAATATAGGTCCGATCCAGAATACCGGTAGTGGACAACGCGCCGGTCTGGTAGTTTTTGTCTAATGTTTTGAAAAACTCAAGACCGTTGCCAAAAGTCATTCCAGTAAGTGGACCAAAGGGTTGATACGTTAGGCCCGACACCAGGGTTTGATTGCTGCCGCTCGGATTGAGGATAACGGATGAAACATGCGCTGGGTCAGACGGGTTGGGGAGATATTGGATGACTTGACCGGTGGGATAGCTGATGGTGCGCAAGTTCCCTGCATCATCATATCCGTAGGTCGTTGTGAACGTGGCATCCCCCATGGTGTGGGTCTGGGATACCAGGCGGCCCAGAGCGTCGTAGCTGTATTCATAGGAACCGGAAGGGTCGGTCATGGAGGATAGACGCCCGACCAGAAAATCTCCTGTCCCGCTGTCATACATATATGCCACATTCTGGGCTTGATCGTTGTAAACGATATCAGTCACACGGTCTAAAGCGTCGTAGAAAAATTGAATGCCTTTTCCGTTTTGAGTCTTGATCGATAAACGGCCTGCCTCATCGTAGGTATACCGGGTGGCTCCGGTATCCGGTGAGACAATCTTCACCAAGCGGCCTAAATCGTCGTAGGAATAAGTCGTTATATTACCAGAGGCATCGGTGACGCTTATAAAATTGTCCTGGTTGTCATAACTATAAAGAGTTCCTATCGATCCCGGCTGCATCACCTTTATCGGGCGATTGAGAAGATCGTAGCTGAAAACGGTTTGATTGCTGTTGGCGTCGGTGACCGTGCTCAGTTTTCCTGCCGAATCATAGGTCAGCACAGTTTCCAGGTCGGCGGTATCGCTATGGTTGCGATGGTATAATTTCCAGGGTTTGCCTGGTGAATGATCTGGATTGGTTAAAAGATCTCCATAGTCGTATCCGCGATAGTAAGTTAGGGAACCATTGGCTGTAAAAATAGAGGCATCGATGAGTCTGCCCTGAGTATCGTAGATATTGAACATGTAATTGCCGTTAGGATCGCTGACCTTTTCCAGAAGTCCCTGGTCTGTATAATCATAGTCCAAAACTCGACCGGCTTGATCCGTGGTTGTGTCCAACCAGCCTTCGGCAGTATAGGTCAGAGCAGATGTGATACCGTTTCGGGTAGAAGTCAGCAGACGGTTACGACCGTCGTAAGTAAAAGAGGTTTGTACGCCGTTGACGTCAATGGCGGAGGTCAGGTTGCCGGCAGCGTCATATGCGTAATGCGTATCTCCCACAATTGGAGCAGTAACAGTCAGAAGATCGCCGGTAAGCGGATCGTAGGCATAGAAAACCTTGTCCTGCTCACCGACCAAAGGGCCATCAACAGCGGTGAGCAAGCCTTTGGAATCGTATTCATAGGTGGTGACATATTCATATGAAACTATCTGGCCAAGCGCATCCAAGGTATAGCCACGATCAATCTTTCGGTAGACGTGTTTGGTGGGCGCTTCGTTAAATGTGAGATTACCGTCGTTATCGTAATCCCAGATGGTCTCTTTGTACCCCGGCCCCAGCACCGATAGTTCCTTTCGGCTTGTCAGAACATCGAGACTGGGGTGATAGGTGTAGTAGACCGTCCGCTCATTTGGCGAATTGTAGGCTTGAACGATCCGGCCGACCCGACCGTTGGCATCGTAATCGAAGAATTGGTCGATGCGGCCGTTTGTATATATCTTTTGAATAATTCTGTACTGATCATTGTAGGAATAGCGACTCACGCTGTTGCCGCAACTATTGCAGGCGTTGGTGTTGTTTACTTCAAGCAGGCGTCTGATGCCGTCAACTCGTGTAAGGGTATATACTTTCGCAACCCCCTCTTCATCGGTTACCGTGACTTTATTGTCCTGCAATCCTTCTCCATATTCGATACTCAAGTTTTCGCCTTTAATTATCTGGCTTGAAATCGCACGGCCCTGATCATCATAGGTCCAGCTGGCCAGCGAACGCCCACTGCGGTCTTTTTTTTCCGTCAGATAGTTCGGAAATCTGGCATCATCATACAAATACTGAAACCCTGAGCCATCAGGGTAGATCACATCGGAAAGGTTACCGTTGCCGTTGTATTGGTAGCTGACCCAGAGCCCGTTGGGAACAGCTTGGGTAGCTGGGCCATAGACTTGATATATCCGATTTTGAGCATCATAGTCGAATGTGATCATGCGTCCGCTTTGATCGTCCGTCACAGAGTAAAGCCGATTCTGGTTATCGTAAGACAGGTATTTTCGATTTCCTGCGGTATCTTCGATCCAAACCAAGCGGCCGTTGAGGTCGAAACGGTATTCGGAGCCGCTCTGACGCTTCCAGGTATAACCTGATCCATTGGATTCAATGGTGGTCAATTCGGTGTTCAACCCAGCGTAGGTGGAATCAGTAACCTTTTTGAAATAGAGGCCATTGCCATCAATGTCCTTGATCTTAAGGTCGTATACTAATTCTTTATAAACACTCAAGACTGCTCCATAAGTATGATTCCAACCATCGCCCAAGCTTCCGGTGCCGTTGAACAAACTATTGTAGTAACGTGTGAAAGTAAGGGCCGTTGTCGGACCAGGAAGGCTAAGGTCCATTTGATCTTCCTGCTTGCTGCCGTCCAGAATGCTGATGGGATTGCCTACCGCGCTGCACTCATCGCCGTCACCGCCATCATTACTGGGGCTATTGCCAGCTCCAGGCGGCCAATCGCTCCCGTTCGACGAATCGTCGTCCCCTGAATCTGTTCCAGGACTTGAGGGATTACTACCATCGCCGGAACCGTCTCCTGCACCTCCGCCTCCACTGCCTGCCCCACCACCGCCGCCGCCACCTCCACCTCCGCCTCCGGTTTCGGGGCAGCAGGAGACATTTTCATTGTAGCTGGGATATACTGACTCATATGTCTCGACAGCAGATGCGCAACTATTTTCGCAGCCTTCTTGATGTGAAGGATGATAGCACCAAGCGTCAAGAGCTGGAAAACTCATTGATCCATCGCACCGATAGTGCACTTGTTCGTAACAACATGCAATTGTAGTGGATGGATGATCAATAACTACTGCCCAAATTTGATTTTCATAATGCGGCTGGGAACATTCCTGGTAGGTGGTCATATACCACCAACTTGCGCTGTCGCTTTCGTACAGCCCAATAGTTATCGTCGTCTCCATGCCTTCACTGTCGGTCACCTTGATAGTTGGTTTTTCGTCACAACTTCCAAATGTCATTGGGGCGCAGTATGTGGTCCCGATCAGAGAGCCGCTGCCGTTTATTTGTTCGAACGAATAGCTGATCCCCTCCCTTTTGTTGATAATTTGCAGCTCCTGGCATTGGTTGGAACCGGTAGCCATATTGAGCTTATAGCTTACCTTTGGCTTTTGACCCGCCCAGAGATGTGAGCTTAATAGAATGGTGATGGCAATGGCGCCCAAAAGAAAACGCACTTGATAGGCGATGTCGAAACAACGATGCTTATTCATGCTTCCTTTACTTCCGTTCCTGGTTTAAAAGTGGGCAATCGCTCATTTCATTCGTTGTGTCTTTTACTGGATTCGCCGGACACGTTGCATCCGACCGGCGTCATTATAATCAAAAAACAGCCCGCTGGCAGGCTCGACGTGGACGTCGACCCACTCTGAAGGGCTGTGGTTTCCGGCTTGGTCCACGCTTTGAATCTCGATGGCATTGTCGCCCGCCAGAAGAGTAAGATTTGCCGCCCATGGGCCCGAACCTTTCGGTACGAATTGGGAGCCATTAATCCACAGACTGGTATCGGCATCCCGAGTACCCTCAAGTGTTACCATAAAGTCATCGGCCTGATTGGCAGCGGGTCTTGGCTGAATGGTTCCGCTCGCAACAGAACTACCTGTTACAACAGGTTTGGCAGGCGGTTGGGTATCAATGATGAACGAGAATTCATAGTTTAGCTGGTTGCCTAAGGAATCAGCCGCTGTTAGCCTGACTATATAAGTGCCGTCTGACAGGGGCGTGTTATTGGGTGTGAAGGTGAACGTATCCTCAACCTCGCTGGCCGTTCCTGCAACCGGCTGCTGGCTTGGGTCGAGCACAGTAAAATTTGCAATCACCGATGCGTCATCAATTGTAGATTGGCTGTCGGACAAGGTTGCATGAAGGCTCTGCACTTGCTGCAGATAACTTCCGTCCACAGGATAATGGCCGACAAGGCGGGGAGCAGTATTATCTGCTATTTCTGAAAGTATTGCGATATATTTGTTATTGATTTCATTGGATTCTGCGACGTCCCATTGACTGTCCGCTGTGATTTCGATGGACGGATCACCTCCATAAAATGACCATGACCAATTGACGCTTGTGCTTTCACCTGCCAACAATATCGCGTTCACCGGCAGATTTCCGATCAAGATTCCGTTGATTTGAAGATCGACATTTAAGGCGTCTACAACCGGCCCCATTCCCACATTGCTGATCTGGGCCGTGAAGGTGACACTTTGACCCTGTTGCAGGTTGCCAAGTGGATCAACCGCCAAGTTGCTCACAATGAGATCAGGCGGATCACCAGCAGTGGTGAATCGCCACACGGGCCCTGGTGTTTCCAATCCATGGTTGTCCTTGGCCACGATCTGCCAATAATAGGTCTGGCCCGCAATGGCATCTGGCATCTGGTTAGTGCTTGTAACGATGTTCTGAGCCAATAGCGACATCGTTTCGGAATTGGTGCCACGATACAGATCGTAGGTTACCGTATCAAGGATATCGGGATCTCCCCCGGTCCATTGCAGGTCAACCCCATTGCTCGTGTCAACTCTCACAGCCCCGTTTGCCGGAATCGGCGTAGAAGGCTCATCGGGCGGCTGATTATCGCCGGTCGCAACACATTGATTCTCGGTACTGGACCATGGATCGGCGTCCACATTGCCATAGGTTTTGTCTCCGGCCTGGTTCGGCCCAGCGCTATCGTTCCACCAGTTGTTTTCGGCATTCAGAGTGGTAGCGCCTCTATAGGAAAGGCCATAACTCGTATTGCCTTTGAAGTTGTTAGAGTGGATTTCCGGGGCCAAGCTGGCATTCCACTGAATCCCTTTGTTATTGTATCTCAACGTGTTGCAGTTGATTACGGCGGCGCCTGTGCCGGCGCCGGTAGCATAGATGCCGGCGGAATTGCTATAGCGTATCGTTGAGTTCTGAATACTGGGAGCAGCATCGTATAAGTAAAGTGCGCCACTGCTGTATCCGCCATATTCCACAACGCAGTGCTCCAATGCGGTAGTGCCATCATCGGTAGTGTTGAAAAATCGGATATAATACCAGTCACCAGGTGCTGGGGTGGTCTTGTTTGAGGTAAAGACGATCGGTTCGGAGGCCGTGCCCTGTGCAATTAGAGCACCCGGATCACCGGAGGAGCCGCCAATATTCATGGAAGCAGATGCGCTGAATTTGACCACAGCGCCGGGTTCAATGGTCAAAGTGGTGATGCCGTCGGGTCCATCAGTGCCCTTGACTGTTAGGTCGCCGGCAATGGCATAGGGCACGGCAGCCGTCCAGGTGGCGTCATGGCTGATGGTTCGTCCGCTACTGGTCACTTGGATGATGCTGGACACCCCCACATTGTTGAACGTGCTGCTCGATACGAGGGATCCAACATTGTCCGGATAGATTTTGATGGGAAAGCTGTCGTTGTAGGCGATAGTATTGCCAGAAAAGCTAACATTGCCCGTGGCCAGAAGGTATATGCCGCTATTGATGGTCGTACCGGTCACCGATCCACCTACTGTACCAGAATAGTAAAGATCATAGTTACCATTTGCACTGAACTGGCAGGTGTCTATAATGGGGGCACCGGTAGAAAGTCTAATGCCATAGCTTGCGCTATCAGTCACTATTGTGTTGCGGAGGGTGGGAGATGCCTCCTGGATATTCAGTGCCCCCTGGCCGCCACTACCGCCATATTCCACAACGCAGTGCTCCAATGCGGTAGTGCCATCATCGGCAGTGTTGAAAAATCGGATATAATACCAGTCACCAGGTGCTGGGGTGGTCTTGTTTGAGGTAAAGACGATCGGTTCGGAGGCCGTGCCCTGTGCAATTAGAGCACCCGGATCACCGGAGGAGCCGCCAATATTCATGGAAGCAGATGCGCTGAATTTGACCACAGCGCCGGGTTCAATGGTCAAAGTGGTGATGCCGTCGGGTCCATCAGTGCCCTTGACTGTTAGGTCGCCGGCAATGGCATAGGGCACGGCAGCCGTCCAGGTGGCGTCATGGCTGATGGTTCGTCCGCTACTGGTCACTTGGATGATGCTGGACACCCCCACATTGTTGAACGTGCTGCTCGATACGAGGGATCCAACATTGTCCGGATAGATTTTGATGGGAAAGCTGTCGTTGTAGGCGATAGTATTGCCAGAAAAGCTAACATTGCCCGTGGCCAGAAGGTATATGCCGCTATTGATGGTGCTGCCTGAGACGGAACCACCCACTGTACCGGTATAATAAAGATCGTAATTCTGACTGCTTAAAAAAGTGCAGTTTTCGATTGTGGGCTCGCCGGTCTGGATTTTGATCCCTGAACTCTTACTGTCCCTTACCGTGACATGGTTCAATGTGGGCGAGGCCTGATCAAGATAGATTGCCCCATTGTTATAACCGCCATATTCTACGACACAATGCGTCATAACGGACGTAGCATCATCGGCGGTATTGGAAAAACGAACGTAGTACCAGTCGCCAGGCGATGGATTCGCTTGGCTCGAAGTAAACACAATCGGTTCAGTGATCGATCCCTGAGCGTTCAAAGCGCCAGGAACGACAGATGATGCACCGATCTCCAAACTTTTGTATGAATTAAACTTGACGATAACACCCGGTTCGATAGTCAGCGTGCTGATGGCGTCTGGACCGTCTGTACCTTTTACCGTAATGTTGCTGGTCACAATGTAGGGGCTACCTGCTGTGGTCCAAACTGTGTCCGCGTCAATAATTCCACCCACGGTTGTATCTGCTGAAACCGATGTCGGCACAGATAGCCCGATAGCTGGGAGAACTATGAGCGCGAAGGAGAGCCACCAAATAGAGCTTTTCATATGAAATCCTCTGCTGTTCGACCGACCAATTGTTCACCACCATCTCAAGATCGCGTGTGAATGTCCACAGGGGTGATCCTGTCCGATATTGGACGCAATGCAAATCCAGCCGCATGGCCGTGTTAGTGGGGCTTGAATGTGACGTAATTAACGAAAACTTAGCAGAAAATCTTCTATTCCACTGCTTTCCATTTACCAATCAACTCATATATCTCATCCACTTCAACAGACTATGCCGATATGGTTGTTTTCGTATTCAAGGTGTGATGAGTTCTGATATTAAAGGATAGATAATCTGCGGTCAATACGAAAAAAATACGGATAAACTACGATACCAAAATACGTATTTTGTTAAATTACTTTCGCAATATCAACATGTTTGATCTCATCAGGAACGATATCGCAAGCGGACACCGATATTGATCAAAGATGTTTTCGGCAGTGAGGTGATGAGTTAACTTGGTTTTGTCTATGTCATCTGTGGGTATTGGAAGAGAAGCCTTCGAGGCGAGGACTTAGGGGGCCACGCATTTATTATTTAACATAAATAGGGGCCAACTAAATCATTATAAAAGTGTTGCCCCGGACGTGGACTGCTTGTGAAGCCATGATAAGGCTACGTTAACAGCTTCGCCGAAGTGAGATTATTGGCCTTGACATTCTTAGTTTATAGGGCTAATAATCTCAGTATGAATAAACCAAAATACCACTTACAGGCCCTCATGCAATTCTTTGACCAGCACAAAGTTGCCACCATCGATGAGCTGCGTGAAGCTCTTGGCAATCCTGCGCGCTGCACGATTTTCCGCAAGTTGGGCGATTTGCAGTATCTGAGCAGCTATTCGCATCGGGGCAAATACTATACCTTAAAATCCATTGCCCGATTCTCGGAACAAGGGCTTTGGCATTTTAGCGAGATCTGGTTCTCGCGCTTTGGAAATTTGCTGCAAACATCTGAAGCGTTCGTCAATCATTCAGATGCCGGTTACAGCGCCGTAGAGCTTAAAGACATTTTGCAAGTTAAAACCAAGCACGCGCTGACCCAATTGGTTCAAGATGGCCGCCTTGCCCGTGAAACCTTCAATTCTGTGTATGTATATTTCTCCGCGGAAAAACAGGTGGCCAGACGGCAAGCCGAGGCGCGCAAAGCTCTTTTACAGCAAACACCGACTTCTTTGATCGTAGCCAACCCCGATTTGGCCAAAGATGAGGCCAAGGCCATGCTGGTTTTGTTTTGCAGCATGCTCAACGAGAAGCAACGCCGATTGTATGCCGGTCTTGAATCGCTCAAGCTTGGCCATGGTGGTGATGCGCATATCGCCTCGATACTGGGCATGGATCCGCATACTGTTGCAAAAGGGCGCAAGGAATTGATGGCCGTCGATTTAACTGCCACAGACCGACTGCGGGCGCCAGGCGCCGGGCGACCACCGCAGGAAAAAAAACGCCGCAGATCCTGAACGCGATCGCCGAAATCATGAAATACGAAACTGCTGGTGACCCGGTCAGCGGCTGCAAGTGGACTCGCAAAACCACCGGGAAAATAGCCCGAGAGCTCAAACGTATTGGCATTGGCGCATCGGCCAATACGGTGGGCCGGCTGCTTAAGAACATGGACTATAGTCTTCGCAGAAATCTGAAAAGTCTTGAGTCGGGCCTGCGGAATCCACCCGTGCCCCACCAGCGTGATCAACAGTTTCACTATATCCGTGCCCAGATTAAGGACTACGCCGCCAACGGCTTGCCGGTAATCAGTGTTGATACCAAAAGCCGCGAACTGATTGGGCCTTTTCATCAGCACGGCCGCCGATGGTGCCGACAACCCGTTGCGGTGCTGGACCATGATTTTCCCTCCGACGCCAAAGGGGTTGCTATCCCTTATGGTATCTACGATTTTTGCCGCAATGAGGGATTTATCAACCTGGGCACAAGCCGGGACACGTCCGAATTTGCCGTGGCTTCCATCCGCAATTGGTGGAAAATGGTCGGTTCGGCCAAATACCCAAACGCCGATCAGTTGCTCATACTGGCTGACTGCGGAGGAAGCAATGGTTATCGGACCCGGCTTTGGAAGCATCAACTTCAAGTCACTTTGGCCGATTGCTTCAACCTTTTTGTGAAGGTGTGTCATTATCCTCCAGGAGCGTCCAAATGGAACCCGATTGAGCACCGCTTGTTTTCGTTCATCAGCAATAACTGGGTGGCCCATCCCTTAACCGACTATGAAACCGTTTTGAAATTTATCCGGACCACGAAAACTTCCGCCGGTCTTAAGGTTCGGGCCGTCCTTCATACGAAAAAATACCAAAAGGGGATACGAATTTGCGATAAACAGATGAAAGAAGTTAACCTAAAGCATTACACCCAGCGGCCGAACTGGAACTACTCCATAGGCCCAGTCAAAAATGTGAATTAATTGTTGCGCGTCCCCTTATTGGCCACGGTTCTTGTCCTATCTATCAAAACGTCCTTGAAAGGCAGGAACAATTAATCGATAGAAAGAGCAGGTCCTCGGCCTGCTATCTATTCTCATATCACAGGCTTTTGCTGACCTGTGATATGATTCAGAAGCTCAAAATATCATTTAGCTTTCGCTGCTGTCGCGGTTCATCCTCGCGTCTTCGGGGAACACTAATAATGACGATGTTGAGCTTACGCGACACTGTCATATAGGTGAGCTGTGCCCTAATTGGGCTCAAAATCACCACTATGCCCATGTTTTAGTGAAGCCTGGCAGGCATTTGCCGTCAGCTTCAGTCACCGCCACCTCTCAATGCCCCCCCCCATACAGCATGCTGTATGGGGGGGGCATTGACATACAATCGTGACTTTGACATAGTCGCTTTCAAAAAAAGAAAGTTCCTATCTTTTCGGCCAAAGCACTACTCCATGAAATCGCCGACATAGACCAGGTGTTCGAAGGGAAATTCCATCCCCTTGACCTTTTCGGCAATGGTATTCAACTCTGCTTTAACGATGCGCTCCTTTTGTTTATACCCGGCGTGAAACACTATGGCGATGGGGGTTTGCGCCGGATAATGGGTTTTGAGCTTTTCCACCAGGTCGTCGAATTTGGTGTGCATGGTAAAGATGATCAGCGTGGGGTGCGAAGGGGCCAGCTTGTCGATTTCCCTGTAAGTGGTCAGCACGGCCGAATGCGTCTTTTTACCCGACATGATGTCCTTGCCCATGGCGGCATTGGCCGCGTTGAAACAACTCACGCCCGGAATGATCTTGGGGTTGAGATCCTTGAATTCATCCAGATACCAGCGGTACGGCCCGCCATAGATCATCAGGTCGCCGCTACCCAGCACCGACACCGTTTTGCCGGCCTCGACGGCCGAACGGATTTGCCGGATCAGATTCGCCCTGCTTTCGGCCCGCTTTTCACATTCGACCCGTTGCCGGGCATCTTCAATGGCGGCGCAATCCTTGCGGTAGGTCCGCCAGCCGGCCTGGGATTCGTCGAGAAACGTTTTGCCCTTCAGGTACTCACCGAATTCCTCCCGGGTCTGTTTGCGGCAAACAATCACATCGGACGCCTTGATGGTGTCAATGGCCCGCAGGGTGATCAGGTCCGCGTCCCCGACGCCGATGCTCACCAGGTAGAATTGGCCGCCCTGGGTTTGGGCCATCAAGGTCGCAGGCCCTGCCGCTAGGACGAACGCCATGCTCAAAAAGACGACAACCGCCCACGCTTGCTTACCGATTTTCATGATACCTCCTTCATTGAGTGAATGGGTTGAGGGGTTAAATGATAATTATTATAAGTAAATCCAGCATGTTAATTTTAGATAGCCCGGCCCGCGATAACCTGACGGACCCCAGCACCCGGGTGTTCATGCTTTTCGACGGCCTTCATGGCCTGTGATGGATAGGGAAACGCAGGAAAATGGCGGATCAGTCGGGAAGAAAGCCTTCATGGCGATTCTTCGGCATTACTTCGCTAGGTAGCGGGAGATAGCGCAACTATCTGCCGGGGTCAAGGGATAGCGATTTCCCACACTTATTTCGCTTAACGCTTGACACTTCGCCGCAGCTTGGGTACAGGTCTTGACAATGTAACGGGGCAATCGGCAGGTGCCCTTATAAATTTGATATTCCAGTAAGAGAAGCCATGAAGCCGCAATCCGCAAAGGATTGAAGGCCTTCATGGCTTTTTGTTTTGCCCGGACGGTAAAGACACAGGAACCCAGAAGCATGCAGCAGGGTAGAGGACGGCATGTCTGAATCAGCATACGATCCATACGCCGCCAAGGCCGCATTTTTCGACGCCCAGGCGGACGCGGATTGGGCTTCGCGGCCCTACGGTCCCGAGGAATGCGACAAGCTGGAGCGCCTGTTCGCCGTCACCGGTCCGCTGAACGGTTTGCGGGTCCTCGAACCGGGCTGCGGCACCGGGCGCCTGACAGAGGTGCTGGCCGCCGGGGTAGGACCTGCCGGCCGCGTGGTGGCCACCGATGTCAGCCCGCGCATGACGGCCGAAGCGCGTAAGCGGCTGGCCGGGTTCGGCAACGTGGCAATTTCACAGGGTCGGGTGGAAGACAAAACCGGTTTTGCGGGGTATTTCGATCTGGTCGTTTGCCACCAGGTCTTTCCCCATTTCGCGGACCCCGGCGGGGTCCTGCTCAAGCTGGCCGCCATGCTCAGGCCCGGCGGCCGTCTGGCGATCTTCCACTTCATCTACTCGGCCGAAATCAACAGGGTGCACCGGGCGGCGGGCAGCGCCGTGGCCCAAGACCTGATGCCGTCGCCCGAGCGGTTCCAGCTCTGGTGCGGCCTGTGCCGGCTGGCCATCGAAGCCTGGCACGACGATGACCAGGGTTATCTGCTGGCCGCCCGCCTGACGAGCGGCGAAGGCAGCGCGCCTGCAAAACCAAGGGGGTTTATCCGATGACACGACCGGTAAGAGAGATCCGGAAGGTGATCGTCACCGGCGGCGCCGACTTCATCGGCAGCGCCATGGTGGCCAGACTCAACCAGGAGGGCATCGACGCTATTCTGATCGTCGATCATCTGGGCGAAAGCACCAAATGGCAAAATCTGGTGGGCCTGCGCTATGCCGATTATCTTCACAAAACCGAATTTTTAAACCGTCTGAGCGCCGACAGCCTGGACTGGCGGCCGGACGCCGTGGTTCACATGGGGGCCTGCTCGTCCACCACCGAATCTGATGTCGATTATCTCATGCAAAACAACTACCGCTTTTCTCTCCTGCTGGCCGAATGGGCCTTGGGCCAAGGCGCCCGCTTCATTTATGCCAGCAGCGCCGCCACCTACGGCGACGGCCGGGCGGGGTTCTCGGACGAGACAGATTTGACCCGCCTGACCCCCCGCAATGCCTACGGGTACAGCAAACAGCTGTTCGACCTGCATGCGGCGCGCAACGGTCTGCTGCGACGTATCGTGGGGCTGAAGTTCTTCAATGTCTTCGGCCCCGGCGAGGGCCACAAAGCCGAGATGGCCAGCATGGTCTTCAAGGCTTATCATCAAATCCTGCGCAGCGGCCGGGTGCGGCTGTTCAAGAGCCATCACGCGGACTACAACGCCGGCGAACAGCAGCGGGATTTCGTCTATGTCAAGGATTGCGCCGAGGTGATGTGGTGGCTGCTCAACCACGCCGAAGTCAACGGGCTCTTCAATCTGGGCACCGGCCGGGCGCGTTCCTGGAACGATCTGGCCCGGGCGGTGTTCAGCGCCCTGCAACGGCCGCTGCGAATCGAATACATCGACATGCCCGAGGCCCTGCGGGAGCACTACCAGTATTTCACCCAGGCCGACATGCAGCGGCTGGCCCGCACCGGCTGCCCACTGCAATTCCGGTCCCTGGAGGCGGCGGTGCGCGACTATGTGGCCCATCTGCTGCAAAACACCGACATGCCTTATGCCGGCACCGGGTCGGTTGCAGCTGAATATTACTAACCTTCCCGTCGCGGCGGGATTCAAGGAGGTCGTCATATTATGGAGAAAAGACAACTACTGGATCAAGTCATCGAACACATCGACATCACCGCCTTCGATGCCACCCCCATCATCGACGCCATGGCCCGCATGTCCTTCAGCGCCCGGGAAACGGCCCGGGCCGCCGAAATTTACCGCAAAATGCTGTTGGACCCCGACTGCACCATCATCCTGACCATCGCCGGTTCTACGGGCGCCGCCGGTTGCCTGAAGCCCTACGCCGACATGGTCAAATACAATCTGGTGGATGTAGTCGTGGCCACGGGCGCCGCCGTGGTGGACATGGATTTCTTCGAGGCCCTTGGGCTTTCGCCACTACAGGGGAACACCCCACGGCGACGATGTCCTGCTGCGCAGCCTGCACATCGACCGCATCTACGACACCTTCATCGACGAAGATGAATTGCAGCAGTGCGACGCGGTCACCAAAACCATTGCCGATGCCTGCTATCCGCGGCCCCACTCCTCCCGCGAGTTCATCGCCCAGATGGGACGCTATCTCCAAAATGAGGCCAAAAAAGAGCAATCCCTGACGGCCCTGGCCCATCAGCACCGGGTGCCCATCTTCTGCCCGGCCTTCAGCGACTCCAGCGCCGGTTTCGGCCTGGTCCTGCACCAGCATGAACGCGGCAACACGGCCCACCTCTCCATCGATTCGGTGCGCGATTTTTACGAGCTGACCCGCATCAAGATGCAGGCGCCCACCACCGGGCTGTTCATGATCGGTGGCGGCGTGCCCAAAAATTTCGCCCAGGACACCGTGGTGTGCGCCGATCTGCTGGGCGCCAAGGTGCCCATGCACCAGTATGCCGTGCAGATCACGGTGGCCGATGTGCGCGACGGTGCCTGTTCCAGCTCTACGCTCAAGGAGGCCTCCTCCTGGGGCAAGGTGGAGACCACCCATGAGCAGATGGTCTACGCCGAAGCCACCTCGGTGCTGCCCCTGATCGTCAGCTATCTCTACCACGGCCGGGTCTGGGAGGGCCGCCCGCGGCGCGCCTGGAGCGACCGCATAGACCTATAACGTATGCGTTCACAGGGCACCCCATCTGCTGCGTTGCCGGGCACTTGAAGTACGACAAGTACCGCTGCGTGCCCGGCGCCTTGCATCTGTTTTGCATCGGGGGCACCCTGCAAACGCATACAATTGCCAGGGGTAGCGGGAGTTAGGCCGCCTACCCCCGTGAATGGTTACCCTATAACTATGGACGCCAAAGAGGTGCATCATGGATGAACACCTGGATATCTTCGCGCAGCACTACCGGCACTACTGCCGCCGGCTGGCGGAAGTGGATCTTGCGCGCACCGCTGAAATCCTGGGCTTGACCCTGAACGGCGCGCGTGTCGGCATCCCCTTTTTCAACCAGACCTATTGGACCGCGCCCCAGGGCATCACGGACGCGGCCGGCCGGCAGCCGAGTTACGCCATTTGCGTCATCCTGGCCAAATATCTACTGCTGTGCCCGGAGCGGATTTATGCCGATCCTCAATGGACGGCCTTCCAAGATTTCAAAAAGACCTCGCACTTCACCAACGTCAACTACTTCAAAAGCGACACCGAAATGCCCCTGGCAAAGCGCTTTTCGGGCAACCTCGGGGGGCTGTCCGTGGCCTGCGAAGCCTTGGGCGGTTCGGACGACACTGTGGAGATGCCCTATGATCTTTGCAGGGTCATTCCCGCCCTTCCAAGGATTTCCCTTTTGTTGCTCTTCAACGACGCCGACGAAGAGTTCCCGGCCAAAGGCACGGTGCTTTTTCCCAAGCATGCGGAACACTATCTCGATCCGGAGTCCCTGGCCATGACCAGCGCTTTTCTGGTCAGGTGCCTTGGGATGGAGCCGTTGACTTGCCCCCCCCCCGGAATTGATATACATAGTTAGCGTGTATATCTAAGGAGGTGGTTCCATGCAGGTCTCAAAATGGGGAAACAGCTTGGCCATCCGGTTGCCTGCCGCGCTGGTGGAGGCGCTTGAATTGAAGGAAGGCGATGATATTGAAATCAGCGTTGCGGATGAACGAGCTTTTCAGATTCAGAAAAAGCCCGGCCGGGAGGAATTGGTCCGGCGGCTGCGCCAATACCGGGGGGTGATCCCCGCCGATTTCAAATTCGAGCGCGGTGAGATTTATGACTGATCGCAGCTTTATGGATTCCAACATCATCCTTTATGCCATATCCGGTGATGCGGTTAAACCGACCGGGCCGAGGCCATCCTGCTAAACGGTGGCATTATAAGCGTGCAGGTGCTCAATGAAGTCACGAACGTGGCCCACCGCAAATATTCCATCCCATGGGAGAAGATCGACGCTGTCCTCGGCCTCGTTCGCGGCCTGTGCCGCGTGGAGCCCCTGACAACAACCACCTACGACATCGGCCGGCGCATTGCCGCGCAATACCGCTTACGCGTTTATGACGCCATGATCATCGCCGCCGCTTTAAATGTACAATGTGATATCGTGTACACCGAGGATATGCACAACGGCCTGGTGGTCGACAACCGGCTGCACGTCCTCGACCCTTTTGCGCTCACCCATTAGGAAATCCGTCACCAACCAGGAGATTTCGCAATCGGTTGGGCGTTTTGGCCTGGCTTCGGCATGGGATCGATTCATGGAGCGATTCAATGAAGTATGAAACCCAGACCATTCTGGACAAGCAAGCTGCCTGGCAGCGTTCCAGAACCCAACGGCTATGGAGCCAAAAATTGCGGGATTGCGTTGCCATGCGCCACGCTTTAGTTGCCTTGAAAACATCCTCCCCCAGTTCTCACAAAAACGATGGAAACAGGGATTGATCGATTCAAGGGCCTTCGAGATCCCACTGGATTTGCGGGAGCCGCTCCGGAAAACGCGGCTTTTCCACGTCGTGGTAGGTTTCGACATGGGGCTTGATATCGATCAGGGGGCTGCCGTCCACGACCTCCAAGCCCTTGGACTTGAGGATGCGGCCCTCCCGCGCCAGCAGGGGCAGCGATCACGGCAAGGCTGCTGAAGACCGGTAAAAACACCATCGATCCTTTACGGCGCTTCACCCGGCGATATCAGCGTAAGTGAACGCCCATGACCGTATACACCGAGGTCACCACCTTCTCATCGAAGACCCCTTCTTTGCCTTTTGCCGGATCGACGTGGCGGACTTTGAACAGCCAATGGCCGGGCCGATCCAAGGTGACGTGCACCCAGCCCTGCGGTGGAATGGCATAGTCGATGCCGGCACCCTGTTCGGTGCTGGAAACGGCCGTCAAGGTCCCGGTAGTGAGCAACGCGCCATCATAGAGCACTTTCAGCGCGATGCTGTCGCCGACATGGCAATGTCGCCACCCCAGGGGAAGGATTTCAAGCTCCTGACCGAGCACCTCGCCGACCCTGTTCGGCCCCACACCCGCTATGATGCTCTTGGCATATTGATAGTGATGTGCGCTACGCCGGACATCGGAGAAGTCCTTCGCCGGCCCTTTCGGCCGACCGGCGGCCGTGACCGTATGGATGCCTGCGTCGTATTCGGCCGCCAGCATGTGATTGCCGTTCAGGGTCGGTCGGAACTTGAATTCCAGCGCGGTTTCACCGGGTACGATGTCCAGCCTTTTTTGGTGATTGTCCGGATCGATCACCCACGCCTTGGCATGGTGTAAATCGGCCATCCCATCCTTTGCCAGGTTGTGGCCGTAACACAATCGGCCATGGAACGTTTTTTCTTCTGAACCGCAATTCACCGCATATTCGATCCATATCTCGTTTCCGCGGATCTCATCGGGTCCCGATGGTCTGACCATTTTCTCTCCTCTCTGAAAATCACTTCCGCGGGCGTATTTCGTGCTTTTGTCCTGCCATCATCTTTTGGGTTGCACCACCTGCCCGACCCCGCTATCAGCCGTTCTCAACAAAGCCCGGAAAGCTCGAAAACCATCCGTGTTTCAATGCAAACTGTAGTGGTGACAATTGCGGCTGATCCGTTGAAAACAGGGAATGCAATAAATCTTGCCATGATAGTCGATCTTGCGACTTTGCAGCATCTGGTGGCCGCACTGGTCGCATGTCAGATACACGCTTGCGGTTTCAACGGGTCGTTGCCCCTTTTGAGTGCCTTCGACGTCGAAGAGCGCTTCGGGGGCCATGGCGAGTATCTTCAGCACGCGGCCATCCAGCAGTTTCTGGAATTCCACGACATCTTCCAGAAGCACTTGATCATTTATCATTTTGTGTTCCAGTTCACTAAAACGCGCCTCATCGCCGTAGTGTTGCGGCTTCAGCCGGAAGTTGAAGTTGGCTGCCGTGCTTTGGGTCAACAGCGTATAGTGGTGTTTCCCGAAATCCATGACCAGTAAACGCTGGTTCCCCACGGTGGCGCCGAGCAGAATCTGAATGGCATCCAGCGCCGAGGTGGTGTTTTCGGTAATAATCGACAAACCGCCGACCAATGCGCCCTTTTCGGAAGTGAGTTTTTGAACGTATTCACAAAGTTTTCCGCCGATGACCAAATCCGGGCAAAGGTGCCCGTGGAAATCGACGACCCGTTTCAAGTTCATATTCAAAAGCATTTTTCGATCCTCCCGGTAAAGGGCCATCAACTCATGGTCGCAAAGAATACGAAAACAGAGAACCCAATAGCCCTCATGCAGAAACCGGTATCGATTCAGGTCGTAATAATGAAAGTAGAGGAAGTAGACGGCCTCACTTTGAACACGGACCAGGAATGCGTTGGGTGGGTGCTCCTCGCTCGTTCTGAAGCGACCCAGCAGTTGGGTGATGGAATGCGCCTCTCCGCCGAAAGAGAATGCAACCGGTGTCTGACCGGCATTGTCAAAGTCGACCCAGACTTTTTTCTGAATGTACTCGAGCAGATCAAACTGGGGTTTTCGTTTCGTAGGCAATCAAAATCGCGCGATCGCTTGACACACGGACATTTACCACACTGAACGATATTCAGTGTGTGTCTACAAAATCGGGGCGATTTCAAGTGGAT
>Ga0209164_1002373_pt1 | contig 20311 bp, 3 predicted proteins | sample MTBNYHSulfiMetaG_FD_187458 | JGI IMG/M metagenome (GOLD analysis project Ga0209164, IMG submission 187458) | Enrichment culture microbial communities from rom New York Harbor, USA that are MTBE-degrading - MTBE-NYH (New York Harbor Sulfidogenic)... | ecosystem: Environmental > Aquatic > Marine >...
AGGAGGGCAACGGCGCCGGGCCGGAGATTTTTCACGGCGCGACCATACTGGCCACCGGCGGCCGGGAGTTCAAACCCACCGAATACCTCTACGGCAAGCATCCCAATGTCATGACCCACCTCGATTTTGACGAGGCCCTGAGTCGCGAAGACAAACGCCTGGAGCGGGCCGCCAGCGCCGTATTCATCCAGTGCGTGGGCTCGCGGGACGAAGAGCGCCCCTACTGCAGCAAGACCTGCTGCACCCACAGCCTCAAGGCGGCCCTGGCGCTCAAGGCGATCCGTCCCAGGATCAAAGTCTACATCATCTACCGCGACATCCGCGCTTACGGATTCCGGGAAGAGATCTACAAGCAGGCCAGGGAACGGGGCGTCGTCTTCATCCGCTACGACCTGACGCGCAAGCCCAGCGTGGCCATCCGGGACGAAGAGACGTTGCTTCTGACCGTCAACGACCATGTGCTGGGCCGGCCCATCCGCATCAAGCCCGACCTGCTCGTGCTGGCTGCCGGCATCATACCCAACGACAACCGGGCGCTCTTTGAAAAATTCAAGGTACCGGTCAACGCCGAAGGCTTTCTGGTCGAAGCGCACGCCAAGCTGCGGCCGGTGGACTTCGCTTCGGAAGGCATTTTTCTGGCCGGCCTGGCCCATTATCCCAAACCCATTGAGGAGACCATCGCGCAGGCCAAGGCCGCGGCCTCGCGGGTCATGACCCTGCTGGCCAAGGATGCCCTGCGGGTGGGCGGCGTCGTGGCCGAGGTGACGTCCGGCCGTTGCGCAGCCTGCCTCACCTGTGTGCGCACCTGTCCTTATGGCATTCCACGCATCGACGAACACGCCCACGCCGTCATCGACCCGGCCCAATGTCACGGGTGCGGGATTTGCGCCGCCGAGTGCCCGGGCAAGGCCATCGAACTCAAGCACTACACCGACGAGCAGTTGATCGCCAAGTCCGAGGCGTTGTTTGCGGGTAGGTGACAGGTGTGTGGCGATTTTTGCCTGTCGGTCGGAAAAAATCAAAAAAAATGAGGGGGCGCAACAGCTAATTATACAAAGTTATATGGAAGTGATGTGTTTTGCCAAAACGGGTCAACCGCGTATATCCCACCGAAAATATGAGGAAAAAATCAATAAAAAATCGGATTTTTTTAAAAACTGCGTAAAATGGTACCACAAAAGATAGGTGTTTTTTTCGTAGTGGCATATGGCGATTTTTGCGATAGAAGGAATTATCTCTCGCGTCACGGCCCATCGCTATAAAGAGAATGATCGTATTGATATCAGCGTGTTCACGCATGCTTCGTCAATAATCCGCGCAGGTCCACACTTGCCGGAAGATGTCCGTTCCAGGTGTTCTAAAGTGGCTTTGAGTTTGCTGGTTGGCAGGTTTCGGTTCGATCTCGAATTCTTTCTGTTCACGGTGGCGACTGAATGCGATCTCTTTTCAGGCACAAAGCTTTCCTCTTCGGTTTCCCGGCGGTTACCATCGGCCTATGTCTGGCCCTGTTTCATCTTTTCAGCGGCACAACGTCCCAGCCGCCCCCCGACGCGCGGCTTCACCTCCGCTATCATATAGAAATCCAGAATATATCCCGGGTGCCTGCCCATGACGTTGCCCTGGAGGTGGCCGCGCCGATGAAGGCGTCGGTCTTCCAGAGGTGCGCCGACCTCGACAGCAACCAGGACTTTCACATACGCAACGGCGACCACGGGCAACAATCGTTTCTTTTCAAATGGACCCTGCTGCCTCCCCATGCCACTAAAATCATCGTCATGAACAGCATGGTCGATCTGTGGCGCGCGCCGGTGTTGAAGGATGACCAGGGATTGGCGGCCTGGTTGACCGCCGAGCGGTTCATCGAATCCGATGACATGGAAATCCGGCAATTGGCCGCCCAATTGAAAAGCAAGGACCCGATCCGCACGGCGAGCGACATCTGCGAGTGGGTCGGCCGCAACATCGCCTTCCACGGCTATACCAAACGCCCAAGGGGTGCCCTGTACGCCTTGAAAAACCGAAATGGCGACTGTACCGAGTCGGCTTACCTGTTTGTCGCCCTGTGCAGGGCAAACGGGATACCGGCACGGCCCATCGGTGGCTTCGTCGCGTCGAAAAGCACCGTTCTGGACCTGACCGATTACCATGACTGGGCCGAGTTCCATGCCGATGGTCGCTGGCATGTGGCCGATCCGCAACGCAAGCAATTCATGAACGGGCAGGAGACCTATGTCGCCTTTCAGGTGATCCGGCCGGATTCAGTTTTTCCGGAGGGATTGGTTAAAAGCATCGAGGGGGAAGGGTTAAGGGTCATCGCAAAATGAGCTTCATGTGGCGGCCGATCGCCAGACGACCTGATTCGGCACGCCATCGATATATTGCCGAGTTGCATCGATAGAGCAGGGGGGATACTCATGGTCCGGCGCGAACGATTAGGTAAGATCTCGCTGATGTTTTTGTCGCTTGCCGCTATCCTGGCACGCTTCATCCTGGCGCCCGATGCCGGTTATGCGTTGTGTGCCACGGTCAAGATTGAAATTCGCCAGGAGTTGACGCTGGAACGCCAGGCCTTCGACGCCCACATGCGGATCAATAACGGCCTGTCCGATATCCCCATAGAAAATGTGGGGGTCACCGTCCTTTTTTTCGATGAGGCGGGCGACCCGGTCCTGGCCTCGTCCGATCCCGACGATACCAATGCCTCCTTTTTCATTCGCCTGGACCGCATGGATAACATCGAGAGCGTCGATGGCAACGGCACGGTCGCGCCCGAGACCTCGGCGGACATTCACTGGCTGATCATCCCCGCGCCCGGCGCTTCCAACGGCCTGGAAAGCGGCACCATGTACTTCGTCGGGGCGACCCTGGCCTACACGGCGGCCGGTCAAAGCGAATCCATCGAAGTCACCCCGGACTACATTTTCGTCAAGCCCATGCCCCAACTGGTCCTGGATTATTTTTTGCCTACGGATGTCTATGGCGATGACGCCTGGAGCCCGGCAGTCGAAGCGCCGGTGCCGTTCTACCTGGGACTGCGGATCAGCAACAAGGGAGAAGGCTATGCGCGCTCGCTGAAAGTCGAATCCGCCCAGCCCAAGATCGTGGAAAACGAAACCGGCCTGTTGATCGGCTTCCAGATCGATGGCAGCACGGTCAACGGCCAACCGGCCACCAACAGCCTGTTGGCCGATTTCGGCGATGTCGCGCCCAACACCGCTGGGATGGCCCGGTGGATCATGAGTTGTTCGCTCTCCGGACGGTTCGTGGAATTCGACGCCGAATTCTCCCACGCCGATGAACTCGGCGGCAAACTCACGTCCCTGATCGGGCAAGACGACGTGCGCACCCATTTTTTGGTCCGGAGCGTCTATGTCGATGCGGAAGGCCGCGACGGCCTGGAGGATTTTCTGGCCAACGACGATGAGGTCTACCGGGTTTTCGAGTCCGACAATGTCGAGACCGAAGTCACCGATCAATCGGCGACCGCCGCCCTCGCGGCGCAGGGAGGCGCCTATCGGCTGACGGCGGCGCCGACCCAGGGGTTCATGTATGCCCGGGTGCCCGATCCGACCCATGGCAACATGCTGATCAAAGAGGCGATCCGGTCGGATGGCAAACGCATCAAGCCGGCCAATGTCTGGTTTTCAAAGACCCGCACGGGCAGCGGCCCGTGGCAATATTTTCTCAATATCTTCGACTTTAACACCAACGGCATTTACAACATCACGATGCAGAGCCCGGCCGATATCGACCAGGCCCCGGTGATCATGTTCATCCCGGAAAGATCCCGTGTCGAGGGCCAGCAACTCTCGTTCATCGTGGAAGCATCCGATCCCAACGGCACCATTCCGCAGCTTTCGGCCGAGCGCCTGCCTGTCGGCGCCGCCTTCACGGACCAGGCCAACGGCAGCGGCATATTCGATTGGGTGCCGAGCCCGGGACAGGCCGGCCGCTACGTGGTCAGGTTCATCGCCTCGGACGGTGTGCTGGACTCATCCCGTCAGGCCGTCATCCGCATCTTTTCACAAGATGACAGCGACGGCGACGGCATGCTGGACAGTTGGGAAATGGAGCATTTCGGGACCCTGGACCGGGACGGCGCCGGTGATTTCGACGGCGACGGCATCTCCGACCTGGAAGAGTTCGCCAACGGTCTCGATCCGGAAGCCTCCCAGAGCGTACCGAGCGTTCCCGAGATCGTCAGTCCCCAAAACGGGGAGCACATCGACCACTTGGCACCCGATCTGGTGGTCGCCAACAGCATCGACCCGGAAGGCGACGAGATTACTTACACGTTCGAGGTGTTTTCCGATGATACCTTCAAGACGCTGTTGTTTTCAGGCACCGCGCCATCTTCCCAGGCCGGCACCACTACCTGGACCGTTCCTGAAGCATTGGCCGACAATGCGTTCTCCTACTGGCGGGTGCGGGCTTCGGATGCCACCGGCAGCAGCGTCTGGGCCCATGGACAGTTTTTCACCGATACCCTGAACGACGCCCCGTCGGCGCCGGGCATCGGCTCGCCGGCAAATGGCACGGATGTGGATCGGCCGCAGCCCAGCCTCGTCGTCACCAATGCGCGGGATCCCGAGGGCGAGTCATTGGTCTATCACTTCGAGGTGTATGCCGACGAAGCGATGTCGCAGCTGGTGACATCCGCGCCGGGCATCGTTTCCGGAGAAGACTACGAGACGGCCTGGACCGTGGATACCGCGCTGGAAGAGGGAACCGCCTATTACTGGCGGGCGGTGGCCGAGGACGGCCGGGGAGCGGCCACGCCCGGCCCGTTGGCATCCTTCTGGGTGAACACCGCCAATACGGCCCCGGCGGCCCCGGTCCTCGCGTCACCCCTCGACGGCGCCGAGATCGATGCCACTCACGTGGACCTGTCCGTCACGACCCCCGTCGATCCGGACGGAAACGACATCACCTGCCTGTTCGAGATCGACACCGATCCCTCGTTCGCCGGGGCCTCGAAACTCGTTTCGGGACCCATTTCGCCCATGGCGGGCAATACCATGTGGTCGCTGGATGCCCTGGTGGATAACACGCTCTATTACTGGCGGGTCAAGAGCAGCGACGGCACGGCGGAGAGCCCCTGGGTAACCGGGCGCTTTTTCGTCAATACCGTCAACGAGGCGCCGCCGGTACCCGAGCTCAAAAATCCCGGCATGGATGCATGGGTGAACACCCGAACCCCGGTCCTGTCGGTCCATCCGGTCCAGGATCCGGACCAGGACATTCTCTTCTACCGTTTCGAGCTATACGCCGACGCGGACTTCACCCAGACGGTCGGCTATGTCGAGACCGACGAATCCGCCTGGGCCGGGGTGTCAGCCCTGGCCTCCGGCGCATGGCACTATTGGCGGGTCCAGGCCGTGGATGGACACGGCATTCCCGGCGAGTGGTCGGAAACCGGCGAATTCTTCGTCAAGGTCAACGGCATCGATCTGCCGCCCCAGTTGACCTTCCTGTCGCCCTCCGAACCCATTCATACCAACGCCCAGGGCATCCTGCTGCGCTGGAGCGATGCGGACCCGGACAGCAGCGCCGTGATCGCCCTCTATTACGATACGGACGACAGCGGGGCGGACGGCACGCCGATCGCGGAAGGCATCGAGGAAGATCCCGACGGCACCGAAGATGACCACACCTGGGATATCAGCGGCCTGGAAGGGACCTATTACCTCTATGCCGTCATCGATGATGCGCATAGCAGTGAAACCGTCTATTGCCCGTTTGCCATCACAGTGGATCACACCCCGCCGGCCGTGACCGCCGCCCCTGCCGGCGGCACCTTCGCCGCGCCGGTTGCGGTGACGCTGACCGCAGACGAACAAGCCCTGATCTACTACACCCTGGATGGAAGCGAACCGGACATCGGCGCCGATACCTACTCCGAACCGCTCGCTCTTTCCGAGAACACCACCCTGCGGTTCATGGCCGTGGATACGGCAGGAAACCAGTGCCCGTCCAGCAGCGAAAGCTACACCTTCGAAACAGACGGCATCGCCGTGACCGCTTCCACCGACAAAGGCCGTCTGCTCGGCGGTCTCCGCGTATATGCTTACACGGAAGGCGGCAGTTATGCCGGCACCTACGCCACCACCGACGGCGCGGGCCGGGCGCTCTTCGATCCCGCCCAATTCGCCGCCGGCAGCTATCGATTCAGGGTGGATTACCTGGGCAGCCCGTTCTGGTCCCAGACCGTCGCGCTGCCGGACACCCGTTCCATACCGGTGGTGATTCCGGAGGAGGCGGTCGCCGTCACGGTGCGGACCGCAGCGGGCGTAGCGGAAGGGGTGCAGGTCTACCTGTTCAGTCAATCCGGCGCCTATCTGGGGACCTGTCTGGTCACCGATGGCGACGGGCAGGTGGTTTTCAACCTGCCGGTGGGCATGACCTTCAGCTTCCGGGCCGATATGCTAGGCCACTCGTATTGGAGCGGCGCCACGACGGTCACCGGCGGCGCGGTCAACGCCGCCCCGGTCGATGCCGGCGGCGGCCGCCTGTCGGTGGCGGTTTGCAAATCGGAGGAAGCACCCATCACCGGCGTTCGCGTTTACCTGTTCAACACATCCGAGACCTATCTGGGCCGTTATGCCACCACCGACGACCTGGGCCGGGCCGCTTTCGACCTGCCGTCCGGCGATTACCGCCTGCGGGTCGATTACCTGGGATACCCGTTCTGGAGCGAGGACGCCCCCGTGACCACCGATACCACCGTCACGGTCGCTTTGCCCCATCAATCCATCGAGGCGACCGTGGAGGGCCGTTTCCAGGAAAGCGCCGAGGCGCTCGAAGGCATCGGCGTCTATCTCTACACCGGCGGCGGCAGCTATCTCGGCACCGTCAAGCAGACCGACAGCCAGGGCCGGGTTTTCTTTGACCTGCCCGAACGCGCCTACAAGGTCCGCGCCGATTATCTCGGCAGGCAGTACTGGTCCGAGACCGTGACCTGGCAGGATTCCGTGGTGGCCATCCCCCTCGCCGACGCCCGGATCACCGTCACCGGCGCGGGGTATCCACTCTCCAATGTGCGGGTCTATCTCTTCTCGGAAACGGGCAGCTACCTGGGCCGTTTCGCCGAGACGGACGACCACGGGCAGTGCCTCTTCCGCCTGCCCGAGGGTGCTTACCGTTTCCGGGCGGACCACATGAGCAGCCAATTCTGGACCGGCGACGAGACGCTGGCCGCCGACCAATTCCACGACATCGGACTGTCCACCGGCGGCGGGTCCTTTTGCTTCACCGTACTCTCCGCCGCCGATCAACCCTTGGCCGGCGCCACCGGTTGCCTCTTCAATGAAGACGGCGCCTACCTGGGGCGCCAGGGCACCACGGACGACAACGGACAAATCGCGTTCGATCTGTCGAACGGCACCTATCGGCTGCGGGTCAGCCATCTCGGCCACGAGTTCTGGAGCGCACCGGTCCAGGTGCCGGATCTGTTTTCCGCGGAAATGACCATCGCCCATACACCGGTGGATGTCACCGTGATCACCGCAGCCGGACCGGCGGAAGCGGCGCGCGTCTACCTGTTCAGCGCACAGGGTGCCTACCTCGGCCGTTACCTGGAGACCGATGCCCAGGGGCAGGCGCGCTTCGACCTGCCGGCCGGCGCCAGCTACACGTTCCGCGCCGACCTGTCCGGAAACTCGTACTGGAGCGATGCGCTCCTGGTGCCGGAGACCGCCCCGGCCGCCGCCCATATCGATGCCGGCGGCGGATCACTGCAACTGGTGGTGCGCGACGGTGCCGGCGGTCCCATGGCCGGTCTGGACGTCTTTCTTTACAGCGGCGACGATCGGTACCTGGGCCGGCAGGCCAAGACCGACGGCACCGGTACCGCTGCCTTCGAGGTCCCCCAGGGCGAATACAAACTCAGGGCCGACTACCTGGGGTACAGCTACTGGACCGATGCCGTCCTGGTCGCCGCGGACACGCAGCAGACCCTTGACATCGGGCACCAGGCCGTGACCGTTTCGGTTCAGGGCCGCTACCAGGGCACTCTTACAGCCCTAAGTGCGGTGCGGATCTACCTGTTCACGCCCACCGGATCCTACCTGGGCCAATACCAGGAGACCGGCGGCAACGGGACGGCCACCTTCAACCTGCCGGCCCGGGATTACCTGTTGCGCGCGGACCACATGGGCCGGCCATACTGGTCGAACACCTTCAACGGCAGCACCGCCGCCCAGTCCATCGAGATTCCCATGGCCGATGCGAGGGTCGGCGTCACCGGCGCCGGCCTGCCGCGGCAGGGCGTGAGCGTCTATGTCTATTCCGAATCCGGCGCTTATCTCAACACCCGGGCCGATACGGACGAATCCGGGGCGGTGGTCTTCCGCCTCCCGGCGGACAGCTACCGTTTCCGTGCGGATTACCAGACCGGCCAGTACTGGAGCGGGACGCAAACGCTCGGTGCCGATCTGGCCAACGAGGTGGTGATATCGGTGGGCGGCGGTACCTTCTCGCTCGCGGTGGGCCAGGATGCGTCCACCCCCATGGCCGGCATTCGCTGTTATGTCTTCAATGGCGACGGCGGCTATGTGGGCTTGTACGGCGCCACCGATGACCAGGGCCGGGCCCGCTTCGACCTGGCCGATGGGACCTACCGCTTCCGGGCCGACTATCTCGGATATGCCCATTGGTCCGAGCCGGCCACCGTGCCCGATCAGATGGCGGCGGGCATCGACATCCCCCACCAGGACACGGCGGTCACCTTCACGGGCGCCTATCTCGGCACCGACGACCCATTGGCCGGCCAGCGCGTCTATTTGTACTCCCCCTCGGGAGGGTACTTGGGCCTCAACCAACTGACCGATGACAACGGCCGGGCAATCTTCCGTCTGCCCGGGCAGTCCTACAAGATCCGCGCCGACTATCTCGGGGAATCCTACTGGTCCCAGCCCTTCCAGTTCCAGGATGTGGCGGTGCAGGTGCCCCAGGGGGCGGTCGATCTCCAGGTGCGCCGGGGCCAGGCCGGCCTCGCCGCTGTCCGCGTCTATCTTTTTTCCGGAGAGGGATCTTACCTCGGCCGCTATGCGCTGACCGACAGCGACGGCTGGGTGGCGTTCATCCTTCCCGAAGGCATCTATCGCTTCCGCGCGGATGTCGAGGGGGCGCACTATTGGGCATCCGATGTGGCCGTCGCCCTGGATCAAACCGCCACGATCGAGATCGATACCGAGCAATAAATTGCCGCCAGGCGCCGGCGAAAGCGGCGGGCGGCATGTGGGTCTTCCACGGTGAAAGAAGGGGAAGAACAGACGGGAAAGAGAGACGCTACGTGATGAATGCAAGATATCGGATGTACTTGTGCAGGTTTTTGGGCCTGGGTCTGGCATTGATAGGGTTCGGATCGCCTCCGGTGGGGGCGGCAGGCAATCCGGCGGATTCAATTCATCGCCAATCGCAGAAGATCAGCCCGGCCCTGGCCGCCTCGGTACCGGCGGCCATGGCGGCATTGGAAAAAAATGCCATCCATCTCGTCGATGTCCGCAATGCGGCCGACTTCGAGCGGTACCATATTCCAGGTTCGCTCAACATCGGCCTGCACGCCATCCGCACCAAGTCCTTCTTGAAAGGCAAGCCGCTGGTCCTGGTCAACGAGGGATTTGTCCTGGGGCCGCTGGCCGATGGCTGTGAAGCGCTCAACGCGGCCGGATTCAAGGCCACGATTCTTGCCGGTGGCCTGGTCGCCTGGAAGGCCAGGGGCGGGCGTCTGGTCGGCGACCCGTTTGCCATGCCCGACATGAATCGCGTCGATCCCAGGGACTTCCTGCAGGAGAGCGGCAAGGGGCGCCATTTGCTGATAGACGCTTCGGCAGGGCCGCCAGGGAAGGCTTTGCCCATGTTCGACGGAGCCGGGCATATCGATCTGCTCAACGATAAGCAAGGCATCGCCAAGCTCAAAAAGGCCATGCATAAAGAGGCGTCCAAGCCATTTCGCATCCTGCTGATCTATACGGCCGACGGCAAACAGGATGCCCATATCCAGCGGCGCCTGGTCCGGTCCGGCGTTCTCGAGTTTTTCATCCTTCAAGGCGGACTGCAGGCCTGCGAAAAGCAATTGAGCTTTCTTCGAATGGCCGGTCGGCCGTTGGATGAGCGGAAGATGACGACCGGAAGCTGCAGCAGTTGCGCGGACCGGGCCATCGGATCTGAAGCCCAATCAACCGATTCTGAGGAAAAATGACTGCCCTGCCGAATAAAACCAAACGGAGCCTGAAGCCCATGCAACCACGCCGATACCTCGTCTTCGGAGCAAAAGTCCTCGTATCTCTTTTCATGTTCCTGTCGTGCCTCGTTGCCGGCGGCCTTGCGGATACCAACGTGAGTGGCACCATTTCCACCGATACGGTCTGGGACTTGGCGGGCAGTCCCTATGTCGTGACGAACACCATCTATGTACGCGGCACCGACGGCGATGACGGCGTGACCACCCTGACGGTGGAACCCGGAGTGGAAATCCGTTTCAGTATCAATGCTTATCTCTATATCGGATACAGCAGCGACCCTGGTGCATTGGTGGCCCAGGGTACGGCGGCATGGCCCATCCGCTTTACTTCAGCCGCGTCCGGGCCTTCACCTGGCGGCTGGTACGGGATCCGGTTTCAGGCAACCGCCGATGCTGCCACCACGCGGATGGAGCATTGTATTGTTGAATATGCCGGCAGAGGCAACAGCGCTGCCATTCAGGTGTCGAGCACGGCCCTGGTTTTTTCATCCTGCCAATTCATCCATAACCTCGCCTATGATGTGAACTACTCGGGCACGGTGGGCGGCACGGTGGCCAATTGTACCTTCAACCATGGCATCGAGTTCGGTGGCACCGGCCAGGTGGCGTTCAGCAACAATGTCGTCAACTGGGACAACGGGTTTCCGGTGAAGCTGCCGCCCGACACCGTGGGCGCCTTCGTGGAGAGCACCACCTTCAACGACCTGGATGAATCCAGCGCCTTGCAGGTGACCGGCGGCATGTATCTTGGCGTGGACAGCACCTGGAAAGCGACCGTGCCCTATGCGGTCGGCGACCTTTGTGTACGCGGCACAGACGGCGGTGACGACGTGACCACCCTGACCCTGGAGCCGGGGGTGGAGATGCGGTTTGCTGGATATGCCCACTTGTATATCGGATACAGCAGCATTACTCCCGGCGCCCTGGTGGCCGTCGGCACGGCGGCTTCGCCCATCCGAATGACCGCCAATACGACCGACCCTGCGCCCGGGCATTGGGATGGGATCAGGTTTCAGGCAGCCGCCGATGCTGCCACCACGCGCATGGAGCATTGTATTGTTGAATATGCCGGCAGAGGCAACAGCGCTGCCATTCAGGTGTCGAGCACGGCTCCAGTTTTTACATCCTGCCAATTCATCCATAACCTCGCCTATGATTTGAACTACTCGGGCACCGTGGGCGGTACGGTGGCCAATTGTATCTTCAACCATGGCATCGACTTCAGTGGCACCGGCCAGGTGGCGTTCAGCAGCAATGTCGTCAACTGGGACAACGGGTTTCCGGCAAAGTTGCCGCCCGACAACGTGGGCGCCTTCGTGGAGAGCACCACCTTCAACGACCTGGATGAATCCAGCGCCCTGCAGGTGACCGGCAGCAATTATTTGGGCGTGGACAGCACCTGGAGAGCGACAGTGCCCTATGCGGTCGGCAACCTTTACGTGCGCGGCACCGACGGCGGCGACGGCGTGACCACCCTGACCCTGGAGCCGGGGGTGGAGATGCGATTTGGTGGAAATGCCCATTTGTATATCGGATACAGCAGCACTACTCCCGGCGCCCTGGTGGCCCAGGGTACGGCGGAACAGCCGATCCGTTTTACTTCCAATGCGGCCGTGCCAGCGGCCGGCGATTGGTACGGCATCCGGTTCAATGACCCATCCAACGACGATATCTCCATTCTCGAATACTGCATCCTGGAATATGGCGGGTATAACAGTTCCGCGAATCTATATTTATACAATGCCGCCCCCACCATCCGCTACAGCCTGATCCGCAACAGCGCCAACGCCGGCATTTACATTTACGGCGCCGGCGGCAACAGCGCCATCATCGAGTGCAACAACATCAAGGACAACCCCTACGGCGTGTACCTGGCCTCCAACGCCAGCCCCCGGATCGGCGACAACAACTTCATCAACAATACCACCTACGGCCTGTACAATGCCGGTTCCGTGGCGGTGTCGGCCATCAACAACTGGTGGGGCCATGCCGACGGACCAGGCGCCGGAGGCGACGCGGTGGGCGGCCCTGTGATCGTGGACCCGTGGCGGACCGCGCCCAGCGATTGTGTCGGCGGCGTGGAGATAAACGATCCACCCCTGGCCGCGCAAAGTCCCCAGCCGGCCGACGGCGCCGCCGATGTGGCTTTCCCCAACACCGCCGTAGCGCTGGCTTGGGTGGGTGGCGATCCCAACCCTTCGGATACGGTCACCTACGAGCTGCGCTGGGGCACCCAGGCCGACGCCCTGACCCCCCTCGAAACATCCCTGGCGGCCGCAGGCTACACGGTACCGGCCATTGAGCCGGCCACCACCTATTACTGGCAGGTGGTGACCCGCGACAACCATGGCAGCACCACGCCCGGCCCGATCTGGCACTTCACCACCGCCGCGCCCCAGCCCGACCTGGAGATCAGCGCCCTGACCTGGTCCCCGGGCGAGGGCATCGAGGCCGGCCAGACGGTCACCTTCAACGCCACCTTGCGGAATAACGGCCCGGGCGTCTTGACGGCGACGGTCTATGTTCACTTCCGCATCAACGGCCAGTCCATCGGCGCCAAAGCCATTACCGACGATCTCGCCGCCGGCCAGACCGTCGCGGTCACCCACGCCTGGACGGCCATGCAGGGCGAAGCCGCGTTACAGGCCGAGGCCGACAGCAACCATGCCGTGCCTGAAAACGATGAGACCAACAATTTCCGCTCCGCCGAACTCGGCACCATCATCGACACCACGCCGCCGGAAATGACCGGCAGCACGCCGTCCGCCAACGCCAGCGTCCAGACGGTGAACCGCATCGACATTTACCTGACCGACCGTTTCGGGGGCGCCATCGACAACGATGCCACCCTGGCGACCCTGGCCGTCGTTGGCGACGGGCAACCCGTGGCCGGGTCGACCGGTGTGAGCGGCAACCGTTTCTCGTTTACCCCCGGCGTGATCCCCCTGCCCGAAGGCCATTACCAGGTCAGCCTGACCGCCTTCGACGCGGCCGGCAACCAGCAGGCTTACAGCATCGCCTTCAGGGTGGACAGCCAGGTGCCCGCAGCGCCGACCATCACCGGCGGCATCGTGACGTCGGGCACGATCCAGGTGCGGCCGGCCGAAAACCGTTCCAACAAATCGCAGATCACCCTGACCGGCGAGCGCGAAGAGAATACCGCCATTCTGGTCAACGGTTCGCAAGGTGCCGCTCTCGGCAGCGGCACCTGGTCCTTCGCTTATAATCTTGCCCAGGGCGACAATGCCCTGGAGATCCGCAGCCGGGACGGCGCCGGCAACCTGAGCCCGCCGATCTATGTGGACATCTACGTCGATTCCGTGGCCCCCGCGGTCACGTCCTTTGCCCCGGCCAATGCCACCTTCCTCGACACTCCGCCGGTATCGGTCGCCGTCTCCTTCACCGAGGCCACCAGCGGCCTGGATGAAACCGCCGGCACGCTTTCGATCCAGGACGGCGCTCTCAACCCCGTGCCCGGGACCTGGAACACCGCCGCGGGCCAGATCCAATTCACGCCGGCCTCGCCCCTGGCCGACGACACCTACACCGTGAACGTGCGTTTGGTCGACCTGATGGGCAATGTCGGCGCGGCCCGCCAGGCCGTGTTCACCGTGGACACGGTTGCCCCGCCGAAACCGGTCATCGACCCGGTCACGTCGCCGACCCACACCGTGACCCAGACCCTGCACGGCCTGAAGGAGGCCTTCGCCGCCATCCTGCTCGACGGCGAGCAGATCCTCGACCACACCTCCGGTACCGCCTGGCAGCATACGGCGACCCTGGTCAGCGGCGAGAACACGTTCAGCTTCACCGCCCGCGACCGGGCCGGCAACCTGAGCCCCGCCGCCGTCGCGGTGATTGTTTTCGATGATATTCCGCCGCCGCCGGTCACCACCCTGACCGCCATCGGTGACGGCAACGGCACCAGCGTGTTTCTCAACTGGACCGGTTACAACGAGGCCGCCCACGGAGATGTGCGGCGCTACCGGGTCTATTGCGAAACCGGGAGCTTCGCCGATGTGAGCGCCTTGCAGCCCAAGGCCATGGTGAACGCCGGCGGCTTCACCTATACCATCCACGACCTGACCGGCGGCGCCACCTACTGGTTCGCCGTGGTGGCCGAAGATGTCATGGGCAATTTCAATCCGGCGGTCACCGCCGTCGCGGCCACGCCGTCAGACACCCTGGCCCCGGAAAACGTGACCCAGCTCAGCGTCCAATCCTTTGCCGACCGGCTGGTTTTCAGCTGGCAGCCCTCGGCCGACAGCAGCGGGGACCTGGCCGGCTACAACGTCTACCTCGACAACACCGCCACCGCCCAGCCCCTTCCGACCGCTGCCACCACCTATGAACGCACCGGCCTGGCCGCGTCCGGCGCGTTTCCATTCCGGATCACCTCATACGACACCCAGGGCAACGAGAGCGGGGGCGCGGCCCTGACCGGCTACACCTGGCTGGACAATCCCGCCGGCCTGTCGGCCGACCCCTACAGCGGTTATGTCCAGTTGCAGTGGAATCCGGTGTCGCCGGCCGCCAACGTGAAGCACTACGCCGTCTACATGTCCGCCAACGGGGCATTCACCAGCGTGGCGGGCATGACGCCGGTCCTGACCAGCACCGCCCCCCAGGCCCGGGTGGCCGGCCTGACCAACCATCAGACCTACCACTTCGCCGTCACGGCCGTGAACCGTTCAAACGGCGAGCGCCCCACGGTGACCAGCGTCGCCGCCGAACCGGTGCCCGACGAGACCGGACCCGAGGTAACCGACGTGCGCATCGACGGTCAGCCATTGGTCAGCGGTCACGCGGTCTCCCGCCCGGCCGTGGTGACCCTGGCCGCCACCGACCCCTCGGCGGTCAGCCGCATCGAGTTCCGTCTGGACGGCGCCGTTCTGTCCGTCGATACGGGCGCGCCCTACCGTTGCGATGTGGATGTCCGGCAGGTCAGCGACGGGGTCCACACCCTGGAGATCACGGCCTACGATACCCTGAACAACATCACGGCCCTGAGTTTCGCCCTGGAAGTCACCCTGGCCGCGCCCCAGGCGCCGGTCATCACCGCGCCGCCCGACGGGCTGCTCACCAACGAGACCGCGGTCCAGGTGACCGGACAGGCCGAGGCCGGAACCGAGGTGATCGTCTACCTGGAGGGCGCGGCCGTCGGCGCGCCGATCGCCACGGACGGCGAAGGCCGATTCGCCGCTTCCCTGACCCTCGCCGAAGGGGTCAACCGCATCCGGGCGGCGGCGCAGAACCGTGCGGGCATCGGCCCCCGGAGCGCCGAAACCACCGTTACGGTGGACACTTCCCGGCCCTCGCCGCCCCAGAGCGTCACCGCCCAGGCCATCGAGGCCGGCGTGGTGCGCCTCTCCTGGAGCCGGCCGGCCGGCAAGCTGGTGGCCGGGTACCACATCTATCGCAGCAGCGCACCGTTCAGCGATGCGGCCGGGGCCGAGCGGGTCAACAGCGCGCTCGTGGTCGCCGACAGCTATCGCGACCTGCCGCCCGCCGACGGCACCTGGTACTACCGCATGGCCAGCCAGGACGAGGCCGGCAATGAAAGCGTTTTATCCGCCCAGGCATCGGCCACGGCCGACAGCGTGCTGCCGCGCATCACCGCCATCGAATACAGCCCCCGGGGCAACGTCCATCCGGTGAGCGGCGCCGTGGCGCCCGGAGCGGTGGACGTCACCGTGACAGTGAGCGAAGTGCTCATGGCCACGCCGTTTCTCAGCATCACCCCGGCCGGCGGCGTGCCTCTCAACGTCGGCCTCTCAGCGCTGGGCGATACCACCTACACCGGCCAATTCACCGTCGAGGCGATTACGCCTAGCGGAACGGCCTACGCCGTCTTCTCCGGCCGCGACCGCGTCGGCAACCGCGGCACCGAGATCGACAGCGGCCTGAGCCTGTTGCTCGACACCGACGGACCGGCCATCCGGCGCATCGTGCTCGATCCGGTCACACCCATCCAAAACGACGCCCAGGACCCGGTCGTGGTCGCCGCGACCATCGGTCTCGATGAGCCGGTGGCCGAGGGCGGCGCGCCGGTGCTGGATTTCATCCTCTCGGGCCCGGGACGCGATGCCGTCCACATCCCGGTGCTCACCGAAAGCCAACCAGAGGCCGGGGACGTCCAGACCTGGCGGTGCCAGTTCGAACTGCCGGCCGATGCCGGCGAATCCGAAGCCGAGACCCTGCGGTTCATTCACCAGTCCGAAGATGCGCTCGGCAATGTATCCGAACGCATCCTGGCGCCCAATCTGTTCCAGGTCTACCAGGGCGACCTGCCCCCGTTGGGAGCGCCCACCGGCCTCACCGCCAAGGCCCTGGCCGGCGGCCGCATCGACTTGAACTGGAACGCCGTGGCCCAGGCCGTGGGCTACCAGATCTACCGCCAGGCGCCCAGCGAATCCGAGCTGACCTTCCTGGCACGCATCGACGGGTCCGTGACCTTTGAGGATGTCCCAGGCAGCGACGGCACCTACCTGTACGCCGTCACCAGCCTGCGCAGCGACAACGGCCAGGAATCCGAAAGCGGCCTGAGCGACAGCGTCAGCGTGGATGCCGACTCCCAGGCGCCGACGGCGCCGGCCGGTTTCGGGTTGCAGCTCATTCCCATCGGCATCGAGGCCCAATGGCAGGCTGTTGCCGAAGACGAAGTCATCTATCGCCTCTATCGCTCGGACGGCCTGGAGATCATCTCGGTCGAGGGCTTGACCCCGGTCGAGGCCCAATTCAACCAGAACAAGGCCCTGGACCGGCATCCGTCGCCCAGCGACCATTGCTACGCGGTCACCGCCGTGGACGCGGCCGGCAACGAATCGCCGCCCTCCACCTCGGCCTATCTCAATTTCGACCTGCTGCCGGCGGACACCATCACCGTGGAACAGGTGGACGACCAGTTGCCCGAGCTCTCCTGGACCCATCCGGGCGGGAGCCTGGCCGGGTTCGACGTGTACATAGGGCCGGCCGGCGGGGCGCTCAAGATCAACGCCGATCCGGTTACGGAAACCGTGCTGACCGACGGCGGCTATGCCGGCGACGCCCGCGAATACAAGGTGGTGGCCGTGGACGCCAACGGCGTGGAAAGCCCGGCGAGGTCCATCGCGCTGCCCCGTGTCAGCGTCCAGCGGGCCGATCAGCGTCCGTTGCGCCGGGGCATCATGAACCGGCTGACCTACACGGTCGCCAACCCTTCGGACCAGGCCCTTGCCGATCTGAAGGTGATCGCCCGCCTGCACGGCATCGACCATCCCAGCGACACCTTTACCCTGGCGCCCGGCCAGGGCCTGGACGTGCCGGTCATCGTGGCCGGCTACGACGATCTGATGGACGTGACGCCGCTGGACACCATCGTGCAGATGGCGCCCGATGCCGGCGAAACCGCCCGCATCGTGCGCACCGGAGAGATCCAGGCGGCCGAGGGCATGCCCGCGCTGCAGATTTACAACGACGCCTTTGTGCGCGGGGGCACCGGCAAGGTGCGGTTCACCCTGGAGAACACCGGCGAGGCGGACATCGAGATCGTCACCGCCCGCGGTTTCGGCAACAAGGACTCGGACGAGATCGAGCTGGCGCTCATGGACGGGGATGGCAACCTGCTGTCCACCGTGGCCTTCCGGCAGGGGCTCGGGCCCCAGGTGGTCAACCTGAGCAACGGAAAGACCGTCGCGCGCATTGCCGCCGGTGCCATCTTCGAGTCCGAGCCGTGCGAGATACCGGTGCCGGCCAGCGCGCCCGACGAGGTGACCGTGCGGGTGGCCATCGCCAACATTTACCACCACATCGGGGCGGACGACGAGCTGGTCATGCGCGGGTTTGGCTCCAGCCGGCCGGTCAACCTCGTGGAGACCGATTACACCGGCGTCATCGCAGAGATTTCGCCCGAGGTGACCGTGGGCCTGCAGGAGGTGCAGATCAGCGGCCAGGCCCGGATGCGCGACAGCGGCCAGGCGGTGCCCAACGCGCCGATCAACCTGGTCATCACCCTGGACGGTTTTGAGCGGGTCGTGGCGCTGACCACCGACAGCGGCGGCAATTTCACGCACACCTTCACGCCCCTTGAAGGGGAGGCGGGCACCTACACGGTGGCCGCCCTGCACCCGGACCTGATCGACCGTCCGGTGCAGGCCACCTTTACCGTCACCAAGGTGGCCGTTCGACCGACCGCGGCGCGGCTCAACATGCCCAAGAACTACCAGCAGGCCATCCCCATCGAGGTGTCGGCCGGCGCCGGCACCCAGGTGCACCACCTGCGCCTGGCCTTCGACGAGTGGGACCAGCCGGCCAACGCCTTTGCCCAGGGGGTGACCTACGATCTGGGCGAACCGGTGTCCGTGCTCGCCGCTGGCGAAAAAGCCACCCTTACCCTCACCGTGGCCTCGGACAACACGGCCGCGGACAGCGGCAGCCTGATCTTCCGGTTGGTCAGCGACGAGACCGGCGCGCAGCCGTGGGGGTTTGTGCGCGTGGACCTGCAGCTCACCGAAGCCCAACCCTACCTCACCTACGCGCCCCATTTCGTGGAGACCGGCGTGCTGCTCGGCGAGATGGTCACCGAGACCATTGCCCTGGAGAACAAGGGCCTGGCCGACCTGGAAGGCGTCAGCCTTTCGATCATCGGAGAAAATGACGCGCCGGTGCCCGATTGGGTCGTGCTCAACGGCGCCACCGACGTCGGGACCCTGGCCGTCGGAGAAAAGCGCCCCATCTCCATCACGTTCGCCCCCGGGGAAAACGTGCCCGAGGGCCTGTACACCTTCTACCTGCGGGTCACGGCGCTGGATTACCCGGCCACCGACATCGGCCTCTATGTCTCGGCCACGCCCAGCGGCATCGGCCACGCGCTGTTCAAGGTCAAAAACATCTTTACCGGCACGCTCAACGCGCAAAACGAGCTGATCCAGGGGCTCGCCGGGGCCCGGATCACCGTGCAGAACGAAAAGAACCTGACCATCGTGCACGAACAGACCAGCGACGGCTACGGCGAAGCGCTTTTTTCCAACCTGCCGGCCGGCATCTACAAGTACCGGGTCCAGGCGAGCGGGCACCAGGAGAAGATCGGGCGGCTGTGGATCAAGCCGGGCCTGACCACCAGCGAAGCGCTCTTTTTGGAGTACACCTTCGTCACCGTGGAGTGGGAGGTGGTGGAGACCAGTATCGAGGACAAGTACGAGATCGTGCTCAACATCACCTACGAAACCGACGTGCCGGCCCCGGTGGTGGTGTGCGAGCCGGGCAACGTGCTGTTGCCCGACATGCAAGCCGGCGACGTGCTCAACGGCGAGTTCACCCTCACCAACCACGGCCTGATCCGTGCGGACAACCTGGAAGTGGCGTTGCCGGCCAGCGACGCTTACATCCAGTACGAACTGCTGGCCCCGGTGCCCGAAAGCCTGGGGGCAAAAGAGCGCATCACCGTTCCCTACCGGCTCACCTGCCTCCAGAGCCTGAGCCAGGCCGAGCAGATCGAAACCGGTGGCGGTAGCGGGTGCTACCGGTCGTGCATCTCCATGAGCTACCACGGGACAGCCTCCAACGGGTGCCCGTATTCGGGCGGGGCCCTGATCTGTTTTTACAGACGGTGCGGCGGCAGCGGCGGCGGCGGCAGTGGCGGCAGCGGCTGGGGATGGAACATCTATCACCCAGGCCCGGGTACGCGCCACGGCGGGACCGGGCACTATGTGCCGCCGGGAAGAGAGATCGTCAGCCACGCCAGCGTCTGCCGGCCGGACCCCAAATGTAAAAAATGCTGCAGCGGCGGCAGTGCCGGCGGCAGCCAGGAGTGCAAGTGCGGCGATTGCGAGCAGCTCAAGCGCGACGACTGCGGGGCTGAGCGCTGCGAGGAGGTGGGCTCATCGGTCATGACGCTGACCGGCGAGTTTCTGGACGGGGCCACGGACCTTGCGGTCAAGGTGCAGGGCGGCACGCTAAAGATCCTTCGCAACTACTTTGACGGCAAGTGGCACTTTAACTTTGACAGCCGGATCGAGCTTGACTTTGCCACCGGCGTGGCCGACCCGGAGCCGGTCTCCATCGATTACAACGGCACGCTCTACGAAAAGC
>Ga0209164_1002375_pt1 | contig 20288 bp, 21 predicted proteins | sample MTBNYHSulfiMetaG_FD_187458 | JGI IMG/M metagenome (GOLD analysis project Ga0209164, IMG submission 187458) | Enrichment culture microbial communities from rom New York Harbor, USA that are MTBE-degrading - MTBE-NYH (New York Harbor Sulfidogenic)... | ecosystem: Environmental > Aquatic > Marine >...
TCCGCGCGTCGAGGCGCTTCAGCGGGACACACAAACTGTGATGAGCAACCTTACAACGTCAACCGTCCGCCGCGCACTGCGGGGAAAGCACTTCAAACCGACGCGTTGCCTGCTAATAGCCGGATAAAAGATACCATCGCCCCCGGGCACGGTCAACCTCATTCGCAGCCCCTCATGAAACAAGGCCGGGATTGACAGGCTTTGCGCACCGATCAAAAGCTTCTCTGACAACAGGGGACCGAGGACGTTTCGTACCTCGAGGCCCCCAAGCCTGCTTTTGGAAAATCTGCTATGATACGCGCATAGCGTTTGAACTGTTCCTCGAAGTGGCGGAGGCAATGCCTATGAACATCGAAGATCTCCCGACTCCCGCGCTGGTCATTGACCTGGCGACTGTCGAGCGAAACCTCCAGCGCATGGCTTCCTATGTCGCCAAGCACCACCTCGCCCTGCGCCCTCACACCAAGACCCATAAGTCCCTCCGCATGGCGCGCCTGCAACTCCAGGCCGGGGCGATCGGGCTGACGGTGGCCAAGGCGGGCGAAGCCGAGGTGATGGCCGAAGCCGCCGAGGACCTCCTGGTCGCTTATCCCGCGCTCGACCCGGCGCGCAGCAAGCGCCTGGCCAAACTCGCCAAGAGCCGAACGCTGCGGGTGGCGGTGGACTCGGCCTTTGCGGTTGACGCCTTGGCCTCGGCGGCGAGAGCGGCGGGCGTCATCCTGGGCCTCCTGGTCGAGATGGACGTGGGCTTTCACCGCACCGGAGTCCACTCGCCCCGGGAAGCGCTGAAGCTGGCCGAGCACATTGATCAGAGCGAGAGCGTCCGCCTCGACGGCCTCCTGTGCTTTCCGGGACAGATCAACGATCCCCCCGCGAAGCAGCAGCAAACCTTGCAGCCGATCGCGGAGCTGCTCTCGCAAACGCTTCAGCTGTGGAAGAAGCAGGGCCTGGAGGCGAAGATCGTCTCGGGCGGTTCGACCCCGACCGCCTTGCAGTCGCACCTGATCGCGGCCCTGACCGAAATCCGCCCGGGCACGTACCTTTACAACGATCTGAACAGCGTCAAGGTGGGCGCTTGCTCGCTCGACGACTGCGCGGCGCGCATCCTATGCACCGTCGTCAGCAACGCGGTCTCCGGCAAGGTGGTGCTCGACGCGGGCAGCAAGACCCTGACGAGCGACCGGGCGGTGGACGATCCCCTCCACGGCGGCTTCGGCCACGTCGTGGAGTATCCCGAGGCGAAGATCGTCCGCCTGAGCGAAGAGCACGGCGAAGTGGACATCCGCTGGTGCGAACACCGCCCTCAGCTCGGCCAGCGGGTGCATGTCATCCCGAATCACATCTGCCCCTGCGTCAATCTTCAGGACAGCGCGTGGCTGGCGATGGCAGACGGCTCGCTCGAAGCACTTCCCATTGACGCCCGGGGGAGGCTATCCTGAGAGGGCTATGCGGATAACAATGCTTGTTCACGCCAAGCCGCAAAGATCGCTAAGATGATAAACCCTTGGCGGCTTTGCGCCTTGGCGTGAGGAATGCCCGAGAGCAACTGCGGCCTGGAGCCGCTTGCGCCCCAGGCTGAGGACAGGTATCCTTGTGACCGTTGCGATTGGCGATAGGACCTGCTCGCCGCCGCGCAGCGAAGGAGAAAACCCTCGCGAGATCGCGCGGGTGCTTTACCATCTTATCTTCAAGGAGGTTCGCCGTGATGAACACTTCCTCTTCCCGGTCGTTCAGTATTCTCTCGTCGTGGGGTGTGGCCTGTCTGTTCCTGGCAGGGGCGATGCTTCTCTCCTCGATGGTCTCCCTGGCAGCGCCGATCTGGTTCGATGAGCATGGTTCGCGTTACGGCTCCTGGTACGGCAGCATGGAAAGGCGGCAATTCGCCCCCCACGCCGCGAGGTGGATTCCCCGAAGGATAGAAGGCGAGGCGAGGGTGCTCAGCGGCCTGGACGTGCTCGAGCAGGAAGGCTTCCAGCGACTCCACGGCAGGAAGGTGGGCCTCATCGTCAACCACTCGGCGATCAACCGCAAGGGGCGCCATCTGATTGATCTCTTGACGGAAGCGCCTCAGGTGCAGATGGTCGCCATCTTCGCCCCCGAGCACGGCATCCGGGGCACCGAGGACGAGCGAGTCAGCGACGGCAAGGACGAGGCGACCGGACTGCCGATTTACAGCCTCTATGGGAGGATTCGCCGGCCGACCGCGGAGATGCTCGAGGGCATTGACACGCTGGTGTTCGACATTCAGGACATCGGCGCCCGCTTCTATACTTACATCGCTACGATGGGAGGCTGTATGGAGACGGCTGCCGAGCATGGCCTTAAGTTCTATGTCCTCGATCGCCCCAACCCGATCGGCGGCCTCTGCTTCGACGGCCCCATCCAGGACGGCGACCTGGTCGGCAACTTCACTGCGTTTCGGCCGATGCCCGTCACCCATGGGATGACGGTCGGCGAGCTGGCCCGGTTCTTCAACGAGCATCATGGCATCGGGGCCGACCTGGAAGTGGTCCGGATGAAAGGCTGGAGGCGCGATATGCTCTTCGACGAGACGGGCCTGCCTTGGGTGAACCCCTCGCCCAACATCCGCTCGGTCAACGAGGAGTTGCTCTACACGATGGTCGCCCTGACCGAAGGGAATAAGGATATTTCGGTCGGGCGGGGGACCGATCGCCCCTTCGAGTATCTTGGCGCGCCCTGGGTGGACGGCGACCGGCTGGCCGAGGAGCTGCGCTCGCGCAACCTGCCGGGGCTGTGGTTTATGCGGGTGACCTTTATCCCGAGGCTGATTGATATCTCGGGGCGAAAGAATTATCCCTATCAGTTTATTGACGAGGTCAACCACGGCGTACGCATCGTGGTCACCGATCGCAAGGCGCTGCGCCCGGTCGAGGCGGGCATTCACATGCTCGACGCGCTGTTGGAGGTGCACCCCGAGCGCTACAGTGTTGATCGCTTGCGCGGCCTGGTGGGTGCGCAGTGGGTGCTCGACGCGCTCAAGGCGCGCGAGGCCCCGGAGGCGATCATCGCCCGCTGGCGGGAGTCGGCCGAGTTCAAAGCGTTCGCCGCCGCCCGAGAGAAGGCGCTGCTGTACTGAGGGGAAAGGAGTAGTTATGCGGGCAGGTCCCAGGCGTCGAGCGGCCTACCACAGGAACAGCTTTTCTGGTACCACTGGATCGCAGCGCCACAACCGGTGCAGGACCACTCCCGCCTCTGAGCCTCCAACCACTTCTCCTTGCCATGCTTTCTGATGGACTCAAGATTAGGTTCCATGGTCCAGTGGTGCGGCCATTGATCGTTCATAAACTGATGAAGTTCCGTGCATGGGTAGTCAGGGCAAAAACAGCAGAACTCGATACTGTGGTCCTTCGCGCACCGCCTGAACTTGCACTGCTTGACGTAATCATCGACATTGTCACTGCGACACCCATCGCAGTCAAGCGCACCACACGCCCCGCAGAACAGACCACAGGGACCGTATTGGGACTCTTTCACGGAAGTATCCTTGTTTCTTCACTCAAAAGGGGAGAAAGCCGTTGTCGTTTTTTGTCGAGCTCTACTCTTCGCCCAAAGCTTCCAGGTCAGCAAGGTCCTTCTTGCGCCGTAAAGCCCGCTTATTGGCGATGAATTGTTCCCGGCCCAGGTACGAAATCGGAACATCCCCATATCGGCCCGCCGACCTTCCTGCTACGACGTCTTCCCAGTCCACCCCGGTGAGGGAAGTCATAATATCGATCCGGACAGGGGGAACGCCCAGCTGAACCACTTGGTCCGCCTGCTGAAAATCCCGGGCGGAAAGATCCAGCGCGCCGAAGCCGAAGGCCTCAAGCGCCGCCATCACCCGCTCGGCGTTCTCGGCCGTGGGATGGATCAGGATGTCCAGGTCGCCCGTGAAGCGCGGCACACCGTGAAATGCGAGAGCATAGGCGCCGACGATCACATAATCCACCTTATGTTCGTTGAATAACGCGAGCAGATCTCTGAAGTCTTCCTGGACGTCCAAGGCACTGCCTCCTGAGAAAATCAACCGCGGCCACCCGCTCCGCCGGAGAGCGGCTCAGCCAGTACTCGAGATCCCGCAGGGCCTGCTGCCGATCCTGCAAGCGCCTCTTGTGAACCACCTTCTCAATCATGGCATTATTCTATCACGAATGCGCGCTGGGGCAAGGCGTACGTAGAGGAATTGTTCGGGCGTCATCACTTTACTCCGCTTCCTTCAACGCGCGTTCCAGGAGATCGCCGACCTTCAGTTCCATCGCCCATTTCCGCAGGTAGTCGAGGTCAAGTTCGCCCGCGAGGACTTTCAGCACGCCGAGAATGTCGCGCCAGTGACGGTCTGACGCTTCTCCGCCCAGGCGATACCATTCCAGTTTGGAGAGGATGGTGTCTTCGGGGCTTGCAAAGTTTGCGCTGATTTTAGGCTCCAGGTCAAACTCCTGTCTTTGGGCGCGCGCCATTTGCGATTGCAGGAAAGGGCGCGGACGAGGGATGAAAACGTCCACTTTGAACATCGTTTCACGGTGGATGATACTAAAACTGGAATGTCGCCGAATGGATTCGGCGATCATTTTGTCATCCACGTAGAATTCATCCTGGAGCGCCGAGATGAACGGCTGGAGATGTCCGAGTCGCATTTCCGCGACGATGTCCGAATCCTGTGTCGTGCGCACCATGCCATACAGCGTGCTGGCGAGCGAGCCACCGATCAGGTAGGGGATGTCGAGCTTCTCGAACACTTCCGTGACCTTCAGCGTTACTTCCACAGGTTCATTCAGCACGGCTGGATTCCCCATACACTTTGCGCGCCAATTCTTCCCCCAGCAGCAGAACGGCTATTTTGTAACGTAGTTCGTCTTCGCTTGCGTTGGGAAAGCGGGAGCGCAAGCCCGCCAGCGCAAGCGTCCGCGCCGAGGCGTTCAACTGGGCCAGCATGTGCATCTTGCGTGTGGGACTCGCCTGCCGCCACAATTCGATTTGCAGAGCCTCCATTTGGGGATGCGTGTCGGAATAGAGAGCGGTCATCGCTGCTCCCCGTAAAACTTCCGGTTCAAATCTTTATCCTCTTCGCTGACTTTGAACATCGCGTCGTCAATCTCCGAAAGAGTCACGTACCGCTGATTCTTGTCGAGCAATTCGGCCAGCAGGTGCTTCTGCTCTTCCAGGCCGTTCTCCGCCTTGCCGAGTTCTTCAAAATCCTTGATCGCTTCCTCGGGAGCAGCCGGGTTGACGTACCAATTGAGGAACGAACCCTCTGCCATCTCGCGCCAGATTCTGAGCAGTTCTTTGCTGGACTTCGCCGTTTGAATGCGCTCCATGAAGGCTTCGTTATATTTCATTAATTCACAGTAAATGAAGTCCCCGTGTCCGTTTTGCCCTACAACCTTCATAACCCGTTCTCTTGTAATCCGCTCCACATAATCCATTTGCTCACAGATAATGAATTTTCTGCCCGTACCATCCTTGTTTAACTCAGGCGAAAAGGGGACAGAGCCTTCTTCCTATACCTTGTTACCCACCTGAGCACTGATATATGTCCCAGTCCGGTTTTCGAAAAAGGCTCTGTCCCCTTTTCCTACGCTCGATCGCTTCGAGCATGTCCTCGATCAGTTCCCTATCAGAACGCTTGAACATCAATGGCCGACTCTCGGATGCTCTCCGCTATCTTGGGATCTCGAATGGACGCAACGCCCGCCGGGGTCAGGATATCCGCTCTGGCTCCCAGTAACGTTTCCAGGTGCTCGGCAAACTCGACAAACCGGAGACCGATGGCCTGCTCGAACTCGACCAGCACATCCACGTCGCTGCCGGGACTTGAGGGTGGCACCCGTGGATAGATGGACCACGCCTTGGAGCACATCGGCGCGCGCGTCCTCAATCGCATAGTGGCACCCGTGGATAGATGGACCCCACCTCGGAGGTGTAGTCCATCTTCAGCATTCTCAATCGCCCTCGAGCGCCGCTTCGACCAGAGGCGTGTAACGGGCACCGGAGGGCGACAGATCGCTCTTCATCAGCAGAAGGCGCTCGCAGGGGCACGAGCCGAAGCCGGCCCCGAGAAGCGTCTCGGGAATGACAATGCGCTGCGGCCGGCGCTCTTTCACGCGCGCGATGGTCAGATGAGGCTTGAAAGGCTTGTGGTCCGCCTGGGTCGGAAAATCGTGGACCAGCCGGGAGACCTCTTCCGCCAGCGCCATCAGCGGCTCCGCTCCCTGGCGAAGGCCGACCCAAAGGACCCTCGGGGCGCGAAGATTCGGGAAGGCCCCCACGCCGCCGACACTCAGCTTGAACGGCCGGGTGCGAGCGGCCAGAGCGCGCAACGCCTCCCCCATCGGCTCGACCAGCGCGGGATCCATGTCCCCCAGAAACTTCAGCGTGAAGTGCAGATTCTCGGGCGGCACCCACCGCAGAGACAACCCCCGGCGGCGCAGCGTAGACTGCAACTCGCCCAGCGCCCGGCGGACGTCGCTCGAGATCGCCACCGCGATGAAAGCGCGGATCGCCCCGCCGCACTCGCCATTCATGGTTCGTCCCCGCGCTTGCGCCGCAGCACCATCAAGGTGATGTCGTCGTAGAAGCTTTCCTGGCCGCCGAAGCGGTGCACCTCGTCCACAATCTTCTGCGCCAGCTGCGGGGCCGTCAGAGTCTTGGCTTCGAGAAACCGGCTCAGCCAGTCGCTGCCGATCAGCCGGCCTTCCCGGCTTTGGGCTTCGACGACCCCATCGGTGTACCAGATCAACGATTCGTCCGGCTCCAGCGCGAGGCGGTTGAGGCGGTAATCCGCCTCCTCGAAGATGCCCAGGGGAAAGCCCGACTCGCCTTGGACCGTGTCGCAACTCGCACCCGGGCGATAGCGAAACAGCGGAGGGTGCCCGGCGCAAACATAGTCGAGCTGAAAAGTCCTGAGGTGGAGAATGCCGTAGATCAGGGTGATGAACATCCCGAAGCGGCTGCGCTCGTGCTGGATGTCGTTAAGCACCTGAACCAGCCGCACCGGGTCGCGCTCCTGGAGGGCGTGGATCTTCAGGTCGCTCACAAAGCGAGCCATATAGAGCGCGGCGCTGGTTCCTTTGCCGGAAACATCCCCGATGACCAGCGCTAACTCGTCCGGGCGGAGGTGAAAGAAGTCGTAAAAATCGCCCCCGATCTGGAAACTCGGCTCATAGTAGGCGGCCAGCTCCAGCCCCGGCACCTCGGGCGGCCGCTCGGGGAGAAAGCTCTGCTGGATCTTCCGCGCCACCTGAAGGTCCGCCTGGAGCCGCTCCTGCGTCAGCAGGGAGCGATGCAAGCGGGCGTTGTCAATCGCGATCGCCGCCTGCTGGGCGAACAGGGTGAACAGCTCCTCATCTTCGCTGGTAAAAGGAACGACCTGCTTCTGCCGGGTTTTGTTGACGACCTGCGCCACGCCGAGCAATCGGTCCTTCGCCACCAACGGCACACAGAGCATAGACTGCGTGTGAAAGCCGGTCCTCTTGTCCATTTCGGGGCTGAAGCGCGGGTCGTCGTAAACATTCTCCAGGCGCACCGGTTGACCGTTCTGGGCGACCCAGCCGGCGATGCCCTGCCCTTTCGGCAGGCGATACACCTGGCAGACCAGCTTGCCGACCCGGCCGGTCGCCTGCTGGCAAAGCAGGTCGCCGGTGTCCTCCTCGAGGAGCATAATGCTGGTGCCGCCTGCATCCATCACCTCGCCGGCGGCTTCGAGGATCTGGACGAGCACTGTGTCAATGTCGAGCGAGGAGGGGATGAGCGTGCTGATCTTCACCAGCTTCTCCAGCCGCTCGATGCGCGTTTGGAGCTCTTCCGGGCTTGGCATAGGAGCCTCTGCTCGCCTGTGTTTGCGTGGATCGCCGGATAAATACTAGGGCTTCAGGCCAGGTCTGTCAACGCGCCGGAGCGGTCGGATGCTTGGCCCGCTGCCCGAGGCCGAGATGGCCACGCTCCACTGCGCTGCGCTCGCCATGACGCGGCGCGAACTTCGGCTTGATTCACAGAAAAAAGCCCCGTCTGTTCCGAGACCGCCGCTTAGTCCACGATCGGCTTGAGCTGCAGGGCGGGGGTGAAATAGGAGCGATAGGCCAACTCGATGCCGGCGACGACCGCAACCGTGTTGCTGGACAGCAGGAGATAGATGACGATGATTTGCAGCTTGACCGCTTCGAGGGGAGGGGCTCCCGCCATCAGCATGCCGAGCATTGCGCCGGGCATCTGAACCAGGCCGATGATTTTCATACCGTCAATGGAAGGGATCAGGGCGGCCCGGATAGCGGCCCAGCGGCTCGGCTGAGCGGCCAGATGCGGCGCAGCGCCCAGCGAGAGGGCCGCCTCGACTTCCGCCCGGCGGTTTTTCATTTCCCCGCGAAGCCGATCCAGGCTGATGGACAGCGTCCGCACCGCGTTGCCGATGACAATGCCGGCCAAGGGGATCAAATAGCGCCCTTCAAAGCGGACAATCCCGAACAGGAAGATCACCCCCAGCGAGACCAGCGTCGCCGCGCTGAGCGAGGCGATGCACAATAGCCAGGGGCGAGGCAGGCCCCGGGCGCGCGCCCGCGCGGTGTGGGCACCGACGACCACCATCGCCCCAATCATCACAAACATCCAGGGCAGTTGGTCAACGCTGAAGATGAAGTCAATGATGTAGCCCAGGATGATCAGCTGAAGGAAGGAGCGCAGGGTGCCGACGATGACCTCGCCATGAATCCTGAGCCGCTCGACCCAGAGCAGGATCAGGCACGAGCCGACCAGCAAAAAGGACAGGGCGAGCGAGGAATTGCCCAGCTCCAGCGAGGTCTCGGGCATCTTGACTTAGCCTCCTTCCTCCAGGTTTCCGGAGACAAACCGCTGCGTCAGTTCCTGCGCGGGATGGTCGAGGATCGCCTCGACAGGCCCTTCCTCGACGATCCGGCCCCGCACCAGGACGGCCGCCCGCCCGCCCAAACGGCGAGCCTGCGCCAAGTCATGGGTCACGAAGATGCTGGTCAAGGTGTGGTCCCGGCGCAGAGCGGCGACCAGGCGCTCGATGCCCAGCCGGGCGGTGGGGTCGAGGGCCGAGGTTGGCTCGTCCAGCAGCAGCACCTCGGGATGGGTTGCCAAGGTGCGGGCCAGGCACAGGCGCTGCGCCTGCCCGACGGACAACTCCTCCGGCCTTTGCCCCAGGATGCTCACCGGCAGCCCCACCTGATCGAGAAGACGCTTGGCCAGCGCCTCCTCATCGCCCGGCGAATCCTTCCGGCAGCAGTGAACGGCGAACAGCAGATTGTCCCTTAAGCTTAAGTCCTTCAGAAGAATCGGGGTCTGGAACACCAAGCCGACCTTGCGGCGCAGCTCGACCACCGGCAGCTCGAACATCGGCCGTCCCTGGAAGAACAGCTCCCCCTCGCCGGGATCGATCAACCGGTTGCACAGCCGCAGCAGGGTGGACTTGCCCGAGCCGGAAGGACCGAGGATGGTCAGGCTCTGCCCGGCTTCGACCGCCAGAGACACTTGGCGCAGGATTCGCCCATCCCCGGCCGCGGAGGGAGGGACTGCATAGGATACCGCTCGCAGTTCGATCTTGGCCATTCTTTCACCGGGCGCCGGTGCTTGAATCCGTCCATTATAGCCGCCCCGGCGCATAAAACCAGCTTTTCAGGAGGGGGGGCAGCCGCTTTCGTGAAGAAAATTCAAGAACTCGGCTCCCCACGCTTTACATCGTCAATCGCTTCCATTATCATTCGATGGGTGTCCAAGTTTGAAGTTTGCCATCGGCGGCTCACAGGCACTCCGAAGGGCTGACCGGCGGCAACCGTCTGAAACCGATCGAGATGAGGAAATGAGGGGGAGAAGTTCCATCGGCCCGGCCCCATCCTCGCTCTCTGCCGGGGGCGGAGAGGCAGGGGGGCTTTCCTCCGCCGAGGAAGGCCGGGAGCGTCTCTGGCGCTGCCGGGACCGAAGCCTCGCCCTCGGCCGGCGAACCCTGCTGATGGGCGTTCTGAACGTTACCCCGGATTCGTTCAGCGATGGGGGGCAGTTCTGGGAAACTGAGCGGGCGGTGGAGCGGGCCTGGCAGATCGCCGAAGAAGGGGCGGATTTGCTCGATATCGGCGGGATGTCTTCCCGGCCCGGCTCCGAGGAGATTCCCCCGGAGGAGGAGCGGGCGCGCGTCCTGCCGGTCCTGGAGCGGTTGGGCGAGGCCTACCCGCTGCCGGTCTCAATAGATACTTACCGGGAGGCCGTGGCGCGAGCCGCCCTGGAGCGGGGAGCGGTCATTGTCAACGATATTACCGCGCTGCGCGGCGATCCGCAGCTGCTGCCGCTGGTCACCGAGACCGGGGCGGGGCTGGTCCTGATGCATATGCGGGGCACCCCGCGCACGATGCAGGAAGACACTCACTATGACAACCTGCGGGGCGAGATCGGCGGCTTCCTGGAGCGGCAGCTGTCGCTGGCGGAAGCGGCCGGCGTCCCGGCGGAGCGCGTGGTGCTCGACCCCGGCATCGGTTTCGGTAAATCGGTGGCGGGGAATCTGGAGCTGATCCGCTCGGCGGGCGCATTCCGCTCGCGCAGCGCCGGGGTGCTGGTCGGGCCTTCGCGCAAGTCGTTCATCGGGAAGCTTCTGGACCGCCCGGCCGACGGGCGGGCTTGGGGCACGGCGGCCGCCCTTGCACTGGCGATCGCCGCCGGAGCGGATATCGTGCGGGTGCACGACGTGGCGGCCATGGTCGAGGTGTGCCGCATCGCGGACGCCCTTGTGCGGGAAAGCTGAGCTATGCTATTGGACATCGTACGCGTCGAATGGCTTCGGACCATCGTTGAGATCGGGCTGCTGACGTTCGTCATTTACTACCTGCTGACGCTGTTGCGGGGCACGCGGGCCGTGCAGGTGCTCATCGGCCTCGTGTTCCTGTGGGCCTTCTCTCTGCTGGCCGAGTATGCAAGACTGTACGTGATCAGCACGCTGCTCGACGGTTTCTGGATTTATTTCTTTATCGCGGTCGTGGTGCTGTTTCAACCGGAGTTCCGGCGGGTCCTGGCTCAGATCGGCCAGCGGGGGCTGTTCATGGGGCTGATCCGGGAGAAACACAGTTACGTGGACGAGGTCATCCGGGCGGCGTGCGCCTTGTCCCAAAAGCGGGTCGGGGCTTTAATCGTCCTTGAGCGGGAGGCCAGCCTCCAGCGTTTCGCGGAAGGCGGCATCCGCATTGACAGCGAGGTGAACGCCAAGCTCATCCAGACGGTTTTCAGCCCCTATACGCCCTTGCACGACGGCGCGATCATCATCCGAGACGGCCGATTGATGGCCGCCGCCTGTCTGTTGCCCTTGTCGGAACGCGCCGGGAGCGACGTGGAGCTGGGCACGCGGCACCGGGCGGCGCTCGAACTGACCGAGGAACTCGATGCGGTCGTGGTGGTCGTCTCCGAGGAAACCGGGATTATCTCGGTTGCCGAGGGCGGCCGCCTCGTGCGCAATCTGGACGAGGAAACCCTGACGACCACGCTGCGCGGCTTACTGGGCTTCAAAAAAGAAGAATAGGGTCGAAGCGGAAGATGAAAAACTTCATCAAGCGCTTGTTGACGCGCAATGTGCGCTATAAGGTTATCGCCCTGGTGCTGGCCGTCACCATCTGGTACTCGGTGACCGAGCGCAGCTTCAAGGACTTGACGGTCAGCCCGGTCCAGATCGAGTTCACCTACCCGGAGAATTTTCATATTCAAGCCGAGGCCCTGGACGCGGTGTTTCTTAAACTGAACTGCCCCCAGTATATCATCAGCGAGTATGAGCTGTCGGCGAAGCACTTCTGGATCAAGATTGTGATCGGCCCGCAAAGTCTCAGCGAGGAGGACCTCGTCAGTCAGGAAAACTACAGGAAGGAATTTCGGGTCCCTCTGGAAAGCGACATGGTTCACATCCGGCTGCCGGAAAAGGAAAGCCGCTTGATCTTTGTTCAGGCGATCACCCCCGGCGTTCTGCGGGTGCCGGTCTCCCTGGTAACCAAGAAGGTGCGGGTCCTCCCTCCGCGTCTGCGCGGAGAGCCGCAGCCGGGGTTAGCAGCGGGAAAGCCTCAGCTGTCTTCGCCCTGGATTGAACTGACCGGACCGCCCAAGGCCCTGGAGAAGATCGACAGCATCGAGCTGCAGGAGATCGACCTGTCCGGCGTCGCAGAAGGGGAAATAAGCACCCAGGTGGAGATTCCCAAAGATCAACTGAAAAGCTTGGACGTCCATGCGGTGCGCGACAGCGACCGCAAGATCTACGTCACGGTCCCCATCGAGCCGGCGATCCAGGCGCGAACGATTTCAGGCATTCCGGTCGTGACCAAGAATACCCCCACCGGCGCCGAGGTAACGACCACCTACAGTCCCCTGTCGATTGAGATTACCATCGAGGGAAGTCCCGGCGTGATCAGCCAAGTCACCCCGGAACAATTGAGCGCCGAGGTGGATCTGGCCGGTTTCGGCGTCGGGCAGCACGAGGTTCCGCCGACGCTCCGAGGGCTGCCCGAGGGGGTGAAGGTAACGCGGCGCTCGGCGAATACCGTGTCGGTGCGCATCGAAGGCACGCTGCCGCCGTACCTGCTCGAACGGGAGATCGTCCGCTAAAGCGCCGCGAGTTGTCTGGACGGAGTTGGCCCCTCGCCGCTTCCCCGCGCAAGGTGCCTGCTGGAACAGGAGAAAGGAGCCAATGATGCCTCGACTGCACGTGAACATCGATCATGTGGCCACCCTGCGCCAGGCGCGGGGAACTTCCTTTCCGGACCCGGTCGCGGCGGCGGCGCTGGTCGAGCTGGCCGGCGGGGAGGGCATTACGGTTCACCTGCGGGAGGACCGGCGACACATCCAGGACCGGGACGTGCGCCTGCTCCGAGAAACGGTCAGCACCTTCCTGAACCTCGAGATGGCCGCCACGGAAGAAATGACCGGGATCGCCCGCGAGGTGCGCCCGGACGCGGTCTGTCTCGTGCCCGAGAAGCGGCAGGAACTGACTACGGAGGGAGGCCTGGACGTGCGGGGCAACTTCGACCGGATCTCGGCCGTCTGCGCCCGGCTGGAGGAAGCCGGCATCCTGGTCAGTCTTTTCATCGAGCCGGACTTGGCGCAGATTGAGGCGGCCAGCCGCAGCGGGGCGACGTTCGTGGAAATCCATACCGGGCGCTACGCGGATGCGCCCGACGCCGACGACCGGCAGCGCCAACTGCTCACCCTTCGCGAAGCCGCCCGCGCGGCTCAGGACCTCGGTCTGCGCGTTAACGCAGGACATGGGCTGAATTACCACAATGTCGCTCCCATCGCCGCCATCCCCGAGCTGGAGGAGCTCAATATCGGCCACGCCATCATCTGCCGGGCGGTTCTGGTGGGCCTCGATGCCGCCGTGCGAGAGATGAAACGGCTGATCACGGCCGCCTCAGCCCGATAGAGATCACAGGTGCAACTCATTGCACCCCACCCAATTCCCCGCCTGCTCTTTCTTTCTGCCGTAGATGACCCAACCTTTCGAACGCCCGATACGTCTTCTCGAGTGAGGGATGTCGTTTACAGGAGGCGGACCAAGGAGCTGAGGCCAAATGGCGACTTATGCGTACCGGGCGACGGAACGGAGCGGTAAGGAAATCCGGGGCCGGATTGATGCCAGCGGGGAAGGGATCGTAGTCAACCGGCTGCGGGAGATGGGCTACTTCCCCACGGAAGTCAGGAAGATACGGCAGGAGAGCGCCGGCAGCGTTGCCCTGGAAGAGCTGCCCGGTCTCCGCCTGCTGTACCGGCTGATCACCGGGGGCCGGGTGAAACGCAGTACCCGCACGACCTTCCTGCGGGAGCTGGCCACCCTGCTCGGCGCGGGCCTGCCCCTGTTGCGCAGTCTGGAGATCGTTGCTCGAAACACCGATTCGAGCAATATGAAACGAGCCTTGAAGGCCGTGGAGACCGCGGTACAGGACGGCACTATGCTCTCGCAAGCCCTGGCCGCGCAGCCTCGGGTGTTCACCGCGCTCGACGTGAATATGGTTAAAGCCGGGGAGATTGGCGGCGCGCTCGAAGAAGTTCTGGAGCGCCTGGCGACCTATTACGAGAAGAGCGCCGCCCAGCGCGGTAAAGTGCTCTCAGCCCTGTACTATCCGTCCGCGGTTCTCGTTCTGGCCACGGCGATCATCACCCTGATTCTGGTCTTTGTCGTGCCCCGGCTTCAGGAGATCTATGCAAGTCTGGGAAGAGAGCTTCCCGGGGCGACGCGGGCGCTGATCTATTGCAGCGAAGTCATCCGTCTGCGAGCGCCTTGGGTGGCTGGGGGGCTTATCTTGGCACTGCTGCTTATCCGGCAGGCGGGCCGGACGGGGCCGGGCCGGACGGGGCCGGGCCGGTACGCACTGGATCGCATCAGGTTGCGCCTGCCGGTCTTCGGGGTCTTGATCCAGAAGGTGGCCGTGGCCCGTTTTGCGCGGACGCTCAGCACCCTGCTGGAGGCGGGGGTGCCGATCCTGCAGGCGTTGGTCATCGCCCGCGACTCTTCCGGGAACGAGGTGCTGGCGCGGGCGATTGTGGAGCTCCATGCCGCCGTCCGGCAGGGAGAGCCGATGGCGGAGCCTCTGGCCCGCTGCCCGGTTTTCCCCGAGCTGGTGGTTCATATGGTGGCCGTGGGCGAGGAAACCGGCGAGGTGGACGCGATGCTGCGCAAAGTGGCCGAGGCGTACGAGCGGCAGGTGGACGACCTGGTCAACGGGCTGACCGCGCTTATTGAACCTCTGCTCGTGGTGTTTCTCGGCGTGGGTATCGGTCTGGTGGTCATCGCGCTCTACTTGCCTCTGTTGCGCTTTGTGGATCTGTTTTAGAGCGCCTGCCCGGGGACCGGGGCTTCGCACCAAGCAGCCCGGAAGCGAGGAAATGCCCCAGGCTTTCGGCCCTCGATGCGGATAAGTACCTGCCATCGTCCTCCCTCGGCCGGAAGATTCCCGCCAGCCCGCTTGCGGAGCGCTCACCTTGACACCAGGGGGGCCAGGCACTATATTCTCTTCAGAGAATTGCGAGGCCTACTTGGGGGGAGGCCGGGCTGCCGTCGGACGTGCGCGGCGAGAGGTCAGGACAATGGCTACCTTTGCTTATAAGGCAATGGACAAGGCGGGCAAGGAGATCAAGGGCAAGATCGACGCCAGCTCGGAAGGCGTGGTCGTCGAGCGGCTGCGCAATATGGGCTACTTTCCCACCGACGTCAAGAAGATCAAGTCGGAGAGCGCCGGCGAAGTCGCCTTGGAGGACCTGCCGGGACTGAAACAACTGTACCGGCTGATTACCCGCGGCGGAGTCAAGCTGAAAACGCTGACGACGTTCACCCGGCAGCTGGCCACTCTGATCGGCGCCGGGTTGCCCCTGCTGCGCAGCCTGCACATTTTGAACGACCAGGTCGAATCGAGTAATATGAAAAAGGCTGTCGGCGCGGTCGCCGAAGAGGTGGAGAGCGGTTCGACCTTCTCCGAGGCGCTCGCCCATCAGCCCCAGGTCTTTAAGAACCTCTATGTGAACATGGTCAAGGCGGGAGAGATCGGTGGCGCTCTGGAAGAGATCCTCGAACGCTTGGCGATCTATTACGAGAAGAGCGCGGCCCTGCGGGGAAAAGTCCTCTCGGCGCTCTACTATCCGATAGCGGTCGTGGTCATCGCCACCTCGCTGGTCACTCTGATTCTGCTTTTTATCGTGCCCCGGTTTCAGGAGCTGTACGAAGGCGCGGGCGCTCAACTGCCGGGCGTGACCATGATCCTGGTTCACGCCAGCAACATCATTCGCTACCGAGCCATTTGGGTTCTCGGGGGACTGATCCTGTTTATCTTGATCGTCTGGCAGATCAATAAGACGAACACGGGAAAGTACGTTTTCGACCAAGTCAAATTGAAACTGCCGATTTTCGGCGGGCTGGTGCAGAAGGCCTCGGTGGCCCGCTTCGCGCGAACCTTCGGCACGCTGCTCGATGCCGGGGTGCCCATCCTGCAGGCGCTGGTCATCGTCAAGGATACCTCGGGAAATGAGGTGGTCGCCCGGGCCATGGTGGACATTCACGCCAGTATCCGGGAAGGGGAGTCGATCGCCGAGCCGATGAAGAAGTTCCCGGTCTTCCCGCCGCTGGTCGTGCACATGATTGCTGTCGGGGAGGAAACCGGGGCCATCGATCAGATGCTGACCAAGGTGGCCGAAGCCTACGAGCTCGAGGTGGACAACGCCGTGGACGGCCTGACGGCGTTGATCGAGCCGCTGCTGATCGTCTTTCTGGGCATTCTGATCGGTTTCATCGTCATCGCCCTTTATATGCCGCTGTTCAAGATCGGAGATGTGATCAAATAGCCGAGTTTCAGCGAGTGGTATTGCCCGTTGTCCGCCAGGTTATCAGCCTGAGATCGTTTCCGCGGTCTCGGGCTTTTGTCTGTTCGGAAGCGCCGCCCGGCCTGTGGCGGCTCGAGCGGCCCGATAGAAGGAGGGGAGGATGAACATCCGGCGAACCAGGATCAAACCTCAGCCGATGGCAGCGCCGCTGCGGGTCGGCCAGCTCGTGGACGAGTACTTCCTGGCCTATAACGGCGCGCGGCTGCGGGAGGCCTGCCAGCTGCTCGCCCAGTCGATTCTGAAGGATCACGTCACGGTCGGCTGGAGTCTGGCCGGGGCGCTCACGCCGGCCGGCCTCGGCGCGGGCTGCCTTATTCCCTTGATGGAAGCGGGATTCATTGACTATCTCGTCAGTACCGGCGCCAATCTCTATCACGATCTTCACTTCGCGCTCGACATGGCGCTTTACACCGGCAGCCCCCAAGTGGACGACGTCGCCCTGCGCGAGCAGAACATTATCCGGATCTACGACATCGTGCTCGAGCAAAAGGTGCTGCTCGACTCCGATCAGTACCTCTACAACATCATCTCCCAGCCGGACTTCCAGCGACGGATGCCCACCTCGGAGCTCCATTGGCTTCTAGGCAAATACGTGGCGGAGACCGAGCGCCAGCTGGGCACCGAAAACCAAAGCCTCCTGGCGGCGGCCCATCGCCTGGACGTGCCCGTTTACACCTCGGCCCCGGGCGACAGCACCATCGGCCTAAACCTCGCGGCCTTCGCGCTGGTCGGCAATGCCCTGCGATTCGACGTCAGCCGGGACGTGAACGAAACGACGGCCATCGTCCACGCCGCCAAGGAGAACGCCGGCGAGAGCGCGGTGGTCATCCTCGGCGGGGGCAGCCCAAAGAACTTCCTGCTCCAGACCGAGCCTCAGCTGCAAGAGGTGTTGGGCATCCCGGATCGGGGGCATGAATACTTTATTCAATTCACCGATGCCCGGCCGGACACCGGCGGCCTGTCCGGTGCGACCCCGAGCGAGGCGATCACCTGGGGCAAGGTAACCCCCGAAGGCCTTTCCCAGTCCATCGTCGCTTATGTGGACGTGGCCGTCGCCCTGCCCATTGTGACCGCCTACCTGATGGAAAAATGTAAGCCCCGGCCGCTGAAGCGCCTCTACCAGAAGCGCGACGCCTTGTACGAAAGCTTGAGAGCGGCCTACAAACAAAGCCAGGAATTCAATCCGCGCAAGCCCAGCCCCTACTTTCAGCCCGAGGAATAGGACCCGTCGCCGCCCCGGCTCAGAATCCAATCGCCAGGCGCTGCGCCAGAATGGAAGGCAAGCCGGCGCGCAGGATCTTCTCCTGCGCCTGCTCGACCGGGTATTCGAAGCGAAAGCGCTCCAGGGTCCTCTCATCCGAGTCATAGAGCACGTAGCAACCTCGGGGGTCGCCGTCCCGGGGTTGGCCGATACTGCCCACGTTGACCAGGTAGCGCGCGTCACGGCGCATCGAGACCCGCTCGCGCCGGAGAACCATCGGCTCGCCGCCGGCTCGCAACTCGGCGAAAAAGGGAACGTGCGAATGGCCGATACAGCAAAGGGCTTGGGAAAAATGGTCCGCCGCAAGGCTAATATCGGCCAGGTCCAAAACATAGTTCCATGCGCCCGGCGAAGACGGGGTGCCGTGAACGAGGAGCAGCTCTTCGCCCCGGGCCAAGGTGAGCGGCAGCGCGCCGAGATAGGCCAACTGCGCCTCGTTCAGCTGGCGCCGGGTCCACAGCACCGCCTCGGCCGCGCGGGCATTCATCCGGGAAACGTCCCCGGTCGCGACCGACTCGTCATGGTTCCCCAGAACGACCGCCGGCTCGGGCAGCAGCGGCGAGGCGCACAGCGCTTTCACTTCTTCGAGACATCGCTGAGGGTCTGCGCCATAACCGACCAGATCCCCGCAACACAGATAGGCGTCCACCTTCTGGCTCTGCGTCCGGGCGAGGAATGCTTCAAGCGCCTCGGCATTGCCATGAACGTCGGAGAAGATCGCAAAGCGCGGCATCAGGCCTCAGACTCCGTCCTCCCAGTCCCAGTCGATGGAAACCTTACCATCCTCGGTGGACTCCAGGGGGCCGAGCGGGCGATAGGGAACGAAGAGGCGACAGCGGGTTACCTCGGGGCGCTCGGGGACCGAGCAGGTATCCTCGTGCCAGCGAACGCAATCCGGGCAAAGGGGCCTCCGCCGCGCGGCACACCAGCGCCGCACGCCCCACCAAACGGCGCACAGCACCACCAGCGCGCCGAAGACCAGCCCCATCACGCCTCCCATCCGCTCATCGCTCCTCGGGATGACTATATCAAGTCGGCCTCGTCTCTGCAACGACGGACGCGGCTGCGGCGGCCGACCTTGCCGGCGAGCGTTGCAATCGGTATTCGAGCTGGTAAAATGCAATACAGCTGGAAGTTATACGCGCGGAGGAGACGCGGGGATGGGCCGCCACAGAAGGGTCGCCGGCTGGATTGCGAGCTGGGCGCTGATCGCGATCAGTTGTGAAAGCCCGGAACGTCTCAAGACGCACACCTACCGCTTTGACCCACCCGTGGATCCAGCCGCTTCGGAGGAATATCAGAAGGCGTACGCCGCCGAGTACGGTGCCTGGTTCTTTCGCCGGCTGCTTTATGGAAGCGACGAGACCTTGGCCGGACCGCCTCGAAGAAGGTTCATCCGGCCCAGCCCCGCCCGGGGCGCGGTCTCAGTTCGAGATACCATGCTGAGCCATCAGCGCCTGGAGGTGTACTTACAGTCCATCGCCGGAGCGGAGATTGACCTGTCAAAGCTTGAGCCGGGCGTTGTGTACGTCTTTCGAGCGAACCTGTTCGAAGCCCCCGCCCGGGACTATCGAGAGGCCCATATCCGCGCCGGCTACGTGCAACGGCTGGCGAGCGACCTGGGGCCGCTGTTGCAGCTGCCCGAGAAGAGCGACGCGGTCGCGCAGTGGAGCCGGCACTGCGTGATCTATGATCGCTGGCAGGGAGCGCTGAACCTCTACTGCGCCCCGCCGAGGTGGCCTGAGGCGCGCTCCTTCATCGAGAAGCTGACTCCGCCCGAGCCTTTCTTCAGTTATGACACGCTGTTCGATCCGAGCAACGCGGCGCTCTACTACCGGCGGGCCATCGATCCGCTCAGGCAAGGCAACAGCGCGGCGTCCCGCTGGAAAGACACGATCCCCTCGCTTGAAGAAGCGGCGGAACTTTCCAGCGCCAAGCTGCAACAGGCGCTTCAGCCTTACGAGGATATCGTAGCCACCCTCCTGCTGGCCCGGGACTGTCCCACGTGCGACCTCAAGCCGCTGCTGCCCGACTCGCCCGACTCCCCCCAGCCCTGCCCCCGGGATGAGATGCTCCTCCTGGCGCGCCTGCTGTCGGCTCAAAGCCTCGCCTTGGAGCGCAGCGGCCGCCCCCAGGAGGCTCTGGAAAGCGCTCTGACCCTCCTGAAGATGGGGCACGATTGGAACCAGGGGCCTCTTGCCTATCGCCGGTTGGGAGCCGAGATGGTCGCTCTGGGAGGGCGAAGCGTGAAGCGCCTTGTCTCGCAACCCCGCAGTCGAGGGTTTTACCAACAGATCGCGGACGACGTGCTCAAGTTTTCCCCGGGCAGCGCGCCGGGCGATCCCGAGGCCTTCAAAGAAGCGGTCGAGCCTTATCACTTCGAGGCGAGATTTGAAGCCCTGCCGATTCAAGAGGACTTTCACCGAAGGGTGGAGGAAGCCTTCGTCCAGAGTCAAGTCGCCTCGGTCCAGTCCCAAATCCTTCGGCTGCACGCGTTGGCTTTGCTTCACCAGCTCGACCGAGGGGTCTATCCGGAAACCCTCGAGGCGTTGGCATCCGAGGACACGGCAAGCCTGCCCCCGGATCCGTTCGGCGAGGGACCGCTCTCGTATGTCGCGACGGGGCGCGAACCCCAGATCTACAGCTACGGGCCGGACCGCCGGGACAACTACGGCAGCCTGCTATA
>Ga0209164_1002376_pt1 | contig 20256 bp, 17 predicted proteins | sample MTBNYHSulfiMetaG_FD_187458 | JGI IMG/M metagenome (GOLD analysis project Ga0209164, IMG submission 187458) | Enrichment culture microbial communities from rom New York Harbor, USA that are MTBE-degrading - MTBE-NYH (New York Harbor Sulfidogenic)... | ecosystem: Environmental > Aquatic > Marine >...
AGTGCGCACATCGTCATCACCGGAACAATCGAGCAGTTCCTCACCTGTGACGATCACCTTCCGGTAGGCGTGGTTCACCTGCTGGTTGGCGTGGAAGGCCTCGACGTTGAATGCAGCATAGGACGGGCTGCCATGTTCGCCCAGGATCTCGTGCTGGTAGCCGGAGGTATCCCGGCCGCCGTAAAACTCGACCAGCTCTTCCTCGCGTTCTTTTGTCCAGTTGGGATGCAGCATTGAGGGCCAGCGCACCACAAACCACCGCCCAGATTTGTCCTGGGTGAGCCGGTAGTAGGTCGAGTCCCTCAGGCCATTCGGATTGGAATAGATCCGCAGGTGACCATTGGCGTTGAGGCAGCGGCGCAGGGCCTTCCAGGCACGCTCGGTCAGCCAGGCACCTTCGTCGACCCAGATGCGGTTGACGTGGAGCGATCGGAGCGATTGTCCTTTATCCCCGGCAGGCCGGAAGTGAATCAGCGTACCACCGGCGAAGCGGATCTGATAATAGGGCTTCCGCTTGATGTCGAGGTGGCCGAGACGGTTCTTCGCGATGCTCGCTTCCAGATCCGGATTGCTGAAGATCTGGTGTTCGGCCTCTTCGATGATTGTCTCGAGGTGTCCCTGATGCGGAGTGACCACCAGACCGCTGTCGTTCGGGGTCGTGAACCCGAAGTGAAGCACCAGTGTGGTCAGCACGATCGTCTTGCCGACTTCACGGCCATCCTGGTGGATGATCTGAGGTCGAGGGTTCCGCAAATCGTCGACCTGATGCTTCCAGTAGGTACGGGGTGAACTATCCGGGTTCACCAGGAATTTCTCGCCCCAGAGCACCGGGTCTTTCAGGATGCGATAGGCCTGTAGCATCTCGTCCGGCAGTTCGCTGGAAGGCCTGCGGTTCTTGGCTTTCACCGGCATGGCACCTCCCTTGATAACGCCTCAACACGATGCCACGTTGTATGCGAACAAGAACATAGGAGGCAAGCATGACATGGCACGATGCACTGGATGGGTTTCAGACCCATTTGAAAGCAACCGGCAAATCCCCGCACACCATTTCGGCATTCCTGCGCGACCTGCGTTTCTTCGCGGGAACGCTGGCCATCAATCCGGGGAACATCACAGCTTCGATGCTGGATGTCTTCCTTGCTGTTCAACAGACAAAACCCGACGGCACTCCTCGAAGTCAGAACAGCATGAACCGGCTGCGTACTTCCCTTCGAGCCTTTTTCACCTGGATGCAGCAGGTTGGCATGATCACGCACAACCCAACTGCGAGCATCACAACGAGTAGCGTCGCACAGAAACCGCCGGTTTACCTGACCGATCAGGAAGAACGGGATCTGCTGCGCTGCCTGCGGGACAACCGCTCGAGAAACCATGCCCTTCGTGATTACGCCATCATCCACCTGCTGCTGGATACGGGTATCCGGGTAAGTGAGTTGGTCGGATTGAACCTCGAGGACGTAGACGGCAAGCATCTTCGTGTGAGACGCGCCAAGGGCGGCAATCCAGTCGTCAAGTTCCTGCCGGTTCGTACCCGGAAAGCCATCGAGACCTACGTTCGCAGAGAACGATCCAAAGTCGCCACGTCCAGCAGCGTCGAAGCCTTGTACCTCAACCAGCAAGGCACTCGCCTTCAATCCCGCGCCGTGCAACTGCTGGTCTCGGTATGGGTCGAACGTGCCGGAATCGCTAAGACGGTCACACCCCATACCCTCCGGCACACCTTCGCCACATCGCTGCTTAACAAGACGGGCAACCTGCTGCTTGTCCAGAAGGCACTCGGCCACCGCAATGTCACGACCACGCAGATTTACGCGCATGTCGCCGACACCTCGCTCGAACAAGCCATAGAGGGGCGAAGCGAATAGCAGCATCCCCGCCAGGATCGCCAGACAAATCCAGACCACCAGTTTCCAGCTTCGCCATCCCATCCGACCACTCCGTTTTCGCTTTTCAAACGTATCTGTTTTCACGTTAAACACTTAGAACAACTCCTAACTCGCATTATTAAGCTGGATTTAATCTAACTCATATAAAAACAAGCCTCTATGTGCCTCTATCCACCTTGATAGTGCCCGAACACGCGATTACAGTGTCTCCAGAAACACACAGCAAACCAAGCACAAACAAGGAGACACGAACATGCAGAACCTGACCTTCGGAATCGAGATCGAGACCATCGGACGCACCCGCAACGCAGTTGCCAAAGCTATCCAGCAGGTGGTTGGCGGCCGGATCGAACACATCGCAGACGCCTACGACACATGGCAGGTGGTCGACAACCGAGGCAGCGCATGGCAAACCAAGTCGGATGCCAGCCTTTCGGCAGCACGCAGCCAGCAGGCAGAGGTGGTCAGCCCGATCCTTCGATACGAAGACATGGACGAACTGCAGGAGGTGGTTCGCAGCATCCGGCGATGCGGGGCGAAGGTCGATGCCTCTTGCGGAATTCACATCCACGTCGGAAGCGCACCCCTCGACGCCAAAGCCCTGACCAACCTTGTCAAGATGGTCAACAAGCAGGAACGGCTGATCGAGTACGCGTTGGGTGTAAGCGAAGCCCGACGCAGCCGCTGGTGCCGCAGCATCGACGAGAGCTTCATCCAGACCCTGGAACGCCGCCGCCCACGCAACCTCGATGCGATCAACGCCGCCTGGTACGGACGCCACAATAACAGGCCACAGCACTACGATTCCAGCCGATACAGAGGGGTCAACTTGCACTCGGTATGGTTCCGGGGCACGATTGAATTCCGCTGGTTCGACGCCACGCTTCACGCAGGCAAAGTCAAGGCTTACATCCAGTTCATTCTTGCCCTGGCCAACAAGGCCCTCAGCTCCCGGTCGGCATCCTCTTCCAAACGAACCTTCGATCCTTCCACAGCCAAATACGATTTCCGGGTCTTCCTGCTTCGGCTCGGGATGATTGGCGACGAGTTCAAGACCGCCCGCCTGCACCTGCTGAATCGCTTCGAAGGCTCCTCCGCATGGAAGCATGGCCGACCCACGCAGACCGCAAACCCTACCAGGCTGGCGGCTTAACTGCCGCCGGATTGCCCGATTCCGGAAATCCTGATAACGACGACGATGCTTGAGAGGAGATAGACCATGAATACCAAGACCACCCAGACACTCTACTTCGCTTACGGATCGAACCTTGATCCCGACCAGATGCGCGAACGCTGCCCCGAAGCCAGGTTGCTCGGGGTGGCAACACTGCCACACCACCGCATCGCCTTCGCTGGGTATTCCCATGCCCGCGATGGTGCCGTGGCGACTGTGCTGCCCGAACGAGAAGCGACCACACCCGGCCTGCTCTATCGACTGACCATGGGCAATCTCGAACAACTCGACCGGTTCGAGGGACATCCAGCTTTCTACCAGCGAACCAAGCGAACGGTCAGGGATCGACATGGTCGATTCCAGTCGGCGTGGGTCTACCAACTTCCACCCGAGTATCCCGAGGGACCACCATCGGATGAATACTTTCGTGTCATTCAGCAGGCCTACCAGGTCCTGGACTGGCCGATCGATCCTCTTACCGAAGCCCGCCAGAGAGGGCTGGAAGGTATGATGGAAGAGGATCTTCACCTCGTCTTTGTCTACGGCACGTTGCGGCGAGGGGAACCCAACCACCGACTGCTCGAGGGATCGAGATGCCTTGGCATCGTTCGAACCGAACCTCGATTCACGCTGCTGGACCTGACCTACTATCCCGGTCTGATTCGCAACGGGAAAACCGCAGTGACCGGGGAGTTGTATGCGGTCGATCTGGTTACGCTTCGAAGCCTGGACAGGCTGGAAGGCCATCCCAGTTTCTACCGGCGCGAACCGATCCTGCTGAGCGATGGACACGAAGTGCTGACCTACATCTACCAGCGAAGCACGGGCAGAACTTCTCCCCAAATAGCATCTGGTGACTGGGTGAAACATCGCAGACGCATGCGTCAGGCATGATGCTGATTTTCCACCCTGATTCCGGGACAGACACCCCCTTTCGGCCTTCCCGCCGATTGGGGTGTGTCGCTTTGGTTTCGTTCTGCTGTTCATGCGCTATTCCGTTTCATCGCATACTGGTTAGTATGCGATCAATCCTCGTCCTCATCGCTGTCTAAGTCTTTGTTTTCTTGACCCTGGCGATTCATGGTATGCGATGAAATCTCGCTGGAATCGCCTTCGATCATCGGGAATTCACCGGTCTGCATCGCCCTGGCGATCCTGCTGGTGATGTGTCCGCTGGTTGAATTGGGAATCTCTTTCACTTCTTCGTTGGACAAATGGTGGATTTCCCGCTGTTCGACCTTCTGGATCAAAAGAATGGCTAATTCAGAAGGCGATTTCGGACCATTGGCACCCAGCAATCCCGCATCCCGCTGTTCACGGTTGACCTTAAGGGCGGTCAGGTGGCGGTTCATCACCCTGGACAGCTCGTCAATGGTCGAACCTGCGGCACCACCCTTGATCCCACGGATGAGCTGGACGTAGCTCATCGCCGCGATCTGCACATACGCCAGGTCGTTTGCCTTGTTCAAATCGGGAAACGAGGCGTACATCTCGTCGATAAAGCCCTGGAATAACTCCTTCTCTTCATCCGACTGCAGCGCCGCCACGAACGCACCATGGGTCAAACCATGCTTGTTGCCTGGATGCGCCTTGTTTGGGTGTGTGCCATTCTTTCCACCGTGGTGGTAGCATTTGCCATTGGCCATCGCCGGTGCGCCACACGGGCCACCGTGTCGCTTTGAGCGGGCATTACACCGCTTGGCAGCCCGTAATGCAGGTGCCTGTTCGTGATTCCCCGACACCCGATCTGCATCCCCGCTTTGAGGGGAGCGGGAAGGCGCGATTTCGCGGTTCTCACGTACTGCCTTCTTCTCAACATCTTGTTTTTTCTTACTCATCTTACGCCGCCAGTTCTGTTATCTTCAGCGTTTCAGCATCCAGTTCCGGTTCGATTTTCCGAATCCACGGTTGGTCCACATCCGGGTTGTAGAAGCGAAGGGTCGTCTTGCCGGGTGTCGCGCCGATGATTTCGATGTGCTTCTCGGTCACTTCACCGATGGATCGTCCATCACCGAGGAAACACACAACTCCATAATCTTCACCGCAGGGAAAACGGAACCGTCCGCGATTCTGGTAGAGACGGGATTCTGTCCAACCACATGACAGGGCGCGATCACGAATGGCGTCAACCTGCTTGATGGCATCGGATGAAATCGCCTGAGTGAACGCCCACTCGCCATCTTTCGGGAAATGAAATTCAGTGGGGGACTCATGCTCTACTATGGCCGAGGTCTGTTGGACGGTTTCGATGGATGGCGGTGCATAGGACTTGGCATTGTGCTTCCGGATCGCGTCAAGCAGTGCTTCCTGGCCGAGGTGTTCCACAGCCCAGGCATGAATGGGATTAAACCGTTCACGCAACTGGTCGAAGGTGGCTGCCGGGAGTTTCCCTGCTCGTCGGGCTTTCTCGGCCACAGTCATCCTTTGACGAAGCCAGGCGTAGAACTCCGGATCGAGATGTCGGTAAACGACATCGTCTCGGAGGATGTCTCGATCTGGTTGTTCAGCATCAGCTGTTTCGAATGACTGAAGTGTGGTTGAGACGTACAACATGTTCCTTCCTTTCAAACGATCCTCAGAATGGCAGATCTGAATCATCTGGCAGATTGAAATCCTCCGGCAGGTCACTCAGGTCGAATTCTTCCTCGGTGGAAACGTGTGGAAACGTTTTGGAAACGTTTGTATCTAACGTTTCCATCCCTGAAGCCCTTTGCTGGTGCGGTTTTCCGCCATTCGTGGAAACGTTGGAAACGTTGGACCCGGACCCGTTGCCCCTATACGTGTGTGAATCCTTATGAGGTTCACTTTCACCGATTTCTCGCGCGCGAGGGGTAGGAACAACGTTTCCAACGTTTCCATCGTCGTCTGAAAGCAGCGTCAGGACTGGGTTTGAGCCATGGAAACGTTTTTCGTCAACGTTTCCAGAACGTTTCCATTTTTCCCCCAACGTTTCCATTTTCTCTGCCTGACCAGCATAGGTGGTTCCCGTCGATGAACTCACTGGCACCAAGGCGACCCGCAAGCCACCTGCATGTTTGCCGTGTACGTTCATCCGGACGAGTCGAACCTGGTTGAACACCCGATCGCGATAACGACCCAGGGCTTTACCGAGACGTGTCTGTTGTGAACGAGCTGATTTATCACCCCGCAGGGCGATCAGCAGTTCTTCACGTTCACACAGCTCGTTCAAATCGGAAACCCTGACGGGTGTCTGTTGGTAGGCGTCCCACCATGCCTCGATGAAAGCACGCCAGGCATTCTCTTCTTCGTTGGAGTTCTCGTACAATTCGTCAAGCGTCTCGAGGAATCCTGGAATCCCAGCGACTTCCAGAATGCCGCCGATGATCTTGGACCAGCGTTCGAAAGATCCAAGGCGGAACTTGGTTTGTGGCTTCCCATGGGCGATCCATGCCTGAATCAGGATCAGCACAGCTCGCGTAAGACGAACCCGGTTCTCCGTAGCCCATTCAACCACTTCATCGTGTTTGAACTCCTGCCGTTTCCAGGCATGGTCCACCTGCGGATTGATGCGAATCCTGATGCAGCGCCTTGCCAGTTCTAAAGACAGCTTGGGATTATTTCCGGTGAGCATCCACATGGCGCGGTTCGGCATGGTCAGCATCGCCGTCTTGCCCAGTAGGCGATCTGTCCAGACGGTTGAGGTTGTCACGGATGCAAGGGACGGACTATGCAACCTCCTGGTATCGTCCGCATTGTCGAGTAGGATGATCGGCCGCCCGAGCGACAACTCGGAGGTGAACATCTTCCGTACTTCTTCTTCAACTGTGGGCAGGGTACGGCTGGCCAGAGGTTGCCCGGTGGTGACGATGGATACCAGGCTGCAGAGCAAACCTTTACCTGAACCTTGTGTTGGTGCCTCGACAAGATGGATCGGTGTGCATCCGGGTATCATTCTTCTGACAAAAGGCAACAGCATGGCAGCGACGATGTGCGCCTGATCTGACTGTTTCTCGAAGGGAAAATCGACGACAAGGTCATCCAGCAGAAGTGACCTCGCTTCTGCGATTTCGTTCGGAGTTGGATAATCAGGTATGTGCAGTCCGACAAGGTCAGGATCGGGTTGATACCAGAGCTGCTCCTCTGGATGGTAACCGGGCTCGATGATCAGCTTCCCCGTCGAGTCGTAGACAGGGGATGTGAGGATGCTGTCCAGGATCGGTAGTTTCTTGTCGGGAAACTCGACCATGTCCTGCGAAATCGATCGGGGCGGTGCTGCGTTGACCGCGCCTTCCTGCGTTTCGCGCATCCAGTTTGCCGTTCGCAACAGGATTCCGTAAACGGCTGTTTCCTCCATGGGTTCGATGATCGGCTGGTCGTCTTTGCCCTGGGTCATCCGGACGAGGGATCTGCCCCTACGAAACAGGAAGGGATGCGGTCTACCCTCCGGTCCTTTCTGTTCATTCAAAAGGCTGATGGCCTCCCAGGCATCGTCGATGATGTCACGAAGCTGGCGCTGATTGATCTGGATGTCGGGCAGAGAATGGCTCGTACTACTGCTGCTCGACCTGTGGGGCAGCTGGACTCGAGTCAGCTCGGCGACACGCTTGATCGCACCTTTCAGATCTGTGGCGATTCCCTGCTGAATCATGAAATCGAATACGGAGATGGTCTCTCCGGAAATGAACGAGTGGAACGATCCTCGTTCAGCGGAATTGGTGCCATCGGAAACACCTGCGGATGGATTCTGATCGCCAGAATTGGACGAAGGATCACGGCATTCCAGCCACCCTTCACCTGAATAGTCACCTGTCAGCAGGTTACCATAGACATCTTCAAGCCGAAGGGCCGCAAGTGCTTCTCTTCGCCAGATCTGCCAATTCTGCTGTCCATCAATTGAAGCGGATTGTTTCGGCTTCGCAGAGCGTTTCGCAGGATGAGGATCTTCCCGCTTGGTTGCGGCAAGTACCTGGTCAAGCAGTGCTTCATCGACTCGATTGAATGATTCTGGAACGAATGGAACCAGCGCATCATCATCAGTTGCTTGAAAAAACTGGTTGCCGTCACCTTTGGCATCCGACCACCAGGGAAGCCAGACCAGGTTGCCGGTGCCTTTCTTGCTGAGTCGGTCCTGCTTGGGGAAGATCTCGACACCCTTGTTGCTTCGATGGTCCGCAGTTCCGCCGTTTGCCAGGGGGAGATCGGTCGGGAGCAATTGTTGGGCGAGTCGCCGAGCTTTGGCTGCCTGGATACCCGGTTCGAAAAACAGCCAGAGATGCCAGCCCTTACCGCCACCAGACCGCTCGATATAGGCAGGAAGGCCATGCTCAACAAACAGCCGGTAGGATCTCAAGACGGCTGCAGTGGGATCGGCCAGGGCATCGGCGTGATCGTCACCGCCGTCGAAATCGATGCACAGCCAGGGCGTGGTGTTGTCTGGTGCGGGAACGTAACTGCCAATGCGGAACCAGCCCTTGATGACCTTGTGGCCGCCCTTGCGTTTCGACGTGTGGTGTACACCTGCTTTCGGCGCGTTTTCACCGGCGACATGGGCTGCCAGCAGGGCGTCAAGATCGGTTGGCGGGATCGTCGGATGGGGATTGCCCCAAGGGCCGAAGAACGCAGCGATATCCGTTCTGGAGAAGAAGTACTCCTTCAGCAGGGAAACTGCCTTTTTCAGTTCCGGGACCGCACGCTCGGTCATGCAGCCTCCAGCCGTGCAGACGGAAGCAGCAGGGAAAGAAACGTCCTCCGGCTGTCGACCTGCCGTTTCTGGGCGCAGTTGCGTACACCCCAGTGATCGCCGACGATGATTGCCGTCCTACGCGCACGGGTCACACCGGTGTAGAACAGGTTCCGGTGGTGCATGAATGAATGCGCCTTGTGCATCACCACGATCACGCAGGGATATTCCGATCCCTGGGATTTGTGGATGCTCAGGGCATAGGCGAGTTCCAGATCCTGCATGCCCGGTGATCCCGCTTCGACCTCGACCGTTCTGCCTTCGAACTCGATCGTGAGTGAACCATTGTTGGCCACGCTCCGGATGAACCCGATCGCGCCGTTCATCACGTCGATGTCGTAGTTGTTGCGTGTCTGGATCACCTTGTCGTGCGTGAGGAACTTGGGTCTGCGGCCTGGAAGCACGGGTGGGGCGTCGATTTTCCAGATCTTTCGCTGGACCAGCCGCTGGAGAACTTCATTCAAGGCTTTAGTTCCGAGCGGCCCCTTGTGAGTCGGGGTCAGGACCTGCACATCGCGCAGCAGGTCATACTCAAGACGCTCCTGCAGGACCTCTTCGTAGAGCGTGGTGAGAAAGCCCTGTGCCTGAAGCACATCCCCGAACTGGTCACTCAGAAACCAGCGTCGTTTTCCATCGGGTTCAGGTTCGCTTGTTTTGCACACCTCACCCTGCAGAATGGCGGTGCTGTTTTCCTTCAGGACACCCGCCTGGCGTACCACCTTGTCGAGGATGACGCTGGGGATCGAACGGGTCTGGACCAGGTCACGCAGCAGATTGCCCGGCCCTACAGGCGGGAGCTGGTTATGGTCACCGACCAGCAGAACCGCCGTTTTTGTCAGGTCGATTGCCTGGAACAGGTGCCAGGCCAGGACGACATCGACCATCGACACTTCGTCCACGATCAGCATGTCAGCGGGAATGGGATCGCTCGCCCCGCGCTCGAAGGTCTTTCCGTTGTACCCCAACATCCGGTGGATGGTCTGCGCTGGACAGCCGACCACTTCTTCGAGTCGCTTGGCAGCTTTTCCAGTGGGCGCGGCCAGCATCACCGTGAGTTTCCTCGCCTCGCAGATGCGGACGACAGAAGCGACGGTATAGGTCTTACCGCTGCCCGCACCGCCGGAAAACAGGCTGATGCGGTTTCCCAGGGCAGCCTGGACGGCTTGACGTTGGCCATCGTTCAGCGTCTTGGCGTGTTTCTCAATCTGAGCGGCCACGTCACCCAGTTTTTTAGCGTGAGGATGCGGATTGCTTGCAGAGTCAAATGTCCCTGCAAGGTCCGTTTCCATCCGGTGGATGTCGGGAAGTGCAATGAGAAACCGCCCATCCAGCGATACGCAAGTAAGCGACTTTTCATCGATCAGGGCGTCCAACTGCGCTTCGATGCGATCCCGGCTGTCCATGGTGTCCATGACCAGCAGGCGATTCGCCAAGTCGATCAGGTCCTCGTACCCGGTCCAGCAGTGACCCTGGTCGAGGGCTTCGAAGGCACAATGAAGAATGCCCGCCCGGATGCGTTCCGGCTGTTCTTTAGATGTTCCGATTTTCCGGGCAATGACATCGACCTTCTTGAATCCGAATCCGCGCACTTCCCGAATCAACAGGTAGGGATCGGCTCTCAGGACAGACAGCGTGTTGTTGCCGAACTTCTTCACCAGCGTCGTGACCTGGTGGTGAGTGAGGCCGAATGCGGACAGCCACGCCATGACGTGGTTCGTTTCGCGGGTCTGTTTCCAAATCTTCTGAAGGTTGGTCGCAGCGGATGCTGAGATCTTTGCAGCCTCAGCTATTCGAGATGGATCGTCCAGCAAGACCTTTTCGAAGGTGCCATTGAAGGTCTGGGCGATCTGCTTTGCCTTGGCCGGACCGATTCCCTTGATGTCCGGGTGGTTGGCGAGAAATCGTGCGAGTCCATCCTGGTCCAGATCGAGGTCATACTCCATGGCTTCCGCGGCAAACTGGCGTCCATACTTGGGATGCTTCGTCCACTGGCCACGCAGCACCACCTGCTCGCCCTGCTGCACGAACACCTTACCGGCAAAGACCACTTCCTTGCGGTCGTTCGTCAGAAGTCGGCCTGCACTGAAGGACGGCGACGAGTAAAACACCGAGTCGATCTGGCCCTTGAGTGTGATCGTTGTATTTTCAACTGTTCGCATGAACTCGATCCATCTTGTCCTGGTACCGCCTCAGATAGGCTTCCACGAACCGGCAGGCGATCTGCCGATCCGAGCAGAAAAACACGGGAATGCCGAAGTCGACGATGATCGATACCGCCGCACCGAACACGGCATGAGGGTGTGCGCCTGCAGCAAACCGTCCCATCAGAACATCATCCAGTCCTGCCTCAACGACCACACAGGCTGCTTCCATCTGCTGCATCTTCCGCAGTTCAGCCTGGAACCGGCGACGGTGCCGGATGACGGTGGAAACGAAGTCATCCAGCGACTTGCGTTCCACCGCCACCCGGTCCTCGAACCCTTCGAGGGAATAGTCGCCCGCTTCCAGTTTCCGCCGGACTGTGGTGATCCCGTCCACCGGGAACGTGTACGGTTCCTGTTCACGGGTATCGACGACGATGTTGAGTGACTTCAAGAAAAATCCTCGCCATGTCAAACCTGGCCGAACCGAGCAGCGCCAAGCCGTGCCTAACCCTGCCAATCCAAGGCCGGTCATGCCGTTTCAAAACGCCTTCAGAGCATCGCTTGTACGACTCGAACCTGCGCCATCATCCGTGATGATTCTCTTGTTGAAAAACACCGACGAATTTTCGCCCTTGCTCTTCTTGACGACTTCGAGCTTCACATCCAGCAGCTGTTCGAGGTTGGACGGTAGGTCGGACAGCTTCTCGATCTGCAGACCGCAGGTGAACAGATCGGTCTTCAGCCACTTGATATTCTCAGCGGTGGCGATCACGTTGTTCCGCCACAGCAGCCGACCCGCATAGGCCGGGCCGAGGATGCGCAAAGTCCATTTCAGCATCGGATTACCGGACGACTGGGCACGAGTCAGCTCCACCCGGTCAACGATGACCTGATACCGGCCATCCGGAACATCCTCGAATTCACGTTCTTCCAGTTCAGCCTGGCTGTATTCGTCATCGAATTGCGCCAGATCGAATTCATCAACTGTCGTGTTCATCGTGTATCCTTTCTTAAGCGTCTTGTTCTTCCCAAAACGTCACCACGAACTTTCCGAATGGTCCTTTGCAGTCTGGCCGGAAGTCACCCAGCCCGATGCGTTTTCCAGCCCCATCCACGATCTCGCGAAGTTGCTTCGTCGACAGAATCTCGGTATCCAGGATCATTGTGAAGCAGATCAACCAGTCGTGAAACATGGGTCGGTACCGAAGCAATCGACCACCGGTGGCGGGATTGCGAATTGGACGCTGATCGACGGTCCAACCTTTGCGGCTCACGATTTCGCAGTACATTTCTTCGATGGTCACGCAAGCGGGAATCAGGCTGCTTTTCAGCGTGGTTACTTTCGTCTTTCCCGCTTTGAAGAACTTTCCGGCATCGATCAAACAGCGCAGCAGGTTGGGCTGCGGCATGACGATGGTTCCGCTTTCGTCCTTGTAGAGGCGTGATTCAGCGTCATCCGCCGGATCAAGGTGCTTTTGATACGTGCCTGTTGATCCGTTGGTCGCTTTCAGTTGCGCTTCGTCTGTGAACCTGTTCAGCAGAAGGGGTGTAATCCCTTCGATGGTGGTGCGAATGATTTTCATCCAAAAACTCCTTGCCTTGGGTTGCCTGGCACCGCCGAGCCGGGCCAAACCTAGCCCAGCCGTCCTTTATCGCTTGGTCTGGGTTGACGGGGCAGTCTTCTGTGGCGAGGCAGCCTCCTGCGGCGCAGCTGCCTTCGGCGCATCGAACACCCGCTGGAAGGTTGGGAAGTCGAGATCAATTACTTCCGGAAGGCGACCGGTTCGATCCCCGGCTTCGTAGTAGGGACTGGGCTTGGTGCGCATCACCCGGCGGTAGGTGGTCTTGCCGGATTCATCGGTGACGGCATCGAGGTCGCAGTAGGCGATGACATCCACCAGGCCGATCACGATCTTGCGTGCCTTGTCGGGAAGCGTCGGGACGATCTTGATGTATTTCCCGGTGCGAGTTTCGATCTCCTTCTCCTGCGAATGGGAGACGATGAACAGTCCATACGGCAGGAAGGCCAGCTTGTTCAGCACTCGCTGGAACTCGTTGTTGATCAGCGCATAGCCCTTGCCGTAGCCGAGATCGGACTCATGGTCGATCTTGTGCTTGGCGCAGACGTACTCGGCGCACAGCTTGTAAGCGTTGTCCGCGGTGTCGATGATGATCGTCTTGAAGCCGTGCTTGCCTTCAGCGATCTCGGCGCAGGCCTTCAGCAACTCATCCCAGCTGCTGATTGGCACCTGGAATACGTCGAGTGAGTTGAGACCCGGTTCGGTGGCAAGGAACAGGGCGTCCGGCGCATGGGAGCACCAGGTCGTTTTCCCGATCTTGCTCGGGCCGTAAATGAGCGCCGTCAGATCGGAAAGCGACTGTTTCGGCTTGGTCTTGTTTGTCGGAAGCATCTACTTCTCCTGTATGGGTTTAGAAAACAGTTTCGTTGGAATCGTTCGAATCGTCGCCACCCAGCAGTTCTTGGTTCGGCGGGACGACTTCGTAGAGGTTCTCGAGGACATTGGGATTCTCACCGCTGCTGCAGAGTGGGTAGTAGGCGCAGGGGCGGTTGAAGTGGAAACAGTAGGATGTGTTCCGATAGAACACATCACGGCGGCGTGCGTCGTTGAACGCTTGAGTCAATTCCCACAGTTCATGTTGCAGCTCGGTGAAACGGTCACGGGAGAGATAAAGCATCTCACGGTGAAACATGCCCGGTTCGGTGTACTTCTCTGCCAGGCGATCCTGGTACTCCTGATCGCTTTCTGGCATACGACGAGTCGCTGACGATCGGCCGGTTTTCGACTTGGCGATCAATTCGGCACGACGTGCCTGGAACTCTGCTTCGGTTTCGCCGAGGGATTGCTGCAGGCGGGCTTTGACAAGGACGTTGTATAGGATGCCGGAAATCCGGATATCCATGGTCTGCTCGATGTACCAGGCATACAGCGTGATCTGGAAATCCGTCCACAACCGTTCGAGGTAGGCGCTGTCGATCTGCCCAGCTGTCTTGTGTTCCAGCAGGAAGTGTTCATCGCCGATCTTGACGATTCCATCGACTTTGCCTGCCAGTACGAAATTGCGGGAAGTACGGCCGGATTCGGGATTGGCGATCTTGCCTTCGAATGTCTTCTCCAGGGCGACGACCTCGAACTCTTCACGAGGGTACCGGTTGGCGTATCCCTTCATCATCGCCGTGGCCAGGTGCCAGTCACGCTTCTGATTCGCGTCGAAAGCGCGGTCGGTGTAGGTGCGGTCGATGTGGTTGAGCACCTTCACCATGTCACGGCTGCCGTGCCAGATCTCGAGGCATTCATGGATCACCGATCCGAAAGCGAGATTGCCGTCCTTCCGAATGGGCGACAACTGATGCAGGTAGCGAAATTCGCAAGCTTTGCGGCAGTTACGGAACTTGCTCCACATCGAATAGGTGGTAACCATCGGCTTCATGCGGCCACCCCGGTTGCAGGGGCGGCCACAGAAGCCTCGATGGGATCACTGACAAGCCGTTCGACCTTGAAGGCCTGCTCACCAAACAGCCGTACCATGAACCCGCCGAACATGCGGGCGATATGCTGACCGACTTCGTTGTCCGCATCAATCCAGCAGACGTTGTCCTTGCGTGTTGCCTGGAAGCGTGCGTCCAGGTGAATGCGGGTGCGTCCGTGGATGCATTCGGCTGCCAAGGTCGCCAGCATCAGCGTATCGTCGATCTCCTCGAAAGGGACCTGTTTTTCGAATCTGTAGATATAGCGCACCATTACTGTCTCCTCGATCCATGAGGGGTTGACTGTGATGCCCACTTTCGGGCTCAGGGATTACATACGCGATCGGGTGCGAAATTGTCGCATGGCCCTACTCATCCAACGACAAGCCCTTGTTTTCAAAATGCTTGCGTATGTGCTGGATTTTCCGGTAGATCGTGGCGCGATGGATACCCAAGGTTGCGGCTGCTTCCGCAACCGAACTGTGCGTCAATTCCTTGCAAATGGCTTGCAGGTCACGTGGAAGGCTCTCGATTGCAGACTGGAGATCAATCCTGGTCTGGATGGAACGGGAAGAGTAGTCCGATCCCAGACCGCTTCGTTCCATGTAGAGGTCATTGCCGAGTTGATTCTGGAAGAGTTGGGGATTGGATTCAGGTACTGGGAGGTCCAGATCAAGCTCTTGCGGGAAATGCTTTCTCTCAACCACTCGATGTCTGGCAAGTGAAATCGAATAGTGGTTGAGAACACGATCCAGGAAAGTTTCGAGCATGGCCTTCGACGCATCGTGATGCTGCATCTTATCCAGCAGGTGCGTAATCAAACTCTGTTCAAGATCCGCCAGCTCTCGCGGCTTGAATCCGTACTTCTCGACCATCTGCCACGCCTTTACTCGTACCATCGTCTCCAAATACTCGGAGATGCCATCAAACCGGTTTTTCGTTCCCATCTTTGCGCTCCTCGATTGAGGAGGCCGCTGGGGAATTGCCAGACCGGTGACTCACAAACAGCACGAGGTCGTGCAAGTGCGCCGGTCAGGCACACCCACACGACCTCCGTCCATGAAGGTTGTGGGCGACTACGTCATTGACTTGGTGTCAATGCGTGCCCGACAACCTCCTTGGCGAAATTTCGAGGAGTGACGGAATTATCTTTCGTGAGAGATCAGGAAGCGTTTCATCTACTGTAATAACAATCGGTTGAAAAGAGAGGCCAGAGAGACCCCAAGGAAATTTGGCCAGCGAAATTTCGCCGACCGAGTTGAAATAGCCGTAGAACGTCAGGTGAAATACGGTAAAACCCCGAACTGTGGTTCAGATCGGGGTCTTTAGGTCAATGGATGTAGTATGGAATCAAACGTCACCACCACCTTCAGGGAGGATTTGGAAGCGACACCGGTAGGCTTTTGAACCTTTGTCCCATTCAATAGGATCGTCCTTAAGCTGAAAAAACTCTTTCAAGCTTTTGGCCAGCTCTTGTTTTTGCTTTTTCAGGTTTGGGTGTGCATTGATGTTCTTCCAGTCGATCTCACCCCTTGATTCAGCAAATGCCATGAGAAGCATCCACTGCTTGGTCCGTTTGCTGTTCTTCCTGTTTATCATACCCATCTGACTACATTCGAACCTGCCGCTGGCCGTTTTCACTCTGATGAACAAGGAATACCCGTCTGTGAACCGCATAGAGACATCTTCCCAGGTCGCATCAGGTGGTGTGGGAAAGAAAGTCTTGGAGTTCGTTTCTTCCGGAGAGGGTAAGTTGGCAGCGCGGAACTGATTCAGTATCTGGGGCAAGGGATGAAGCAATTGGATCTGTCGACTGGCATCGAACCTCACGGCTTCGGTCAAAGGTAAAAATGCTGAACGCCTGGCTGTCAGCTGTTTTTCGGTTTTCACGGTGCAGAGCGTTCGTGTTGGGGCGAGAAGGATGAATGGCGAATCGTTGCGACTAAGGAGACCATCAACAATCGTACCGAATTCTTCGGGCTCGATTTGGATCGCCAGGTAGACCGGAAAACGGTATCCGGCATATGGAGAGTAAACGCCGATGCGCGTCGTTCCGGGAAGGTCGGTTCCCGCGTCGGTTTCTTCGATCAGGCCGAAGACCTTGGCGAGCGCCGTGTCGAGGGCCGAACGATCCAGCTCATAGACCACTATGTCGGATCGCTGTAGGGCAAAGGTCTCGCATCCACGCTCGCACCTGCAGACAGCGACAATGTCCTCCGGATCATGCACGACCACTTCGTGCTCACAGCCGCAGCCGAGTTGAACCAAGCAGGGATGCGAAGACGCCAGCTTGCCGTTCGGACGAAGGAAGGCCTTAGCCGTCGCATAATCGCTTCCGAACCGGACTTTCCACTCGGCATCAACCGCCGCCGCACCCGGAACGGCTTCGAGAGCCTGCCAAAATCCGGTCGACCTATTCGTCATCGTCTTCCTGCTCGGCAAGGATGAATCCTCGCTTCGTGAGCCAGTCTTCGACCACGGAGGCGTCACTGTCCCTGGTGTACTGGGCGATGTTCGAGGGCCGGATGGTCACGGTCCTGGCCGTTTTGGAGTCGGTGAATTTCACCTGAAAGCTCGCCCGGATGATCCGTGCCTTCTGGGGCATGGCGCGGCCGCGGCCGGCATAGGCGGCGAACACGTCGTTGGCCTTGCGTATCTCGATCTCCTTTTCGGAGCCGCCCCAGAAGAACTGAATCTCCTTTAGGCGTACCCATTCCATGCCGTCCACGTCGGTGCAGACAATGGATGTGTCTCCACCGTTTCGAAGCGGCTCGAGAGTGTACTTGCCGGTCTCAGGGAAGAAATCCTCATTGTTGAACACATGGCGGCCGAACTGCCGGCGGAAGAGGTCCTTTTCCCCTTTTCCGCAAGCATGCATTCGGATCTCGCCGATGGTCGGTTCGTAAACCAGCACGTCGTACTTCTCGGGACGGTAGAAGACGCTCGAAGCCTGACCGCCGTCGAGGCTGCCCTCACGCCGCAACGGATCGCCGTGACGAACCAAGAACCACACGGCGTCCTTCTTCGGGTAAACGAAGACCTTCGATCCCCGCCCGCGCTTCTTCTTCTCGAACCAATCGTCGAGGTCCTTTTCCAGAGCCACGAGCGCTTTCGCCGTCGGCGGTTTGAACTTGGGGATCGGATGTGTATCGGTCTGAAAATACTCGAAGGACCGGGGCTTCAAGAGGTACTGCTCGGCGTGCTTGCGCTCGAGAAGGTCCTTGTCCTGCAGGTAGACCTGAACGGCCACGTCGGCCGCGGTGGGGTCGGGGTTCCCGTCGAGAGAGATGCCGTTGTTCTCCGCCTCTTGGAGGAGGACGTCCATGGCTTCGGGCGTGGCCATCTCATGCACAAAGTAGAGTGCGTCGAGCAGGCCCTTCGGCGTGTCCGTATCCGGGTTCATGAGCACATTGACGAGTTGGTCGTAATCGATGCCGTCGGAGGCGGACGGCGGTGGCAACGTCAATCCTCGGCCGTCGAAGTAGGGCTTGTGAGGTTTCAGCAGAGCCAACAGGTGCTTACGCGCGATGGCCTTGAGGCCGTCGGCATGGGCAAAACGCCTGAGACTGTAAGTCGCCATTCGTTCTCACCTCCTTTTTCCGATCAAAATATTGGGATCGGATTTCTCCTTTTCAGGATATCTCAAGGCCTATCAGTTTTCCCGTATTTTTAGGTCTATCATGCTCTTTTTCAATACGACACAACAATGCAGAATGAGGCCAACTGCCAATTTCCGGACTGCAAAACTCAGGGTCATCCGGACAAAGGAGGTTGGTGTTCGATTCGAAGACGCCAAAAAGATCCGGAAGCTTTGAATCACGCTCCGGAAACCACCACGAGTGCTGTAAATCAACCATTTTGGGATGCATGACATTTGAAAGCTTAACGCGCTGACGTATCGAACCCAGCGGGGTCGAAATCACAGCCCAGTCCCCCTCGGACAGTCCCAACTCTTCAGCTGTTTCTGGATGAATTGAGACCAAGGGATCTGGCACTTTTTTACGGGCTTTTTCGATTTGCCGCTGTTCAGAGTGATACATGGGCATGAAGCGGCTTCCTGTAATGAGGATCAGAGGGTATTCTTCTGCTAACTTCGGATTGCCCACCGGACTCCATAACGGCTCGCGGTATTGAGGAAGAGAAGCCGCCCCCAGTTCTTCAAAAATCGAGGATTTAAGCTCGACTTTACCTGAAGGGGTGCCGAATCCGAACCGTTCGTACCGACGATATTCCATCTCGCCTAATACGCCGTGTTGATCCACTAGTTTTTTAAACGTCAGTCCCACCGGTTCCAAGCAATGGTCATAAACCTCTTCCACGGTTTCCCAAGGCCAGTATTCTTCCTGACCCAGCCGCAAACCCAAACCGCGGTAAAAGTCATAACTGTTGCGTCGTTCTTCAATCGGTTCAATCCCTTGCGGGCAGGCCATGCAGAATCTGCTTGTCAGCCAGAGTTCAGGTTGTTCCACAGTGGAAGACGCCGGAAGAACATAATCGGCCAAAGCCGCAGACGGGGTCATGTAGTAATCCATGACCACATAAAGCTGAAGGCCCTGCAGGGCTTCATATACTCGTTTCGCATTGGGCAGAGCAAGAAGCGGGTTGTTGGCCAAGGTGATGGCGGCAGTCACCGGATATGGTTTACCGCTAATAATGGCGTCCATAACCTCTCTGGCATGCGCAAGGTTGGAGTGCCATGCTTCAGGCGCGGCCACGTATCCCGAAGGCAGCCTTTTATTGGCGGTCGAGTTTCTCTCCCAGCCCGGAAAACCGAAAAACGGATATTTATCTGCGCCGAGTTGCTTGACCCTTTGGCTCTCAGGCAGGATGTCGTTTATCTCCAAATACTCAGCATCCCGGATTTTCCCCACTTCACCTGCCAAGGAGAAAATCTCACCGCCTGGAACTTCCAGGTTGCCGGTAATGGCCCGGAGAATTGCCCGAGCCCGCGCGCACTGTGTGGAATTGACGCCCTGTTTGTCCAACCCCAATCCAAAAGGAATCACGGCCGGACTGACCGTTGCATACAACTTTACTGATTCTATTATAAGATCAGCAGGAACCGAGGTGATCTCGGAAACCTTCTCCGGCGTATAGGTTTCAACCGCAGTTTTAAGCTCTTCAAAACCGACGGTCCAGCGGGACACAAACTCATGGTCATACCAATCGTTCGCTATGATCAAGCGAATCCAGCCCAGCATCAGGGCAAGGTCCGTGCCTGGGCGAATCTGCAACCATAAATCTGCCATCTCCGCCTCTTTTATCCTTCGAGGGTCGATGACGATTAGTTTGGCGCCGTTTTTTCGAGCTTTAACCAGTTGAGGATACAGACCAATAGGGCTGGATTTTGAGGCATTGCAACCCCACAAAACGATGCATCGAGTGTCCGATATCTCACCAAAGGAGACCCCCCCGTAAGTGGCATATTCAGTGGCATAAGTTGGACAAAAGCAAATGTTGTTCACACCACAGGTATTGGGAGAGCCGAACAAGTTAAAAAAACGACGGCAATCCCAATGATAAGTTCGCTTAGTGCCATGCGTGAAAGTGAGAGTTTCAGCTCCGTATTTATCTTTTAAGCTGGATAATTTCCCTGCCACCTCGTCTAAGGCTTGATCCCAAGTCACTCGCCGCCAACGGCCTTGCCCTCTTTCACCAATTCTTTTTAAAGGATAATTCAAGCGTTGCGGATGATAAATATGATCCGGCATCAACCGTCCACGTTCGCAGATGCCTCCCCGAGTGATAGGATGGTCTGGATCGCCGGTGACTTTTACAACTTGGCCATTTTCAATGTGTAGCAAGGTTCCACATCGCGGATGACAAAGGCCGCAATAACTTCTGATAATTTTTTTCATGTT
>Ga0209164_1002377_pt1 | contig 20254 bp, 15 predicted proteins | sample MTBNYHSulfiMetaG_FD_187458 | JGI IMG/M metagenome (GOLD analysis project Ga0209164, IMG submission 187458) | Enrichment culture microbial communities from rom New York Harbor, USA that are MTBE-degrading - MTBE-NYH (New York Harbor Sulfidogenic)... | ecosystem: Environmental > Aquatic > Marine >...
ATAGCGACGGGAAACGGTCCGCAGCGCGAGCCGATCAGACTGACCTCGTTAACTACCAGTGGTGAAAGGTCCACCGGCTTATCGCAGACGAAGGTGCCCTTCAGGACCAGCTTGCCTCGCGGCCGAACCAGCCGACAAGCGGTGGAAAAACCATCCACGCTGCCCGTGCAGTCCACCACGATATCCCACTGCGGCTTGATGAGCATGTCTTTTAAAAGAATACCTTGAATCCCGCGTTTTTCCGCGAAAGCCAGCTTCTCTTCGTGCTTACCCAGAAGCACCACGTTGCCCTTGCCCCCCGCCGCTGCCAGAACCTGTATCGCCAGCAGCCCCAGTCGGCCGTCGCCCACTACAATTACCTTCACCCGCGGATCGATCGGAACCTGATGGACTATCTGAAAAGCCGCGGCTAACGGCTCGACAAATACCGCTTCTTCATTGCTCAGGGAATCGGGGATAACGTGGATATTACGACGGGGCAGGGCGACATAATCGGCAAAAACTCCGTCGTGACCTTTTATCCCGATAACCTTGCGATACAGGCAGTGGTTGTTCAGGCCGGAATGGCACATCTCGCATTTACCGCATACGCAGTTGATCTCCCCCACCACCCGCTGGCCCATCATTGCCGACGGTCCTTTGACCACTTTGCCGACGAACTCATGGCCCAGCACCCCGGAAAAATCCATATACCCTTTGACGATCTCCAGATCGGTGGAGCATATCCCCACCAGCTCTACTGCCACCAGCACCTCATCAACATTCAATGTCGGTTCCGGATAGGAAGAGCTATATTTTAACTTTCCCTCCGTGAAGACTAATGCCTGCATAATTATTCCCTCGCTCTTTTTCTCCCTATGGTTTTACCTTTGTTCCCACTTTCTTATTTCTTTACCCTTGAATACCGCTATTTTTGTCGTTTCTTTCCTGTTTTGCTCCTGGTTATACAAGGGGGGGTGACAATTTATCGCGTCAGCGATGCGGTTAAGAATATTTTCAGGATTGGCCAAAAATTCCTTATTACCAAATCGCAGGACTGTTAAACCCATTGATGCAAGATAAGCATCGCGTTTATGGTCATGTTTCGCCTGGTCTTTATTATTATGAACTTTGCCGTCGAGTTCTACAATCAGTTTTTGTTCATTGCAGTAAAAATCTGCTATGTAATTTCCGAACTGGTGCTGACGACGGAATTTTAGGTTCATAAATCTTCTATTTCGGAGTAATTCCCACATAACCGATTCAGCGGGTGTCTGTTTTTTTCTCAATTGTCTTGCGGTTTCAACTAATCCGGAAAAATCAAATCCTCCCCGATAATGCCCCTCTCTCTCTGAATGCCCCTCTCTCTCTGAATGCCCCTCTCCCTCTGAATGCCCCTCTCCCTCTGAATGCCCCTCTCCCTCTGAATGCCCCTCTCCCTCTGGGAGAGGGTTCGGGTGAGGGTTTTGGTTCGGGTGAGGGCTTTGGTTATTGTGCCAGTTACGATATGACTCATCAATATATGCTCGAAAGGAAGCTGTCATACTCCCACCTCGATTATCTTCATCGTATCGTTCCCGAAAATAGTAGGGTAAATCCTTCAGGTCCGCGCGTCTAAATTGTTAGCCCCCGCCACTGGCGGGGGTTCTCTTTTGAACGTTAAACTTTGAACGTTAGGTTTCTCTCGCGCAGCGTCGCCTTTCACACTTTTCACACTTTTCACACTTTCCCACTTTCCCACTTTCCCACTTTCTTACCTTCTTACCTTTCACGCCTTTTTAATTCTCCCCCAGTAATCAATCTAGCTCATACTTATGCAAAAGTTGTTTCAACTCGTGGCCTTCTATAGCTTTGAGCCTTCCGTTCTCCTTCAGATATGTGACAGCTTCTCTGCTCATATGATTGTTAGTGACTATGTAGCCACGGCTATAGGATGGGTCTTCTGATAATACTCCGAGTAACTGTTGCAACACTGGCCTTCCGACGGGAGAATTCACGAGCTTACACTGTATAGCAATCTTTTCACAGGAAAGCCCAGTTTCTTTAACCGCAATGACATCGACGCCACGGTCATTCGATTTTGGTGTCAATCGTGTATGGAATCCCATTTTCTCAAACAACAGTGCTACAATGGCCTCGAAATCTTCGGGAGTTCCATAGTCAAGTGTTGTCTTGTCTCCTTTCATAGCAGATATCGGAGCTTGCGTCTTTTTCTCTTTCTCCGTGCGTGTTGAGTGAATCCCATACTTGGCCAACAAGTCGTCGTAGATATCGAATAGCATTTTATCTTTAACTTCACTCGAAAGGCTATCGATAACAGTATCATACAAAAGCTGCTTCTCTTCTAGTTTTCTTTGAATCATCTCTTCAATGGTATCTTCTACCCATAGATGATAAACGAATACATCCTTGTTCTGGCCGGGTCGATGTGCTCTGTCGGTAGCTTGATTCGCTGTAGCAGGATTCCACCAGTGGTCGAAATGGATAACATAGTTGGCTGCAACCAATTCATTTAGTCCAATGCCAGCGGTACGTGGGTGCCCGATAAACACTTTCTTTGTGTTATCCGTAGTAAATGCACGAAGAATTTCTTGCCGCTTCGAGTCTGACTTAGCACGCCCATAGTTGAGTGCCCCATATTCAGAAAGTGTCTTCTCCAGCCATTCGGCCCCTCCAAAATTTTCTTGGCGGTACTGCGTGAACACAAGAACCTTGTCGCTTTCGGCTATCACATCCTCCAAGTTCTCTAAGAGCCATGTCAGCTTGACGCTTTCTCCGGTTATTCTGTCTCGGTTACATATTTTCTTGAGTTCCGATATTAATATGAGGATATTGCCTGCCGTTATCATTTCACCTTTTTCGTGGAGATGGAGGACTCGTTCTCGCTCCATTTGCTGATATGTGTGCTTTTGGGCATCCTCGAAGCGAAGGTAAACTGGGAACTCGTGTTTCTCGGGCAAATCTTTCAGCACATCCGCTTTCCGGCGGCGGAGGAAGAAAGGCTTTATCGCCGTTCTTGCCGCGGTAGGTGTAAGTCCTTCGTAGTGAAGAAGTCCCGGACGCAGATATGCATAGATGGCTACTAAATCGTCGAGTTTGGTCTCAATGGGTGTACCTGTAAGACCCCATCTGTACGACGTTTCCAGGTTTCGAACCGCTTTGGTCACACCAGTGCCCGGATTCTTGATACGCTGGGCTTCATCCAAGATGACTAAGTCAAATTTGTCTTTCAGTTTAGCTTCATTGCTTGCCATGTCCTGCCTCAGAGTGTCATAGGTTGTTATCCAAACATGGGTCGTGTAATACCAACAATATTCCCTATGCTCTTTATTTCCGCGCACGACAGTGACATGTAAATTAGGGCTCCATCTCTCCATTTCTCTATCCCAGTGCGGTAGGACACTGAGAGGACAAACAATTAACGCCGACTTGATATCGCCACGTTGAAAGAGAAGCCGCATCGCAAGGATGCTCTGAACCGTTTTCCCAGTGCCCATATCATCTCCGAGTAGAGCACCATCCCTTTCAACAAGAAACTTGATGCCATCCCATTGGTATGGATACGGAGCGCATCTGGGAGGCAGATCGAGAACGTCAATGAAATCGAAATTCACTGGAGGCTGAAGTATCGGCAGCAACATGTCCCAAGGAGAAAGCCGGGTAACTGAAGTATGTGTTGAGTCCTGTCGAACACGCTTGAAACTTTTGCGGTAACCGTCCACCCTTTCGCTGGCATCCTCTTGGGGTGGTAATGAAAAACCGAAATCCAGTTGTTTTGCATCATTTTGTTTATTCTTGTAGTTTTTACCCCCCATGTTAGCTTGTTTGAGGGGGAGGAAGATGTTCTCTGATATGTTAGGGAGATCAGAGAATAGGGATGTTACCTCCTCTATCAAGGTCTCAGCCAACAAAAAATCGGAATCCACGAGCCTTTTATATAAGACACTGTCGAGCATCCGATGTTGACTCATCCATACTGCTGGAAACTTTAAATCAGCTTCGGAGGATTTTAAAAAAGTAACAGGGAGATATAATTCAGCCCTCCAGTGTTGTGGTGCCTCAAATGGAGAAAGTCTCTTTCCGAGCTTACAACGTAGGCTACTTAATGGTTCTTGTCTTTTGTGGGCAACGACCATTTCCACTATTCCGAGAGGACACCCTGTTCATGTAATGTTGCCAAAGCTGTCTTTACACGTTCGAAGGGCTCTACTAAATCGCAGTTAGAAAACATCCAACCGAGTCCCTCCTTGCATTGTACGATATCGTCGGGATAGTCCCAGTGACAAGTAACGACCACAGGTGCAAACTTGCCAGAAGGGCTTGAAAGTAGTTCTTCCCGCTGGTTCTTACCGCTTTCTTCGGATAGTTGCATTTCTTCGCCTTGTCTGCGAGCTATGAGCAGTGGCTTTTCACACCTTGTCCTCAGCGAAAGGAATTCTTCCTGCTGGACTAGCACCACGTCGGGTGAGGCTTGGAGAACCTGAACAAGGGGCTTGCCCACAAGTTCGACGGCTATGTGCGACATGAGAGTGCTGCCATAGAGCGTTCGTTGTACGGCATTGGGGTGAATCGGTGACGTACACCGAAATTCCACTGGCTTTCCATGGGCATCCGTGACGAGAATTCCTCCCCTAAATACGCCGTCTTCCACCTCCGATAGTGCGACAAAAGCTAAATTGTTAAGTTCCTCTTTCATATAAATCCTCGTAATTCTATAACTAACAACCTGCAACCTGTTAATAGCTTTTCCAACATGCTTTTCCTCGTTATTCGCCTACCTGCCTTAAAATACCCTTATCAGTGTCAAATATTCCTTCTTTTCTGCTTCAATTCCTTCGCGAGCTTCTTTTCTTCGTGGTGAATATTAATTTTCTGATTTAGCGGTAAATAAATTCGCGTTGCTTCGCGTCCATTCGCGGTTAATAAATCCGTTCTTAATATCTTCTTGCCCTTCGTGTTCTTCGTGATCTTCGTGGTTTAATAATTTATATTTTCTTTCTTCGTGTTCCTCTCGCCTCGCTGGCGTTTGACGCAGCGGGTCGTGCCCTTCGTGGTGAAATAATTTATATTTTCTTTCTTCGTATTCCTTCGTTGCCTTCGTGGTGAAATTCTTCGTGGTGAATTCCTTTTTGCCTTTTTTGCGATTATTCGCCTAACTGTCTTAAAATACCCTTATCAGTGTTAAATATTCCTTCTTTTCTGCTTCAATTCCTTCGCGACCTTCTTTTCTTCGTGGTGAATATTAATTTTCTGATTTAGCGGTAAATAAATTCGCGTTGCTTCGCGTCCATTCGCGGTTAAATAATTCTTTTATCTTTTCTTCTTCGTGCCCTTCTTACCTTCGTGGTGAAATCTCTTTATTTTCTAAAACTTCGTGAGCTTCTTAAAGCCTCAAAAATTAATCGATTTTTGTAAAAAAAATTGCTTAATTTTCCCTGAAAATCCCGTCTTTTTTACCGAAATCCGTCATTTTTTGCCAAAAAATGACCGGAAATGCGCAAGTTATGCCAGTTTTTGCCCACTTTTAACCAAAATTTGCCCGTTTTTACCACCACAAAAACGCTTTTTTGTTAAATTAGGCAATCTGTCCGCCGTTAAATTGATCCATTACCTTTTACGGATTTATCTGGTTCAGCCAATCCAGCCAGGCCTGCGAATTATACCCTAAGTCCTTACCTGTCAAGGCTGTAAGTGACTGCCTCGCCCGAAAGCACAGGGCGAATTCTTTACTGTCCAGTGCCCCGATTAAGCTGCGGATCGCCCGTTGGTCCTGGTAATTGCCCAGCCCCCCCGCCGCCGCAGTTTTTACCTGGACATCAGTATCATCGTTAAGCATAACTACCAGATATGACAAGCTCTTATCGTCATTCCGCGTAGCCAGAATTTTTACACTTTCCATGCGTACCAGGGGGCTTCGATCCTTAACCGCAGCCTCCAGCACCTTAGCCAGATATTCTTCCTGATCGATTTTCGCCAACACCCGCAGCGCCGTCGCCCGGACCAGATCATCCGGATCTCCTTGCGCCATAATGCTTAACATCTTGGGCGTTACCTTCCAGTCAGCTGATTCACCCCGGCCCAGCTCTTCCACCCCCTCGCGTCTTAGGTCCGGATCAGAGCTGCTGAGCTTATCAATCAGCTCCTGGCGTTTCTGCTGCTCGTTCTGTGGCAACAACTTGATAATTAAAGAGGTTACGGGATTTTGGCCATCGGAGGCCGGTCTCTGGCAACCCGCCGGAAAAGCAAAAACCACCAAGCCCGACCAGAATATCAATCGGCAGGTGATGTTGAAATATGTTCGCATGGTCAAATCTTAACTTACTGGTGCACAATAAAATATGATGAAATATTTTCGCATGGCACAATATAAACTATAAAAACAAGTTGTTATTCTATCAATTTTCGGGATAAGAACCACAATATTAAAATATGGCGGTTACGGCTTTTTAATCAGCGGTTCGAAAGTTTCCACCTCCCCGCCGGTCGCCGGCATCATGAATCGCCAGATGGGCAGATTACTCTCAATTTTAAGCTCATCCAGCAGCGACCGGAAGAATTCCGTCCAGGCGGAAGGTTCCGCCGCTAAACCGGCGTCGCCAAAGGGCAAGGCGGCGAAGACGATAACCTCACCAGCACCCACCCGCCGGGTGTAAGCGGCGGGGGCGCCGTCTTCGTAGGTAAAGAGCACCTGGGCATCCGCCGGCGGCTGAACGGCAGCAGCGATCACCCGGCCGAGAAACGGCTGCAAAGGCAAAGAGTCTATCTTGCCAAATCTTGCCAGACCTTGCGGGGTGGGAAGGAGGCGGCGGGCGGGTCTTTCGTCGGACCAGGCGCCGCCCAACAAAGATTCTCGTATCTCACCCAGCGGGCCGGTTTCAAAATCATATTCCAAAGCCTGCGGGTCGAGCACCACCAGCGTGGCACCCTGGCGGACCTTTTCGGTCAGTAACTGAGCAAAAGGTTTTGAACCACAGGATAACTGCGGGACGATAATCAATTGTACCCCGTCCAGTGACTGCTGATTACGTCTTACCTGATTTTCCCCCACAAAGGTAAACCATGCGCCCAATTGCTCGCCCAATAGGGCATGCAAGGTATAATGCCCGCTTAGGCAGCGATCGTCAACCGCCGCCCGGGCGTCGTCGCTGAAAATCACCGCGATCCGTGACTTTTCGGGTATGTCAAGAGCGGGCAAATCCTTCCATAATCTGCAAAGTCTGAGCATTTCCTGATAAAATTGCGGATGCAAAAACCGGGAAAAGGTTTTCAGGCCGGTGAACCAGTCCAGATGGGTTGCCCCTGCCTTGGCGGCCTGGCTGACCCATTCACGGAGATTGCCCGGCGAGGGCAGCATACCGTGATATCGAAACCCCGCCAGAATCGCTTTTGAGGGCAAACCCGCCCCCAGGTCGGTAATCAACTTCATGGTAAAGCCGACGTGATAAAGCGCCCGCTCCCGGCCCATCCAGGAAAGCGTCGCGGTGGGATAGGGGTCCGCGCAAAACCAGTCGGTAATATCACGCAGGAGCGACTGATCGACGAAATCCAGGCCGCTGGTGGCGTTGCGATTATAGACCTCGTACTTTTTGCCCGGGGCATATTTCTGGACCATCTGGTATTCACCCAGGCCGTTCTTGCGCAAATTTTCATTTAACATCCGCCACAGGGCGATACGTGCCAAGGCAGCGGGATGCTCGTCTTTCAAAGTTTCAGGCAGGGGCGTCCCAAAACGTTCCTTGAGGGCTTTGACCACCTTTTCCGTTAATTCGGGATACTTGCCAATATCTGCCGTGGTGTTTAAGGGTTCGTCCTTACCCAGCACGGCCCAAAGCCAGTCGCAGCGGCCATAATCCTGGAGCAATTGCCGGGTGGGGAGATCATATTCATAATCCGGGAGCCACGGCTGACCTCGCTGCGAGATAAGATACAAAAACACCATGCCATATTTTTGATGCAACTGCCGCATTTTCTCCAGTCCCAGCTCATCCAGCGCCCTTCGCAGGAAAGGCCCATTAATCCCGGCGGCGGCGTGTTCCCGCATATAATTGTCTATCTCCCGCAACCACATCTCGTCGGTATATTGCCTGCCGAAGTGCTTCTGTGCCTCCCCGCGAAATAAGAGATCGTAGCACCAGGAGTTGACGTCTCGCACTATTTTCCGGTCGGTAAGCACCTGCTGGTAAACACTGTTGGGCCGAGGAATATCCAGCCCCCAGTCTGCCGACAGATTCCTGCCGCTGGTTGGTTCGATAACGATCTCGTCGATATACAGCTTTAAATCCGTTACCCATGAGGTAACGATAAAACAACGGGCCTTGCGAAAGCCTTCGGGCACGGCCAGCGTGAAATTAAGGATGTTCCAGTCGTGAGCGGGCCAAAGAGGAAATTGAAAATCCGGCCCCGTGGAATTACCGTCCGCGAGAAAGGTTATCTTCAGCCAGGCGGCACAACGGGGTTTCTGACCGTCCTGGCCGGCGGGAATGATGAGGCAATCATCAGTTTTATAACGGATTTTTAACGCCAGAGCCTTAGCGTTTATCGGCTCGGCTAGATTAGCATAAAAAGAGGTGGAGACCCTTGGTTTCAAGGTGGTGATAAGCACGCCATTAGGCTCGCCGATCTTTTCGACTTTGATATCACTATCGTTCCAATTCCATCCCGTGGTACCGTGGTTAAATGAACCGTTAGGTAAGAGATTTTGGCCGCAGGAGGGCAAAACCATCAGGCTAATGCCGGCAAAAATCATCAGCCCGATGAAGGAAGTTTTCCGGCAACGGCCAAAACTTTCCGAGATGATAGAGGTAGGCATAGCGATATTTCTCCTCTCGTAAAAAAAGTGGTAATCGTATTATCGAGCCAGAAGTTTTTGGGCGGCGGCGATGACATTCTCGGCGGTAATACCGAATTTTTGATAGCAGACCGCTTCGGGTGCCGAGGCGCCAAAGCCGGACATGCCAATGAATATACCTTTATCACCCAGCCATTTATTCCAACCCTGTTCGATGCCGGCCTCGATCGCGATGCGTGCCTTGATCGACGGGGGTAAGACGCTGTCCCGGTAATCCTGATCCTGCTTTTCGAAGATTTCCCAACTGGGCATGGAGATAACCTGGGCCTGGATCGATTGGTGGGCTAACTGCTGGGCAGCTTTCAGGGCAATGGTCACCTCAGAGCCGCTAGCCAGCAGCAGGACATGGGGATTTTCCACGGTGGTCAGGGCGTAGGCGCCTTTGGATAAATTAGTGGCTGGGGCGTATTGCCGCTGATCCAGCGTAGGCAGCGCCTGGCGGCTAAGAATAATCGCCACCGGCCCCTCTTTATGGGTGAGTGCATATCTCCAGGCCTGGGCGGCCTCATTGGCGTCGGCGGGGCGGATAACCGTCAGGTTCGGAATCGCCCGCAAAGCCGCAAGATGCTCCACCGGCTGATGGGTCGGGCCATCCTCACCCACCCCGATACTATCATGGGTAAAGACAAAAATACTGTTGTAGCCGGACATTGCCGCCATTCGGATAGCCGGCCGCATATAATCGCTGAATACCAGGAAAGTCCCGCCGTAGGCCCGCAGCAGAACGCCTGCCGATATGCCATTGATAATCGCGCCCATAGCGTGCTCCCGGACGCCGAAGCGAAGGTATCGGCCGGAGGGATTATTTTTCTGGAAGTCCGCTGCGCCGCTGAAACGGGTAAGATTCGAGGGGGTAAGATCGGCACTGCCGCCGAGGACCATGTCCAGGCAGGGCATCAGTTTATCGAGCGTTATCGCGGAGGCCTTGCGGGTGGCCATGGAAGAGCCGGTTTCGAAATGGGGCAAAAGCTCATCGATATTAACCCCCAGATTGCCCTGCCGCAGATCCTGGAGTTGGCGGGCTAATTCCGGGTGGGCCTGGGCGTATCGGTTGAGTTTCCTATCCCATCGCTGCTGCAATTTCCTGCCCTTATCAACCGCCTGACCCATATAATCGGCAACCGCTTGAGGAACAACAAAAGACTGGTTCGGATCCCAGCCAAAATTCTGTTTGATAAGTTGGATTTCCTCCCGGCCGAGGGGCGCTCCGTGAGCGGTGTGGGTATCCTGAAAGTGGGGGCTGCCGAAGGCGATGTGGCTTCGCATCTGGATCAGGCTGGGTCTGCCTTTGGCGGCCCTGGCCCTCTTAATCGCTCGGTCAATCGCCGGGCGATCGTTGCCGTCACCTGTCAGAACCTGCACATTCCAGTTGTAGGCGCGGAAGCGTTTGGCGCGATCTTCCGTGAAAGAAAGCTGCGTATCGCCATCGATGGTGATGTGATTGTCATCGTAAATGAGGACAAGGTTATCCAATCCCAGGTGTCCGGCCAGCGAGCAGGCTTCGGAGCTGACCCCTTCCTGGAGGCAGCCGTCACCGCAGATAACATATATTTTGTAGTCGAAGATATCAAATCCATCGCGATTGAATTTGGCTGCCAGATATTTTTGGGCGATCGCCATGCCCACAGCATTACCAATGCCCTGGCCCAAGGGACCCGTGGTAACTTCCACGCCGGGGGTATGACCATATTCCGGATGACCGGGGGTTTTACTGGACCACTGGCGGAAATTCTTCAAGTCTTCCAGCGATAAATCATAACCAAACAGGTGCAGCAGGGAGTAAAGCAACATGCTGCCATGACCAGCGGAAAGTACGAACCGGTCGCGGTTTAGCCATTTGGGATTTTGGGGGCTAAAACGCAAAAACTTACACCAGAGGGTATAAGCCGCGGAAGCCATACCCATCGGCATACCGGGATGTCCGCTATTGGCGGCCTGGACGGCGTCCAGGGAAAGAAATCGGATGGTCTGGACGCATAACTCATCCAGTTTCGTCTGATCGGCGTTCAAAGTTACTGTCATAATTCATCTATCTCCTGCGGTGGTCGTGTTTTCAATATCCTCAATCTCGATTTCCCCATTATACGGAGAAAAAAACAATAGCTTTAAAGTACTTATAATGCAAGCCAAAACCATCGCTTCGTATTGTTGAGGACCTTAGGCCCACTGGTTATAAGGCAATTTCACCCGATGACGAACAGGTAAATCAGGTCTAAATTCCAAACCGGCGACAAATCTCGTAAATGTCTTATATTAAAGTAGTTATGGAATAATATGGCTATTTTGTTCCGTTCTCTTTCGCCCAAAATGATATAAACCCGAAAATAAACCTATAAGATTGGCGGAAAAGCATTTGACAAAAATCTCAATAAATCTATAATTCGATGTTCTGTAATTTTGTAATAAAGAGTAAGAGGTATTTCGTTCGAGCGAGGATAATATTTAGTATGCAGGCAACGCAGCAAAAGACAACTTTGGCCCGCACCGGCCAGGTAAAATCCACCTGGTATCTGGTGGATGCGAGCGATCAGACGCTCGGTCGAATGGCCGCCAAGATAGCGGTGATCCTGATGGGCAAACATCGCTCGGATTATACACCCCACGTTGACACCGGCGATTTTGTCGTGGTTACCAACGCCCAGAAAATAAAACTTTCCGGGAAGAAACCGGTCACTAAGACATACGATTATTACACTTATTATACCGGCGGTCATAAGATCATCACCCTGGCGGAAATGATGAAAAAGAAGCCCGAAAAAGTTATAATGGAAGCGGTGCGGCGAATGCTGCCGAAATCGAAGCTGGGCGGTCACATGTTGAAGAAATTGAAAGTATATCGCGGCAGTGAGCATCCACACGCGGCCCAGCAGCCCAAGCCGCTGGTTTAAACGCCAGTTAATAATCGTCCCAGAAACGAGGATTAAAAATTGACACCAGAACAAAGCCAGCAAACACCCTTAATCAATCCAGAGAAATTCGCGGCGGCATCTTCACCAGAAGCACCTTCCAAGCCGACAGCAGCTGCCCCGAAAGAAAATATGCCCACCGCAGAGCAATTGAGTCCGGGCCAATACTGCTGGGGAGTGGGACGTCGTAAAAGCTCCGTGGCCCGCGTGCGAATACGGCCCGGCAGCGGTAAGATCACGGTAAACGAGCGGGAAATGGAAAATTATTTTACCGCTATCCGAGACCGCAGGAGTGTACGTGCCCCGCTGACGGCGTGTGAGTGCATTGATAAATACGATGTCTATATCAGGACAAACGGCGGCGGCACCACCGGCCAATCGGAAGCTGTCAAGCTGGGTATAGCCCGGGCCCTGGTCATTGCCAATCCGGCAACCTTCGAAATTCTGCGCGACGGGGGCTATTTAACCCGGGACAGCCGAATGGTCGAGCGCAAGAAATACGGCCGGAAAAAGGCGCGAAAGAAATTCCAGTTCTCCAAGCGTTAAGCAATTGCCCCACCAACAACCGGCTGCTGTCTATTCGGGTATCATGTTGTACGTCAACTCGTCACCAACAGATGAGTGTTAAATAATCTAACCTTTAAGAAAACTAAGACAATGAGTGTGGTAAAAGTTGCGATTATCGGAGCTACCGGCTACACCGCCCGCGAAACGATCGAGATACTGCTGCGGCACCGGCAGGCTAAAATCACGTATCTGACCGCGTTGCCGGAAGAATGCGGGCATATTACCGAGGTTTTTCCCCGCCTCCGGGGCCGGCTGGATCTGCCGGTTGAACCAATCGACCTGAATAAATTGTCGCAATCGGCTGATGTGGCTTTATGCTGTCTGCCACACAAGATATCCATGCAATTTGTGCCGCAGCTTCTTTCGGCCGGCGTCAAGGTGATAGATTACAGCGCCGATTATCGTCTGCGCGACGTCCTGCTGTATCAGAAGGTTTACCAGGTAGAGCACACCGATCCGAATAACATTGCCCAAGCGGCTTTCGGCCTGCCGGAACTGTTTCGGCCCCATCTGGCCGGCGCCCGGCTGATTGCCAATCCGGGCTGCTACCCTACCGCGGCCGCCCTGGCGCTGGCACCCTTGGTGAAGGAAAAACTGATCGCCCTGGACGACATCGTGGTTAACGCCGTATCCGGCGCCACCGGGGCAGGTCGCAAAGCCTCATCATCTTTTCATTTTCCGGAAATGAACGAAAACTTTTTTGCCTATGCGGTGGGCACGCATCGCCATCAGCCGGAAATCGAGCAGATTCTTGCCGACGTGGGCGGCAGCCGGGTGAAGGTGCTCTTCCAACCCCATGTGGTCAGCATCGATCGCGGAATCGCCGAGACTATCTATTGCCATCCGATCGCCTCGGTTGATCCGGCCCAGTTGGTCGAGCTCTACCGACAATATTACGCCAATGAGCCTTTTATCCGCTGGTTTAAAAGCCCCCCGGCGTTAAAAAATGTTGTCCAGACTAATTTTTGTGATTTGTACGCCAGCTTGATTCGGGGCAAAATTGTGGTTTTTTCCGCGATTGACAATCTCGTCAAGGGCGCTGCCGGCCAGGCTATTCAGAATTTGAACATTATCTGTGATCTGCCGGAAACCATGGGTTTGCTATAAACAGAGCCCAGTTAAAAATAATTTTATCTCGCTATCTGCAATATTGAATGCCTAACACCCGATTCAGGTTGAACCAATACCGAAAAATTCATGGAGAACACCCATGGCCGATCGTACCCTAACCAGCCCAAAAGGATTTCGTACCAGCGCCGTCAAAGCCGGTATCAAAAGCAGCGGGAATTGGGACCTCGGCTTGCTAGCGGCCCAAAATCCCTGTAGTGCCGCCGCGGTCTTTACAACCAATAAAGTGGTGGCTGCGCCCATAGTTGTAACTCGAGAGCATATCGCCGACGGCGGGGCCCAGGCGATTTTTGTTAACGCCGGCAACGCTAATGCCTGCACGGCAGACCGCGGTCTGCGGGACGCCCGAACCATTTGCCGTTTAGTAGCCCGTCACTTGCAGATTAAGCCGGCCGATGTGCTGGTCTGCTCGACCGGAATAATCGGCAGGTTTTTGCCTATGACGAAGATTCGTGATGGAATCGATCGTGCCGCGGCGGGCTTGAGTGATTCGGCGGCTTCATCCCGCGGGCTGGCCCGTGCGATAATGACCACCGACACGAAACCGAAATCCGCCTTTCAGCAGATCAGGCTCGGCTCAAAGGTGGTTAAAATCGCCGCTATCGCCAAAGGCTCCGGCATGATCGCGCCCAATATGGCCACGATGCTGGTATTTATCACCACCGATGCCGCCATCAGCTCTACCCTGCTGCGGCGTGCCTTGCGGGAGGCAGCTAGTCGTACTTTCAACAAGGTGAACATCGACAATCATCCCAGCACCAACGATTGTGCTATAGCGTTAGCCTCGTCCTTGGCGGGTAATAAGATTATTAGCCGGGCCGGGCGTGATTACCAGCTTTTCGCACAGTCGTTATGGCAAGTGTGTGATGACCTGGCCCGGCAGATGGCCGCCGATGGTGAAGGCGCCACCTGCGCCGTGACGGTAAAACTTTCCGGCGCCGCCAGCGGCGCCGACGCGAAAGCCGCCCTGCGGGCCATCGTGGCCAGCCCGCTGGTCCGCTGCGCCTTCAACGGGGCCGATCCCAATTGGGGCAGAATCGTAAGCGCCGTGGGCTTCAGCGGGGCTGACTGCCGGCTCGACAAAATCTCCTGCCGAATCGCGGGCACGTGGGTTTTTCGCCGGGGTCGGCCATGTAACTTTGAGGCTCCGGCTCTTAGCCGAAAAATGAAACAAAAGCACTGGCTCGTCGAAGTTGACCTGGGATTAGGCAAGTTTGCCGATTTTTGTTATACCTGCGATTTATCAAAGGAATATGTCCGCATCAACGCTGATTATCACACATGAGTACTTTCGTACTTTTTTCTTGCGCAGCATCAGCCCTAATGAACCGACAGGGCCTTTAGGATAATTCGGTAGCATTTTAGCAAGGTTCAATGAGTATTTCAAACTTATAATTTATTACCGTTACAGGATAAGGCCCTGTTTGAATGCAAATCTTGGCAAAATAATCCGCGAAAGTTAACATACATGATGGTAAATTTCTTACCCTTTCCACCTGGATTTTACCAATATACTAACGATTTCCCCGGCTATCTTTAATGGTTTTGCAACGTCCGATAAACTGCCTGGCTGACAAAAACATTGTCAAACTTTAAAAAATGGCGCCCGCTCAAACCCGCCTTGTCGTCCCAGATCCTTGAACAATATCCCGGTGAGGTCGTACCAAAATTTTGACTGCATATTTTCATTAAATATCAGTATTGTTTGGACCGAAACCTGCTTTAGTAGTCGTTTAAAGAAATTGATGTTTTCCAATAGTATTTTACGGAAGATAATTTTTTTTTAGTAAGGGGTCGGGGAGTGTTATATAGTGGATCAAACCCAACCGCAGAAAAGCGTCACGGAGAAGCGGGCCGACCTTAATAAACTCCTGCGTCAGGCCAACGTGCCGACCTTACCCATAGTCGCCCAGAAGCTGGTTGAATTATGCAAAGACGACCGGGCTAATTTTGCCCATTTTGCCCGGATAATCGAATCGGATCAGGGGCTGGCTTCGCGTATTCTTCGCGTGGTTAATTCGGCTTATTATGGTTTAAGACAGAAAGTTACTTCTCTGGACCGGGCGATATCTGTTTTAGGCTTGAAGTACATCAAATCCATCTCTCTGGGATTTCACCTGGCCTCCGCCTTGAATAAGTTCGCCTCCGTTGGTTTTGATATGGCGGAATTCTGGCGGCAGAGTCTGTTGCGCGGGGTAATCGCCCGCCGGCTGGCCGGAACCTACTGCCCCGCCCGCCAGGATGAAGCCTTTCTGGTGGGGCTGCTGCAGGACTGCGGCATTCCCTTCCTGGTGCAGGCACTGGGTGAAAAATATGCCCGCCTGTGGAGTAATAGTCAGACATCCCAGGCAGGCCTGTTCAAATTAGAAAAGGAAGTATTCGAGTATGATCATTTAGCCGCTGCCAGTATTATTACCGCACAATGGTCTTTGCCGGAACTGCTGGCCCTGCCCATTCGCACCCACCATCGTCGCAGTCAATCACAGCCCAGTCTGGCGGAAGAGGTGCAGTTGTGCCAGATCGCTTATTTCGTCGGCACTTTGTCACTGAATAATCCCGCAAGCCTCTGTGATGAGGATCTTACTTTCCTGAATTATTGTCACAATGCCTTCGGCCTGAGCCGCTCTGATATGCTGAAACTGCTCGAGCAATCGCAGCAGGAATTTATCAGCATCTCCCAGATGTTCTCCGAAGTGCTGAAAAACCAGACGGATGTTACCGAATTGCTTTCTCAGTGCCGCGATCTTCTCAGTGATTTAGCCGGTGAAGCGAATCGCAAGATCATCGACCTACAATCAGAAATTGAACGCCTCGAATCGCAATGTCAGGCACTGTCCCACAGTGCTGAATTTTATCGCCAGCGCTCTCAGGTGGACAGCCTTACCGGTCTAGCCACCCGCAATTCTTTGGAGAGCTTTCTGGAACAAGCCTGCACCAGCATCAGAAATGATCAAATCTCCCTGACCTTGCTTTTTATCGATATTGACAACTTTAACCTTATTAATGAGCGTTATGGACATGTTATTGGCGACCAGGTTTTACAGTTGCTTGCCCAGTTCCTGCAGCGGTTCTTCGGCAGCAAATGCCATGTCTGCCGTTATGGCGGCGATGAGATCATCGCCACTTTACAGGGCCTGGAGGCCCGGCAGGCAACTAAGCTAACCGAGGGTTTGCTTCATCAGATCCGCCAACTGAAGATCCCTGTTATCCTAGCTGATGATAGTGACATACCCGTACTAACCTGCAGTATCGGCATGGTCTTTTGTGAACCCGGTTCAATCATTGCCCCAGCGAGGATTCTGGAATTAGCGGACAACCAGATGTATCAAGCCAAACGAAGCGGTAAAAACAACTTCCGTTTCCAGATAATTCCCGCCTTATCATCAACCGCCCGCAAAAATTGACTTTCTATTCTCTATCTCAGCGTAATAATGAATGACTTATTCGACGCAAACCACGCTGTTCAGGGTCCCGTAGGAATTAAGGACGTTCTCTTCGGCATCCCTGTCGCTGAGCCAGATTCCGTCCGATAAAAATTTATACTCATACCGGCCGGGAGCCAGGTTTAACTTTGTTCTAAACGATCCGTCCTTATTCTTAGTCATTCGCTGGCTATCAGGTTGCCAATTATTGAAGTCTCCCGCCAATTTCACGGATTTGGCCTTTGGCGCCAAATCGCACACAAACGTCACTTCACCTTTCTTTTTTCCTTTGATTACCATATCATCTCTCCAATCGCTTATAAACTCTCCCGCACCGACAGATGGATATAAACACCATTCTAAACCCCGGTGCACTGCTCGCATTGATTTGTTATAAAAAAGTTAACAACGACACGGCCTTCTTCTTTATCCTTAGCCCATTTTTTTAATTAAGTCAAGCTTTTTCTCTTTTCTTATCCCATTAATATTAATAATGTTATGTTTTCCTTTGTTCCATGGTTTTTATCCTAAAACAAAACCTGCCCGGCCCATATTATCCTCTCACTGCTCGCCCGCTGGGCATACCAGTTTATAAAACAAATTATCGTTAACATGTAAAAATAATCAAACTGGTTTATTAAATGAATTATTGCCGCTCTTGCCCGACTTGATTATAAATAACGTTCACAGGGAATATTTAGCTAAAAAACGATCCTTTATTACGGATGGGCCTTTGGGCAAGATCAATATCATCAAATGACTAAGGAAAAAATTACTCAACGGAAGAAACCCACGGAAGTTTTATCGTCAGCGGGTGAATCTACGGTTAAAACTGCCCCCAAAACGCTCTTTGCTACTCTCTTTCAACTGGGGCCGGGCATCATCATCACCGGCTCGATTGTCGGCTCCGGTGAGCTGATCGCCACTACCAAAGTAGGCGCTGAAGCGGGATTTTACCTGCTCTGGCTGATAATCATCGGCTGCGTAATCAAGGTCTTTACCCAGATAGAGCTGGGCCGATTCACCATCCTTACCGGTCGAACCTCCCTGCAGGCGATGGATAGCCTGCCCGGCCCACGCTACAAGGCTAACTGGCTTATCTGGTACTGGGTAGTCCTGATCGCCCTGACCCTCTCCCAACAGGGCGGGATCGTCGGGGGGATCGGGCAAACCCTCTTGATTAATCAGCCGCTGACCAAACATGGCGCCGAATATAATCACATCCAGGATAATCTCATCAAGGCCAAAGTTGAACAGTCACAACTTAAAAGCCGCCAGGGTGATTCTCCTGAAGTTGCCCAGCTCCAGGGCAAAATCGATACCCTATCCGCCCGCATCGCCCGGATCAAGGAACCGCCCGACGCCTACCTGTGGGCCGGGATCATCTCACTGGCCACTTCCCTCCTGCTGTACATCGGTCGATATCGCTTTATTCAAATAGCGAGCACTTTCCTGGTGGCAAGCTTCACCGCGGTAACCATAACCACGGTTTTCATCCTGCAGACCAAACCCGACTGGGCGGTAACCGGCCGGGAATTTGCTACAGGGCTCAGCTTTCGCCTGCCGGCCGCTGTCAAATTCGCCGCCGCCAATCCCATCGCCACCGCCCTTGCCACCTTTGGTATCATCGGCGTCGGAGCGGCGGAACTCATCGCTTACCCTTACTGGTGCCTGGAAAAAGGCTACGCCCGCTATACCGGCCCACGTGAGAATTCCGCCGCCTGGCTGAGCCGGGCCCGCGGCTGGCTGGGCGTCCTCCAGACCGACGCCTGGCTGAGCATGATTGTCTATACCTTCGCGACGATTGCCTTTTATCTGCTGGGCGCCGCGGTGCTGGGCCGTGCTAATTTGAATCCCGAAAAGGCAGACATGATCCGCAGCCTTACAGAGATGTATGTCCCGGTTTTCGGCCCCTGGACCGAAAAGGTCTTCCTCTTCGGGGCGTTCGCAGTCCTCTATTCCACCTTCTTCGTCGCCGCCGCCGCTTATGGCCGAATGATTACCGACGCCCTGCAGATTTTCCATGTCATATCACCCTCCCAACCAACCAAAGAAAAATCCATCCGAATTATCAGCGTTACCTGGCCGCTGGTCGCTTTTGTTGTATATGTGTTTTTCCGGGCACCCGTCGCCATGGTGCTTATCTGCGGCCTGGCGCAATCCATCATGCTGCCCATGCTCGGCGCTACCGCCCTTTACTGCCGTTATCAATTAAACATTGAAAAACTCACCCCGTCAAAAATCTGGGACTTTTTCCTGTGGCTGTCCTTCATCGGCCTGCTGATTGCCGGCCTCTGGGCCGTGATAAGCATTTTTTAGACCTTGAAAAAAATGGATTTGTACAAAAACCGGGCCAAATAACGTTTCTCACGATATAATACACAGATTCCAGAGATTTGGTGACTGACTTTTATTGAAGGAGAGTGTTATGAATATGGAAACGGTTAAGGAGCTGATGCGGCAGGCGGGCTGGGGATTTCTGGCGACCAGCGACGGCGAAAAGGTAGGGGTGCGGCCGATGGGCGGCTGGGCCTGGTTCGGCAGTCAGCTTTGGTGCGCGACCGCAGCAGACTCGGACAAAGTCGCCCAACTGCGCAAGGTTCCCTACGCGGAATATTGCTTTTGCGACGCCGAGGGCAGGCACACCCGGATTGCAGGAAAATGTACCATCAGTACGGATAATGCCGAAAAATTAAAATTGTTCCAGGCAGTTCCGCAACTGAAGAATTATATCTCGGACCCCGCTTCCCCCGAGTATGAGGTGATCAAGCTTACGCCCCAGCGGGTGCGGATAATGGCTGGTACCGATCTGCAATATGAGGAAATCAAGATCAACTGAAAAGTCTCACTGCGCGTCGATAAGAAGAAGAAATCCAAAACGATTGAACGGCCTTTCCGCCAGCCGGCGTTGAAAGCGAGGCAGTGGTTTTAAAAAACGCAATGAAAGGGATTATACGATGGAAGAAGTCCTGCAAGTGTCTTATCGTGTTGTGCTTACCGTCTGCCAGTTTCTGGCGATGGTGGTGATATCGCTGGGGATCGTCAAGGCGATGATAATATTTCTGCGGGACGCCTTGTCGCCGGGCCGGTCGATAGCGGCAATCAAGCAAAGCCGTATGGAGCTGGGACATTCATTCTCACTGGGGCTGGGCTTTTTGATCGGTGGGAGCATCCTGAAAACGACCCTGACGCCGAGCTGGTCCGATATCGGGCAGTTAGGGGCAATCATCGCCATCCGGACGGGGTTGAATTATTTCCTTCTCAAGGAAATCTCCGACAATCCACCCGGCGCCGACAATCGTCAAAAAATCGCGAAAAATGTATAGCTGTTGGAAAATGCCAACTAAAAGCAGGCAGTCGAGTAACTTCGGGTTTAAAATTTATCGGCCAGGTGCTTTCGGCAG
>Ga0209164_1002378_pt1 | contig 20247 bp, 18 predicted proteins | sample MTBNYHSulfiMetaG_FD_187458 | JGI IMG/M metagenome (GOLD analysis project Ga0209164, IMG submission 187458) | Enrichment culture microbial communities from rom New York Harbor, USA that are MTBE-degrading - MTBE-NYH (New York Harbor Sulfidogenic)... | ecosystem: Environmental > Aquatic > Marine >...
CCGCGCTCGATCGAGAACAGCCGGCCGCGGGGGATGAGCTCGAAGACCTCGGGCTCGAGCACGTACACTCCGGCGTTGATGAGCGCCCGGCCCACGTTCTCGCCCGGCTTCTCGAGGAACTGCGCGACACGCCCGTCGCCGGCGAGCTCGACGAGCCCGTAGCGCCGAGGGTCGTCGACCGCGGTCAGGTAGATGGTCGCCATGCCCCGCCGCTCGGCGTGCAGGCGGCCGAGCGCCGTGAGGTCGACGTCGCTCAGCACGTCGCCGTTGAAGACGAAGAGGGGGCCGTCGTCGAGCGCCCCGGCGCAGTTGGCGATGGCCCCGGCCGTGCCCAGGGGCTCCTCCTCGACCACGTAGTCGACGCGGAGACCGTAAGCGGCGCCGTCGCCGATCTCGGCCTCGACCACCTCGGCGAGGTGGCCGCTCGAGAAGATCGCCCGCTCGACCCCGTGGCGAGCCAGGTTCTCGAGGATGTAGGCGACGAAGGGTCGCTCCACGAGAGGCGCGACCGGCTTGGGCACCCGCGAGGTCACGGGGCGCAGGCGGGTGCCCGCACCTCCGACCAGGATCACGGCCTGCGTGGGGATCATGACGACGACGCCCGCACCCGACGGGCTAGTCGAGGTCGGAGAGCCCGTCGCCAAGACCGATACCCTCGTACTCGAGGCCGGCCGCACGCGCGACGGCGGGGTCGATGAAGTTGCGCCCGTCGACCAGGAGCGGCCGGCGCATCGCCCCGGCAGCGGCGCCCCAGTCGAGGCGCCCGAACTCGGACCACTCGGTCACGAGCACGGCCGCGTCGGCGCCGTCGAGCGCCGCCGCGGCGTCGGGACAGATGGTCACCCCCGGGAAGAGCGGATGCTCGGAGGGTCCGATCATCGGGTCGTAGGCGCGCACCTCGGCGCCTTCGTCGCGGAGACGCGCGGCGAGCACGATGGACGCCGCCTCGCGGAGGTCGTCGGTGTTGGGCTTGAACGTCAGGCCGAGCAGCGCGATGCGCGCCCCGCGGAGCTGGTGGAGATGCTGCTTGAGCTTGCCCACGACGCGGCGCTTCTGCAGGGCGTTGACCTCGATCACCGCGTTCAGGAGCTGGAAGTGGTAGCCGCTGTTGCCGGCGAGCTGCTTGAGGGCCTGCACGTCCTTGGGGAAGCACGAGCCCCCGTAGCCGATGCCGGCGTGAAGGAAGTGCGGGCCGATGCGGTGGTCCAGGCCCATGCCCTCGGCGACCACGCGGACGTCGGCGCCGACCTGCTCGCAGACGTTGGCGATCTCGTTGATGAAGGAGATCTTGGTGGCGAGGAAGGCGTTGGAGGCGTACTTGATCATCTCCGCCGTCGGCACCGACGTGTGGACCACCTCGGCGTCGATGCCCCGGTAGAGGTCGGCGACCGCCTCGCCGTCGGCCTCGTCGAAGGCCCCGACGACGATGCGGTCGGGCTCGAGGAAGTCCTGGATCGCCGCCCCCTCTCGCAGGAACTCGGGGTTGGAGACGTAGCGGACGCCGTCGGCGCCGAGGGCGCGCAGGTCGGCGCGCACGCGGCGCCCGGTGCCGACCGGGACGGTGCTCTTCATGACCACGAGGCGCTCACCGCCACGGGCGGCGATCTCGGCGACCACGCTCTGCACGCGCGAGAGGTCGGCGTCACCCGAGGGCGACGGCGGCGTGTCGACGGCGACGAAGAGGATGCGGCAGGGGGCCAGGTCGTCGTGCGACGTCGTGAAGGTGATGCGGGCGGCGTTGTCCTCGAGGAGCTTCTCGAGCCCCGGCTCGTAGATCGGGGCGCGCCCCGCACGGAGGGCGGCGATCTTGGCCGCGTCAACGTCCATCGAGACGACGTGGTGACCGAGATGGGCGAAGCACACCGCCGACACGAGGCCGACGTACCCCGTACCGACCACCCCGACCGGCGCCTCATCGTGCATGCCGACGACCACCTTTCGTCACAAGACCGTCACTGCCCCGAAGACGGGGCGTCAGTCTACCACGCGCCCGGAGCATGGCCGGCGGCGCGCCCGCCCTCACGCCGTCGCACCGCCGGCGCGTCGGCCGGGTCCGATCGCCGCGGCGCGTCGGCTGGGTCCGATCGCCGCGGCGCGTACGACGCCGTCGTGTCCGCCCCTGGGCGGAGTCGTCGGCGTCGTCGGTCGCGCACCGGCGTCAGCCCCCCGCGCGCCGCACCTCGCGCAAGGCCACCGACAGCTGGAAGGCGGTGGTGTCGTCCCGGGGGTCGAGCTCGAGCGCCCGCACGAACGCGTCCGCGGCCTCCCCCGGCCGGCCCAGGGCGTTCAGCAGGACGAGACCGCGCTGGTAGTGCACGTCGGGGTTCTGCGGCTGCAGGGCGGCGGCCTCGTCGAGCGTGGCCAGCGCGGCGCGCGCCTGCCCGAGCTGCTGCTGCACGAGCGCCAGCGTGATGAGCGGACGGACGGCCAGCGGATTGCGGGCGCGCGCCGTCTCGGCTTCGCGCACGGCCAGCGTGAGCTCGCCGGTGGCGGCCGCCGACTGGGCGCGCTCGGTGGCTCGCTCGCCGAGGTAGGGCGGCAGCCAGCTGAGCGCCGCGAGCAGGGCGAGACCGCTGAGGGCGACGCGCACCGGCAGCGGGGCGTACGGGGCGCGGGCGTGACGCCGCGGTGCGGCGCCGTCCGCGTCGGTCCCGGCCTCCGCGGCGGAGGCTCCCCCCGCGGCTCCGGCGACGCGCGCCGCGGGGTCGGCGCCCGCGACGACGCGGGAGTCGACGGCGGCCTCTGCAGCGGCGGGCTGGGCGCCCGCGACGACGGCGGCCTCTGCAGCGGCGGGATCGGCGCCCGCGACGACGCGGGAGTCGACGGCGGCGGCGGCCGTGGCGAGGGTCTGAACAGCGGCGGCCTCCGTGGCGAGGGTCTCTGCGGCGGCGGTATGCCCCGGGGGGATCGCAACGCGGACCACGGCGGCCCTGCTCTCCCCGCCCGGCTCGCCGCCGCACACCTCAGACGCATGCCGCGCGTCCGCGAGGTCGTTGCCCCGCGTCGTCAGGAAGGCGGCGGCGGCCGCGGCGAAGAGGAAGAAGACGGAGCCGGCGACGGCCATGTCCCAATCCCAGTCCCAGGAGATATGGACCACGAAGGCGATGACCCCGGCCTGCAGCGCGGCCAGCAGAGGGCGCTCGGGGTCGCCGCGGTCGTGCGTCAGCCGGCGGAAGGCGGCGACCACGAAGAGAGCGATCGCCGCCACGAAGAGCGTGAGCCCGATCCAGCCGAGCTCACTGAGCACGTTGAGCCACTGACTGTGGGCGTGCCGCACGACGCCCCCGGTCTGACGGAAGCGCTCGTGGGTGAAGAAGAACGTGCCGGCCCCCGTCCCCTTGTCCGGCAGCACGCGGTACTGCTCGACGGCCTCACGCCAGAGCGGCGGCCGGCCGGTGCTCAGCGAGAAGACGCGCGCCGGCGAGTCCATGTCGCGGCGTTCGTCCCCATCGGTCTCGAACAGTCGATACTGCTGTCGCAGCCACTCGGTCCCACCCTGGTCTCGCACGTACAGCCAGCCGCCCCCGAATACCACCCCCACGACCACGGCCAGCACGACCGCCCCGGCGGCGACGCGGGACCACCGCGGCCAAGCGATACCCCGGTGCAGCAGGGCGAGCCCGACCTGGAGGGCGGCCGTGACGGCCAGCGCGACCAGGGCCCAGCGGAGCAGGACCGCCCCCTCCGCCGCCCGAACGGCCGCGTCGGTGGTCTCGGTGAAGAGGGTGTCGAGATCGCGCACCCCCCAGAGAGCGGCGGCGGCGGGGCCGACGATCACGACCAGCGTCAGCAGACTGGCGAGACGCGTGGTGGTCACGACGAAGTAGACGAGCAGCACGACGGCCAGGGCGACGTAGCCACCCCTGGAGTAGGAGAAGAAGAAGGCGAAGACCATGGGCACGGCCGCGGCGGCCACGGCTGCCCGCGACACGAGCGGCGCGTGACGGCGCGAGGCGAGGGCGACGGCGACGACCGTGCCCAGCAGCATGAGCAGGGCGAGCACGTTCCAGTAGCCGACCGGGGCGTCGAGGCGCGCGTACTTGTGGGCATGCGTCACGATGTCGGGCACCGTCTTGCCGGCGAAGGCGTAGACGCCGACGGCCGCGGCGAGGGCGACGAAGGCGAGGGCCAGGACGCGCAACTGCAGGCGGCGGGCGGGCGTGAGCCCGACCGCCGCCGCGATGGCGAGGTAGAGCAGGCACACGTTGAACGCGTGCCACGTGAGGTCGGGCCCGAAGGACCAGGCGATGGAGGCGCCCGTCCAGAGCGTGAACGCGGCGAAGGCGCCGAGCGCGGCGAGGTACAGCCGCGACGGACGCTGGGGGCGGACGACCCAGACCCAGACCGCGGCGCCCACGAGCAGGGCGACGGCGATGGGCGTCGCACGCTGCAGGATGTAGCCGCCGGAGAGGAACGCGAACGCCGTCGCCGCGGCGAGCACGGCGACGATCGGGGGGAGGTCGCGTGGCCGGCTGCGGCGCAGGCGCAGGCGTGGTCCCTCCCGCGTGCCGGCTGCGATGTTCGCCTCGGGCGGCATCGTGGGCATTATAGCGGCACGGCTCGCGAGCCGAGCCGCACGAGACGCAACGATGCGGCGCGTCGAAGGCCATGCTTTGCGAAGGCAAGCGTATGGTCACGCAAGGAAGGGCGTGGTATAAGCATGAGGTGGGCCGAGAGAGAGAACCCGTTCGGTCGGGTGGACCGACGCGGAGGGGGGTGAACTGATGTCGAAGCTGATCATCGTGGCGCTGGTGACCGTGCTGGTCCTGGCGGTCGCCGCCGTGGCGTACGCCGTGCCCCAGTCCGTCATCGACGCCATCATCGACGACGCGCAGGACGGCACCATCGACGGCGACTGGACCATCGAAGAGATCCAGGCTGCGCTCGCGTATCTCCGCGACGACCCGCTGTACCAGCAGTACAGTGATCTCGAGGGCGTCCTCGAGGACTACCTCGCCGGGCTGCAGGATCCGGGTGTCGCAGGTGCCGACGAGCTCGCCTTCACCGGCGCCGAGATCCTCCTGCTCCTCGGAGCGGGGGCCGGTCTCGCCGGCAGCGGCGCACTGTTGCGGCGCCGGCGCGACTAGTCGCCGACACCGACGGAAGCACCGTGTACGACGACGAAGGCGTTGCCTGACCAGGCAACGCCTTCGTCGTCTTCGCGTCTCGTGTGGCGCCTGCGCGTCGCGCCGTACGGCCCCCCGTGACCCGTGGCACGGTGTGACACCTCTGCGGCACGCGCACCGCGCCTTCGTCTCACTCTCGTACCGGGCCTCCGCGTAGCGGTGCGCGTGCCGCCCCGGGTCGCCCGCGAGCTCAGGGGACGACGGTGACCGGCGCCGGAGCGTCCGCGTCCTCGACGACGAGAGCGTCCGGGGCGCCCAGGTCGCCGGCGACGGCGACGGCGAGGCGCCGGAGGCCGGGGTGGTGCGCCACGCGCACCACCCCGGCCTCCGGCGCCCAGTCACCGCCCACGGTCTCGGCCACGTAGCCACAGACCGCGAGCCAGATCCGGTCGGCCGCCGCCCCCTCCCCGTCGAGCACTGCGAGCTCGACGGTGCGGCGCTCGGCGAACGTCACCCCGCGAACGGTGGCGGGGACCTGAGGGGCGAGCACCGCCGGCCAGCACGCGCGCACGGCGGCAGCGGCTGCGGCGGCGCCCGCATCGCTCCAGTCCGCGGCGAGACCGGCGGCAGTGGCCGCCGCACCCGCCGCCGCCGACGCGCTCCCGGCCGGCGACACGGTCTCTGCCGGCGACGGCCCGACCGACGCCACGGTCGCCCCGCCGCCGCCCGGGACGCCCACGGTGACGACCGGCAGCCCCGTGCGCTGGAGCTCGTCTGCCGTCTCGACGTCGTCGCCCTCCCGCACGGCGGCGACAGGGGAGACCAGCACGGTCGGCTGGTAGAGGCGCCGCAGCACTGCGGCGCAGCCGAGGGTCGCCGCGAGGCGTTGCTTCGCCTCGCCGGTATCCTCGGCGTCGCCGGCACCCCACGTGTCGCTCACCAGCACCACGGCCAGCGGCTGCGACGCCGTGACGGTCGCCGCCAGCGCGTCGACGGAGCCGGCCCACCCGTAACGGACCGTCGTCACGTCGATCCCGGGACCGGCGGTCTCGGCGACCGCCGCGTGCAACCCCTCCGTGAACTCCGCTCCGGCCATCGCGCCCAACCCCGCCGGCAGCGCCACGAGCACACCCCCGGACCGCTCGACGGTCGTGATCGCCACGGCGGTCCGTGGCGGCCGCAGGCCGAGCCGGAGAGCGTAGCCGAGCCGGTCGGCCGCCCCGTCGCGCGGACGCCAGAAGACACCCTCGCCGCGGGTCTCGCGCACGACGGGCAGCGCCCGGACGGCCACCGCGTGCGCCGGGACCTCGCGGGCGCTCCTCGCCAGGGCGGTCGCCTGTTGCAGATCGAGGTCGCTCTCGGCCAGCTCGGACCCCAGGGCGTAGTTCGCCACGGCGACCACGCTCAGCGACTCCAGCGGGACGCGCGGCAAGGCCTCGGCCAGCTGCTCGGTCTGCCGGTGGAAGACGGCGCTGGCGTCGCCGCGGCCGGCCCAGGCCCTGAGGGCCGCCCGGCGCTGGCGCCGCTCGAGTCGCGAGTCGCCGCTGGGGAACATCGTCGGGACCGCGACACTTAGCCCTTCAGCGCTTAACGAGACCGACCCGGCGAAGGAGACGCCCAGGGCGTCACCGAGCGCGGCAGTGGCGGCCTCGGGGCCGAAGAGGCGGACGACGCGACAGAGCCGGTCGAAGCCGGCCCCGGGCACGGCCACCTGGGTCTGCACCGGCACGACGACGGCGGTCAGCGAGGGCTGCTCGTGCTCCACGTGCAGCCACACCGCCGCCGTGCAGTCGTCACCCTCGGCACCCCCGCGCACGAACAAGGCGACGTCGCGCGGCGACGTCTCCGGCGCGCTCGCAGGCGGGGCGCCGACGACGTCCCGCCAGGGGCCGGGCGTGGCGAGGAGGATGATGACGCCGAGGACGACGGCGACGCCGACGAGCAGCGCGCCCCACGCGTCGAGGACCCGCGCTGCCGGCCGCAGCAGGCCCACGGCGTCAGGGTTTGACGCGCGTGGACGAAGTGGCGAGCGCCAGCATGACCTTCTCCGGCAGCTGGTTGTCGAGGGTGTTGATCACCCAGTACACGGTACCGCTGCGCCGCCACGCCACCATGTGGAGCGCTGCGCCCTCGTAGAAGAGCCAGTACCTGCGCCCGTCGATCTTCTTGGTGCTGCTCGGGTGCGCGATCGCCGGCGGATCGGCCCAGTCGACCGCCTGGATGCCCCAGTAGCCCCCCTGGGCGGTCGTGCCGACGACGATGGCGGCGGCCTTGTCGCGACCGTCCGTGCCCTCCACCTTGTAGGCGCGGAACTCGTCGTAGCCCAACCCGGACGCCCACGCCGTGGGTGCGAACAGCTTGACCTTGGCCTCGGCGGCGAGCGCCTGCCACTCGGCCCACCCGTACTGCTGCTCCTCGAGGATCTCGACCTCGGGCTCGACGGTCTCCTCCGGCACGTCGAGGAGACCGTCGAACGACGTGCCGACGAACACGTGCACGTCGCCGTCGGTGCCCGGCGTGCGCGGCGTCAGGCGGATCTCGGCGGGGGCGAGCAGATCGCCGAGCTGACGAGCGGCCCTCGCGAGGTACTTGGGCGCGTAGATCACCGTCGTGTCGACCACCTCGTCGGCGTCGTCGACCGCCCGGGCCCGGTACCCCAGCTCCTTGAGCTGCGACGCGGTCGACGCCGCCATGCCGGCGTAGCCGTTGGCGTTGTAGACCTGCACGCCGTACAGGCGCTTGGAGATCTGTCGCGTCGCCTTGAGCGGCTTGTAGAGCGGGTCCTTGAAGGCCTTGACCTTCTCGGCGATCTCCTCCGCGGAAGCCGTCACGTACGAGATGCCGTCGATCATCGGCGTGTCACCCTCCACGTGGACGGCGGAGATGCGCGACGTGTCCAGGGTGAGGGCCAGGCTCGCGAGAGGCAGCAGCTTCTTGAGCGAGTCGAGATCGGAGGTCGTCTCCGCGGTGATGGCCTTGAGCAGCTTCGCCACCTTCTGCCAGTCGCGGTTCCAGCGGCCGGACTGGCGCTGCAGCTCGCGGAGGAAGAGTTGCTGCCGCTGCATGCGCGAGAAGTCGCCCTTCTGGTCGTGGCGGAAGCGGACGTAGTCCAGCGCGTCCTTGCCGCGCAGCTTCTGGTAGCCGGGCTCGATATCGATCGACTTCCACGCCGAGTACTTGGAGTTGTAGTAGCGGCGGTCGACCGGCACGTAGACGCCGCCGAGGATGTTGACGGAGTGCCAGAAGCCGGCGAAGTCGATGCGGATGAAGTGGTGGACGGGAAGACCGGTGACAGCGGTGAACGTCTCGACCGCGAGCGCGGGACCGCCGTACGAGTACGCCTCGTTCAGCTTGGCGCTGCCGACCCCGGGGATCTCGACCAGCAGGTCGCGAGGCAGCGAGAGCATGGAGATGCTCTTGGTGTCCGGGTCGAGACGGACGAGGAGGAGCGTGTCGGATCGGCCCGGGTCGCCCTCTACCTGCTGGTCGCTGCCGATGAGGAGGATGTTGACCGGCTTGCCCGGCAGCGGCGGCTTGAGCTCGCGCGCCGTCGCCTGGACCTCCTCCTCGACCTCCTCGCTGCGCTCGCTGACCGTGTTCACGACACCGTTGGTCCAGCCGAGAGCGAAGCCCGGCGCCGCCAGCGCGGCGACGACGACGGCGAGGCTGAGGACCTTGAGACTGAGGTGACGACCGAAGGCGAGGTAGGCGGTGACGCCGGTGACCACGAGGACGCCGAGAGCGGGCACGCCGTAGAGCACCCAGGCCGGCACGCGGCCCGTCTGCTCGGCCAGGTCGATCACGCCGACGGCGTTGCCCAGGGCTTCGCGCCCGTAGAGCCAGGTGAGCGTCACGCCCGCGGCGGCGGCGAGTGCGATGAGAGCCGTCAGCAGCAGCGCGCGCCGGCGGCTCCCCGCCGAGCGTGCGCGGCGTGCAGGCGGCGGCGTGCCCAGCGGCGGCGCGGGGCCGCGGCGGACGGGCTCGTCTTCGCCGACTCTGTAGACGCGATAGTTCCCCATGGGTGTGCGGGCTCGAGACCCTGACTAGATGGTACCATCGGTCGCCGCGCCCGCCCCCGCGGCGCCGGTGTCGGCCCCCGGCGAGCCCGCCCCGGGGCCGTCACTTGCGATGTCGGCGCCCAAGGCGCGCAACTTCTCCTCCAGACGTTCGTACCCGCGGAAGATGTGCCCGGCGCCGCGCACCTCGGTCGTGTTGTCGGCGGCGAGCCCGGCGGTCACGAGGGCGGCGCCGCCCCGCAGGTCCGGCGCCTCGACGACGGTGCCGCTCAGGCGCCGCGGCCCGGCGACCACGGCGTGGTGGCCGCTCGTGACGATGCCGGCGCCGAGCCGGTTGAGCTCGTCGACCACGACGAAGCGGTTCTCGAAGACGTTCTCGGTCACGATGGAGGTACCTTCGGCGAGCGAGAGCAGCACCATGATCTGGGCCTGCAGGTCGGTCGCGAACCCCGGGTGCGGCAAGGTCGAGATGTCGACCGGGGCGAGCGGGCCGTCGCGGCGCGCCCGGATGCGCCGCTCGCCCTCGTCGACCTCGACCCCGGCGGCGCGGAGCTTGGCGAGAAAGAGCTCGAGATGCGCCGGGTCGAGGCCCAGGACCGTGACCTCCCCGCCCGTCGTGGCCCCCATGATGAGATAGGTGCCGGCCTCGATGCGGTCGGCGATGACGGTGTGCTCGGCGCCGTGCAGGGCGTGACCGCCCTCGACCTGCAGCGTGCTCGTGCCGGCGCCGTGGACGACGGCGCCCATGGCGCCGAGGAAGGCGGCGAGGTCGGCGATCTCGGGCTCGCGGGCGGCGTTCTCGATCACGGTGACGCCGTCGGCGGCGGTGGCCGCCATCAGGAGGTTCTCGGTGGCGCCGACGCTGGGGTAGTCCAGAGCGACGACGGCGCCCTTGAGCCGATCGGCGCGCACCTTGATGAAACCGTGGTCGATATCGATGCGGGCGCCGAGCTTCTCGAGCCCGCGGATGTGGAAGTCGATGCGCCGCGGGCCGATGTTGCAGCCCCCGGGCATGGCGATCGTGGCCTCGCCGAGGCGGGCGACGAGCGGTCCCATCACGATGATGCTGGCGCGCATCTGCCGCACCAGCTCGTACGGCGCGCAGCCCTCGAGGTGCCCGCCCGGGTCGATCGTCAGCGTCGCGCCCTCGCTGGAGACCCGCGCGCCGAGGGCACGCAGCATCTCGACCATGAGCTCGACGTCGGTGATGCGCGGCACGCGGTGGACACGCGAGGCCTCGGGCGTCAGCAGACTCGCAGCGAGCAGCTTGAGGGCGGAGTTCTTGGCGCCCGCAAGGACGACCTCACCCTCGAGGCGGGCGCCGCCCCTGACGAACAGCCGATCCCCGTGCCGAGGCGGCGCTGTGCCGATCGCCTCACCCACCGTGCCGTCTCCGCCGCGTGCGGGTCAACCGCGCCGCTGGGCGACGTGCAGGCGGTTCTCGGCGCGGCGCAGCGCCTGCTCGGCGCGGTACAGGTCGACCTCGGCACGGGCCTCGGGGTCGTCGCGCAGGCGCAGGCGCTCGGCGGCGCGCCGCCGCGCCACCTCGGCGCGCTCAACGTCGATACGGCCCGCCTCCTCGGCGTGGTCGACGACGATGAGGACGCGGTCGAAGAGCACCTCGGCGAAGCCGATGCCGGTGGCCACGTAGTCGTACGTGCCGTCGGCCTTCTGGATGCGGGTCTCGCCGACCGCGAGCAGGGTGACGAGCGGCTGGTGCCGGGCCATGATGCCGAGCTCGCCCTCGACACCGGGCAGCACGACGAGGGTGGCGGCGTCCTTGTACACCTCACCCTCGGGTGTGACGAGCTCGACCTGGATCGGGGGGTGCTCCGCCATACCGGGCTCAGCCGCCTTCGGCGCGGCCGCTCATCTGCTTCGCCTGCTCGGCGGCCTCCTCGATGCCGCCGACCATGAAGAAGGCCTGCTCGGACAGCTCGTCGCCGTGCCCTTCGAGGATCTCCTTGAAGCCGCGCACGGTCTCGGCAAGCGGCACGTACTTGCCCGGCCGCCCGGTGAACTGCTCGGCGACGTTGAACGGCTGGCTCAGGAAGCGCTCGATCTTGCGCGCCCGCTGCACGACGACCTTGTCCTCGTCGGAGAGCTCGTCCATGCCCAGGATGGCGATGATGTCCTGGAGGTCCTTGTAGCGCTGCAGGACCTCCTGCACGCGGGTCGCGACCTCGTAGTGCTGGTCGCCGACCGCGTCGCGGCTGAGGATGCGCGAGGTGCTGTCCAGCGGGTCGACGGCCGGGTAGATGCCCTTCTCCGACACCGCACGAGAGAGCACGGTCTTGGCGTCGAGATGGGTGAAGGTCGCGGCCGGGGCCGGGTCGGTGAGGTCGTCGGCCGGCACGTAGATGGCCTGCACGGAGGTGATGGAGCCGCGCTTGGTGCTGGTGATGCGCTCCTGCAGCTCTCCCATCTCGCTGGCCAGCGTCGGCTGGTACCCCACGGCGCTCGGCATGCGCCCGAGCAGCGCCGAGACCTCGGAGCCCGCCTGCACGAAGCGGAAGATGTTGTCGATGAAGAGGAGCACGTCCTGGCCGCCCTCCTCGCGGAAGTACTCGGCCACGGTGAGCCCGGCGAGGCCCACGCGCAGGCGGGCGCCCGGGGGCTCGTTCATCTGCCCGAAGATGAGCGCCGTCTTGTCGATGACCCCCGACTCCTTCATCTCGAGCCAGAGGTCGTTGCCCTCGCGCGTGCGCTCGCCCACGCCGCAGAACACCGACAGCCCGCCGTGCTCGGCGGCGATGTTGTGGATCAACTCCTGGACGATCACCGTCTTGCCCACGCCGGCGCCGCCGAAGAGGCCGATCTTGCCGCCCTTGACGTACGGCGCGAGCAGGTCGACGACCTTGATGCCGGTCTCGAAGATCTCGTCGGTGGGGTCGAGCGACTCGAAGTCGGGCGCCGGGCGGTGGATGGGCCAGCGCTCGGCGCCTTCGATCTCGTCGAGCATGTCGATGGTCTGGCCCATCACGTTGATGAGCCGGCCGAGGGTCTGCTCGCCGACGGGCACGGTGATCGGCTGGCCGGTGTCGGTGACCTCGACGCCGCGGCCGAGGCCGTCGGTCGAGTCCATGGCCACGGCCCGCACCTTGTCGTCGCCGAGGTGCTGCTGCACCTCGCACACCAGCTCGACCTTCTGGCCGTCGGCCCGCTCCAGCGGGATGGTGACGGCGTTGTGGATGGCCGGCAGCTCGTCGGGGAAGCGCGCGTCGACCACCGGGCCGATCACCTGCACCACTGTGCCTCTGTTCATCAGCTCAACTCCGCTCGTCACCGTTGTCGTCGGCGCCGCGCCGGCACGGCGCGGCGCCCTCCCCCCTACCCGAGGGCGTCAGCGCCCGCCACGACCTCGAGGATCTCCTGCGTGATCTCGGCCTGGCGGGCCCGGTTGAGCGCCAGGGTCAGCCCGCCGAGCATCTCCTCGGCGCTGTCGCTGGCGTTGCGCATGGCGGTCATGCGCGCGCCCTGCTCGCTGGCGCTCGACTCGAGCAGGGCGCGGTACACGGCGATCTCGACGTAGGCCGGCAGCAAGCGCTCGAAGATGGTCGCCGGGTCGGGCTCGTACAGGTAGGCCCCGGGCCGCGCCGTGCGGGTGTCGTCGGTGACCCGCTCACGAGGCACCGGGATGATGGACTCGTCCACGAGCGTCTGCTCCATGGGCGAGTCGAAGTGGTTGTAGATCACGCGCACGCGGTCGACCTCGCCGCGCAGATACAGGCCGATCAGGTGGTCGGCGATCTGCTTGGCGTCGTTGTACTCCGGCCGGTCACTGAGCCCCTGCCAGCTGCGCTCGATCGTGCAGCGGCGGAAGCGCAGCGTACCGACGCCCTTCTTGCCCACGGCGAGGACGCGGGTCTCGCGGCCGTCCTCGCGCAACGTGCGCTCCACCTCGAAGGCACGGCGCAGGACGTTGGCGTTGAACGCCCCGGCGAGCCCGCGGTCGCCGGTCATCACGAGGACGGCGACGACGCTCTCGGGGTCGCGCTCCTGGAGGAGCGCGTACTCGCTCGTCTCGCCCGAGTACGTGGCCAGGTCGACCATCATCTCGATCATGTCGGCGGCGTACGGGCGCAGCGCCTCGATGCGGTTCTGGGCACGGCGCAGCTTGGCCGCCGCGACCATCTCCATGGCCTTGGTGATCTTGCGCGTGTTGTTGACCGACGCGATGCGGCGGCGGATGTCGCGCAGCGTGGCCACGTCAGGCGTCGCCCTCCCCGGCCGGCGGCGTGGCCGGCTCGGCCGGCTCGGCCCCGGAGGCGCCCGGCGCAGCCGGCTCGGTCTCGGACCCGCCCGGCGCACCGACCGTGTCGTCGGGCTGCGCCGGTGCCCCACCGGCGGCCGCGCCGGCGGGCGCGATCGTGCCCACCGGCGAGAACGAGGTGTGGAACTGGGCGATGGCGCGCCGCAGCTCGGCCTCGGTCTCGGGCGTGAGCTCCTTCTGCTCGCGGATCGTCCGCAGCAGGTCGGCGTGCTGGGCGCGCATGGCGACGCGCAGCTCCTCGCGGAAGGCCGCGACGCGGTCGACCGGCACGTCGTCGAGGTAGCCCTGGGTGCCGGCGAACAGGACCGCGACCTGCTCCTCGACCGGCTGCGGGTCGAAGCGCCCCTGGTTGAGCAGCTGGATCATGCGCTCGCCGCGGGCCAGCGACTTCTGCGTGGACTCGTCGAGCTCGCTGCCGAACTGCGCGAAGGCCTCGAGCTCGCGGTACTGCGCGAGGTCGAGCTTGAGGCGCCCGGCGACCTGCTTCATCGCCTTGATCTGCGCGTTGCCGCCCACGCGGCTCACCGAGATGCCCACGTTGATGGCCGGCCGCACGCCCGAGTAGAAGAGGTCGCTCTGCAGGAAGATCTGGCCGTCGGTGATGCTGATCACATTGGTCGGGATGTAGGCCGAGACGTCGCCCTCCTGGGTCTCGATGACCGGGATGGCGGTGAGCGACCCGCCGCCGAGCTCGTCGCTGAGCTTGACGGCGCGCTCGAGCAGCCGCGAGTGCAGGTAGAACACGTCGCCGGGGAAGGCCTCGCGGCCCGGCGGGCGGCGCAGCAGCAGGCTCATCTGCCGATAAGCGTCGGCGTGCTTGCTGAGGTCGTCGTAGAAGCACACCGCGTGCCGGCCGCCGTAGAGGAAGTGCTCGCCCATGGCGGCGCCGCAGTACGGCGCGAGGTACTTGAGCGGCGCCGAGTCGGAGGCCGTGGCGGCGACTACGATGGTGTAGTCGAGGGCGCCGTACTCCTCGAGCTTCCGCACCACCTGCATGACGGTGCTGGCCTTCTGCCCGATGGCCACGTAGACGCAGGTGATGTCCTGGCCCTTCTGGTTGATGATCGTGTCGACGATGAGCGAGGTCTTGCCCGTCTGGCGGTCGCCGATCACGAGCTCGCGCTGGCCGCGGCCGATGGGGATCATCGCGTCGATGGCCTTCCAGCCGGTCTGTAGCGGCTCGCGCACGGGCTGCCGCTGCACCACGCCGGGGGCCTTGAACTCGACCGGCCGGAAGGCGTCGGTCTCGACCGCGCCCTTGTCGTCGAGCGGCGCCCCGAGCGGGTTCACCACGCGGCCGATCAGCGCGTCGCCCACCGGCACCTGCAGGATGCGACCGCTGCGCTTGACGAGGTCGCCCTCCTTGATGAGCGTGTCCTCGCCCAGCAGCACCACGCCGACGTTGTCCTCCTCGAGGTTGAGCACCAGCGCGGTGACGCCGTGCGGCAGGTCGAGCATCTCGCCGGCCAGGGCGTTGCGCAGCCCGTAGACGCGGGCGATGCCGTCGCCCACCTCGAGCACCGTGCCGACCTCTTCGACCTCGACCTCGGCCTTGTAGCCCTCGATCTGGGCCTTGAGGACCGCGGCGATCTCTTCGGGGCGCAGCTTCACTGTCGTGTCACCTCACACTTCTGCCGTCTGCAGCCGCCGCCGCAGCTGATTGATACGGGCGCGCACGCTGCCGTCGACGATCGTGTCGCCGACGCGCAGCACGAGGCCGCCGATCACCGCCGGGTCGACCCGCTCCCTGAGCTCCACCCGGCGACCGGTGGCGGCGCGCACCTGCTCGGCGAGGCGCTCGCGCGAGGCGCCCTTGAGCGCCACCGCCGTCGTGACCTCGACGGTCATGATCTCGGCTTCGCGCGCCGCCAGATGGCCGTAGTGCTCCGCCAGGCCGGGGATCGCCGCCGCGCGCCCCTTCTGCAGCATGAGCTGGAGGGTGTTCGCCAGCAGCGGATGCGCTTCGCGGGTGAGCTCGCCCACGACCCGTCGCTTGGCCTCGGAGTCGATCTGCGGGTCGTGCAGGGCGTGACGCAGGGGCGCGGAGGCCGCGAGGGCGGCGACGAACTCGCCCAGCTCGCCGCCGACGCGCTCGACCGCGCCCGCCTCGCGGGCGGCGTCGAAGAGCGCCTGGGCGTACACGCGGGCGACGGAGGTCTCGCTCATCGGCCGGGCCCCGCCCCCAGCTCGTCGAGGTCGATCTCGCGCAGGGCGTCGTCGACCAGGCGCTGGTGGTCCTCGGCGCTCAGGCTGCGCACGGTGACCTTCTCGGTGGCCAGGGCCGTGAGCTCGGCGACCTCGGAGCGCAGCGCGCGCAGCGCGCTGCGCGTGTCGCGCTCGACCTGCTCGTGGGCCTTCTCGACGATGCGCTCGGACTGCCGTCGCGCCTCGTCGACCATCTCGGCCTTGGCCGTGTCGCCGGCGAGCCGCGCCCGCTCGACGATCGCCTCGGCCTCGCTGCGCACTTCAGCCAGCGTCGCCTTGTACTCCTCCAGCAGGGCCTGCGCCTCGGCGCGCGTCTGCTCGGCCGTGTCGAGGCTCTCCTGGATGCGGGCGCGGCGCCCGTCTATCGCGCGCTGCAGGGGCCCGAAGGCGTACTTCCACAGCACGAACACCGAGAGCCCGAACGTGAGCAGCGTCCAGGGGATGAGACCCCAGTTCGGATCCAGCATACGTCTCTCCGATCGTCCGGTCGCGGTCCTCGACGGCGTCAGGCGACGAAGATCAGGATCAGGGCGACGACGAACGCGTAGAGCGCGACGGCCTCGGTCACGCCGATGCCGATGAACATGTTGACGCGGATGTCACCGGACACCTCGGGCTGCCGGGCGATGCTCTCGAGCGCCTTGCTGATCAGCATGCCCAGACCCAGGGCGGGCCCGATGGACCCGACGCCCATCGAGATGCCTGCGGCGAGCAGTCTGGCGGAGTCAGCGTCCATTCAGTTTCCTCCTTGACGGTTCTCAGACCTCGTGGTCGAACGGCTAGTGCTCCTGGTCGAGCGCCCCTCCGATGTACACCCCGGAGAGGATGGCGAAGATGAACGCCTGGATGAAGGCGACGAAGAGCTCGAACAGGTAGATCAGGACGGACCCTCCCTGCAGGAGCGCCGCGGCGGCGTAGTTCTGGAACAGCAGCGCCATGCCGAAGAAGACCGCGAGGATGGCGTGCCCGGCCAGCATGTTGGCGAAGAGACGGACCGAGAGCGAGACCACGCGGAAGAGCTCGCTCACGGCATGGATGACCCAGATGAGTTGGCGGAGGACGGGCGGCGCGCTGGCCGGCGCCCAGCCGCGGACGTAGGCGACGGCGCCGTTCTTGCGCACCCCGGCGTAGTGCGTGAAGACGAACGTGCAGAGGGCCAGGGAGAGAGTCACGTAGAGGTTCGCCGTGGCGGCGTAGAAGCCCAGCGACCAATGCTCGGCGAACGGCAGCGGGACGAGGCCGACCAGGTTGCTGATGAGGACGAAGAAGAACACCCCCGCGACGTACGGGAACCAGGTCTCGCGGCCGCTCTTCATCACGCTGCCGACGATGCTGTCGCGGGCCAGCTCGTAGAGGGTCTCCATGGCGAACTGGAAGCGGCCGGGCACCGGCTTGACGCCGCGGTTGATGAAGAACGCGAGCACGCAGACCACGCCGAACGTGATCCACAGGTAGACCACGGCCTTGTTGACGGAGAGGTCGACCGGCCCGATCGAGGGCAGGTGGATGAGGGGATGCGTCGCGAACTCCTCGACCACGTCGAACTCGGCGCTCTCGCCGCCCGGCAGAAGGAAGAGCACGACCACGCCCAGCAGGACGAGGGCGAGGATGACGAAGAGGCGGCCGCGCTTCACGAGCGCCTCGCCTCACGGGCGCCCAAGGCCCCCGACAGCAGCAGGAGCCGAACGGCGAAATACACGGTGAAGCCGGAGAGGAAGCTCAACGCCGCGGTGGGCAGAGCCGGGCGCGCGAGCAGCGCCACCACGACCAGGCCGCCGACCACGGCGGCGATGCGCAGCACCATGCCGCCGAGAGCCACGGCGATGGCGTCGGCGAACTCGCCGCGCACGCCGCGGCGCCAGGCGAGCTCGTCGAGCGCCCAGTAGACGGCGACGAGCGCGAGGCCGGCGACGGCCGCCCACACGGGGCGGCTGGCGGCGGCCGCCACGCCGGCCGCGAGCACGGCGAGACCGGCGATGAGCACGGGGATGAGCGCCTGCCGAGGTATCGATCCGCCTCCTGCCGTCGTCACTTCGTCTCGAGATACACCGCGTACAGGGCGACGGCGAAACCGACGAACACCCCGATCGCCGTCGTCAGAGGGAAGGTGCCGAGGGCGTAGTCGATGCCCCCTCCGACGGCGATGCCCGTCACCACGCCGCCGAGCAGCAGGAACGCCACCGACTCGGCGGAAGCCGACGACTTCGGCTTGCCGCCCTTCCCCTCACCGTCGCCTCTGCGCGGAGATGTCACACTCTACCTGTCGCGTCGCGCGCTCGCAACGGAGCCCTTACCCCTCGGCCCCACGCTGAGTATCTCCCCCGCCGCCGTCGTCGTCACGCAGCAGCCGTCCGCCGCTGTCGCGCCCTACCGAGCGGAAGCGCGTGAGCAGGCGGAACATGTAGACGGTGCCGACCGCGGCGGCAAAGCCGAGGACGGCGATCCCCACGGCCGACCCCCGCTGCATGGCGATCGCCAGGCCGTTGAGGAGCAGGCACCACCCGTAGAGCAGGAGCACGCTCTTGCGCTGCGAGAAGCCGTGCACGAGGACCAGGTCGTGATGGACGTGGTCCTGCCCGGCGGAGTAGAAGGGCACGCCCCTCTTCCAGCGGCGCCAGACGATGAGGAAGAGATCGGTGAACGGCACCGCGAGCACGAGCAGCGGCAGGACGAGGGCGACGGCCGCCGTGCTCTTCAAGGGGCTCTGCACGCTGATCGCGCCGAGGGTGAAGCCGAGCAGCATCGATCCCGCGTCGCCCATGAAGATGCTCGCCGGGTGGAAGTTGAAGCGCAGGAAGGCGAAGGTCGCACCGGCGAGCACGGCGGCGACGATGCCCATGGTCGGGAACCCCGTCGACAGCGAGATCACGCTGAAGGTGAGGGCGGAGATCGCGCACACGCCGGCGGCCAGGCCGTCGAGGCCGTCGATGAAGTTGACCATGTTGATGATGGCCGCCATCCACACCGCGGTGACGAGGATGGAGAGGATCGTCGGGAAGTGGATGAAGATGTCGGTGAACGGCACGGCGACGCGGGTGATGCGCACCTCGAAGTAGATCGCCACCCCGATCGCCAGCAGCTGGCCGATGAACTTGACGATGGGCTCCAGCTCGTACAGGTCGTCGTACAGCCCGACGGCGACGACGATGGTGGCCCCGCCGAGGATCCCCCAGACCGGGCGCGTGACGTCGATCAGGAGGACGGTCGAGACCAGCCACGCCGCGTAGATCGCGAGCCCGCCGAGCAGCGGGATGGCGGCCATGTGCATGCGGCGCTCGTCGGTGGGCAGGTCGACGGCCCCGGCGCGGTGAGCGAGGCGGGCCATGAGCGGAGTCAACAGGTAGACGAGCACCGCCGCCAGCACGAAGCCGAGCACGGCGGTGCGCACCGAGGTCGAGAGGCTCAGGAGCCCGCCTATGACAGCGTCTCCCTGTGCAGCCGCACGCCGGCCTCGTCGAGCAGCGCCCGCGACAGCTCGTCCGGGTAGCCCTCCAGGTAGTGGATCTCGCGCACCCCGCAGTTGATCAGCATCTTCGCGCAGAGGACGCAGGGGTGCAGGGTCGTGTAGAGGGTCGCGCCCTCGATGGCGACCCCGTGGAGGGCGGCCTGGATGATGGCGTTCTGCTCGGCGTGGATGGCGCGACACAGCTCCTGGCGCTCGCCCGAAGGGATGCCGAGCTCTTCGCGCAGGCAGCCCACCTCGAGGCAGTGGGCCACCCCGCGGGGCGCGCCGTTGTAGCCCGTCGCGAGGATGCGCTTGTCGCGCACCAGCAGGGCGCCCACCTGGCGCCGCAGGCAGGTCGAGCGCGTCGCCGCCTGGCGGGCGAGCTGGAGGAAGTACTCGTCCCAGCTCGGCCGCGCGGGGCGGCCGGACGCGGGCCCCGCGGTCTGCGCCCCGTCGCCCATCAGAGGAACTCGTAGAGCGGGAAGCGGTCGAGGAGCTCGACGACCTCGCCGCGGATGACGTCGAGCGCCCCCGGGTCGTGCCGGTGCGCGATGGCGCGCAGCACGAGCTCGCCGGTGGCTCGCATGTCGGCCTCTTCGAAGCCGCGCGTGGTCACGGCCGGCGAGCCCACGCGCAGGCCGCTGGTCGCGTTGAAGGCCGCGTCGTCGAAGGGGATGACGTTGCGGTTGGCGGTGATGTTGACCGAGTCGAGGAGCTGCTCGCCCTCGCGGCCGGTCATGCCGGCGCTGCGCAGGTCGACGAGCGCGAGGTGCACGTCGGTGCCGCCGGAGACGAGACGCAGGCCGCCTTCGGCCAGCGTCTCGGCCAGGGCGGCGGCGTTGCAGACGATCTGTCGCTGCAGGCGCTGGAACTCCTCGCTCGAGGCGATCCGGAAGCAGACCGCTTTGGCGGCGATGACGTGCATCAGCGGTCCCCCCTGCATGCCGGGGAAGACGGCCTTGTCGATCGCCGTGCCGTGCACACCGCGACACATGATCAGGCCGGCGCGCGGCCCCGTCAGCGTCTTGTGCGTCGTGCTCGTGACCACGTCGCAGTACGGCACCGGGTTGGGGTGGGCCCCTGCCGCCACGAGGCCGGCGACGTGAGCGATGTCGGCCATGAGCAGGGCGCCGACCTCGTCGGCGATCTGGCGGAAGGCGGCGAAGTCGATGACTCGCGGGTACGAGCTGTACCCGCAGACGATGAGCCGCGGCCGGTGCTCGAGCGCCAGCGCCCGGACCT
>Ga0209164_1002379_pt1 | contig 20247 bp, 17 predicted proteins | sample MTBNYHSulfiMetaG_FD_187458 | JGI IMG/M metagenome (GOLD analysis project Ga0209164, IMG submission 187458) | Enrichment culture microbial communities from rom New York Harbor, USA that are MTBE-degrading - MTBE-NYH (New York Harbor Sulfidogenic)... | ecosystem: Environmental > Aquatic > Marine >...
GGTGCCGTAGATGACCGAGTCCTTGAAGAGGAGCCGGTAGCCGCCGGTCGCGCCTCGGCGGCGCGCGCCCGGGGGTCGTCGCAGGATCGGGATGGTGGCGCCTCCGGTAGCGTGGTGGGCGGCGCCCGCGAGGTTGGGCCGACAGGCGTCCGCGTGCCGTCAGTGGTGCGCCATTCTACCATCGCACCGAGGCCGGTCGGCAGGCGCCGGCGGCGCCCGCTTTCGCCGGCGCGAACGAGGTAGTAGCGTTCTGGGACCTCGTCCGGGGCCGCGTGTGCGTCAGGCTCGACGCGAGGGACGGGTGACCGACGTGGGGATGGAGCCATGACCACGGACCGAGCGAGCGGCAGCGCGATCGTCGTCGGCATGTCCGGCTCGACCGGGCTCGCCGTCGTGCGCGCGCTCGGTCAGGAGGGCGTCGCCTGTCACGCGGCCCACTACGATGCCCACGCCCCGGCCATGGCGACGCGTCTCGCCCGCACCCACGTCGCCCCCGACTGGCGGAGCGATCCCGACGGCCTCGTCGAGTTCCTCGTCGAGCTCGCCGGCCGCCTGGGCTTCGGCGGCGACGCGGCCGGCGGCGGCGCAGACGGCAGCGGCAGGGCCGGCAGCGGCGCGGACGGCAGCAGCGGGGGCGGCGGGGTCACGGGTGACGGGCGCGGCGCAGCGGGGCCGGCGGCGTCGCTCTTCGTCTGCCACGACGCCGCTCTCGGCGCGGTGTGGGCGGCCGCGGGGCGCCTGCGCGCGGCGGGGCTGCGGCCCGCGTTCAGCGCCGCGCGTCCGCTGGCCGAGCTGCTCGACAAGCGGACACAGCTCGAGGCCGCCGCGCGGGCCGGCGTGGCCGCGCCGTGGACGCGATGGGGCCCCGCCGCCGAGCTCGAGGCGGCGGCGGCCGAGTGCCCGTACCCGGCGATCCTCAAGCCTGCCTTCTCGCACCTGGGCGTCAAGGCGCTCGGCGCCAAGGCGCTGCGCTGCGCCGACGCCGGCGAACTGCGTGCCGCGCTCGCAAGCACGGGCGACATCGAGCTGCTGTTGCAGGAGTACGTCCCCGGCGGCGACGACCAGCTGTACACGGCGGGTCTCTTCGTCTGCGCGGAGGGCCACCTCGCCTTCACGGGGCGCAAGCTCAAGCAGCACCCGCCCGGTCTCGGCATCGCCAGGCTGGCCGAGGCCGTCGACGCGCCCGGCCTGGTGCCGGGCGGCGTCGCGCTCCTCGCCGAGCTCGGCTACGAGGGCATCTCGCAAGTCGAGTACAAGCGCGACGCGCGCGACGGCAGCTTCCGGCTGATGGAGGCGAACTTCCGTCCCTGGACCTGGATGGGCCTCGCCACCGCGTGTGGCACCAACCTGCCGCTGGCGGCGCACCGCTGGGCGCTCGGCGACGGGAGCTGGCACGAGGTGGAGGGATCCGGGCCAGTCGGTCGCGCGGCGCGCCCGCGCCCGGCGGCCGGGCGCTCGCCGGCGTCGCACCGGCACCATCCGGCGCCGCGGCCGCGGCGCTGGGTCTGGCTGGTGCCCGAGGCGGCCTACACGGTGCGCGACCTGCGCCGCGGCGTGCGGCCGCGACTCGCGCAGTGGCGCGGCGTGCGCGCCGAGGCCTTCTTCTCGCGCGGCGACCCTGCGCCGCTGCGCCGCACGCTGGGCGCAGCGCTCGAGCCGCGCCTGCGCCGCTGCACGGCGGCGACGCAGCGACTCCGCCACATCGGGCGTGCCGCCCTCATGCCCGCGGCCGCGCTCGCCAACGCGGCCGTGCTCCGGGCGGAGTGGCGTCGGGCCGGCCGGCGCAGCGTCGCCGGCGCGGCTCCGGCGCTCGGGCTGCCCGGCCCCGGCGCGGTCCTCGTGCTGGCGCCGCACCCGGACGACGAGACCATCATGTGCGGCGCCACCCTCGCTGCGCTGCGCCGGCGCGGCGACCCCGTGCGCGTCGTCTGCCTCACGAGCGGCGCGGCCACGCGCGTCGGACGTCACACGACGGCGTCGGCACCGGGCTCACCGTCGCCCGCATCGGCGCCATCGTCCTCCCCGCCGCCTGCTGCGCCGGTGATCGGCATCGGCGACGTCCGTGCCGCCGAGCTGCACGCCGCCTGCGCGGCGCTCGGCGTCGACGACGTCGATCTCTGGGGCTTCACCGATGGCGGTCTGCCCGGCGAGCGGCAGCGCCTGGCGGCGTGCCTCCGGGAGGAGCTGGAGCGCCTGCGGCCCGACTTCGTCGTGGCCCCCTTCCCCTACGACGCGCACGCCGACCACGTGGCGGCGGCGCTGGCCTTGGCCGACGCCCTCGAAGCGGCCGGCCCGGGGTCGGGGGGCAGCGACGGCGGAGCGGCGGTCGCCGGAGGTGACGCGGACGCCGCCGGAGGTAAAGCGGCGGTCGTCGGGGCCGAGGCGGACGCCGCCGGAGGTGAAGCGGCGGTCGTCGGGGCCGAAGCGAGTGACGGCGCGCCGGCCGGGGGCCGGGCCACGCCGGCGCGCGTGCTCTGCGGGGCGGTCCGCACCCCGCTCAGCCCGGGCTGGGCCACGCGGCTTGTCCCTGCCGGTACCGCATGGGCTCGACGCCGGGCGGCGCTGCGCGCGTACGCCTCACGCGACGCGGCGCTGTTCGCGACCTCCACGCTGCTCGCGCATCTGCACCCTGCCCGCCTGTCGCGGGCCACCGAGGCTTTCGTGGAGCTGTCGGCGGAGGCGTTCATCGAGACAGCCCACGCGATGGAGGCCCGTGCCCTCACGACGCCCGCGGTCACGGGCGGCGGCCACCCTGTGGCGATGGCGGCGAAGCTGCTGCACGCTCGCGAGGAGCGCGACGAGGTGGCGCGGGTGCTGCGGGCCGCGACGACCCGGACGTCCTGAGGGCCCGCAGGCCGGGGTCGAGGGGGTGCGGTGGTGGACGATCTGAAAGGGCACGAGAAGATGACTCGCGCCCGGTTCCTCGCCGCCGCCGGACTCGCGGCCGGCATCGGCGCCCTCGGCACCGTCGCTGTCTCACGCCGGCTCCCGCCCGGCGAGTGGCCCGGTGCCCTCGCCGGCGCGTTCCGGCCCGAGACTCCTGAGGCGCCTCCATCGACGATGTCGGTCCACCGCGGCGAGCTGTACTCGAGGACCGTCGCGGAGCCCGTGCCCTATGCGATCGTCTGGCCTCCGGGCGTGAGACCGGGGGACCCCCTTCCCGTGTGCTTCGCCCTCCCTGCCCGGGGCGGTGGTCCCCCGCTCTGGTTCGCCGGGCCGCTGGCCGAGGCGGTGGGCGACGACGAAGTGACGGCGTTCGCGCTCGCTGCCGTCGCTGGGGGCGAATCTTACTGGCATCCACGGGCGAGCGGAGAGGACCGTCTCGCGATGCTCCTCGACGAGTTCATCCCTCGCTGTGCCGAGCGCTACCGCCTCGGGGAGCATCGCCGTGCGATCATCGGCTGGTCGATGGGGGGGTACGGCGGCCTGCTCGCCGCCGAGACGCGACCGGACCTGTTCGTCGCGGTGGTCGCCGTCAGCCCCGCGGTCTGGAGCTCGTACGACGACATGCTGCGCGAGCGGGGTGACGCCTTCGACGGCCCGGCCGACTTCGACCGCCACGACGTGATCGCCCACGCCGACCGGCTGGCCGGCCTGCGCGTGCGCGTCGACTGCGGCACCGAGGACCGCTTCTGGCGCGCCGCGACTCGCCTGACCGCCGTGCTGCCCGAGCCGGCGTCCGGCGGTTTCAGCAAGGGAGGGCACGGCGGCGAGTACTGGCGCGAAGCGGCTCCCGCCCAGGTCGAGTTCATCGGGCGGGCGCTCGAGGGGTAGCAGCCGGCGCAGGGGTCGCGCCGCCGCGCCCTCGCGAGCTCAGCGCAGCTTGCGTGCGGGGTTGCCGGCCCAGACCTCGCCGGGGCCGACGTCGTGGCGCAGCGCGGCGCTCATGCCGACGACGGCTCCCGCCCCGACGTTGACGCCGTTGGCGACCACGGCACTCTGCCAGACGACGGCGCCGGCCCCGATGCGGGAGCCACCGCCGATCTGGGCGTGGCCGGCGACGAGCACGTCCTCGCCGATGTCGACGTTGTGGCCGACGTTGGCGTGAGGGCCGATCTTCGCGCCCCGGTGCAGGACCGTGGAGCCGATGGCCGCTCTCTGCACCGTCGCATGGGCGGCGACGTCCACATCGTCCTCGATGACGACGATGCCCGTCTGCGGGAACTTGACCAGCCGCCCGTCGTCATCGCGCTCGTAGCCCATGCCGCTGCAGCCGATGGTGCAGTGCGGGCCGAGCGTGACGTTGCGCCCGAGCCGCGCGTTCATGACCCAGGCGCCACGGTCTGCCGCGGCCGACGCGAGACCGGGGTCGGCGTACTCGGGCGCGCGGTCGACCGTCAGCTCCGCGAAGAAGCGCTCGACCACGCGTGCCATGGCGAGGCGCGGGTTGGCGCACACGGCGACGATGTGCCCCGCCCGCGGCGGGTCCGGGCCGGGCCCATCCGGGCCGCAGAGCAGGAGGGTGCCGCCGAACTCGGCGCCGCAGCCGGGTCGCCGGCTCCAGGCGAGGTCGCCGGGCCCGGCCCCGTCGTCGGTCTGGACGCGGCGCACCTCGAGCGTCGCGGGGTCGTCACCCGGCGCGACCAGGCTGTCGAGCAGGCGACCCTCGCCGGCGAGGGCCTCGAGGATCGTGGCGACTCCGACCGGACCGCACCCGGGTGGACCGGGCTGGGGCGGACCGGGCTCGCGCGGGGCGGTCACGGCCGGCGGCGACCGCTCACGAGCGCGCCGAGGGCGGCCGGTAGTGCGGCAGGTACTTCGCCAGCAGCTCGGGGTCGATCTGCCGCGGCTCGAACCCGGCCGGGACCTGCATGAAGTAGGGGTCGTCGGGGGCGAGCTCGCGCTGCAGCGTGGCGTACGGGTGGGGGTCGTTGTAGTAGATGCCGTTCGGCGTCTCGAGGTCGACGACGACGTGTGACCCGTACCCGACGATGGCACCGGGGGCGATGGTGACCCCTGCGCTCGTGTTGGTGCGGCTGCCGATCACCGTGCCGTACCCGTAGCGCGTGAGCAGCTGCCGCTTGGGCGCACGCGGCCGGCCGTGGTCGATGTTCTTGGTGTGCGACGACATGATGCCGGCGCCGACGAAGGCCCAGTCGTCGACGATCACGGCCTTGGAGATGCACGACCCGGTGCGCACGCGGACGTGGTCGCCGAGGAGGCAGACGCCGGTCGTCACGCAGTCGTCGGCGAACTCGATGTCGTCGAGGAACCGGGTGCCCGACGCCAGGTGGACGCGGCTGCCCAGCCTGACGTCGTCACCGACCACGACGTCGGGGTCGATGATGCAGGCGAGTCCGTGCTCGAAGCGGGCGCCGTGCACGAAATCCTTGGCGATCCACGAGCCGCTCGCGGCATGAAAGTCATAGGCATCGAAGTCCACGTGGCTCCTTCGCAGGTCGGAGGCCGTCCCGTCGCACGGCAGTATACCGCCGAGCGGCGCGGAGCGGACGTTCGGGGCGGCGTGGGTGACGGGCGCCGGCGGGCGCCGGGGGTGCCTTCAGCCGCGTCGTGCAGGTCGCGCGCCCGCGCCTCAGCGGCGGTGCGCGGCGGCGTCCTTGGGCAGCAGCTCGGCGTGTGCCTGCGCCGCCGCGGCCTGCTCGGCGGCCAGTGGCGAGGAGCCGCCGCGGCGCGCCCGGGCCATCACCTCGCCGACCTTCAGACTCGCGACGAGCGACTCGACCACCGGGCGCGGCAGGAGATCATCGGCGGTCGCCGGCCCGCCGCCGTGCGGCGATGGCCACACCCTGAGACCGGCCTCGGCGAAGGCGTGCGCCTCGATGTCTGCGGCACCGCAGACGACGGCGAGGTGCGGAGCCTCGGCGGCCACGACGTGTGCGTCGAGAGGAGTGCCGGGGCCGAGCAGCCGGTCGCCCGGGAGGTCGGGCGTGAGGACCAGGGCGTCGGCCTCGCCGAGCCGGCCGACGGCGGCCGGCTCGGCGAGGCCGTCCCCGATCTTCTCGCCGCCGTGCAGGGCGATGCGGCCGGCGCTCTCGGGCGCCGCTACGAGCACGCGCGCGCCGAGCTGGGCCAGGGCGCGCACGACGTACGGGTAGGCGCGCCCGGAGCCCGCCACCAAGACCACGCCGCCGGTCGCCTCCACGCCGAGCGCGGTGAGACCCCAGATGACGGCGAGCGGCGCGTAGCGCAGCAGGCCGACCGCCTCCTCGTCGAGCCCGGCGACCGCGACGCCTGCGCGGCGGCACCCGGCGATGTCGACGTCGGCCGGGCGCCAGTGGGCGGCGCCGCGCATGAGCGTGACCACGGCCGTGTCGGAGAGGGTGCGCAGGATCGACTCGTCGATCGGGCGCACCCCCGGCAGGTCGGTGACGATGTCGATGGTGTCGAGGGGCGCCTGCAGGCGGGTGGGCACCAGATGCAGGCGCCGGAGGACGCCGGCCGCCTCGGCGAGGCTCCAAGTCTGTGCCTCGGCGTCTCGGCGCGCCGCCTGGGCGCTGTCGCGGCTCACCGCGTAGACCTCGGTCGCGCCGGCGAGCGCGGCGACGACGGGGGCGATGCGGCGGCGCCCGACGCCGGCCTCGGTCAGGACGTGGAGGCCGCCGAGGTCGAGCCGCCGCTCGGCGATCGCCTGCCGGCAGAGGCGCAGCACCTGCGGCGCGGGGAAGCGCTCGTCGGTGGCGAAGCGGGCGTCGGCGGTGCGGTCCATCGTCGTCATCTTATCTGGCGTCGCGCCCGCGTCCACGTACGTCGCGCCGGCGTCCACGCACGTCGCGCCGGCGTCCACGCACGCGGCGGCTCCCACCCGAGGCGCCCCGGGGTGTCGCCGGGCAGGCCGACGGCTTCTGGCGACTTCCGTGCGCTCGAGGCCTATAATGGGCCGGGAGAGGGGAGGTACCTGCTCGTGGGCAGCACCCTACGTCACAAGTCTGGTATCACGCTGGCCGTCGCGGTCCTCAGTGCCGCGGTCGTGCTCGGCGCGGCGCTTCTGGCGCCGCCGCCGGCGGCTGCCGCCCCGACCGCCGAGGAGATCGAGCTCCTCCTCGCCGAGAACGGCTCGCCGATGCAGGGTCTCGGCCCGGTGTTCCTCGCCGAGGGGCTCGAGCACGGCGTCGACCCCGCCTTCCTCGTCGCCGTCGCCGGCGCCGAGTCCAGCTTCGGCCGCTTCCTCTACGCCCCGGGTGGCGACCAGGCCACGTACAACGCCTTCAACTGGTTCTACGCGTCCCCGCGGCAAGCCAGCGACTTCTCCTCCTGGGAGGAGGCGATCCACCGCGTCGCGCAGGGCATTGCCGGCGAGCTCTACTACGGCTCGGGCCTCGTGTCGGTGTCGGCCATCGGCCCCCGCTACTGCCCGGAGGGCACGGGGGCCTGGCTGAGCAATGTGACCATGTTCATGCTCAGGCTGGGCGGCGACCCCGCCGACACGCGGTACTGGCGCGACGGTCCGCCCTCGACCGAGCCCGGGCTGCTCGTCCTCAGCGGGCGGGTCAAGCTCGAGCCCGGGCCCTACGAGGTCGGGCGCGAGGTCACGGCCGTGTTCACCATCCGCAACGAGGGCGACACCGCGGTGGCCCTGCGCGGCGTGCGGCTGGTCGTCCACGGCCCGCTGGGGATGCGGCAGGAGCTCGGCACGAGGGCCGAGTCCACGATCGGCCCCCGCGAGGCACGCCGCTTCGTCGCCGCCTGGTCGCTGCGGCTGCCCGGCCGCTGGGACGGCTGGATCGAGGTCGACAGCGAGACCCAGGCGAGCCTGGTCGGCCCCACCGAGGCGTTCGTCGTCCGCTGCGAGCTGCCGCAGGATCCCGAGCTGCGGCGCTCGATCGTGCGCGAGCTCGAGCTCGCGCCCCGGCGCTAGCCGGCCTTCGCGCGCGGCTCGGGGCCGGGCCGCCGGTCGGCGCCGCTCGTTGCGCTCCACGGCGATCATGGACGATACTTCCTGCCACGAAGACCGGGACGCGCCCCCACGAACACAGCGACGCAAGGCAGGTCTGCCGCATGCATACCGTCAGCAGACAGTATCTGCCCGGCGACGAGGTCCAGATCAATCGACTCTACCGGTCGATCGCCGGCAGGGATCGTGACGCCGCCCAATTCGCCTGGGAGTGGCTCGACACGTGGGCCGGGCAAGGGAGCATGAACCTGGTCTTCGACCTCGATCGCGAAGAGGGCGACCAGCTCATCGCCCAGTACAGCCTCATCCCCACGCCGCTCAGCGTCTGGGGCCGACCCACCGTCGCGGGCAAGACCGAGAACTGCATGAGCCACCCCGACCACCGGGGCTCGGGCCTGTACTCCGACCACGAGCGGGCGTGCTTCGAGAAGGAGAAGGAGAAGTACAGCTTCTTCTTCACCACCGCCGGCGAGGTCGCGGGCGGTGCCGTCGGCAGGGTCCGCGTGAAGCTCGGCTACATCCCGTTCGACAATTGGGTCAAGTACACGCTGTGGCTGCGCACGGGCGCACTGCGTGAGGAGCTCGCCGCGATGGTGGCCGGCAAGGGTGCGGCCGGGAAGGCGCTGGCTCCCGTGCTGAGCGGTCTGCTCGCTGGGGTCCTGCAGGCGTACAGTCACCTGCGGCGCCGGCGTACCTGCGGCTACCGGGTCGTGGTCCACGGCGAGGCCGATGCCCCGCTGGAGGAGATCGCCGCTCTCTGGGAGCGGAACCGGGAGTGCTACGGCATCACCGTCGACCGCCGCGCCGACTACCTTCGCTGGCGCGTGAACGACGACCCGTACATCGAGCACGAGTACCTGACCATGCACGGCGACGACGGTCTCCTGGGCTACGTGATCTCCTATGTCCAGCGGGACACCCTGTACGTCGTGGACGTGCTCGTGGACGGTGCGCGCACCGACCTCTTCCGCCACCTCCTCGCCGCCCTGGTCCGTCGCGGCCGGCAGCTCGGCGTCGCGCGCCTCAGGTGCGTGACGCTGCGCCACTCCCGTCTGCTCCCGCGTCGCCTGAGGAGCGCCGGCTACCTCGACACGGCCGTGCTCTGGCCGACCGCCTTCATCAGCAGTCGCCGCCCCCGCCAGTTCTTCCTCTACATCCCGGAGGAGCTGCGGGGCGACCCCAAGGTCTCCGATCGTGGCGGCTGGTACCTCACGGAGCTCGTCCTGGAGGGACGACTGCGCGGGACCTCGCCGGCATGAACGACGAAAGGACGCAGGCATGGACGTAGTCGATTTCCGCGTACGGCTCCGCACGGAGCACATGCTCGTCCCCTGGGACCCGGACGACCCGGCGCCCCACTTCTCGCAGTACATCACCCTGTACAAGATGCGGCCCCGGCTCACCCCGCTGGCGATGCCCGAGTACATCGCCACGATGAACGGCGGCGGGGTCGCACGGGGCGTCGTCTGCGGGGGGTCCATCGAGGACAACGATCACCTCATGGAGGTCCGCAGCTCTCTCGACGAGGACCCCTTCTACTACATCGCCGGCGTCCACCCCAAGTACGGCGTCCGCCGCAACCTGGAGGAGCTGGAGCGCTGCCGTGAGGCCGGCTTCCTGGGGGTCAACATCAGTCCCTGGATCTGGGGGGTCCCGGCCAACGCCAGCGTGCTGTATCCGCTGTACGCGTACTGCGAGAGCCACAACCTGGTCGCCATCGTCCACGGCAGCCTGCACTACAACCGCTTCCAGAGCATGTGGCTCGGCGACCCCAAGTACATGGACGAGATCGCCATCGACTTCCCGAACCTCAAGCTGGTGGTCTCGCACGCCGGCAACGGCTTCGGCGTGCTGGGTCTGGCCGTGGCCCAGAAGCACCCCAACATCTTCCTCGAGTTCAGCGCCCTCTGGCCGCAGTACCTCCCCGAGGCGACGCTACAGGCCGTCAACTCCTACCTCAAGGACCGCTGCCTCTTCGGCACGGACTACCCCTTGGTCGAGTTCAGCACCGCCGTGGAGGCGTGGACCGGCGCCGTCAAACCCGAGGTGCGGGAGCTGTTCTTCGCGAAGAACGCCGAGAGGTGCCTGTTCGGCGAGCCGCGCTGAGCTGAGCGCCCGCGCGACGACGCCTCACTGCTTCCGACGCCGGCACGGCGCTCGACCTGAGCCGCCCGGCCGCGCGACGACGCACGCGGGCTCGGACCCGCGCCGCGGCGGCCGCCGCGGCGCGGGCGGCCCGCTCCCTGAAGCGGCAGACCTTCAGCGCCTGACGCCGGCGAGGACCTCGGTGAGCAGGCCGACGATGCGGCGCGCCGAGGTGCGCTCGGGGTCGAGCGTCGGGTCGTAGATCGTCACGTCCATGCCGAGGAGACCGGGCGCCGTGACGAGCGGCACGAGCAGCCGCCGCAGCTCGTCCCAGTCGAGCCCCCCGGGCAAGGGGAAGTCGACCCCTGGGAAGGCATGGTTCGAGAGCACGTCGAGATCGACGTGGACCCAGAAGCGACCGGGGTCATGGGCCAGGGCGCGCGCCGCGTAGGCGCCGACGCGCGCCGGACCGTGGCGCCGTACGGCGGAGTCGTCGACGTGGTGGGCGCCGGCGAGGTCGACGTGCGGGTCCGGCGCCCCGGCGGCGAGCATCTCCCACCGGTCGCGCGCCCCGAGGACCCACACGTCGTGCGCCTCGACCAGGGGGCGCCGGGTGCCGAGGCGCACCAGCGCGTCGGGTCCGCCGCCCGTGAGGACACGCAGCTCCATGTCGGCGAGTGCGCCGCCCGTCGGCGACGTGGCCGGGTCGTAGGTGTCGTAGTGACCGTCGACGAAGGCCAGGCCGAAGCGCTCGTAGAAGCGCTGGAGGGCGGCGGCGATGCCGAGGAGCACGCTGCAGCACCCGCCGAGGACGAGCAGCGGGCGGTGTTCGTCGAGCTGCGACGCGACGGCGTGGTAGATGTCCTCGGAGGCGCCGCGCAGCTGCTCGAGCCCGATGATGCCCGTGGCCGGGTCGCGCCGTGCGTCGCTGATCGCGATCTCGAGGTCGCCGTGATCCTCGACGCCGAGGTGCGCCGTCTCGAGGGCGGCGACCAACCCGGCCGCACGCAGGGCGCGCGGGGCCAGGTCGACGCCCTCCGCGCGGGCCTCGGACTCGACGGGGGCGCCCATGAGAGCGACGGCGCGGTACGGCCGCTCCGGCGCGTGCCGCGACTTGAAGATCGCCCGTCCCCGGTCCATGGGCTCAGAGATTCCCGGCGAGCGCGGCGGTTACCCGTTCGGCGAGGCCCGGGTCGAGGATCTCGACGACGCCTCCGTTGTCGGCCGGCGGCTGGCGAAAGGTCTCGACACCGGGGTGCTCGAGGAAGCGGCACACCATGCGGATCGCGCCGCCGTGGGTGACGGCCAGCACGGTGCGCCCGTCGAGCGCCGCGTCGCGCAGCGCGGCGAGGACGCGGCGCTGCTGCTCGGCGAGGCTCTCGCCACCGGGGAAGCGGAACGTCTCCGGGCGCTCGCGGTAGGCGCGCCACACGTCGGGCTCGTCATGGACGATGTCGACGAAGAGCCGGCCCTCCCAGCGCCCGCGGTGCGTCTCGGCGAGGCGCGGGTCGACGACGATCTGCAGCGTGCGCGGCGGCACGGACGCGGAGCTCTCGCCGACGCTCGCGGTGGCCGGCTGCTCGGCGGCGGCCGACGTGCCGCGGCCCGCAGCGGCGGCCGACGTGCCGCGGCCCGCAGCGGCGGTCGACGTGCCGCCGCCCGTGCCGCCGCCCGCCCCTCGGAGCAGCTCCTCGCGCACGAGCTCGGCGGTCTCGCGGGCGCGACGCAGGTGGCTCGTGACGATGAGCTCGACGCCGCACCCCCGCAGCGCGCGCCCGCCGGCGCGCGCCTGGGTGCGGCCGGTCTCGTTGAGCCCGACGTCCTGCCAACCCTGACAGCGCGCCGGCTCGACGTTCCAGTCGGTCTGGCCGTGGCGCAGCAGCAGGATCGTCACCGTGTCACCCTCGTGCTGCCGGTCGCCGGCGTGGTCGCGCGGCGTCAGTGGAAGGTGAGCAGGGTGTCGCCGCGGACCCCGAGGCGCAGGGTCTCGACCGAGACGACCTCGTCGGGCGGGATGTTGCCGAGGTTCACGTTGGCGCCGAACTGCTTGATGAACCAGGTCTGCTGGCTCTTGACGGGGGCCTCGAAGAGCAGTCTCTCGGCGCTGACCGCCTGGACGATCTCGTCGAGCAGTCCCTCCTTGACGTCGCCGCCCGCCTGGTAGATGCCCACCGTGCCCGACTCGCGGCCCTCGGTGATGACCTTCCAGGCGCCGGCGTCGAGCTCGCGCCTGATCGAGTCGACCCACTTGTAGGGGGCGATCACGACCTCGGCGTCCTTGCTGCCGACCTCGCTCAGCACCCGGAACTCCTTGCTCAGACGCTTGAGGAGGGCGACCTTGTCGTCCTCGTCCATGGCGACGGTGCCGTCGGAGACCTCGACAAGGTCCATGCCGAGCTCGCGGACCGTCCCCAGGTACTCCTCGAGCTTGTTCTGGCGCAGGCAGACCTCGAAGAAGGTGCCGCCGAAGCAGACCGGGATGCCGTTGCCCTGGTACAGCTCGACCTTCTCCCTGAGATTGGGCGTGACGACCGCCGTGCCCCAGCCGAGCTTGACGATGTCGACGCAGTCGCCGGCGACCTCGAGGAGGTCGCGCACCTGCTGCAGGCTGGAGCCCTTGTCGAGGACGTGGGTGATGCCGCTCTCGCGCGGCTTCGCCGTGCGATGCGGCAGCTTGAGGTAGTCGAACATGGCGTCCTCCCGGGGCGCGGCGCGGTCGCCGTCATCTTCGCCGCCATCCTAGCAAAGGCGTCCGGGCGGCGCGCAGAGCCGCGCGGGGCGGAGCCGCCCCCGGGACGTTCCGCGACGGCGCGACCCGCCGCCTCGCTCACCCCTCGCCTCCTTCGGAGACCACCGACCGGCGGCCGTCACACCGCGGTCAGACCGCCGTCGACGACCAGGGTGACGCCGACGACGAAGGCGCTGTCGTCGCCGGCCAGGAACAGGATGGCGGCGGCGATCTCTTCCGGCCGCCCGAGCCGCCCGAGCAGCGTCGCCTCCGCGGTCGCGCGCCGCTCGGCCTCGGGGTCGGCGGCGGCGGCGATGAACTCGTCGAGCAGCGGCGTGTCGACCGGGCCGGGGCAGACGACGTTGACGCGGATGCCCTCGCCGGTGTGGTCGGCGGCCATCGCCCGGGTGAGCTGCAGCACGCCGCCCTTCGTGGCCGCGTAGGCGGCGACCGCGGGGGAGCCGACCAGCGCCAGCTCCGAGGCTACGTTCACGATGACGCCGCCTCCCCGGGCGCGCATCGCGCGGACGGCTTCGCGGCAGCAGAGGTAGACGCCCGTGAGGTTGACGTCAACGAGCCGGCGCCACTCCCCGAGACCGGTATCTGCGATCGTGCGCGCGAGGCCGATGCCGGCGGCGTTGACGAGCACGTCGGCCGCTCCAAGAGCTTCGAGCGTCACCGCGAAAAGGCGGCGGACGTCGCTCTCGCGACTCACGTCGCAGGTCACCGCCAGGGCGCGGCCGCCGCCCGCCTCGATCGCGGCCGCCTCGGCCGCGCAGTCCTGCACGTCCGCCAGGGCGACAGCGGCGCCCTCGGCGGCGAAGAGCCGGGCGGTAGCGCGGCCGATGCCCGATGCGGCGCCGGTGACGATCGCGACGCGGCCGGCGAGCTTCATCGCGCTCCCGCCGGCACCTGCTGGGTGATGCAGTGGATGCCTCCGCCGCCGTAGCCGACGACGGGCGTCGGCACGCCGACGACCTGACGGCCGACGAAGATCTCGCGCAGCCGTTCGAGCGCCCGGAGGTCCTCCGGCAAACCGGCGGTCGGCACGATCACGGCGCCGTTCGCCTGGTAGAAGTTCACGTAGGTCTCGACGATGCCGCGCCCGCCGATGGGCACGGGGTCGCTGCGCAGGTCGAGCTCGACGACCTCCAGCGGCCTGCCGAGGGCGTCGGTCGTCTCCAGGCGACGCCGGTTCTCCTGCAGATCCGCGAAGTCCGGGTGAGCGGTGTCCCTTACCATGTGGAGCAGCACGCGCGCCGGACCGATGAAGGCGGCGACGCCGTCGACGTGCCCATCGGTGTCCTTGTCCTCCTCGAGGCCGAGTCCGGACTTGAGCCAGATGACCTTGTCGACGCCGAGGAAGTCCTTGAGCTGCTGCTCGATCTCGGCCTGCGTCATGCCGGGGTTGCGCGACGGGTGCAGCAGGCAGCTCTCGGTCGTGATCAGCGTGCCCTCGCCGTCGACCGTGATCGAGCCGCCCTCGAGGATCATCGGCGTGCCGTAACGCCGCACCCCGAAGAGCTCGGCCAGGCGCTCGCCTATCCGCGCATCGTCGTCGTACGGCAGATAGCGCTCTCCCCATGAGTTGAAGGCGAAGTCCGCCATCGCGACCTCGCCGCTCGGGTGCCGGACGAAGTTCGGGCCGCTGTCGCGGATCCACGAGTCGTCGAGCGGCAGCTCGACGACCTCGATGTCGCCGGAGCCGCAGTAGCTGCGCGCCGCGACGCCCTCGCCGGGGCGCGCGACGACCGTCACCGGCTCGAAGCGCGCGATCGCCTGCGCGACGGCCGCGTACGTGTGCTGCGCCAGCATGTAGTGGTCGCCCCAGTACTCGCGCGTACGCGTCGGCCAGGCGATGAGGCAGCGCTCGTGGGGCTCGTACTCGGCCGGCATGATGAAGCCGTCGGCGCGAGGAGTCGCGAGCGGGACTGCCGGCTCGCGGGACTGCTCGTGTGCAGGGCTCATCGGCGCCTCCCCCCTGTGAACGGTGTGGTCGTTGACCTCCCGGCGGCAAGCATATCTAATTGCTCAATCAGTCAAACGTTGGGCAGGCGGTTCGGCGGCCCGTCATGCCGGGCTGCGGCCCGCCGGCGCCGAAGCAGGCGCTCGCCGGCGGCGGAGAGCGGTGTGAAAGGGGATGACATGAGTCCATCATCCGGCTTCAGGCGTCGTCAGGGGTGGCGCGCCGCATTGGCGCTGACCGTGCTCGTCGCGTCGCTCGCCGCCGTCGGCGCGCTCGCGGCGGGCTGCGGCGACGACGGCGAGACGGCCGAGACGCCGGCCGTCCAGTCCGACGTGCTGTCGATGTCGTCGTGGATGACGCTGACGACGTGGGACCCGAGGGCGAGCGCCGGTGACGAGCCGCTCTTCCTGGCCAACATCTACGAGCCGCTGCTGTACGTGAACCCACCGGGCAGCGCGGAGCCCTACACCCCTTGCCTCGCGACGTCCTGGGAGGTCTCCGACGACGGCATGGAGTGGACCTTCAACCTGCGCGAGGGCGTGACCTTCCACGACGGCGAGCCCTTCAACGCCGAAGCGGTCAAGTACTCGATCGAGTCCACGCTGGCGCTCGAGCTCGGCGCCTCCTACATCTGGTATCCGGTCGAGGAGATCACGACGCCCGATGACTACACAGTCAAGATCAGGACGAGCTACCCTGCGGCGCTCGACCGCGTCGCGACCGCGATGTACGGCGCCTGGATGTTCAGCCCGGCCACGGCCGACAAGGACGAAGACTGGTGGAACGAGCCGAACGAGGCCGGCACCGGCCCGTGGATGCTCGAGTCGTACAGCCCCAACGAAGAGACCGTCCTCGTGCGCAACCCGGACTACTGGGGTGGCTGGCAGGACGACCAGTTCCAGACGGTCGTCATCAAGTACGTGGACGAGGGGTCGACCCAGCGGCAGATGCTCGAGGCGGGCGAGGTCTACATCGCCGACGGTCTGCCGCTCGACGCGATACCCGCCATGGAGAACAACCCGGCGGTCTCGATGATGGTGGTGCCGAGCATCCAGAACTACGTCCTGCAGTTCAACACCGGGCGCCCGCCGCTCGACGACAAGCGGGTGCGTCAGGCGCTCTCCTACGCTCTGCCGTACGAGGACATCATCGAGCTCGGCACCAACGGCTACGCGGTGCAGTCGCGCGGGCCGACACCCGAGAGCCTCTACCCGCACGATCCCGAGCTCTTCCAGTACACCTACGACCTCGACAAGGCACGGGAGCTGCTGGCCGAGGCGGGGTACCCCGACGGCGGTTTCGAGCTGCAGCTCACCTACGCCTCTGACGAAGAGTACGCGTCGAAGTTCGTGCCGCTGATCAAGGAGTCGTTCGCCGAGCTGGGCATCGAGGTCGACCTGCAGCCGTACCTCTTCGAGCAGCAGTGGGCTCAGGCCAAGGGCGCCGAGGACAGGCGTCAGGACCTCTTCGCGCTCGTCTGGTGGCCTGGGTTCCCGGACGGCTACGACAGCCTGTACTCGCTCTTCCACACCGAGGCGGAGCCGCTCTGGAACCTCTCGTACTGGTACGACTCGACCTACGACGACCTGATCGACACCGCCTTCAGCACCGAGCCGACCGACCCGGACGAGGCCTTCGCGCTCTACCAGCAGGCCCTCGCGATGCTCGTCGACGAAGCTCCGGCCGCGTTCCTCTTCGACCCGGAGCTGGTCTTCGGCCTGAACCCGGGCCTGAAGCTCGACGAGATGGCCATCAACTCCAACTACACGTCGGTCGTCAACTTCTACCACGTGACCAGGTGAGGGGAGGGCGGGGCGGCGACCGGTCCGGTCGCCGCCCCGCCATGCCGCCCGTCCGCACACCGCGAGCTGAAGGAGGCGTGATGCACCTCGCCGGCGAGGGGCGCGTGTGAGCGTCCGCGCCTATCTGGTCCGGCGCTTCGCCTTGCTCTTGCTCGTGCTCTTCGGCGTCTCGGTGATCACCTTCCTGCTCGTGCGCGTCGTGCCGTCCGACCCGGCGGCGATCTACGCGGGCCCCCGGGCGCGCGCGCCGCAGATCGCCGAGGCGCGCCGGGTGCTCGGCCTCGACAAGCCGCTCTACGTGCAGTACGGCATCTACGTGAGCGACCTGGTGCAGGGCGACTGGGGCGACTCGATCCGCACGCGCCGGCCGGTGCTCAACGACATCCTTCGCGTGCTTCCGTACTCGCTCGAGCTGATCTTCTTCGCGCTCGGCATCTCCATCGTCGTCGGCGTGTCGCTCGGGGCGCTCACCGCCCACATGAAGGGTCGCTGGATCGACCACGTCACGCGCGTGTTCGCGATCGGCGGCGTCTCGCTGCCTGCGTTCTGGCTCGCGATCATCCTGCAGATCATCTTCTTCAGGGCGCTGGGCCTGCTCCCCGTCTCGGGCGAGCTCGACATCGCCGTCGCCCAGGCCCACCCGGTGACGACCATCACCGGCATGACCGCCGTCGACGCCCTGATCACGGGCAACTTCGTCGCCTTCATCGACGCGCTGGAGCACCTGATCCTGCCCGCCCTGACGCTGGCCGCGTTCTCCACGGGCGTGATCACCCGCATGACCCGCTCCGCCATGCTCGAGACGATGGGGCAGGACCATATCCGCATGGCCAAGGCGATGGGCGTGCCGACGGGCACCGTGGTGCGGCGGTATGCGCTCAAGAACGCGATGGCGCCGGTGTTGACCGTCATCGGCCTCGAGCTCGCCTACCTGCTGGTGGGCACGTTCTTCGTGGAGCGCATCTTCGCCCTGCCCGGTCTGGGCACGTACGCCACGACCTCGATGCTGAGCCTCGACTACCCGGCGATCATGGGCGTGACCCTGCTGCTGGCCTTCGTCTACGTGGCGGTCAATCTCGTGATCGATCTCATCATCGCCAAGCTCGACCCGCGCGTCGTGCTCAGTTAGGGGCAGGGGATGGCGACTCCGGCAGCAGGACGCAGCGGCGCGACGATCTCCCTCGGCGACTGGCGGGACCGCCACCAGTCGACCCTGACCGAGACGCGGCACAACGTGCGCGTCTTCTTCCGCGACCGGCTTGCGGTCCTCGGGCTCGCGTGGATCGTGTTCATGATCTTCATCGCCGTCGCAGCCCCGTGGGTCGCCCCGTACCCCGAGCAGGGGCGCGGCGCCTCGGACATCCAGAGCCGCTTCGAGGCGCCGAGTTGGGAGCATCCCTTCGGCACCGACAACCAGGGTCGCGACGTGCTGAGCCGCGTCATCTTCGGGGCGCGGATCCCGCTCGTCATCTCAGCCGTGGTTGTCGCCGCGGTGCTGCTGATCGGGCCGCTCCTCGGCGGGCTCGCCGGCTATTACGGCGGCTGGGCCGACGAGGTGATCATGCGCGTCACCGACATCTTCCTCGCCTTCCCGGCACTGGTGTTGGCGATGGCGATGGTCGCCATCCTCGGCCCCAACCTGCGCAACCTGGCGCTGGCCATCGTGATCACCTGGTGGCCGTGGTACACGCGCCTCGTGCGCGGCATGGCGGTCTCGTTGCGGCAGCGGCCCTACGTCGAGGCGGCGAAGACCATGGGGGTGCGCAACGAGCGCATCGTGCTGCGCCACATACTGCCCAACGCCTTCGGCCCGGTGGTCGTGCAGATCACCCTCGACGTCGGCACCGTGATCCTCGAGGTCGCCGGTCTCTCCTTCCTGGGGCTGGGCGCCAAGCCGCCGACACCCGAGTGGGGTCTCATGGTGTCCGAGGGCGTCGAGTACGTGCTCGAGCAGTGGTGGATGAGCGTCTTCCCCGGCCTCGCGATCTTCCTCCTCGTGCTGGCCTTCAATCTGGTCGGCGACGGGCTGCGCGACGTGCTCGACCCGAGGATGAAGCGCTGACCGTGGCCGACCTGCTCGAGATCCGCGACCTGCGGCTGCAGTTCAACAGCATGCGCGGTACGGTGAAGGCCCTCGACGGGGTCGACCTCACCGTGCGCGAGCGCGAGATCGTCGGCCTCGTCGGCGAGTCCGGCTGCGGCAAGACCATCACGGGACTCGCCGTCCTCGGTCTTCTGCCTCGTCCGCAGGCCGAGGTCACCGGCGGCCAGGTCCTCTTCCGCGGCGAGGACCTTCTCGCCCTCGACGGGCGCGAGCTCGAGAAGATGCGCGGGCGTCTGGTCGCCATGGTGTTCCAGGACCCTCTGGCGTCGCTCAACCCCGTGTTCACCATCGGCGATCAGATCAGCCGTGTGGTGCGCATCCACAAGAAGGTCGGTCGGAATGAGGCGCTGGAGGCGACCCGCACCGCGCTCGCGGCGGCCGGCCTGCCGCCCGACGAAGCGCTGCTCGACAGCTACCCGCACCAGCTCTCCGGCGGCATGCGCCAGAGGGCCTGTATGGCGATGGCGATCTCCTGCGGGGCACCGCTGTTGATCGCCGACGAGCCCACCACGGCCCTCGACGTGACCATCCAGGCCCAGATCCTGCGGTTGCTGCTCGACCTGCGCGACGAGCTCGGCATCGCCCAGATCCTGATCACCCACAACGTCGGGGTCGCCGCGCAGACCTGCGACCGGATCGCCGTGATGTACGCGGGCAGCGTGGTCGAGCAGGGGCGCACGACCGACGTGCTCAAGCACCCGCGCCACCCCTACACCATGGCGCTCTACGACTGCCTGCCGCAGGGTAAGACCGCCTCCGAGCTGCGCACGATCCCCGGCTCGGTGCCCGACCTCATCGACCCGCCGGCGGCCTGTCGCTTCCACCCGCGGTGCGCGCACGTGATGGACGTCTGCAGGAGCGTGAAACCGGGCGCCACGCAGCTCTCCGAGGAGCACTGGGCCGCCTGCTACTGGGTCGAGCAGCAAGAACGGGGCGGGGCAGGAGGCATCCCGTGACGCCGCTGCTGTCGGTCCAGGGTCTGACCGTCCACTTCCCGGTCGGCGGAGGCCTCTCGACGCGGTCGCACGAGGTGGTCCACGCGGTCGACGACGTGTCGTTCGCGATCGAGCGCGGCCAGACCTTCGCTCTCGTCGGCGAGTCGGGCTCGGGTAAGACGACGATCGCGCGCGCCGTGCTCGGGCTCAACTCGCCGACCGCCGGCGCCATCGTCTTCGACGGGCACGACCTGACGGCGCTGAAGCGCGGCGCGCGGCGCCGGGCCATGGGCGACGTGCAGGTCGTCTTCCAGGACTCCTATTCGTCGCTCAGCCCCCGGATGACGGTGCACGACGTGGTCGCCGAGCCCCTCCGGGCGCGCTCGGACCTCAGCGGCCGCGACCTCAACGAGCGCATCGTCACGCTGCTCGAGATGGTCGGTCTCGGCACGCAGCACCTCTGGCGCCGTCCGCACGAGTTCAGCGGCGGCCAGTGCCAGCGCATCGCGATCGCCCGGGCCCTGGCCCTCGAGCCGAAGCTCGTGATCCTCGACGAACCGACGTCGGCGCTCGACGTCTCGGTCCAGGCTCGTATCCTCGTGCTGCTCGAGGAGCTGCAACGGGAGTTGGGTCTCGCCTACCTCTTCATCGCCCACGACCTGGCGGTGGTCGAGTCGATCGCCGACCGCGTGGCAGTCATGTACCTCGCGCAGATCATGGAGACCGGGGCGGCGGACGACGTTCTTCACCGCCCGCGTCACCCCTACACGCACGC
>Ga0209164_1002380_pt1 | contig 20245 bp, 13 predicted proteins | sample MTBNYHSulfiMetaG_FD_187458 | JGI IMG/M metagenome (GOLD analysis project Ga0209164, IMG submission 187458) | Enrichment culture microbial communities from rom New York Harbor, USA that are MTBE-degrading - MTBE-NYH (New York Harbor Sulfidogenic)... | ecosystem: Environmental > Aquatic > Marine >...
GCTTCGGGCACCGACTCCTGGGGCTGCCCGTCGGCGGGCTGTCCCTCGGGAGTCGTCGAAGGGCTTGCGCCCGCCTCGACTGCCGGCTGGACGGTGCCTTCGCCTTCCGGGAGTGTTTGTTGGAACGGCTCTTCGACCGTCTCGACCCACCAGTCTTGGGATTCGGCCGCCTGCAGGCGTTCCAGCCGGGCTCTTTCGAGGATGTCCGAAGACTCTGGGGTGCGGTTGAGCCATGCCAGGGCGAAAGCCCCCACGATGAAAACGGCGCCCAGGATGGACGTGAAGCGTGTGAGAACATTTCCGGAGCGCGACCCCACCGGGGTAGTCGCACCCCCGCCGCCGAACATGCCGGCAACCCCTTCGCCCTGGTCGTCCTGCATCATAATGACAAGAATCATGATGATCGCGGCGATGACGAAGATCACCAGGAGGATGAGACTGACAATTCCCATATGCTATCTCCCCTGCTCGTACTTGACGATCGGCAGGAAGCTCGCAGCTTCCAAAGAAGCCCCACCCACGAGAAGCCCGTCCACGTGCTCCATCGCCATGAGGTCGCCGGCGTTTCCGGGCTTCACGGACCCGCCGTACTGAATCACCATGGCCTCTGCCGCCGAAGCACCGAAGAGCCTGCCCACGAGCGCCCGGATGACCCGGTGCGTGCGGTCGGCATCCTGAGGCGTCGCAGTCTTGCCGGTCCCGATGGCCCAGACCGGCTCATAGGCCAGCGTGATCGAGCCGAGCTGCTTCTCATCCACATCCCGCAGGCCTGCCGTGACCTGGCGCTCGACCACCTGGTCGGTGATCCCCCCTTCCCGTTCCTCCAGGGTCTCTCCGACGCACAGCACCACGTCCAGTCCGTGAGCCAGGGCAAGCCTGACCTTCTGGTTGACCAGGTCGTCGCTCTCCCCGTAGACGTGCCTGCGCTCCGAGTGACCGAGGATTACCACGTCCACGCCCAGATCCTTGAGCATCAGAACCGAAACCTCGCCGGTGTGTGCGCCCTTTTCCTCGGGCCCCATGTTCTGAGCCCCCAGGAGGATATGGCTGCCTTCCAGCTGCCGCTTCACCGCCGGCAGGGCCGTGAAGGCGGGGGCGATCATTACCTTCCTGTCGACGTGCTCCAGCCCCCGTACCAGTTCACGAGCCAGGGCCTCCGCCTCCCCAACGGTCTTGTGCATCTTCCAGTTGCCGGCGATGTAGGGGATTCTCATTTGTCCTCCAGGGCCACGATTCCGGGCAGCTGCTTGCCTTCCAGGAACTCCAGCGAGGCTCCCCCGCCGGTCGACACGTGGCTGATCTTCTCGTCGAGGCCGAACTGCTTGACCGCGGCCACGCTGTCGCCTCCACCGATCACGGTGGTCCCGCCGTTGGCGGCGACCGTCTTGGCGATCTCCAGGGTCCCTCTGGCAAACTCCTGGAACTCGAACACGCCCAGCGGGCCGTTCCATACCACCGTGCGGGCCTTGGAGACCGCTTCGCGGTAGATCTCCAGGGTCTTGTCGCCGATGTCCATACCGATCTTCCCTGGTGGAATGCTTTCGCCGTCCACGTACTCCGCCCTGGCGTTCTCGCTGAACTCCCCGGCCACCTTGTGATCCACCGGTAGGAGCACCGCAACCCCCTGTTTCTCCGCTTTCGAGAGCAGCTCCCGGGCCGTATCCAGGAATTCCTCTTCCAGCAGGGACTTGCCGATCTCCACGCCTTTGGCCTTCAGAAAGGTGTAGGCCATCCCGCCGCCAATCACCAGGCTCGACACGCGTTCCAGCAGCGACTCGAGGACGGCGATTTTCGTCGAGACCTTGGCGCCCCCGATGATGGCCACGAAAGGCTTCTCCGGCCGCTCCAGAACCCCGCCGAGGAAACGGATTTCCTTCTCCATCAGCAGTCCGGCCACCCCCGGGATCACCCGCGCCACCCCTTCGGTGGAGGCGTGCGCCCGGTGCGCGGAGCCGAAGGCATCGTTGACGTACACCTGTCCGAGCCGGGCCAGCCTGGCCGCGAAATCCGGGTCGTTGGCCTCCTCTTCCTTGTGGAAGCGAAGATTCTCCAGCAGCAGGACCTGGCCGGCCCCAAGACTGCCGGCCTGCTCCTCGACCTGCGCGCCGACGCAATCACCGGCCATCTCCACGGGACGCCCCAGCAGCTCCGCGAGGCGCTCGGCCGCCGGCTTCAGGCTGAGCTCCGGCGCCGGTTTACCCTTGGGCCTGCCCAGATGGCTCATCAGCACCAGGCTGGTGCCGGGCTGCTCGAGGATGTACCGGATGGTCGGAAGAGACTCGCGGATCCTCGTGTCGTCGGTGATTCGTCCTTCCTTGAGGGGCACGTTGAAGTCTACTCGAGAGAGCACCCGCTTGCCCCGCAGGTCCACGTCGCGCACGGTCTTCTTGGCCATAACGGCTCCTTCTGATACGGGGGTTCGAGTCTCGACGCCGAAAGCGTCAGACCATCCGCTGGGCAAGGTCCACGACGCGGCAGGAGTAGCCCCACTCGTTGTCGTACCAGGAGAACACCTTGAAAAACCCGCTGCCAAGCTTCATGGTGGCCTGGGCGTCGAACACGCTGGAATGAGCGTTGCCGATGACGTCGACGGAAACGATCGGGTCCTCGCAGTACTCGAGGATTCCCTTCATCTTGCCCTCTGCGGCCTTCTTCATTGCCGCGTTGACCTCTTCGACGCTGGCGTCCTTCTCGAGCTTGACGGTGAGGTCCACGATCGAACCCGTCGGCACGGGGACGCGCAGGGCCACCCCGTTGAGCTTGCCCTCCAGGCTGGGAATCACCTTGCCGACCGCACGGGCTGCGCCGGTGGAGGTCGGGATTATCGACATGGCGGCTGCCCGGGAGCGGCGCAGGTCGCTGTGCGGGGCGTCCTGCAGACGCTGATCGGAGGTGTACGCGTGCACCGTGGTCATCAGGCCTTCCACGATCCCGAAGTTGTCCAGCAGCACCTTGGCCACCGGGGCCAGGCAGTTGGTCGTGCAGGAGGCGTTGGAGACGATGAGATCCCCGGGCTTCAGGTCCTCGTCGTTGACTCCGAGGACCACCATCTTGTCCACCTTGTCCTTGGCCGGCACGGTGAGAATCACCTTCTTGGCTCCCGCCTCCAGGTGCCACGCCACCTGCTCGTACTTGCGGAAGATCCCGGTAGACTCGATGACGATGTCTACTCCCAGGCTGCCCCACGGAAGCTGCTTCGGGTCCTTCTCCGACAGAACCGCGATCTTCCGGCCGTCTACCACGATCGCCCCTTCCGCGGCCTCCACCTTGTGGGCGTACTTCCCGTAGTTGGAGTCGTACTTGAGAAGATGAGCCAGTGTCGGAGCATCGGTGATGTCGTTGATGGCCGCAATCTCGATGTCCTTGCGCTCGAAGGCCACCTTGAACACACTTCGCCCGATCCTGCCAAATCCGTTGATGGCGATTTTCACGTTGTTCCCCCTGTGCTTGATCTTGTCCACCGTGAATATAAGGAAATGCCCTCGGTGTGTCAACGCCGGGCACGCGCGGCCTCATGCAGACAGGCACGCGCAGGCGCGCGGTGCGTGCCTGAAGCCGCTACAGCCCGATCAAGCGGAACAGCCGCCGCAGCAGCCCTTCTTCCCCCTCGGGCTCACGGGGAACGGGCTCGCGCTCTTCCGCACCAGGGAACAGCACCTCGTCCCCGGGGTTGATCATGTCGAAAAAGTCCCGCCGGGTCACCGTCCCCTCAGCCATGTTCTCGTCCACGATTGCGACGGTGAACTCCCCCAAGCGGTCCTGATCGTCGAAGCGGTAGGCGACGGCGTCGTGGTCGAGACCGACCCCTCCCTTCTTGACGATGACCAGCCGGTCCCCCGCCTGCAGACCGTCCAACCTGCCCAGATCCACGATCCCCCGGTCGAACCGCCGTTCGAGCAAGACCCCCCTTGCGGGCAGACGTCCCGCGAACCTCCTGGCCAGGGTGTCCAGCGCCTCCAGAACCCGGTCGTTCCCGGTTCGGTACACCCGGTCGGAGACCAGAAGCTTACCCGTACCGGTCAGGTACTGGCGCAGCCACACCGTGAAGCTGCGTTCGGACTCTTCGACCGACAGGACCACGAAGTAGCCGCTCCCGGAGTCCCTGGCCCGGCGGAAGGCTTCCTGGAAGTCCGCAACGGTTGCAGGTCCCTCAGAGAGGCTCAGGGCGTCGTATCGCCGCAGCAGGTAGGCGAAGAACTCCGTTGCCACCATACCGGCCATTGGATGCAGCTCCCTGCTTTCCGGCTGCACGTGGAACACGCTCAGGTCGACCCTGCGCTTGTCCAGCTGGTACTGGGGCACTCCCCACCGAGTGGAAACCAGCTCCCAGCTCTGGCTGTCGATGATCTCCAAGTCGTCGAGGATCTCGCTGTCCCTGTGCCCCAGGTCCTCCTTCAGCACCTGCAGCTCCTGCCGGTACTTGGCGGGGTAGCCCAGGGTCAGGTATACCCGCCCATACTCCAGCCGGGATTCCTTGGATTCAGGATCCAGCCAGAGGCTGCGCCGATACTCCACCAGGGCCCTGCTCAGCAGGTTGCGCTCCTCGAACATCCGCCCCCGTTCCAGGTGATGGCGGGCGTACTTCTGCCGCACCGGATCGTTGATCGGCAGCTTCGCGTACGCCAGGTTCTCCAGGGCCAGGCGGGCGATCTCGTCGTCCGGGCGGATTTGCAGCGCCCTGGCGAGGGCTTTGATGGACTCCTGGACACTGCCTCCCTGCTGGTACGCGATTCCCAGGGTATGCCACACCAAAGGATCTTCCCGCTCGGCCTCAAGGACCGTCCGGAGCTCCTGCACCGCCTCGTCCGTCTTGCCCTGAGCCAGCAGTGCCTGGGCCAGGAGGCGGCGCGCTTCTGCGTGCCTCTCGTCCAGGGCCGCAGCGGTACGGAGGTACTGCTCGGCCGTTCGCGCCTCGCCCATCTCCAGGGCGAAGCGCCCGGCGGTGTAATGAACCTGGGCGTCGTAGGTGTGGTACTGCAGAGCCCGCTCCAGGTAGGCGTTCGCGGCCTCACGGTCGCCTTCGCTCTCGGCCAGCACCGCCAGGGAAAGCAGGGCCTTCTCGCTCTGGGGCCGTATCTTGAGGGTTTCGAGGTACCGCTTGGCGGCCTCCCGGCGATGCCCGAGGCTGATGTCCAGCTCCGCCAGCCCGAACCGGGCCTCGAGGTTGTTCTTCTCCCGGGCCAGTACTGCCTCGAAGAGCCTGCGGGCCTCCTCCAGCTGTCCGAGGCCCAGACGGATCCGCCCCTCCAGGATGAGCAGATCCAGATTCCCCTGGTCGTACCTGCGCGCCCGGGTCACGTGGTCCAAGGCTTCCTCGTATTGCTCCAGGGCGAAGAAGCTTTCCGCGAGGCCGATCATCGGCTGGAGGTAGTCCGGGTTGCCCTGAAGCGCCCCGCGGAACAGCTCCACGGCCCGCAGCAAGTGCTGGCTGGATTGGGCCGCCCGCCCGCGCTCGTAGAGCTCCCGCGGGGAGCCCCGGTCCTGCGCCGGCACCCCGACTGCCGCCAGGAGCATCAGCGTCAGGCAGAGCCGAAGAATCCTGCTCATCGGTCCTTTCCGGTAGCCTCCCGGTGAATCACGATCTTGATGGTCTGGATCTTGTGACCCTCCATCCCCTGGATCACGAAGTCCATGTTCTGATAGGTCATCTTTTCGTATTTCGCCGGGATCTTGTCGAACAGGTCGAAGACGAACCCGCCCAGGGTGTCGTAGTCCTCCGTGGGCAGGTTGAGCCCGATCTCCTCGTTCAGCCATTCCAGGTTGACCCTGGCGTCGCAAAGGTACACCCCCTCGCTGATCTTGAGGACGTCCTCGGTCTCGTTGTCGAACTCGTCCTGGATCTCGCCGACGATCTCCTCGATCACGTCTTCGAGGCAGACGATCCCGGAGGTGCCGCCGTACTCGTCCACCACCACCGCGATGTGCACCCGGCGGCGCTGGAACTCCCGCAGCAGCGAATCCAGCTTCTTGCTTTCGGGCACGAAGTAGGCAGGGCGGATGATCTGTTCCAGCTCGAAGCCCTCCCCGTTCTTGCCGAGGTAGCGAAGCAGGTCCTTGGCGTGCAGGATCCCGACAATGTTGTCGATGGTCTCATGATAGACCGGGAACCTCGAGTGTCCGCAGTCGGACACAACCTTGATGATTTCCGAAATCTGCGTGTTCAGGGAGATGGAAATCACGTCGATCCGGGGGACCATGATCTCGCGGACGTTCGACTCGGACAGAGACACGATTCCCTGGACCATCTCCAGCGCACTCTTGTCGAGCTCCTGTAAGTGATGGTCCTCGTCGTCGGCGCCCCGCCTCCGGAGCCGCTCAAAGAAGCCTTTCTTCTTCAAAACACCCTCTCCTTTTTCAGCTGCGCGAGAATGCGCTCCTGAATCTCAAACATCTCGGCTTCCGCCTCGGGGTGATCCAGTCCTTCCAGGTGGAGAATACCGTGGATCAGGAGGCGTTTCAATTCCTCCTCCTCCGGGACCCCTCGACTGGCGGCGTTGCGCCGCGTGGTTTCCAGGGAAATGACCACGTCCCCGGCCGCACGCCGTGCCGCGTCCGGCGGAGAATACACCGCGGCACCCTCCTGCTGCCCGAAGGCGAGGACGTCCGTCGGCTCATCCAGCTCGCGGTACCTGCGATTGAGGCTCCGGATGGTGGAATCGTCGCACAGGAGCACCGACACCTCCCAATCGCGGATGCTTCGAGCCTTCAGCACCTTCTTGACGAAACCGGCGCATCGGCGAAGCCACGATGGGGGATCCACCCCGGCGACACTCACTTCGGCGCTGTTCATCGGACGGCCTCTTTGAGCTTCGGGTACTCGATGCGCGAATGGAAATACCCCGCCAGCACCTGAACGAAGCTCTTCTTGATGAGCTCGAGGTCCCTGAGCGTGAGCTCCGAATCCCCCAGCTCGTGAGAGGTGAACTTGTCCATGATGATGTCCCAGACGAACTTGTCCAGCTTGGCGATCGTGGGCTTCTTGAGGGTCCGGGCGGCGGCCTCCACGGTGTCGGCCAGCATCACCACCGCAGCTTCTCGCGAACGGGGCGGCACACCGGGATAGGAGTAGTCCTCCGAGGCGACGTTGGCCTTCTGTCCGTTCTCCAGCGCCCGCTGGTAGAAGTACTTGATGATCCCGCGGCCGTGGTGCTGGGCGATGATGTCGAGCACTTCGTCTGGCAGGTCCAGCTCCCGGGCCTTCTCGATGCCGATCTTGACGTGGGCCTTGATCACCGCGGCGGACAGGCTGGGCTTGAGCTCGTCGTGCTTGTTGTACGCCGTCTGGTTCTCGATGAAGTATTCGGCCTGTTCGATCTTTCCGATGTCGTGGTAGTACGCTCCCACCCGGGCGAGGATCGCGTTCGCATTGATCGCGCTGCAGGCCGACTCCGCCAGGTTGGCCACGCTGAGACTGTGGCTGTACGTACCCGGGGCCAGTGAGAGCATCCGCTTGAGCATGGGGGCATTGACGTCGGAGAGCTCGATCAGCCGGAACCGGCTGGCCGTGTTGAGGGAGTGCTCCAGGATCGGCAGCAGGCCGAGGCCGAGCATGCTGCAGCCCAGCCCGTTCAGGATGCCCCAGCCCACCGCAGGAAGCACCCAGCCTCCGTTCACGCTGCCGGTCAGTCCAAAAACCACCAGGATCACGATGTTCAGGCCCGAGAGCAAAACTCCCGCGCGGATCAGGTCGATGCGCCGCTCGGAGCGCAGGACCACGGCCGTGCCCGCAGTCCCGGTCAGGACCACGAACAGAAACGAGGGCAGCTCCATCCGCACGATGGGCAGGAGCAGGAGCCCGATGATGAAGGTGAACACGAATCCTGCGCGCAGCGACAGCAGCAGGGCCACGAAGATCGCGATGGCCGCCGTGGGCAGTACCACGGCGAACGGAAGCCCCGCCGGCGGCGTAAACAGGCTGTACAGGACCGCCGCCAGGAGGAGGTATCCGGCCAGGAGCACTGCCAGAAACAGCACGTGTTTTCGGCGGAGCCTCAGGCCGATCACGCGCTCCTGGAGGGCAAACGCGGCGAAGGCGTACCCCAACACGACGAACAGGATCGAGCTGAAGAGGGTGTTCAGGTTCACGGTGGTGGAGTATTCCCCGAGCGCCTGGATCTGCTCGGCGGTCTTTTCGGTGATGATGTCCCCCTTTCGGACGATCACCTGGTCGCGCACAAGCTTGGCCTGCACGGGCTCCACTTCGGTCATGGCCTTACGCCGCCGCTTTTCGGTCTCCTCGGAGTCATAGAAGCCGTTTTCCTCGACGAAGGGCAGCATCAGGGCCGTGATCAGCTGAACCTCCTCCTGCGGGCGGCCTTCCATCCGGGACTCCACCCAGTCGAGCAGCCCGGCTCCCGTCAGCACATCCTCGAGAGCGTAGGTTTCCTTTTCGAGGTTCCCCGCGCGCCACCTCCACACCTCGACGTTTCTGACCGCCTCCAGGGCCGCGCTGCCTTCCGGCAGGCGGACCAGTCCCGCGGTCAGCAGCTCCTCGAGGTAGTCCCTGGTCTCCGCCAGAAGCTCAACGGGCCTGCCGCTGTCCAGAAGCCCGGCGAGGGCCTCCCTGGTCAGCACCCCGGGGTACTCGAGCTGGAGCCGTAGGAACACGGTGTCCCTGCTCCGCTCACTGTCCAGGACCTCCGCCAGGGTGTCCCGAAAACCGTCGAAACGTTTCAGGATGTTCTCGGTGATGTTCTCGTTGACCCTGAAGATTGGAAGGACCAGCTTGCCGGCCGCCTCCCGCTTGAGCCGCGTGGCCTCCTCGTCAACGTAGACGATGTCCCGCTCGACCACGAAGTCCCGTTCGGCCACCGAGCCGATCTCGTAGTCCGACGGACGGATGGAATTGAAGAGGGAGCCGAACTGGGTGGACACGAGAACGATGGCCAGGGTCGCCACGAAGCTCAGGGCAACGAGCGGAAGGGTCCAGCGATCCCGGGGCACTCCAGCGTGCTGCCGCAGACGGGAGAAGGGCCAGATCGCCCTGCTATTCTTCTTCGCCGGCTTCATAGGCTCGAACGATCTTGCGTACCAGGGGATTGCGCACCACGTCCTCTTCCCCCAGGAACACGAACTCGATCTCGCCTATCGACTTGAGGATCGAGATCACGTCCAGGAGGCCCGAAGACTTCCGGGTGGGCAGGTCGATCTGCGTGATGTCCCCGGTTACCACCGCCTTGGATCCCTCTCCAATGCGGGTCAGGAACATCTTCATCTGCTCCTTCGTCGTGTTCTGCGCTTCGTCCAGGATGACGAAACAATCCGACAGGGTCCTGCCCCGCATGTAGGCCAGGGGGGCGATCTCGATGACCCGATTCTCCTCCAGGCGCCGGATCATTTCCAGGGGAAGAAAAGCCTCCATGGCGTCGTACAGCGGGCGCAGGTACGGGTTGATCTTCTGCTCCAGGTCTCCGGGCAGGAACCCCAGGTTCTCCCCTGCCTCCACTACGGGTCGCGTCAGGATGAGCTTCTTGCGGTCCCGATTGAGCACGTGCCGCAGCGCCTGGGCCACCGCCAGGTAGGTCTTGCCGGTTCCCGCGGGCCCGATCCCGAACACCAGGTCCCGCTGGTCGATCGAACGCAGGTAGCGCGCCTGGTTCTGGCTCCTGGCGAAGACCTTGCGCAGGCCCCGGGGGATCACCACGCACGTGTCCTTGAGCAACTCCGCGGCCTGGGGATCGCTGCCCTCCAGCGAGCTGCTCACGGCCCGAATCAGCTCGGGTCCCGGGATCTGGCCCAGGCGGATGTGGTCTTCCAGCTGGTCGATCAGGGCCTCGAAACGCCCGCGCACCCCCTCGTCCGCAGAGTCGATGAATACCTTGTTTCCCTGGAAATAGAGGTGAACGCCGAGAACGTCTTCGAACGCGTTCAGATTCCCGTCATTGACCCCGAAGAGCTCCTGGATTCTCTCCGGATTTCTGAGGACCACAGCCAGGTGTTTCCTCATAATCCTCCTGTCTCCTGAATGTAAGCGCACCCCGAATGCAAAGTCAACCCCGCGGACGGGGTCGCGGACTTCCCCGCATTTCCCCGCAGCGTGTAGTCCCAGTCCTCCTCCCCGAGCTTGTCTCCCCGAACGGTGCTCCGCAGCTCCGGGATCGGGATCCACTGCAGGGTGATCGAAAAGCTGCTGTTCCATTCATACCGGTACTTGACGTCCGTTTCCGGGGTGGTGGGGTCGTCCCGGTAGGTCAGCTCCGGCCGGCCGGTGTATTGCAGGGTCAGGTCCCAGTCGTGGAGGTGGTGGATCAGGTTCAGGTTGATGCTCTTGAGCTTGAACGCAGAGGCCAGCCGGTCCTGCTCGCTGGCGAAGTTGAACGAGCGCAGCAGGTCCTCGAGGGGGTTGATCCAGGCAACCCCCAGCTCTTCCGCCATACCCGGGAAGTATCGGTAGGTCCGATTGTTGTACGACACCGAAGTGAACGAAACCTCGAGAAACTCGTGCACGAACAGCTTGAGGCTGAGCGTGAAGTCCAGGCTGTTGCGGGTGTAGTCCCGAAGGTTCATGGACCAGCTCGTGCTGAGCGAGGACTGCAGCTGGACCCGGTTCTTCCACAGGTACAGATCCTGCTCTGCCAGCCTGTAGCCGGCGGAGACGAGGGCCGGCTCGAAGGGCCCCCAGCCCGAGACCCCGAGATCCTGCCGGTCCGCGGTGTACGCCGCCGAAAAGCCCCACAGCTTCAGGGAGCTGAAGCTGCGGGTGAGCACCCCTGGAACGGCGTCGATACGCAGCTCCTGGGTCAACCGAACCTCCGGCGTGATCTCCAGCTGTTCGTGGATGACCACCGGGATTTCGGCGTTCCACCCGGTGGTGGCAAATTCGTCCTCGGGGGTTGTGGGATTGTCCTCGTCGGGCTCCCGGAGCACCGTGTTGATCGTGGTTCTCAACAGCCACAGTTGAAACGCCGCCTCCGCGGTCAATACCATGTCCCTGGGCGGGAGCTCCACGCTCAGGCTTGCGGAATTGTCCCGATTGAAGGCCCGCCAGGCCAGCGCGCCCTTGGCGCTGTGCTGGCTCACCCCTCCGGGAGTCCATTCCGGGCCCAGGGCGGTGTAGACCGGAAGGTCATAGAGCTGCACCGAGTCCTCCAGGGTGTAGCGGAAGATCGTCCATCCCAGGGCATAGCTGAGGCTCGAGCTTCCGAAAACACCCCGGCCCCGCAGGGGATAGGCGGTGGCGTTGAAGGTGTTCTTCAGGTTGAACTGCGAGTACCTGTAGTCCCCGAGGGTGAGCTGCGCCCACCCGCCGGGATCATCGTAGCCCTGGTCGATGCTCTTCCGATAGCTGCCGGAGGAGAGCAGGCTCCCGCCCACCACCACCAGGTCCTCCAGAATCCGCAGGTTGTAGTCCAGGCTGGTGGTTCCGGAGGTGTCCACGCTCGTGAGCTTGACGTCTCCGTCCACGTCGGCTGCAGTTTTCCAGTCGGCCGAGTCGAAGGTTTGCTCCACGTTCACGTTGGGTCGCACCTGGTAGGACAGCGTCAGGCTCACGGGGGTCTTTTCCACTTTGCTCGGCAGATCCTCCCGGCGCCGCGGCGGCCTCAGGGCGAGCGGCCGCGGGCGCTCGCTTGGGACCCCGGGGAGCGGCTGTTCCGCCGGTTCCGGGACGGACGCGGCGGCAGCCCGCATGGCAGGAGGAGGCCGCAGATCCTCGGTCCACGGCGCCGACGAGGGGGCACTCGCCTGCCCGCTCGCTTTGGGAAGGCTCCCCGGGAGACGGAGGAGCTCCCCGCTGACCTGGACCGAAGCGGTCGGCGCCTTGAGGCTGACGGGGTAGTAGAAGCGCCGGGCCGGGTCCTCCGCGTCCCAGTCCGAAACGGTATCCTCCCGGGTCTGCCAGAGCAGGCTGGTGTTCAGGGTGGGAACCGATAGCCGCTTCAACAAGGGCGTCTTGCTGATCCCGGAGAAGTCCGCCGAGGTCCTCACTTCCCAGCTCAGGGCCTGTTTCTCCGTGGGGACGGTGAGGATCCCCGTGCCTTCCTCCAATCCGGCCAGCCGGGTCAGACCGATGTCCTCGGAGCGCGCGAAGAAATCCGTCGTGAACACCGGGTCCGAGTAGTGCTCGAACTTGCCGCTCAAGCTGTAGCCGCTCCGGGACAGCGACCAGCTGGCGTCCAGGCCGTAGCGGAAAGGCACCAGGCTGCCGAACAGCCAGCTCTGGTTCCAGACCGACTGGAACTCCCCTTCCACCTCCTTGAAGGGCACGTACACCCCCCCCTGGTTGTAGATGTTCCGGCTGAATCCTATTCCCCCCTGCAGGCTCACATAGGGAGGAAAGCTGCCGGACACCCCGGCGAATAGCCCCAGGCGGGAATAGGCATCCAGCAGGATCTTCAGAAAACGGTCTTCCCGGGTTTCGATCGTCTCTCCCTCCACGGAGCGAAGGAACAGGCCGCGGATCCGCTTGCGGTACTGGACGGTGCTCTCTTCCGCAGCGGCCAGAAAGGACAGAGCGCTGGCCTGCGGCTTTTTCTGTCCCACCAGGTAGGTGGTGGTCTGGAGGAAGTATCCCTCCCGCTCCCGAACCCCTAGGGACGGGTGGAAGAAGAACTCATCCCCAGGGTGGAAGTAGAAGGGCAGGTACATGATCGGAATGCGTCCCACGTACAGCACCGCGTTGAGGATCGCCCACTCCCCGGGTGCGAGGATCCAGATCTTGCGTGCCCTGACCTCGTAGTGGGGCTCCTCTCTGTCCTCGCAGGAGCTGATGGTGCCCCGGTCCATGACCACCGTGTCGTCCGCCAGCCTGGAGATGGTCTGTCCCTCGAAGCGGAAACGAACGTTCCTTCCCGAGATGGGCCTCTCGGCCTCTATCCCCCCCCGGAAGAACACCCCGGACCAGTCCTCGATGTCGAAGGTAAGCTTTTCGCCCCGGAAGACCTCCTCCTCCTCGCCTTTGAGGAGGGTGTATTCGATGCCTCCCTCGGCGGTCAGCAAACCGGCGGACTGATTCAGGACGATCCGCTCGGCTCGGATTCGGTGTACCGCGTCTTTTTCCCGTAGCTCGACCAGGACATCCCCCTGGAGAATCACGTAGTCCTCGTCGATCTCTTCGATGGTGAAATACTCCGTCTCGGTGGCCGACCGGATCTCCAGGATCCGCCCCTCCCCGGCCGCCGTCTCCCGGCGCAGGCCCTCCAGGCGGTAGAAGTCGATCAGGCGGCTCTGCAGCACCTGCCTGGCCCCGGAATCCCCCAAACCAAGCGCCCGGCACCAGGCCACCAGCTCGTAGTAGCTCGCCGTCTCGATGTCCCTGAGCAGGGTAGCCCGAATCAGGTCGAGCTCCGGCGCCTCCGTCCCGGGCTCCTGCCCCTCCTGCGCATCCTGCCCCTCCTGCGAGTCTGCGACAGAATCCGTGCCGGCCTCTGAGCCCCGGGCCTCGCCCTCCCTCGCGCCGTCCTGCAGGATCTTCTCGACCTGGCCGTCCTGCTCCTGAGCGGCCAGGCGGTCCACGGCGAGGCTCAGCGCGGCGCAGGCGGCGAAAGCCGCGGCGAGCACGGCCCGGGTCCTGTTCACGCCGGGTCTCCCCCATCGAGATCGAGCACCGGCCGCAGGTACTGTCCCGTGTAGGATCGGGGGGCCCGGCAGATGTCCTCCGGTGTCCCGACCGCGATGATCTCCCCGCCCCGATCCCCGCCCTCGGGGCCCAGGTCGATGACGTGGTCCGCCTGCTTGATTACGTCCAGGTTGTGCTCGATGAGCACCATCGTGTTGCCGTTGTCCACCAGGCGATGCAGCACCTCCATCAGCTTCTTCACGTCCGCGAAATGCAGGCCCGTGGTGGGCTCGTCCAGGATGTAGAAGGTCCTGCCCGTGCTCCGCCGGGACAGCTCCAGCGCCAGCTTGATCCGCTGAGCCTCCCCGCCGGACAGGGTCAGGGCGGACTGGCCGAGCTGGATGTAATCCAGGCCCACCTCGCGAAGCACCCGCAGTTTGTGGGCGATCGCCGGGATCTTCTCGAAGAACTCGTAGGCTTCCTCCACGGTCATCTCGAGGATTTCGTAGATGTTCTTGCCCTTGTAGCGCACCTCGAGGGTTTCCCGGTTGAAGCGCCTGCCCTTGCAGACGTCGCAGGTGATGTAGACGTCCGGCAGGAAGTGCATCTCGATTCTGATGGTCCCGGCTCCCTGGCAATTCTCGCACCGTCCGCTTTTCACGTTGAAGGAAAAGCGCCCCGGCTGGTAGCCCCTGGCCCTGGACTCGGGCAGGGAGGCGAAAAGCTGCCGGATCGGCGTGAAGAGCCCGACGTAAGTGGCCGGGTTGGAGCGCGGGGTCCTGCCGATCGGGCTCTGGTCGATGTTGATGACCTTGTCGATCTCCTCGACTCCCTCGATGGCGGTAAAAGCCCCTTCGGGCAGGTGCGTCCTGCCGACCCGGTTGGACAGCACCGGGTACAGCAGGTCGGTGAGAAGGCTGGACTTTCCCGATCCGGAGACGCCGGAGATCACCGTGAGCAGCCCCAGCGGGAAGCCGACGTCGATGCCTTTGAGATTGTGCTCCGCCGCCCCGATCAGGCGGAGCTCTTTGCCGTTCGGCCTCCTGCGACCTTCGGGTCTTTCGATCTTGAGCGATCCGGACAGGAACATCCCCGTCAGGGACGAGCGGGAACCCAGGATTTCCTCGCAGGTGCCCGCGAACACGACTTCTCCACCGTGGACCCCGGCACCGGGTCCCAGATCGACGATGTAGTCGGCCGCGCGCAGGGTCTGCTCGTCGTGCTCGACCACGATCAGGGTGTTGCCCAGGTCGCGGAGGTGAAGGAGGGTGTCGAGCAGGCGCCGGTTGTCCCGCTGATGCAGTCCGATGGTGGGCTCGTCCAGGATGTAGAGTACCCCGACCAGGGAGGACCCGATCTGGGTGGCCAGTCGTATTCGCTGGGCCTCCCCGCCGGAGAGGGTCGATGCCCTGCGCTCGAGGGTGAGATACTCCAGGCCCACGTCCGTCATGAAGCTCAGGCGGGCATGGATCTCCTTGAGTACCTGGCGGGCAATGGATTGTTGGGTGGGACCGAGCTCCATGGAGGAGAAGAACTCCAGGGCATCCTGAACCGAGCGGCAGGTCAGCTCGTGGATGTCGGCCCCGCCAACCGTTACCGCCAGGCTCTCGGGACGCAGGCGCTTCCCGCCGCACTCCGGGCACTGCCGCTGACTCATGAACCCCTCGAGCCACTCCTTGATCCCCTCGGAGCTGGTTTCCAGGTACCGCCTGCGAAGATCCTTCAGGATGCCCCGAAACTCGGAAACGTACTCGAACCGGCCGGTCTTTTCGCGGTTGACGTACTTGAACTGGATGCGCTGGTCGGTCCCGTTCAGGATCACGTCCACGATCTCCGGCGGGAGCTTCTCCCACGGGGTGTCCAGGTCGAACTCGAAGTGGCGCGACAGGGACTCCAGCAGACTGCGGTGCCAGTTGGCCTTGGGATTATGGGTCGCGATGGCCCCCTGGTTGATCGACAGGCTCCGGTCCGGGACCACCAGCTCGGGATCGAACTCCAGGGTCACCCCGAGCCCGGAGCACTCGGGGCATGCCCCAAAGGGGCTGTTGAAGGAGAACAGCCGGGGCTGCAGCTCCGGGATGCTTATTCCGCAGGTCGGGCAGGCGGCGGACTGGGAAAAGAACTCCTCCCTCTGTGCTCCGTCGGCGCGGATCAGGGCGACCAGGCTGCCGCTCCCGACCTCCAGGGCGGTTTCTACGCTTTCGGCCAGTCGCCGGGTGCCCTCGGCCTGGATGACCAGGCGATCGACCACCACCTCCAGGTCGTGCTTCTTCCTCTTGTCCAGCTGGATCGTTTCGTCGAGGGAGTGAATCTCCCCGTCCACGCGGATTCTCACGAACCCGGCGCGGCGGGCATCCTCGACGATCTTCTGATGCTCCCCCTTTTTTCCCCGCACCACGGGGGCCAGCAGAACCAGCCGTGTAGCCGGAGTCAGAGCTGCCAGGGTGTCCACGATCTGGTCCACGGACTGCTCGCGTATCTCCCGCCCGCAGCGAGGGCAGTGCGGCGTTCCGATCCGGGCAAACAACAACCGCAGGTAGTCGTAGATCTCGGTCACGGTGCCGACGGTCGAGCGCGGATTGCGCTGCGTGGTCTTCTGCTCGATGGAAATGGCCGGCGACAGACCCTCGATGTAATCCAGGTCCGGCTTGTCGAGACGGCCCAGGAACTGGCGGGCGTAGGCGGACAGGGATTCCACGTACCGGCGCTGCCCTTCGGCGAAGATCGTGTCGAACGCCAGGGAGGACTTGCCCGAGCCGCTGATCCCGGAGATCACGACCAGGCGGTCCCGGGGCAGCTCCAGGTCGATGTTCTTGAGATTATGCTCCCTCGCCCCCCGGATGATGATGCTCTTCACCGCGCTTGGCGCCTTCAGGATTCCACCGGTCCCCGGCGCGGTTGGATGAGAGCCCTGTCGGCGGGAGGTAGGAATCTGCGCCGGCGACCCCGGGGGCGCACGGAGGCGATGTAACAGACCAGGGGAATCAGGATCATCATGGCTCCCGAGACGAGCAGGAGCTCCCAGCGAGTGATCAACTTGAGCAGGAACAGCAAACTCATGGTTTCTCGGGTTCGCTCCGGTGCTTCATCATAATCGGACGGGCCGCCGCAGGACAAGGGTACGGTCCCGGCGTGTACCCCGGGGGCAGGGCACACGCCGGGATCGCGAGCACTTCACAGGCGGACGATGGTCTTGCCGAAACCCCCGGCGTCGGGGGCGGCGAAAAAGTATTCCTTCACGTGCGGGCTGCCCTTCAGGAAGCGGTGCACTCCCTGCTGCAGCACCCCCTCCCCCATCCCGTGGATCACGCTGAACTCCGCCATGTTGCCCAGCAGCGCCCGATCAAGCTGCCGCTCCAGCTGCCGAATCGCCTCCTCGAGGCGCATTCCCCGTATGTCGAGCTCGAAGGCCGCCCTGGCGCCGCTCACTTCCTCCCGGATCGAGAGCGAAGGCTCCTGTTGTCGGGGAACACGCGGCGCCGGCTCCAGCTCCATGGGCAGAAACTCTCCCCGGAGGGTCTCGGTTTCCACGAGCCAGCGCTCGCCCCTGGCCCGACGGAGGATCCTGCCGCGTCTGCCGGTCCCGCGAACCACCACTTCCACGCCCGGGGCGAAATCGCCTCCCGTTTCTCCCATGAGCTCGGAGCGGCTTCGATCCAGGTCCCGCTCCTGCCGCTCCACCTCCGCCTCCAGGGCCTGGAAGAAATCACGGGCTTGCCTGCGGGTCTCCCGATCGCCGCCCCCGGCGGCCGCCTGGGGAGCTTCCGCCGCTTCGCGCTTCAGACGCTCCACCAGGTGCTCGAACTCGCTGCGGCTCTCCCGCAGCAGGCGCCGGATCTCCTCGAGGCCGTGGTTCTTGAGCTCCAGCTCCCGCTGGCGCAGGCGAAGATCCCGCAGGTCCGTCTCCCGCAGCTTGTGCCGGAACGCCGATTCCCGCTCCTGCTGCTGTTCTTCCGCCTCCAGGAGCTCCCGCTGGCGGTCCGAGAGATTGCGAATCAGCTCCGCGGTGTCCCCTCGCTCCTCCCGGAGGTACTCCCGGGCTCTCCGGAGAACCTCCCCGTCGATGCCGCTGCGCTGCGCGATCTCCAGGGCATGGCTCTCCCCGGGGATCCCGATGTGGATCCGGAAGGTAGGAGTGAGGCTCTGGCGGTCGAATCCCATGCTGGCGTTTTCCACCCCCTCCCGGGAGTAGCCGTAGTTCTTGAGGATCCCATGGTGGGTGGTCGCCAGACACAGGCACCCCTTCTCGATGAAGTGATCCAGCAGGGACATGGCGATGGCCACCCCTTCTTCGGGGTCCGTGCCGGCGCCCAGCTCGTCGAAGAGGACCAGGGACCTGGCGGTGCTGCGTCTGATCATGCGGGCGATGTTGCCGATGTGGGCGGAGAAGGTCGACAGGGACTGCTCGATGGACTGCTCGTCCCCGATGTCGGCAAGCACGTCGTCGAAGACCGGCAGGCGGCTGCCTTCCCCGGCCGGGATCTCGAGACCGAACTGGTTCATCAGTGCCAGCAGCCCGACCGTCTTGAGAGTCACGGTCTTGCCGCCCGTGTTCGGGCCGGTCACGATCAGGACCCGGTAGCCCCCGCCCACCCCGAGGGAGACCGGGATGCAGCGAACCACCAGGGGGTGCCGCGCCTCGATCAGCCGCAGCTCACCCGAGCCGGGCTCGGCGGGGTAGCAGCGGGAGCGAATCGCGTAGTCGGCCCGGCAGTACAGGGCGTCCAGCTCCGCCAGGGTTTCGAGGGTCTGCCGTATCTCGGGCGAGTGCGCCAGCACCTGGGCGCTGAGCTCCCGGAGTATCCGGTGCAGCTCCTGGCGGTAGCGCCCCTCGAGCTCTGCAATCTCGTTGTTCCGCTCCACGATCTCCTGGGGCTCGAGGTAGAGGGTGGAGCCGCTGGAGGACACGTCGTGGACGATACCCGGGATCCTGCCCTTGAAATCCTTTCCCAGGGGAAGCACGGTCCGGCCGTTGCGCTGTCCCGGCAGCTCCCCGTGCCAGTACGGGCGGTACTCCGGGTTGTTCAGGAACTCCCGGGCCAGGCGGTCCGTCTCCCGCTGCACCCGGCGGATACGGTCGCGCAGCTCCTTGAGCACCGGGATGTGGTCCTCCCGGATCTGGCCGTCCCGGTCTATGACCGAGAACACCGCCCGGCTCAGAGCCTTGAGCTCCGGCAGGCGGTCGGCCAGGGGCTCCAGGAGCGGCTCGTCCGCGGAGCCCAGGTGGCGCTTGAGGCGGGCGCAGGACACCACGAAGCGCCCGAGGTGAAACAGCTCCTCGACCTCGAGCACCACGCCGCGCTTGAACAGCTTGGCGCGCACGGAGCGCACGTCCGGGAGGTCGAGCTGCGGGAAGGGACGGCCGCTCTCCAGCATCCGGCGAAAGGCCCGGGCCAGCTCGAGGCGCCGGCTGACCTCCTCCGGCTCCGTGGCTATCGCCTCGCTCTCCAGGCGCTCCCGTCCGAGCTCGCTCAGACAGGATGCCCTCAGGGTGTCCAGGATGCGCGGGAAGTCCAGCAGCTCAAGCGTATGGGGATCCATGGCGTTCCTCGAAGAAGCTCTCCAGATCCTGGTGGATCCGCAGGTAGCTCTCGTAGCGATCCTGGTGGATCTGACCCTCCTCGACGGCCCGGCGCACGGCGCAGCCCGGCTCGTCGACGTGCTGGCAGCCCGTGTAGGAGCAGCGCATGGAAAACTCCGCGAACTCCCGGAACAGGAAGGGCAGCTCCTCGGGCTCCAGGTCTGCGATTTCCAGCTCCCGTATCCCCGGCGTGTCGATGACCGTCAGCCCAGCCTCCAGGCGGAGCATGCGCGCGAAGCTCGTGGTGTGGCTGCCCCGGTCGTGCTTCTGGGATACCGCCCGCACCGACAGGCCCAGCCCCGGCTCGATGCGGTTGAGCAGGCTCGACTTGCCGACCCCGGACTGGCCGAAGAAGACGGCCACCCTGCCGCGCAGTACCTCCACCAGCTCCGGGACTCCCGCCCCAGTCCTGGCCGAGCAGCGCAGCACCCGGTAGCCGATCCTGGCGTAGTCGGCCAGGCGCGCCTGCGTTCCGGCATTCCCGCCCAGATCGCTCTTGTTGATCACGATCAGGGGCTCCAGGCGGGCCGCTTCGGCGCTCACGATCAGGCGGTCCAGGAAGCGCGGGCGAAAGGGCGGAGACTGGAAGGAGCCCACCCCGACAAGCATGCCGGCATTGGCGGCGATTACCTGAACGGCCTGGCGCTTCTTGTTCCAGCGGGAAAGGGCGGTGTCCCGGGGCTCCCGGGCCACGATCCAGCCGATCCCTTCGGAGTATGCGTCCGGCCGCAGGGTGACCCGATCCCCGACTGCGATGGGGTTGTACTCGGCGCGTTCGGTGCGCAGGACCTTGCCCTTGATCCGGCACTGCAGCTCCCGGCCGTCGACTTCGACCGTGAAGATGTTGTTCATGCCGAACAGGACGGTGCCCGTCTGGAGGCCTTCGCTCATTCGTCACAGAGCTCGCCGCCCATTTCCAGGCCGAAGGCGGCGGCGAAGGCCGCGTATCGGCGACGGTCGGCGGCGCCGCCGTGGAGAAACAACCGCGCGCTTCCCCGGGGGAACGCCGGGCTCAGCCGCCCCGCCTGCTCCAGGAGCGACACCACCCTGCGGGTGACCCCCTCCCGGGAGTCGATCAGCTTGACCTCCCGACCCAGAACCCGCCGGAAGGCCTCCTCCAGCAGGGTGAAATGCGTGCACCCGAGCACCACGCTGCCCACTGCGTTGCG
>Ga0209164_1002382_pt1 | contig 20233 bp, 15 predicted proteins | sample MTBNYHSulfiMetaG_FD_187458 | JGI IMG/M metagenome (GOLD analysis project Ga0209164, IMG submission 187458) | Enrichment culture microbial communities from rom New York Harbor, USA that are MTBE-degrading - MTBE-NYH (New York Harbor Sulfidogenic)... | ecosystem: Environmental > Aquatic > Marine >...
GCAGCCGCCCTGGCAGGTCGCGCCGGGCCAGAGCCAGCACCCGCAATCCGTCACGGGCGTACTGGTCGTTGGCACCCATGATCTGGTCGCGCATCGCGGCGCTCATTTCCACCACCTGCCCATCCAGCTCGCAGCGGGAACACAGCTCCAACACTTCCTTCGGCGCGCCTTTGACGAACGCGAACTGGGTGTGCCCGTTCGTGCTCTTGCGGTGGATGGTACTCATCCGCTTGCGCCGTGATTCAAAGGGAAGCTCCCGCGTGCGCAGGTTGCGCCGCTCCTCCGCGTCCAGGTTGAAGCCTGCTTTTTGGGCCACTACTTTCAGGGCGGCTTCTGTGGGGTCGCCCAGGATGGTCCAGCGTTGAGCGTTGTCGTTGTCATCCGAGGCTTCCGGGTTCGGCGCGATTAACTTGGAATTGTTGCACAGCGCTGAACCCAGCAGCAGCCGGCCCAGAGAACCTTCTTTCGTGTTCCGAACAGGCTGCCCGTTTAAGAAAATTTGTCCTTGCGGGTCGTATCCGATACCGGAAACCACAAATTCTTTGCCGGCGATCGTCGGGCTCGCCGCGCCCTCTACGCTGCCATCCACATTGGGCAGCCACAGGCTGCGGACGGTCATCTCGTTTTGGGTCAGGGTGCCGGTCTTATCGGTGCAGATGTAATTGGTGCAGCCCAATGTTTCCACCGCAGAGAGTTTTTTGATCAGAGCGTGGCGCTTTGCCATGCGTTGGGTCCCCATTGCCAGCGCCAGGGTCACCGTCGGCAGAAGTCCCTCCGGCACAAAGGCCACGATCATTCCCAGGGCGAAGATGAAACTTGCCGCCAGACTGATTTTCGCCAGGGTCAGCGCGATAATGAAGAACAGGATTCCAACCCCAATTGCGATGAAAGAGATCTGCTTGGTAACGTTATCCATCTCTTTTTGCAGCGGGCTGAGGTCGCTGCCCACGCTCTGCGTCAGGTGGGCGATCTTACCAAACTCGGTGCTCATCCCGGTGGCGAATACCACGGCTTTACCGGTGCCTGAGACCACATTTGTCCCCGCGAAGACGATATTGGGGATTTCGGTGTGGGTAATCCCTTCCTGGAAGATCAGCTCGCGGGTTTTGTTGACTGGCCGTGATTCTCCGGTCAGGGTGGATTGGTCTACCTGCAGTTCGGCCTGCTCCACCAGCCGGCAATCCGCCGAGATTTTGTCGCCCTCGCTTAATAACACCACATCGCCCGGAACCAGCTCGTCCACTGTAATCCGGGTTTCCTGGGCGTCGCGCAGCACCCGCGCGTAAGAGGGCAGCATTTTTTGCAGCGCCTCGGTCGCCTTGCTGGCCCGGAATTCCTGCCAAAAGCTGAAGGCGCCATTGATCAGGTTGACCAGCCACACCGCGATTGCCAGCTGCGGCATTTCCGCTACCAGGGCCACAATACCGCCGATCCACAGCAGGATCGCCATCAGATGGGTAAAGTTGGAAACAAACCGCACGATCAGCGGCGTGCCTTTGCTTTTTTGAATGGCGTTCGGGCCGTAGGTTTCCCTGCGCAGCTCGCATTCAGGGGTGTTCAGCCCCTGTACCCGCGATTTTAACGTTGAATAGACTTCATCAACAGGCAGTTGGTGGATCCGATCGATCGATTCTTTAGAAAGAAACAGGTTGTTCTCAGTCATTGTCTTTCACATCATTTCTATATGCCAGCACAGGAGGTGCCGCGCGATCCAATAAACTCTCATTATTATTGTAGCGATATTTTCAGCCATGAAAAAAGGTTGGAACAATGCCCAACCCATGGCGTGCCTTAAACATAAATTGTAGAGCAGGATTATTTCACCAATTCGGTTTCCTGTCAATGGCTGTGAGAATGAATTTATAAGGAATCGGGTTAAACAACTGCGGAAGCCAGACCCCTCCCTCAAGTGCTCACTGTGCTGGAGAGAAGGGTGCTGCTGATGGATCGCTCCAGTGCCGGGCAGCGGGATCCATCGGAACAGTTCAACCTGCCGGGAAGGGTCAGAAAGATTTTCCCCCTGCGGTCGTCAAATTGGCACCTGACCGCGGTGTCTCTACGAGGGCGGTGGTTCTGGTTTGTGCCACATCGGGCCGAGCGATTCTCAGCAAGCAGAGCCACCGCACCTGTTCTTGCCGCAAGTGCGAGCGGGACGTGAAGGGTTTTAACCTAAAAAGGTTTTCTTGGTGTGCTTCGCGGCTTTGCGTGAGCTATATAATGCTCGCTCAGAACAGCGCAGATTGGGATGGCTTTGCCCCCATCACTTCGTATAAATTCCCCGCTGGATCAGCTCAAAATATTCCCGACACTCCTCCGTGATCCGCTCGACCAGGGCCAGCCCTTCCGCCGGACTCATCCGTTTGAACTGGCCCAGGTAACTGTTCAGCAGCCCGTCCAGCATAAGCTGGATCAGCGCTATGGCCTGCTCCACCGCCACCCCTTCGCGGAACCTCGATCGGTCAAGTCCTGCGGTGAGCATCTCCGCGCTGGCAGCGGCATACCCGCCGGCTCGCTCGCGCAGGGCTGCCTGGATCTCCTCCGGCGCCTGGATAAAAGCGTTGTAGAACAGCCGGAACAGTTCCGGCTCCTCCACGGCAAACCGGAAGCGCGCCTGTCCCAGATACAGCAGGCGTTCGAACAGGTCCGCGGGCAGTTCCCCGGCCAGCCCGGCCTGGCGTTCCGCGTAGCGATGGACGGCATGCTCGACCACATACAGGAAGAGGTCTTTTTTGCTGCCGAAGAAGTAGAACAACGTCCCCTTGGGGATCCCGGCCTCCCGGACGATGGCATTGGTTGAGGCCTGCCGGTAGCCGTTGCGGGCGAACTCCGCGACGCAGGCTTGCAGGATACGCTGCTGGTCTTCCGCCGGGATTTTCTCAAAGTTTTCGTAAGGTGTTTTCATGGTGTCTTAGTCCAGGCGGTAGTGTACCGTCCACTGCATATACCGGAAAAGCTTGCTGTTCCGGAACCAGCGCAGGGTGCCCATTTTGGGGGTTTCCTCATCAAAGTAAGACCAATCATCCAGGAAAGTAATCCCCGGTCCCCAGCTCTCCATCTCGCGGCTGTTCGCCAGCCCGGATTTGAACTCAGCGCCTTTCCCCATTTTGCAGCGCCGCTGCATCTTTCCGCTGGCAATGTTCTTCAGCGGCGGGCGCAGCCAGGCTTTATTGAACACCTCGCACACCAGCTCCGAACCGGGGAAGCGCGCCTGTAGGATCAGCACCAGGCTTTTCACCTGTTCTGGCTCCAGGTACATCAACAGCCCTTCCGCCAGGAACAGCGTGGGGCGGGCGCCCTGCTCCAGGACCTGTTCCATCCATTCCGGTTCCAGCACCGAACAGCCCAGCAGATGGTAGCGCGCGCTTTCTTCGAAGAACTTCTGCTTGAAGGCGATCACTTCCGGCAGGTCGATATCGAAGAACTGCATCTGCCCGTTATCTACCCGCAAGAACCGCGAATCCATCCCGCATCCCAGGTTGACCACCGTGCCGGTTGGGTGCCGGGCCAGGAAATCTGTGGTGTACCTGTCAAACCGTCTGGCGCGCAGGCTCATGAAGATCACCAACCGCCCGTCCAGTCTTCCGGATGCCAGCTTGCGCAGCAGCTTGCTGTCCGCGGTGGTCAGTTCAGGGGTCAGCGCCCTGGCGATCTCGACCGCTTTTTGGTCTTTGAGGATCGGCTCATCCGACTGGCTCTCGATTGCCCGGCAGTACAGGGTCAGCAGACAGGTTTCCGCTACATCCCTATCGGTTGTGGACTGCAGGAAGGGGGTATGATTGTTCTCTTTCATCATTCACTCCTTGAACTTACTGACCACATGGTCAGTTAAACGTATTGTATGCTTTCCGGCTGGCTTTGTCAACAGCCGGGATGCCGGAATCCAAAAGTCTATCCATCTGGCCAGGTTTCGCGAAAAGAGATCACGTTGAATCGCTTATAATATCGATGCGTGATCGTGTTTTTAGCATCCGGCTTGCCTTCAACAGGTGAGCGGATAGGAGCATACTAAAGGAGATGGATATGAGCTATACCCCCGCGATGGATCGCTATCAAAAGATGGTTTACAACCGCTGCGGCCGCAGCGGCCTGAAGCTGCCCGCCCTCACCCTGGGATTGTGGCAGAAATTCGGCGGCCTGGTGCCGTTTGAATCTTCACGGGAGCGGGTGCTGCGGGCGTTTGACTTGGGGATCACCCACATCGACCTGGCCAACAATTACGGCCCCCCCTACGGTTCCGCGGAGGAGACCTTCGGCAGGATTATGGAAAAAGATCTCAGGCCTTACCGCGATGAACTTGTCATCTCTACCAAAGCCGGCTATGACATGTGGCCCGGCCCTTACGGCGAATGGGGCTCGCGCAAGTACCTGCTGGCCAGCCTGGACCAGAGCCTGAAACGGATGGGGCTGGAGTATGTCGATATCTTCTATTCGCACCGCTTCGACCCTGAAACACCTTTAGAAGAGACCATGGGTGCCCTCGACCAGGCCGTGCGCCAGGGCAAGGCCCTCTACGTTGGCATTTCCTCCTACAGCCCGGCCAAAACCCGCGAGGCGGCTGCCATCCTGCGCCGCCTGGGAACCCCCTGCCTGATCCACCAGCCGTCCTATTCCATGCTCAACCGCTGGATCGAGGAGGAACTGCTGGACGTGGTTGAAGAGGAGGGGATGGGGGTAATCGCTTTTTCCCCGCTGGCCCAGGGGATGCTGACGGATAAGTACCTGGACGGCATCCCGCAGGACTCCCGCGCCGCCGAAGACGGCTCGCTCAAGCAGTCCTTCCTTACTGAATCCAACCTGGAAAAGATCCGCCAGCTCAACCGCATCGCCCGGCGCCGCGGCCAGAGCCTGGCGCAGATGGCCCTGGCCTGGTGCCTGCGCGACCCGCGGGTCACCAGCGTGCTGTTTGGCGCGAGCAGCGTTGCCCAGCTCGAGGAGAACCTTGCCGTCCTGGATAACCTTCATTTCAGCGAAGAAGAGCTGAAGGAGATCGATCAGTACGCTCGCGAAGGCGACCTGGATCTGTGGGCCACCTCCAGCCAGGTAGAGTAAAATCCCTTTGCCGGATAAATCAACAGAGGAGCGCGAGATTTCTTTCCGCGCTCCTCTGACATCTATTTTGAATGGCGTCTTACTTCACCAGAATTTTGGAGGTTGGGTTGAGCGATGCGCAGCTGGCCCAACCTTGACAAAGATCAAAGCGAGACCCAACGATATAAGCTGGATATTCGATTGAGGGGCAACGCAGCATACATTCAAGAGATAGCATGCTGCACCGAAACCCAACCCGTGCTGACATTTCTTTTTAAAGAATTCTTACCCCACCAGTGACCTGGCCAACCGCACCGCCCGGCTGGCGTCTTCCGAGTAGCCGTCGGCGCCGATCTTCTGGGCGTAATCGTTGGTGATCGGCGCGCCGCCAACCATCACCTTGACCTGTTCGCGCACCCCGGCTGCGGCCAGCGCTTTGATGGTTTCCTCCATGCTCGGCATGGTGGTGGTCAGCAGGGCTGACATGGCCACGATCTCCGGGTGATGCTCCTGCACGGCGGCCACAAACTTCTCCGGCCCCACATCGGTGCCCAGGTCGATGACGTTGAATCCCGACCCTTCCAGCATGATGCACACCAGATTCTTGCCAATGTCGTGCAGGTCTCCCTTCACCGTCCCGGCCACTACCAGCCCGGCCGGTTTGACGTCCGCTTCTTTCAGGCGCGGTTTGAGGATCTCCAGGCCGGTCTGCATCGCGCGGGCCGCGATCAGCATTTCTGGCACGTAATATTCGCCCTCCTCAAACAGCCGCCCGACCTCCCCCATGGCCGCGATCATCGCGTCCAGCAGCGATTCGGCGCTTTGTCCTGTTTCCAGCGCCTCATTGACCTTATCTTTGACCGTTGCCCGGTCGCCTTCCAGAATACCATCATAAATTTCCTGCTGAATGCCTTCCATATCGGTAACCCTTTCCTGAAGAAGAATGATTAAAATCTCCGCTTTTGGTTTAATTCATACCTGTGGTATGGTAATTCACTTTCATCTGCCTATCATACCGCATCTTTGGGCGGTTCGCTGGTCGAGCCGCGGATCACCAGTTGCGAGGGCAGTACGACCTGCTTTTTGGCTGGCTTTTCCCCGCTCAGGATCTGCAGCAGCAGGTAAGTGGCCTGTTCAACGATCTCATCGATCGGGTGGTGTACCGTGGTCAGGCCGGGCCAGGTATGTTTGGAGTAAGCCAGGTCATCAAAACCACACACCGAAACCTGCCGGGGGACCGCGACCCGCATTTCCTGCAGGGCATACAGTGCGCCCAGGGCTGCTTCGTCACTCCCGCCAAAGATGGCGGTTGGGGGTGCTGCCATCCCCATGGCAATCTTGGCGGCGGTGTAGCCGCCGTCAAAATTGAATTCTGAATCCAGCACCAGCTTTTTATCCTGCGGGATGCGGTGCATTTCCAGCGCGGCCCGGTAGCCAAACAGCCGGTCCAGGCTGGTGCGCTGGTTGCGCGGCCCGGCCAGAAAGGCGATCCGGCTGTGCCCGAGGGCGATCAGGTGCTCCGCCATCAGGAAGGCGCCCTGGTAATCATCCCCCGAAACATAAGCCGCGTCCGTGGCCCGGTTGAAGGGTGTGATCTGCACCAGCGGAATGTTGGATTTTTTCAACAGCCCAGCGATGAAATCGTCTACATCGCAGGGCGGGGTGGTCACCAGCCCGTCGATGCGGTGCTCGGTGATCAACTGCATCAGTTTGTTTTTTGATTTAGCGTGAGAGGGGAAATAGGTCTGGGTCAGGATGTCATAATCGTGTTCGTAGCCGATTTCCATGATCTTGGAAAGCACTACTGATTGGTAGAACCCGGCTTCGTGCAGCAGGATGCAGATGGTGTACGACTTGCGCTGCACCAGCCGTCTGGCGGAAATGTTGGGGGCGTAGCCCAGCGCTTCAATTGCCTCCAAAACCCGGTCGCGGGTGTGTTCGGTAACATGCGGCTCGTTGTTGACCACCCGGGACACCGTTTTAATGGAGCATTCTGCCAATCTGGCTACATCCTTAATGGTCGCAACCATCCAACATTTAATCCTCTCTATACGCGCGCAATCCAATCAGACAACGTTGTCTTAATTGGGTTTATTATACAGTATTTACCACCGTCTTTTCAAGTGTGATATCGATATGGTTCGGCTGAACAGCCTGAACAACACCGGTCAAAGTGGAAAATTGTGTGCGAAAAAGACTGCAAAATGGCTTTGAAACGCTTTGACAACGTTGTCAGGTGTGAGTATAATAGAATTGGTTCAGATATTTGGTTTTTTGGTACTGTGCAGGCAATCAGGAGGATGATGATGGCATTTCCCAATCATTTGGGGCATGGAATTTCAGGAAGAGAATTGGTTTTTCAAACCCTGCGCCACCAACCGGTCAAAGCGGTCCCCTGGGTGCCATTTGCCGGGGTGCACGCCGGGAAGCTGACCGGCTGCACAGCCCGGGAGGTGCTAACCGATCGCGATAAATTGCTCGCCTCCCTGCTGGAGGTGAACCGCCTTTACAACCCGGATGGCCAGCCTGTCCTGTTTGACCTGCAGATCGAAGCCGAGATTTTAGGCTGTGACCTGGTTTGGGCGGAAGACGCCCCGCCTTCGGTGGTCTCGCACCCCCTGGCGAATGCTCTCACCATCCCCACCCGCCTGCCCGAGGCTGGCGAAGGCCGCCTGCCGCTGGTGCTGGATGTGATGCGGGCGATGAAAAACCGCGTCGGGGAGAAGACCGCCCTGTACGGCCTGGTGACCGGGCCCTTCACTCTGGCCTCCCACCTCCGCGGCACCGATATTTTCCTCGATACAGTGGATAACCCTGAATTTCTCAGCGACCTGCTGGCTTACTCCGCCCAGGTCGCCATCAGGATCTCCGAGCTCTACCTTGAGGCCGGGATGGATGTGATCGCCGTGGTCGATCCGGTCACTTCCCAGGTTTCCCCGCGCATGTTCCGCAAATATCTCCTCGAGCCTTTCCGCACAGTGTTTGATTTCATCCGCGAGCGCGGCGCGTTCTCGGCCTTTTTTGTGTGCGGAGACGCCACCAAGAATATGGAAGGCATGTGCCAGAGCGGGCCGGATTGCGTGGCCATCGACGAGAATGTCGATATGGCCGCTGCCAAGGCGGTCACCGACCGTTTCAATGTCACTCTGGAAGGAAATATTCCCCTCACTACCCGCATGCTGCTGGGAACCCAGCAGGATAATATGAAATACGTGGTGGACCTGCTCGACCAGCTCAAGCCGCTTGAGCCCCACAACCTGATCATCTCGCCCGGCTGCGACATGCCCTATGATACCCCGGTGGAGAATGTGATCGGGGTGGTCGAGGCCATCCGCGACCCCGAAGGCGCCCGCCTGATGCTGGCCAATTACCACGCCCAGGAGATCGATCTGGAAAGCGTGGTTCTGCCCGACTATGCCGGGCTGGAACGCCCCTTGATGGAGGTCTTCACCCTGGATTCTTCCACCTGCGCGGCCTGCGGCTATATGCTGCATGCCGCCGAGCGGGCCGCCCAGACTCTTGCGGGTAAAGTGGATATGGTGGAATACCGCATCACCCGCCCGGAGAATGTAGCCCGGATGATGAAGATGGGCATCAAGAACCTGCCCTGCATTCTGGTCAACGGCCAGCTCAAATTTTCCTCGCTGATCCCCGGCCAGCGCGAACTGCTGGCGGCCATCACGCCCTATCTGGAGGGCAAGGCGTGAAACTGCATCTTGTCGGAGGTTTTCTGGGCAGCGGTAAGACCACGGCCATCATCGCCGCCGCCAGGCAGCTCATGCGCCATGGCAAATCGGTGGGCGTGATCACCAACGACCAGGGCCGCTACCTGGTGGATACTGCCTTTTACCGCGCTTCGGATATCCCGGCGGTCGAGGTTACCGGCGGGTGTTTCTGCAGCCATTACGATGAGCTCGAAGACCAGCTCGAAGATCTGGTCGCGGCCCACAACCCGGATGTCATCTTTGCTGAGGCGGTCGGCTCTTCGGCGGACCTGGTGGGGACGGTCGCCCGGCCCTTGCGCCGCCTGCCCCAGATCGAGCCGGGTGCCATCAGCCTGACGGTGTTCGCCGACAGCCGTCTGCTGTACCGCCGCCTGCGTGATGAACCGCTGCCTTTCAGCGATGAAGTGCTGTACATCTTCGATAAGCAGATCGAAGGGGCAGGCCTGCTGGTGGTCAATAAGATCGACCTGCTGCCCGCGGACAAGGTTGAGGAACTGAAAACCCTGCTCAAAGGCCGGGCTTATCTGTTGCAGAATACCCTCGCCGAACAGGGCGTTGGAAACTGGCTGGCCTACCTGGAGCCAGGTGATTTTATCCTGCCGGGCAAATCGCCCCGCATGGATTACGAACACTACGGCCGGGCGGAGGCCGCTCTGGCCTGGCTGGATGAGGCCGTGGAACTGGAGACCACTCCAGGCCAGGAGAAGCAGATAATTGAAAGCCTGATCCGCGCCATCCTGGACGGCATCCGCCAGCGCGGCGGGATGGTGGCCCATTTGAAGTTCTGGGTGCGCAGCGGCGGCTTTGAGCGCAAGATCAGTTTTTCGTATCGGGAAGAACCGGGCTGGGAGGATCAGCTCCCGGAAAGCGGCACAGGCCGGGCCGCGCTGCTGGTCAACGCCCGGGTGGAGCTGCCCGCCGAAGACCTGCGCCGGGTGGTACGGGACGCCCTGGCGGGCTGTGGCGCGGCATATCGCGAGGCTGATATTTCCTGTTTCCGTCCCGCGCAGCCAGTCCCCACTCACCGGGCAGGAGGAAGCGCGGTTTCCCTTGAATGACCGCGGTGAAATGCCGCTTTAGCCCGAAAGGGTCACGGCGGTGTCGCGCGCTTTTATTTGGCATTTTTCGTTAAATTTTGTTCTGGCAACCGTGTGTAGAGACGCCCCGCTTGTGTGGGGCGTCTCGCATTCTCCTGGGATGGTGCTGATGCGGCCGGCCGCTGTTTTTTCTGCCTGTCTTTTCCAATTAACAGATTAATCATTGCCAGTGCTTATCTTTGGCCCGCCACTCGCGAAGATATGGGGGGTTCTTTTTTTGTTCATTGTTAAAATTTGTTCTGGCAGTCGTGTAGAGGCGCACCGCTGGGGCGTCTCGGATTCTCCTGGGATGGTGCTGATGCGGCCGGCCGCTGTTTTTTCTGCCTGTCTTTTCCAATTAACAGATCAATCATTACCAGTGCTTATCTTTGGCCCGCCACTCGCGAAGGTATAGGGGGTTCTTTTTTTCGCTCATTGTTATAAAATAGAAGAAAGGAATCAATAGAAAAGATCCATATCTGGAGGCGGTATGTCAAACAACCCTGAGATAAATGTAAAACGGCGGCGGAAAGGTGAGAAGCCAACCAAACGGGCCCAGGCACCGGTGCGGCGTGGTTCCGGCGGCGGATCCGGAGCCAGGCCGGGCGGGGGCTCTCCGGTCAGTTCGGGGGGTGGGTCGATGCTGCGGTCTTCCGGCGGCAAACTGGGCTGCGGCAGCTTTTTGTTGATTGTCATATTTGTGGTTGTTTTTCTCGTTTTTGGCGGCGGTGGTGGTCTGCAGGATCTTGCCACAGATTCCCAGCCGCCCCAGACCTTCGACGAACCGGCTGAAGCCGTCCCCACCCGCACCCCGCGCCCGACCTTCGCGGCCTCCGTGGGCGGCAGCGACCAGACCTGGCTGGTGATGCTTTACCAGGATGCCGATGACCAGACTCTCGAGCAGGATATTTTCCTGGACCTCAACGAAGTTGAGCTATTTGGCTCTACCGACCAGGTCACCATTGTCTCCCAGATCGACCGCTTCCGGGGTGGTTACCAGGGCAGCGAAGATTGGTACGCCACCCGCCGCTATCTGGTCACCCAGGACGATGATTTGAACCGGATCGGTTCGCAGCTGCTGGATGAACTGGGCGAGGTCAACATGGCCGATGGCGATTCCCTGGTCGATTTCGTCACCTGGGCGGTGGAATCTTACCCGGCGGACCGCTACGCCTTGATCTTATCCGACCACGGAATGGGCTGGCCGGGCGGCTGGAGCGACCCCGCGCCGGGCGGGAAGGATTCCGGCGACGCGCCGTTATCCACCAGACTGCAGGAAGATTCGATCTACCTCTCGGAGATGGATGACGCTTTTGCCCGAATCCAGCGCGAAACCGGATTGGATAAGCTGGACCTGGTCGGCATGGATGCCTGTCTGATGAGCCAGCTCGAAGTGTACACCGCCCTGCAGCCCTACGCCCGCTACGCGGTGGCCTCCGAAGAGACCGAGCCCGGTTTGGGCTGGGCTTATGCCGGTTTTCTGGGCCAGCTGGTAAACAACCCCGGCATGGGCCCCGACCAGCTCGCGGCCCTGATCGTGGATACTTATATCGACCAGGATGAACGCGTTGTCAACGACCAGGCCCGCTCCGAGTTCCTGCGCCAGGGCTCCAGTATTGGCAGCTTCTTCGGCGCGCCTCAAATCAGCGCCGAGCAGCTGGCCGACCAGCTTGAACGGAATATCACCCTGACGGCGGTCGATCTGGGCGCACTGGGTGCCCTGAACGACAGCTTTAACGACCTGGCTTTTGCCATGCAGTCCATCGACCAGCAGGCGGTTGCCAGCGCGCGCGGCTACGCCCAGTCTTACACCAGCATCTTTGGCCGCCAGGTGCCGCCTTCCTACATCGATCTGGGGCATTTTGTCCAGCTGGTTGCCAAACAATCCCGCGTAGCCGAGATCCAGCAGGCCGCCGGGCGGGTGCTCGACGCGCTGGGCAGGGTGGTGGTGGCCGAGCGCCACGGAAAGTCCAAACCGGGCTCCACCGGCATTGCCATTTACTTCCCCAATTCGTCCCTGTACAGCTCGCCCTACACCGGGATGCAGTCCTACACCATGCTGGCCGACCGGTTTGCCGGCGTTTCTCTGTGGGATGATTTCCTGGTGTACCACTACAGCAACCGCTCCTTCAAGGCCGATGCGGTTGAGCCGGTCACCCCCGGCACCGGGGCGGTTACCCGCGCTCCGGGCGGCGGCGCTATTTCCATCTCCGGGATCAGCGCTTCGGGCCGCTCGGTCTCGCCCGGCGAGTATGTGACCTTGAGCGCCGACATCACCGGCGAGAACATCGGCTATGTGTACCTCTTCACCGGGCTGTATGACGCCCAGTCCAACAGCATCTACGTCGCCGACACCGATTACCTGGAAAGCCCCGATACCGGCGAATTGAACGGCGTGTACTATCCGGTCTGGCCGGAAAGCGATACCTTCCGCATGAACTTTGAATGGGAACCGCTCCTGTTCTCGATCACCGACGGCAGCCAATCGACCCTGGCCCTGTTCAACCCCGGGGCCTACGGCGCTTCGGCCGAGGACGCCATGTATGTGGTGGAGGGCACCTACACCTTCGCCGGCTACGGCGAACAGCGCAAAGCCGAGCTGTACTTCAAGGATGGAAAACTGTTCCAGGTATTCGGCTTCAAAGGCGAGGATACCGCCAGCGCCCCGGCCGAGATCACCCCGGCCTATGGCGACACCTTCACCCTGTCCCAAAAGTGGATGGATCTGGATTCTTCAGGCAGCGTCACTCAGATTGTCTATGAGGACGGCGACACCCTCACCTTCACCGACGCGGGCTTCGAATGGGAGCAGGTTTACGCCCCTGCCGGAGAATACCTGGTCGGCTTCCTCGTCAGCGACCTCGACGGGAATATGAGCGAAGCCTACACCCAGCTCACCGTCCGCTGATCGAACTTAATTAGAAGATAAATTAGTATCATCACGCGCCGCCGGAAATACTCCCGGCGGCGCGGCAATTTAAAAGCATGTCATCGCGAGGAGGGCACCAGCCCGACGCGGCAATCTCCTCTTTGGCATTACCGGGAAGAGCGAATGGGATAAGAATCTCGCTTGCTGAAGCCGCCATTGACCCCATAATTAAGAAACTCGGTTTTTTCGAAAAAACCGAGTTTCTCCGCAGCGTCGGTAGAGTGGGTGGAACGAAGTGAAACCCACCAGAACTGGTTTGGTGGGTTCCGCGGTGCCGACAGCTTGTGAGAAATGCTTTATTCTCTACCCCTTCACCAGCTCCACCTGGCTAGATTAATCTAGAGGGATGCTATTTTGTGATGGCGGGATGATCTCGTTATTGTCATTTCGCAGAATTCGAACTAATACAACAGGCCAGTTTGACGGTTCGTCAGAAACACCGCCTTCCAAAATCTGGATTTCGCGACCTGCAAACACAAAGAAGCCATTTTGTTCAACTTCTTGTATCAGTTGAGTGAGATTGTAGGCGCCCTTAACTCTGTCAATTGGCTCCGTTTCCCAGATGAAATCCATCCAGTCTTGCAATTCTTGGAAAAAGCTCCCAATCAAGTCAGCTTCTTCCTCGGAGTTTAACTCATCATGATCCATTGAAAATGCATATGAGCCGGATATCAGGTCAATCAGCTGCTTCCCAGTGGTAATCCGAACAAGAAAGTCGGGTATGTTCTTCTTGATCCTTCGAAGCCTAACGGACTTGAGTTTCTGCTTGTCCGACAGCTTCTCTGCAACCGAGATTTCGTGATTATTCTTTATCTGACGCAATATCTCTGCTGTAAAGGTGCTTGATTGGTCGTCGACCATCTTGTGGTGGACTCGACAGAGAAGCATGAGATTCTCGTATGAGTCGATCTTTTTTGCAGGGTATGATGGATCGTACCGGGGACCGTTTGTTTCGCCCGAAATGATGTGGCATTCATCTCCGACGACAGCTTCACTGTCCAAACTAGTCGCAGTGACTATCAACTCTTGGTTGCAGATCGCACAGCGACTGCCTGAACGTCCCCAAAGTAGTTTTCTGGTTTTATCGGTTATTGTCATATTATCTTGATGCGGCCCAACTATTAGATATATTGCAATTATTTTACATAACGACTTGCATTACCTGCGCTAGGGCGTGTGTGGATTCAGCTTGAGAGCAGGATAAAACTGAAACCAAACAAATGCTTAAAAACTGCAAAGAACCCCGTTTTCTATTCAGTGACAGTCGGCCAATGAAATGGCTGAGCTACCGATGGCCGGCGAGACAAAATTGCGCCAGATCATAATGGACGCCACACATCCGTATCAATGACCGTCAAGTGGATTCGGTGCTGTCCAGTTTCTGGCATGTTTGCTTAGTCATCCGAATTTTCAAAAACAATCGAAGTAAGGCGTTCTATGAAGTAAAGCATTAACAGATGGTCTCCGCAAGGGCCCGAGGCACTTTTTTTTAGAATTGGATAATATCCTCGACCTAATCGTTATATATATGAGTGAGCATAATTTGTTGCTGATCGCCAAGAATTTTTACTTTATTTGCAACGACTCTTACGGAATAATAATCTTCTTCTACATATATCTCTTCGCCATACCACTCTTCTTCAACATATTTCTCTTCGTCTTCAAAATTCAGAGTTTTGCTTACTGAAGTTTTATCACCAACCAGTAATACTCCCTCCAAATATATACGGCTGTCTTTCTGTAGGCGAATATTGCATGATTCTGCCAACGAACCCCAAACTTGTATCGGGATGATATTAGCTGATTCGGATTCAACATTTAGCATGAAAGAAAGGACAGCTTTACGAGAAGGCGTGAATCTTAATTCTGGATCGCCTACGAGATTTCCAACAAGGTAAATACAATTAACCGATGACATTTGATATCAACCTCCTGTTATTAAAAGCACCTAATGGTTTGCTTTACCTCCGCTGGGGCGGGGACAGCAAAGCCCGTCCAACCAGAAAAAGGCTGGGGTGTATGGAAACTGCTTGAAAATGCTATAGAATCCCCGGCGTTAGGTGAACTCTTTGTTTGCTCATTTTAGAGTGTCAAGTTTATCCATGTTCATTATGTTCCAAAAATCACGAAAGTGGAATTTGTACCACCGTTGAACATCAAGCCGTTCTTGCCCTTTTTTTACCATTTCCCTCAGTTTATCAGCATTTTCGATTCCAGTAACAATTGCCAGCTTCAGAAACCCTTTATGCTGAGTCGCTCTTAAGAATAAGGGAAATTCACTGCTTCCATACGATGCGTAGTACAAAGTCTGAGGAAACCAACGAGTGTTCGGAGAAATAAACGCCATTAGTAAAACAAGTAAGTCGGCTTCTATGATGTTCTTGAAAGGCAAATCGCCTCGATCGGCATTCCTTTTCATGAGCTCAGCCGCAGGACTGAATAATTTTCGTCCTTCTGGCGCAAGCACAGCTTGCAGTGTATCGGAATGTGCGTAAAATGCATTAAAGGTGTCAAAAGTTCGATCACTATACCTTTCGCTAGGGGGAATAAGATAATATGAAGTCAGGATTTCATGTAGTGTTTGGAAAGACTGATTTTTGATTAGAGCTGCAATTATGTATAGAAAAGTTTCATAAACAAATATTGAATGAGCTTCAAACCATGCATCGTTCCACGAATTAATTTCTGGGGGACGTGATTTCAATTCCCTAAGCCGCTCAAGAAAGCTTAACAGAATTTCGGAAAATTCATCGCTTGATGTAATGCTACTTTCTAACAAAACCCAATCAATAATATGATTACGTACAAGTGTTAATTTCTTGGCGTCCTCTAAAACCTTTTCTCCTAAAGATGAAACATTTGGGCGTTCACGAACTCTAAGTTCGTCTGCGTATTCTATGCAAGCATCTAAAAAATCATTTCTATATAATGGCAAGGTTTTCTTTTCTTGAAGAATTGCTTGCTTTAGAGAATTAAATTTTGCAAGAGCATGGCTGGTGGGCGTTGCTACGTCACTTGTTATATATATAGGGGGTTTCCCTACTTTTGGCTTTTCATGTAGTGGTTTTCCATAAATTACCCTAATAAGGCGTTCCCAGTTTTTATTAACGGAATCTGGTGTAGAGAAGTTAATCCATATGCGTGACTTGAGATACGTTGGCAAGTAGGGATTCCCATCTTCATCAAATTCGCAAACAATTGGAATAAATTTTAATTGTTCAACTTTCTCGTATACTTCCTTTGAAATAATTTGGGACTCAGTGCCAACACCTGCTTTCCGTGCATCAGCTTTTTCTGCATATGTTTTATCGCAAACTATCATTACATGTGTAACAGTTTCATCTGTAACCATTCTTTCCATAAAGGCATATTTATCGTGTCCTTCTTTTAGATCATAAATATCCAGGATAACATCAACACCATCAGCGACTAATTGCTCCGCCCAACTTTGAACTAATTCTTGGTGGGCAATAGAACTCCAGCTATAAGAGATGAAAACTTTTGGTTGCATCTAAACGGAACTCCTCATTATAGAAGAAATGAGCTGACTATTGGATTTCCTGCAACGATTCTGCATAACAGCCCGTGAAGGCTGTTAACCAGATTATCCACAAATCAAAAAACAAAAAAGACCAGCTCGCTGCTTACCAATAAAATTCCCTCCAAGGATGATTTACATTATAGGCCGCTTGCCGCCCCCACGCAAGCCGCGGCCGCCTGCTTTATCAGTCCCCCGGCAGCCCACCGTGCCCTCGGATACCCGCATCGACCCGGTACATCAAATTTTCCAGGCGCGATTTCCCCATTTCGCGGGCGGGCATTTGCAACAAGACCGCGCGAACTTGTGGCGGGGCGTGTTCGATAGCCCAAATCACTTCCTGGTCACCCACAGCATGGCCGCCGCCCTGGTTTAGCTCAAGCGCCAACGCGGCATAGGCCGCCGGGCCGGCAATGTGTTTCGTTTGCTGGACATCCACCAATGGATGGGTGTAGGCGCTGGACGCCGCCAGGCCCGCCGCCCGGGCTGCCGCTGCGGCGGCCGGATTTCCTGCATCACGTGCAGCGGAAAACGCCGCCAGGGCCAGGGAACGCAGCCGGGCAGTCCGCTTGCCGCCAGCGGCAAACCCCCGGATGCCCTCAATCGCCTCCCGGGGCCGGGAGTCCGAATGGGCATCCTGCTCGTAAACGGGCAGCGCCCTCTCCGCGCAGTCCGCCGCCCAGCCCCCTAAAGACCTGAGCGAATCCAAACTTAGCGAAAAATACCTGGACTCAGGCGCCATCATTCACCTCCATAAATTTTTCAAAATCATATTTCGTCATAAAAAATTCTCTGTTTACAAGACAGGCACCTGGTGATTGGAGATACTCCAATGATTCTGCATAACAAACCCGTGAAGGGCATACAGTGGATTGTTCGTAAATCAAAAACAAAAATGGCAAACACCTGCCAGCCATTCACCAATAAACTATCCCACTAATAATGATTCACATTATATTCCCATGGGTTCCCAGACACAAGCCGCGCTCACCCCCGTATCTGTCCGATGCGCGCTTTGTTGGGTGGCGTTTGCAACATAGAACGCTTGCTGCTTGAAACGAGAAACATAGGCCTCGTCAGGGTGAGGGAGTCTCCCTGGTTTCGGACTTAACACTTCCAAACATTTTCGCGAGCAGGAGGAAAACGATCGGGCCTGCTGCCCCCCAACCGAGGATGCCGACAACGATAGCCTGCGCAGGCGAGACCGCAAGCCAGACCAATCCCGCCAGACATAGGGCTCCGCTCAAGATCATCACAAGGCGCAGCGCGGTCTTGAGCGTGTTTCCGCCAAAGACTGGTGCCGCCAGCAGCATGGATATTCCAAAGAACCAATCCCAGACGAAGATGTCCAGAACGAACGCGGGAGCCGGCCACTTGCACGGAAGGAACAACGCGCGCCACGACTCTGAAAACAGATTGGGCTGGCTGCTCACAAAAAAAAGCAAAAAGTTGATGCAGGAGGTAACGGTCACGCAAGCGATCATGAAAGCGAGGGCTGCGAGGCTGTATGGTTTGTTGTGCGGTGACGCATAGGCGTGGACCGCGACCATCGACAGCACTAAGAACGGCCCCATCACGACAACCAGGAGAGCCATAATCGAGAGGAAGGGTCCGCTTTCCACGGCCGCCCCTTGCGACACGTACGCCAGTCCGGACACGACCGCATAGACCTCGTTCACGATGAAGGTCATCCACGCAGCGACAATACCGAGAGTCCTGGCCTCTGCAGTGAATGTCAAATCCGGTGAGATGCTGGAATGCCTCATGTTAGTGTATCCTCTGCAGCAGCCCAATTATTGGAGATACTGCAATTATTCTATATAACAAACCCGTTAAGGATATTAAACAGATTATCGACAAATCAAAAAAACAAAAATAGCAAACACCTGTCAACCATTCACCGATAAAAACCCCCACCAATAAGTAATTACAGTATATTCCCCTGGCTTTTCTAATTCAAGCCACTGGCCATCCCATCGGACCGCTTGCAACCTCAGTCCGCGCTCACTGCCACAAAGCGCCGCGCCAGTTTTTTGTGATGAATCCCCGAAAGTGCGGCGAACGCCCGCGCGTGCGCGCCGGATCGGGCTGCGTTCTGCTACAGTTCTGTTATTTCTCTAAACAAATCCTCTACACCACCAGCCATCCAATACATCAGACGAGGAACCCGCCAGGATTCAGCTTCGCTGCCCTGCCAGATGATCTGCTGGATTTCATGTTCAATTTGGTAAATTGTCTGGCGCTGTGCAAGATTGGGAACTTGCGTACATCTCGGTGCTGCATCGAATAAGGCTCGCAAAAACGGCCGGTAATCTATGCTGGCTTTGGGAGGATACACACACCAATGAATCAAATGGCACAATTCGAAATCCGCTTCACCAAACTGTGAACATTCCCAATCAATTACTCCTGAGAATTGCCCTTGATAGAGCAATATATTTCCGGGATGAAAATCGTTATGCAGTAGTTTGGGCCCGGCTTGAAAATCCAGGGCGGCAATGGATGCCCGCAAAAACCGAAACGCGCTTGTGAAAACCTGGATACTTTCAGACTTCAAATGTAATTCTGCCGATCCTTGCTCGAGGATTTCCCAGTATCTTTGATGTCCGGCTCTCCAGGTGCCCGAAAAGTGTGGAATTACCGGTATATACAGCCCGATGTCATAACGGGTTCCAGTTATTTCCCCCAGGTTATCAAAAAAATACGCCACATCCTGGCCCAATCGTTTTTGTTGCGCTGAAGTCGTCTGTGGATAGCCACTGACAAAATCATCACCTGGCAGCAAAGTCAGGAAGGTATAGAAGAGCGGCCTGGTATCGTTCTCAAGCACGCCGGCATGGAGGACTTTCGGCACAAAATTAAGTGCTGCCACCCGCTTGAATTTCTCCTGCTCTGACGTCATCGGTGTTTCTGACACCCGTAAGAGTAATTTTTGATTGATAAAGAATATTTTCTTATCAAAACTGCCGGTAGTTGATTCTAAATCCTTGATTTCAATTTGGTGCCTGGCACATATTTGGTTTACTTCCGCAAAAGTGATATCCTTCTTCAATACTTTCCGTCCTGATTTAATGTGTTCGTCTCGTCATCTTGGGCTTGTCCTTTTAGCGGCCTCACTATAGATACACTGAAATGATTCTGTATCACAAACCGGTGAAGGGTATAAGACAGATTATCTGCAAATCAAAAACATTAAACACCCCGTTCACCTTTCACCAATAAACTACCTCACTGATTGGTGAAATAGTATATTCCCCTGACTTTCAAAATGCAAGCCGCGTCTGCTGATAAAAAGCACCGTGCGCCAACCTTCGCGATGCGGCGCATCATCTCCCAGGTTTGTATCGAACAGCGGCGGGCTGGGTTTTCTCGCACTAAGCCGCTAAGGCCGCAAAGGTTTTTAAGCATAAGCGGTTTTCTTGGTGTGCTCACCTGCACTTGCGGCTGGTGCAAGTGTGGCGTCTTGGCGTGAGGCTAAGAATTTCTCGCCAGGGCAGCTATGGTTTCTCGATCCCCGTCCCGCCCAACGTCGTAGAACCATAAAAAAGGTTTTCTTTGCGTGCTTTGCGTCTTAGCGTGAGACTAAAAATCGCTCGCAAAATCGTTAAGGTATTTATATCAAAAAGAGGTCTTATTCGTGCTCTACTCCTCGATCCGCTTGATCCGCTGGCGGAACCACAGCGCGGTCTCGGGCTGGTAGCGCCGCACGATCAGCATTGAGCAGGAAACATCCTCGATCAGAGCATCGTTTAACGCCCCAAACACATATTTTGGCGAAAACACCTCTTCCGAAGCGCCGATGATCATCAGATCATAGGCGTGGCTCTCCGTCTCGGAGAGGATCCCTTCCACCACCGAGGGAGAAGCTACAGTCTTCAGCCGGATGTAAGGCGGCATCTCGCCCAGCTCTTCTTCCACAATCTCCTGCAGGTGCAGC
>Ga0209164_1002384_pt1 | contig 20228 bp, 16 predicted proteins | sample MTBNYHSulfiMetaG_FD_187458 | JGI IMG/M metagenome (GOLD analysis project Ga0209164, IMG submission 187458) | Enrichment culture microbial communities from rom New York Harbor, USA that are MTBE-degrading - MTBE-NYH (New York Harbor Sulfidogenic)... | ecosystem: Environmental > Aquatic > Marine >...
CCGTATGTGCTCGCTCAAGATGCAGACCAGAAGGAAGGAGGTGGCGGCCACCGGCTGACCCTCATGAGCACCTTTCTTCTGAGGCAACGAATCGACGTAGGAGTACCTTTTCTATTGAGGCAATAGGCCCCGCCGCCGGCCGCGGTCAGTACTCCGCCGGCACCTCGAAGAAGAGCACCACGGCCTCGTGGTCGTCGTCGGGGTTGCGCCACGAGTGCGGCTCGGCCGGTGAGTAGGAGATCGTGTCGCCCTCGCCGAGGGTCGTCTCGCGGTCGCCGACACGGAGCTCCAGCGAGCCGCGCACGACCGTGGCGATGACCAGCTCCCCGGGGTGCGACCACGGCTCGCGACCGGGCGAGCCGCCGGGCTCGATGCGCGTCTCGATGACCTGGGCGCGCCGCTCTGACCGCGGCGAGAGGACGTAGTTGACGACGCCCTCGCCGCCGAAGTAGGCGCCCTCGACGTCCCGACGCCGCACGACGCTGGTGTCGCCGCCGCCGATGTCCTCGAAGAGCGACGACATGGCGATGCCGAGAGCCTCGCACAGACGGTACAGCGAGCCGATCGACGGCGACGTCTCGCCGCGTTCCACGGCGCTGACGAACGACCTGGTGACGCCGGCGCTCGCGGCCACGTCCTCCAGCGTCATCGACTGACGGTGCCGCGCCTCGCGCAGCCGCCGGCCGACCACGCGCACCGGCCAGCGCCCGTCGTCCGCCTCCACTCCTGCTGTACTTGTGTCCATCGCTGCTTGACTCCCTCCACCGTTGATTGTTTCACTTCCACCGACAGTCGACGAGACCTTCGCAGGAGGAGCCCATGACCGACGACCGCACGAACCCCGACGCTTCGGACCTCGGTGCCCCGGATCACGACGCCCCTGACCCTGGTGCCGCGGACCGCCGCGCCCCCGACCGCCACGCCCCGGACCGCCACGCCCCAGACCCCGCTGCCGCGGGTCGTCGCGCCCCGGACGCCCACGCCGGCTCGCACCGGTCGTCTCAGCGCCCCGCCCGCCGCTCCTGGGCGGAGCCCTGGAAGATCAAGATGGTGGAGCACCTCAAGATGACCACGCCGGAGGAGCGGCGGCGGGCCATCGAGGAGGCCGGCTACAACACGTTCCTGCTCAGGAGCGAGGACGTCTACATCGACCTGCTCACCGACTCCGGTACCTCGGCGATGAGCGACCGCCAGTGGGCCGGCATGATGCTCGGCGACGAGGCCTACGCCGGCAGCCGCAACTTCTACCACCTCGAGGAGACGGTCCGCGACGTCTACGGCTACAGGTACGTCGTGCCCACCCACCAGGGACGCGGAGCCGAGCACATCCTCAGCCAGATCCTCATCAAGGAGGGCGACGTCGTCCCCGGCAACATGTACTTCACCACCACCCGGCTCCACCAGGAGCTCGCCGGCGGCGGCTTCATCGACGTCATCTGCGACCAGGCGCACGAGCCGGCCAGCGAGTTCCCGTTCAAGGGCGACGTCGACCTCTACAAGCTGCAGAAGGTGATCGACGACTACGGACCGGACCGCATCCCCTACGTCTGCATCGCGACCGCCGTCAACATGGCCGGCGGCCAGCCGATCAGCCTCGGCAACCTGCGCGAGGTGCGGGCGCTGTGCGACAGGTACGGCATCAGCATCATCCACGACGCCACGCGGGTGGCCGAGAACGCGTACTTCTGCCAGGTGCGGGAGCCGGAGTGCGCCGACATGACGATCGCCGAGATCGTGCGGGCGCTGTGCGACCTGACCGACGGCGCCACGATGAGCGCCAAGAAAGACGCCCTGGTCAACATCGGCGGTTTCCTGGCCCTCAACGACGAGCCGACCTACCGGGCGGCGCAGAACATGTGCGTGGTCTACGAGGGGCTGCACACCTACGGCGGGATGGCCGGCCGCGACATGGAGGCGGTCGCCATCGGCCTGCGCGAGAGCGTCGAGTTCGATCACATCCGGGCCCGCGTCGGCCAGGTCGAGTACCTCGGCCAGAAGCTCGTCGACTGGGGCATCCCGGTCGTGCGGCCGATCGGCGGGCACGCGGTGTTCCTCGACGCCCGCGCCATCCTCGAGCATCTCGACCAGGACGAGTACCCGGCTCAGGCGCTGGCGGCCGAGATCTACCTCGAGGCCGGCATCCGGGCGATGGAGCGCGGCAACGTGAGCTCCGGTCGCGACCCGCAGACCGGCAAGAACCGGCGGCCGAAGCTGGAGCTGGTGCGGCTGACGATCCCGCGCCGCGTCTACACGCAGGCGCACATGGACGTGACCGCGGAGGCGGTGGCCGAGGTCTACGACCACCGGACGCAGGTCAGGGGCCTCGAGATGGTCTTCGAGCCGCAGTACCTGCGTTTCTTCCAGGCGCGCTTCCGGCCGCTCGCCTGACCCGGAGCGACCGACCCGGAGCGACCGACCCGGAGCCAGGCGGCCGACGGCTGCTGAGCCCCGCGTCCTCGCCCGATACCGGCAGCGGACCGGTGGACGCCGGCACACCCCGGACGTCAGACTGCCGGTCGGCAGACGGTCGGTCGAGTCCGCGGTCCGGAGGCTGCATGAGCACGACATCTTCGCCCAACGCGAGTGACCGGGTGGGCACGTTCATCACGACCCTGCGCTGGTCGGACGTGCCGGAGCATGTGCGCGAGCGGACGGTCATGGCCGTGGTCGACACCCTCGCGGCCGTGATCGCCGGCGCGGAGGCGACCTCGACACGCATCGCCACCGACTACGCGATCCTGACGTTCGCGCCGGGGGCCTCGACGCCGATCGCAGACCGCCGGCGGCTGCGGGCGGAGGGCGCCGCCTTCGCCAACGCCGTCGCGGCCAACGCCTACGACCTCGACGATGTGAGCGTCCACACGTGGGGCCATCCCGGGGCCCAGGTCGTCCCGGCGGCCCTGGCGCTGGCGGAAGAGGTCGACGCCGGCGGCGAGGAGTTCCTCACCGCTGTGCTGATCGGCTACGAGATCGCCGCCCGCCAGGCGCGCTGCCTGTACGCCGACGTACGGCCTTCTCCCGAGCGCGACTACCGCGGCTGCGGCGCGTGGGGAGCGGTCGCCGCCGCCGCGAGTGCCGCCAGGCTGCTTCGGCTCGACGAGCTGCAGACGTGGGAGGCGCTGGGCATCGCCGAGTACCACTCGCCGGACGCCCGGATCCTGCGTGCCGTCCGTCATCCGGGCATGGTGAAACACGGCCACGGCCCTGCCGTGCTGGCCGGCATCACTGCCGCCCGCCTCGCGAGCGGCGGCTTCACCGGCACTCCCGGGCTGCTGGGTGACGAACGCTTCCGTGAGGTGATCTCCGATCTCGGTGAGGACTACCTGGTCGAAGGGCGCGGCATGCAGTGGAAGCGCTTCGCGTGCTGTGCCTGGGTGCATCCGGCCCTCCACGCGCTGCGGAGCCTTCTGGAGCGGTCCGGCGGCACAGTGGAGCCGGCACGGATCTCTCGCATCGTCGTCGACGCTCATCACGACTCGCATCTCCTCGGCGCCCGCGTGCCCGCGACGACCGAGGAGGCGCAGTTCTCCATGGCGTGGCCGCTGGCGGCCTACCTGATCGACGGCGAGGTCGGCACTCGTCAAGTAGACGAGCGGCGCATGGCCGACGCCGCCGTACGCGAGCTGGCCGGGCACATCGAGCTGCGCCGCTCAGACGAACTCGACCGACTCTACTTCCTCGCCGACGCCGACGACCCCGAGGGCAGCGAGGCTGCCCGTGTCGTCATCGAACTCGACGACGGGAGCCGTCTCGATTCCGGCGTCGTCGCCCTGCCGGCGACCGAGGCACCCTGGACCATCGGTGAGATGCGCGCCAAGTTCCGCTGGGCGACGCGCGACGTGCTGCCCGCCGACAGGGCGGAGGCGATCCTCGAGACGGCGGAGCGAGTGGACGGGCTCGCCGATGTCCGCGCGCTCACCGCCCTTCTTCACGAGGAGCGGAGTCGTGGGCAGGCCGGCGCAACTCCTCCAGCGGCAGGTCAAGAGATTCCGAGAGCATCGACGTGAGCTGTTCCGTGGAGCGCTCGGCGGTGATCCCGAACGACCCTGAGACGACCCGGTACGCCAGGCCGTCGGCGTGGCAGGTGAAGCGGGATGCGACATCCTCCGCCGACACACGCGGCCGGAACACGCCGGCGCGGACCCCCTCCTCGATCACGGTCTGGACCAGCTCGCCCCACTCGATGGAGCTCTCGGCTTCGGCGATCAGAGCCGGCTCCCGGGCGGCGCCGGCCATGAACTCGAGCCACAGCGCGTACTCGTCGCGCACCGGGCCGGAGGCCACGGCGGCGGCCACGAGTCTGCGCAGCCGCTCCATGTGGTCGTCCGTCTGCATGACCCTCGCCATGGCCGGCCGCTGCTGCTCTCGCGCCCACATCAGCCCGGCCAGCAGCACGTCCTCCTTGCGCCGGAAGTGATAGTGGACGGCGGCCGACGACACGCCGGCCGCCCGGGCGATGTCCGCGACCCTCGTACCTGCGAGGCCGTTCTCCGCCAGCGTATGGCAGGCGGCCTCCTTGATGGCTTCGCGGGTCTCGGCGGCCGTCCGTCGCCGGCCCTCGCGCCGAGACCCGGCGGCATCACGAGCCTCACCGACGCCGGCGGCAACCACCGACGAGCCCACCAGCAGGGCGAGGAGCCGCGCATCCGGCCCTTCGCTGCGTTGCGCCTCCTCGATGCGTCGGCGCATGCGCAGAGCCGTGCGATACGAGACGCCGAGCCGCTCCGAGAACTCACGAGTGGTCGTCGGTCCGCCCGCCGCCACGATGGCGACTGCCTGGAACCAGGTGGTCAACGGCAGGCTCGAGCGGGCGATGAAGGTACGTGCCGCCGGATAGATGTGATGGCCACAAGTCGCACAGGCGTAGGCCCGCCGTCGGCGGACGCGGCTGAACGGTCGCACGACAGCACAGGCCGGGCACACGGCGGCATCGCCCTCGTGCGCGTAGAGTCCGTGCCACAGGAACGCAAGGCAGTCGTCGTCGCTCCTGAGCTCCGTCGCCCCAGACGGCTGCGGCGCCCCTTCACCGGACATCTCCGTGCGCGACCCCCCCATCTCCACCTCGTGTGTCCACGGCAGCACGATCGGCCTCATGCCATCAATGCGCTACTTGTGTAAAGTGTAGCAGATGAAGAGTTACTTGCCTACTCTTCACACTCACCGGTCGACGTCCGCAGCACCACCACGCGGAGTCTCGCCGCGCGTCTCACGAGCCTCGAGGGGACGACACCTCCGGAGCTCAGCACGATCCCGCATCCCTTGACAACCTCCATCGATTGGGGATATGACTGGCCAATCAGTCTGCCTTCACCACAGGCAAGGTAGGACAAGGGACAGACATGGGGGCGTCCGAGACGCACGCGAGCACGATGGGGAGCGCCGGGGGCGGACCCGGAGTGCGAGGCGGCGACCCGGACGACCGGATCACACCCAGGGGGGATGAAGCATGAAGAGGTCGCGTACGACGGGTAGCGCGCTCGTGCGCAGGATGCTCCTGCTGGCGGCGGTCGCCGCGCTGGCAGCGCTCACGTGGGGCGCAGTGGCCCAGGCGCAGGATGAGACGACGGCCGGCGAGAAGCTGGCCTTCAAGACCGGCTGGCTGCTCGAGCCGGAGAACATCAACCCCTTCGCCGGCCTGCTGGGCCAGGACTTCCAGATGTACCGGCTCCAGTACGACTACCTGATCAAGTACAGCGACTCCAAGTTCGAGCCGGAGCCCTCGGTAGCCACCGAATGGAGCGTCTCCGACGATCAGCTCACCTGGACGTTCAAGCTCCGCGACGATGTGGTGTTCAGCGACGGCGAGCCGATGACGGCCGGCGACGTCGCCTTCAGCATCAACATCGTCGTCGAGCAGCAGAACGCCATCCTCGGTGCCTACACTCGCAACGTGGTCAAAGCCACGGCCGTCGACGACACCACTCTTGAGGTCACCACCGACGCACCCAAGGGCGACATGCTCTACAACGTCGGCACCATGATCCCCATCCTGCCCGAGCACATCTGGAGCGAGCTCCCGCCGGAGGAGGCGACCACCAGTTACGAGCTGGCGCCTCCGATCGTCGGCAGCGGTCCCTTCCAGGTCGTCGAGTGGCAGCGCGGCAAGTTCCTGCGCCTCGAGGCCAACAAGGACTACTGGGGCGGTGCTCCCAGGATCGATGAGCTCTACTTCGTCACGTTCAAGAACGCCAACACGATGACGGAGGAGCTCAAGATGGGCTCCATCGACGCCGCGGTGGGCATCACCGCGGCCCAGTTCAAGGCGCTCGAGGACAACGACGACATCTTCACCAACCAGGGCACCCACTGGCGGTTCACCGAGCTGGGCTTCAACTGCTACGACAGTCCCGACTCGATGGGTAATCCCGTGCTGCTCGACGAGAAGTTCCGTCAGGCCCTGCAATGGGCCATCGACCGGGACAAGATCGTCGACGTGGCCTGGAACGGCCTCGCCGACCCTGCGTACGTGATCATGTTCCCGTACTCGCCCTTCTGGCTCGACGTCCCCGAGGACCAGCTCTACAAGTACGACCCGGAGAAGTGCAAGACCCTGCTCGACGAGGCCGGCTACAGGGACGGCGACGGGGACGGCGTGCGTGAGGACAAGGACGGCAAGCCGCTGGCACTCCGGCTCATGGTCACCACCGACTCGCCGGAGAACGTCTCGGCGTCCAAGCTCATCACCGGCTGGTTCGAAGACGTCGGCCTCGAGATCGAGCTCTCGGCCGTCGACTCGAGCGTCCTGCTCGACGCGCAGTACAACTACAAGGGCGACACCTTCGCGCCCGACTACGACATGTTCATCTGGTTCTGGACCACCGATGTCGACGCCACCTTCATGCTCGACGTGCTCACCGCGGCCCAGATCGAGGGCTGGAACGACGTCTGCTGGTCTGATGAGGAGTTCCAGGAGGACTACGAGCTCCAGGCGCAGCAGTTCGAGCTGGCCGAGCGCGTCAAATACGTCCAGGCGGCCCAGCAGATCGTGTACGACTCCTCGCCCTACCTCGTGCTCACCTATCCGGCCCAGCTGGAGGCGTGGAACAGCAGCAAGTGGCAGAACATGACCCGCACCCCGGGCGACTTCGAGGGCTACAGCGGATCCGCGGTCTACAACTTCTTCAACAACGCGGGCTACGTGAACGTCGAGCCGGCGACCGGGGATGACGCTGCCGCCACCGACGGCGGCGGCCTCGGCGGCGGCGCCATCGCCGGCATCGTGATCGGCGCCGTCGTGGTCGTCGGCGCCATCCTGTTCCTCGTGCTGCGCAGCCGCAGGGGCCCAAGGGCCGAGGAGCACTGACACGATCGGCCCCACCGGCAACGGCCGCGAGACCGCCACAGGACGACCGGACCACGCCCGCGGCCGGTCGCTTCAGCGGCGGTCTCGCGGCCGCTCATGCCGAGTGGCGGGCGAGCCGGGGTCCAGTCGGACCCCGGCTCGCCCACTTCCGTGCGATACTCCCGACATTCGGCGCGGCGGGCTCTGTGACCCTGGGTGACCGCGATGAGGCAGGCCTGGTATGCGGCGCGGAGTCGCGTTCGTCCACTGCGTCCGCGGCGTCCGGGAACGACGACCAACGAGGGGGCGACACCGCCATGAGGACCATCCCACCCCACGGCCCCGGCTTCGCCGGCGCTCCGGTGCACACGGACCCGGCACGACTACCCGCCGGTTTCGCCTACCTCGGCATCCCCTATGGGGTCCCCTATGGAATGCACGACGTGCACCCTCCCTCGGCGACCGCGCCGGCCGCCGTACGACGTGTGGCCGAGCAGTTCATCGGGGAGCTGCACCACTACGACTTCGACATCGGAGGGCCGGTGTTCGAGGAGGGCGACCTGCGGCTCTCCGACGCCGGCGACGTCCCGGGCGACCCCTATGACGTGCCGGAGACCGCCGCAGCCGCGACCAGGACGGTCTCCGGGATGGTCGAACGGGGCATCGTGCCGCTGGTGGTCGGGGGCGACCACTCCATCCCGCCGCTGGTGGTCGCCGCCCTCCGCGACCGCGGCCCGATCGACGTCGTTCACATCGACGCCCATCTCGACTTCCGCGACGAGGTGAACGGCGTTTCCGGCGGCTACTCCAGCCCCATACGCCGGCTGCGGGAGCTGCCGTGGGTGGGAACGATCGTCCAGGCGGGCCTGCGTGGACCCGGGAGCGCCCGCACCCAGGAGGTCGAAGCCGCCCTCGAGGCAGGCAACCTGCTGTTCACGGCGGAGACCATCCACGAGCGCGGCGTCGAGCCGGTACTGGAGACCCTGGAGCCCGGCCGCGGCGTCTATCTGACGGTCGACATCGACGGCATCGATCCCGGCACCGCGCCGGCGGCCACCTGGCCGGCACCCGGCGGTCTCACCTACACGCAGATGGTGCAGCTGCTGCGAGGGATCGTCGCCCGCGGTCCACTCGCAGGCATGGATGTGTGCGAGTACGCACCCGCCCGCGACGTCAACGACCTCACCGCTCTGTTCATCGCCCGTCTGCTCCTGGTCGCGATCGGCGCGACGCGGCTGGCCGGCGACGCCCGACGCGACTGACGCGGCCGGTCACTCCGCGGCCGGCCGTTCCTCCGTCGCTCCGCCGTCACGCGCGCCCAGCGGCAGGAAGCGCGACACGCTCAGCATGTAATCGGCGTAGTCGGACCGGCGCGCGAGCGAGTGCCGCTCCATCATCGGGATGCTCACCCCCAGGAACAGTGCCGTCATGGCGACGGCGCCGACGCCGGTCCACCACCAGCCCCAGCCGGCGGCGAGCGCGAAGAGGTACAGGCCCCACCAGGTCGCGACCTCGCCGACGTAGTTCGGGTGGCGGCTGAGCGACCAGAGACCGGTGCGGATCGTGCGGCCACCGTTGGCCGGGTCGCGGCGGAAGCGGCGCAGCTGTTCGTCGGCGGCGAACGCGAGGACCACCGCCCCGAGCGTGACGGCCACGGCGAGTGCGTCGAGCCAGCCGAACGGCGCGCTCCCGTCGACGATGGCCGCGTACAGCGGCAGGCAGCCGAGGTAGACCATGATCGTCGGGAAGAGGTGGATCCCGAAGAAGCTCACCGGCCAGTACAGACGGCCGAAGCGCCGCCGGAAGTCGACGTAGCGGAAGTCCTCTTTCGAGAGGCCCGGCCAGTCGCGGAAGAAGTTGCTGGTGAGACGGAGCGAGTAGAGGGCGACGAGCGAGACGACCACGACCTCGCGCACGCCGACGGCCGAGGACCCGGTACTCCCCGCGACACCCACGGCCGGGGCGCCGGAGGTAGCACCGTCCAGAGCCCCTGCCACATCCGCGCCGGAGGCGCGCAGCCACACGTAGTAGACGGCGATGGCCAGCGGCTTCAGGCTCCAGTACGGGTCGTACATGCTCGAGTTGTCGGCGAGGACCGAGGCGACGAAGACGACGGCGGTCGCCGCCAGGTCGGCGACCGCCACGACGACCAGCGCGTGCACGAGCGGCCCGGCGTCGAGCGCCCCCGAGACCGCGTAGCCGGCGGCCACGGCGGCGGCGAGCGCGACGGCGTAGGTGACCGCGCTCGCCGTCACCCCCACCCATCGTCGCGCTCGCGGACCGCGATCCATGCGTCCCTCACCCTTCCATGGCAAGGCGCCCACGCGGCGCACGATCGCGCGCCTGAGGACACCCACGTTCAGCCACGTCCACCAGAGACCATGTCGAGCCCCGGAGAACGTCCCCGGCACCCTACCAGACGGCCGATGAGACCCCCTCCCGAACGATGCCTGAAGCCACGACGGCAGGGGGAGTGATGCCCGAAGCGTGATGCCCGAGCGTGATGCCCAGGACGCCATGTGTTGGGCACGATGTCTGGAACGCGATATCTGACACGCGATGCCTTCCGGCACGAGGACGGTGTAATCCCCGGCGCCCGGCAGCGATTGAAGAGACAGGACCCAAGGCACACCACCGCCCGCGGCCCACGGACTACCGCAAGCGCCCGAAGCACCGAGACCGAGGGCGATCCGACAGAAAGCAGGAGGCTATGGGGAGATTGCTCAAGGGAGGCATCATCGTCGTCGCGATGTTCCTGGTGGGGGCCGGCGTGGCGCTCGCCGGACAGGAGCTCGGACAGAAGGACCGTGACCAGGACCGGGTCTCGACACCGGACAACGCCGGGCTCGGCGACGGCGCCGGCGTCCAGAAGCAGGTCCGCGCGAACGCGACGATCTGGACCGCGGCGGAGAGCCTGACCGCCGACGAGGCGACCGACGAGGACGCCACCGAGGATCCGGAACAGGCCCGCGAGTGCACCGAGAACGCCGAGCGCGTCGGCGCCGAGGACTGCGACGGCGACCAGGAGCGGACGCAGACCCGCACCCGGGATCGTGACGGCGACTGCGACGAGCCGCAGCAGACGCAGACGCGGACGCAGACGCGCGACCGTGACGGCGAGTGCGACGGCAGCGGCACCAAGACCCAGACGCAGACGCAGACGGGCAGCAAGAGCCAGACGTCGACCCAGACCCAGTCCGGCACGCAGACCCAGTCCGGCACGCAGACGCAGGCCGGGAACGGGGAGTGCGACGGCACCGGTCCCGCCGACGGCGGCAACGGTGGCGGCGACTGCGACGGCAGCGGCAAGGGCAAGAGCGACTGACACCCACATGCCGACTGGACGGACAGACCTGAAGCGACGGCGCGTGCCCGAGTGCACGCGCCGTCGCTTCGCGCCGTCCTCAACGGCGACTGCACGCCGGCCGGCCGCTCGCGCTAGACTGACGGCGGCCTCGCTCACCGACACGAGAGGCACCACGTGGCACTGTCCAAGCTGCCGCCCGCCGAGCACGACGTCCTCCTCGACGGAGTGCGCGCCGGAGACCCGGAAGCCTTCACACAGCTCTACGAGGCGCTCCACGCCCGCATCTACAACCTCGCCGCCCGCGTCGTCGGCGACCGCGAGGACGCCGCGGACATCACTCAGGACGTGTTCCTCGCGGCCTATCGTCACCTTCCCGGTCACACCGGCGAGATGCGGCTGGAACCCTGGCTCTATCGGGTCACCGTGAACACCTGCTACGACCATCTGCGTCGGGCGGCGCGTCGCCCGACAGACGCCCTCACCGATCCGGACGCGATCGCCGCGACCGTCGACGAGGTGGAGCGCTCGCAGCTCTCGGCGACCGTCTCCGAGGCGCTGGACCAGCTCAACCCGAGGTACCGCACGGCACTCGTCCTCAAGGACCTCCACGGCTGCGGCAACGCCGAGGTCGCGGAGATCCTCGGCGTGAGCAGAGGGACCGCGGGCGTGCTCCTGTTCCGGGCCCGGAAGGCGTTCCAGCAGGCGTTCAAGAAGCTCTCTCACGAAGGCGCCGCAGGCGTCTCGGCCCTCGGCCTGGCGGCGTTCCTCCCGGACCTCCCCGTGCCGGAGACGCTGCAGACACCGCCGGACTTCCTCACCATGCCGGCCCTCGACCCCACGGCGTCCCTGACGCCGGGCGGCGAGGTCGCTCCAGGAGACGCCTCGGCTGCACTCCCGCAGGCGCCCGACGGGACGGCGACGACGCTCGCGACCGACCCGGGAGCCGCGGCGCTGCTCGGCGACCCCGGCCTCTCGACGACGGCCGCGTCGCTCGCCCCGGCGGCCGGACCGGCGGCCACTTCGGCGACCGCCGGCCTCATCGCCAAGGCAGGCTCCGCGGCCGGTGCCAAGGTGCTGCTGGCCATCGCCGGTACGGCGCTCCTGGCCGGCGGGGGCATCACCGTCGCGTCACTGGGCTCGACCGATGCGGCGCCCGACCGCGCCATCCAGGGAGCCGGTCAGGGAGAGCTCGCCCGACAGGCCGACGACGGTCTGCGCGCCGGCGCCCTCGGCGACGCCGCCGGACCGGCGCGCGACCGCAACGGCTCACCGCTCCTGTTCCGGGCCGCCGGCGACGAGCCCGGCGCCGGCGGCGCCCGGCGGAACGGCGATCCCGCCGACGGGACGGGCGAGAAGTCCGAAGGCGGCGGCTCCGGCGAGGGCGCGGGAGCCCAGAGCGGCTCGACCGGCGGAGCGCAGAGCGGTGGCGGCTCCGGCAACGGGGCTCAGGGCGACGGGAGCGGCGGAACACAGACCGGCGGCTCGACGCAGGGCGGCAGCGCGTCGCAGGGCGACGGATCAGGCACGACGACATCGAGCGGCTCCGCCGGCGGCGCTTCCGGCGGCAGTACCGACTCGTCGGGCGAAGGGGCCGGCACGCGGTCCGGATCCGGCAGCGGCTCCTCCACCATGCTCCCCGGGAACGACTCCGGCGACAGCGGCGGCTCGACTCGCAGTACCGGAGGCTCCCAGACGCTCGCTCCCGCCCCCGGCGGCTGACGCCGCCTTACCCCTCTTCCCGCCGGCCACCGCGCACCAGCGACGCCACCGCCGCCAGGACGGCGAAGCCGGCGCCCACTGCCATCGCGAGCTTGTAGCCGGCGGCGAACCGCTCCGCCGCCGCGACGCTCAGACCCGGTCCGTCGCCCGGAGCGAAGATCACTCGCGCACCGAGCGCTCCGAGCTGACTCGCGGCCACCGCCCCCAGCAGCGCCACGCTCAGCGCCTGACCGGTCACCCGGGTCGTGGCCAGGAAGCCGCTGGCCAGCCCGAGCTGATGGCGTCCGACGCTGCCCATGATGGCCGACGCGTTCGGTGAGCTGAACACCCCGAGGCCGATGCCCATGATAGAGAGGCCGACGACAAGCCGTACCGTGTCGGAGTTCCCGTCGGGCGTGGCCAGCAGGATCAGGCCGACCGTCATCAGCGCCATCCCACCGGTGGTGAGCACCCGCGACCCGATGCGATCGCTGAGCCGCCCGGCGAACGGACTGAGCAGCGCCTGCAGCACCGGCTGACTCAGCAGCAGCAGGCCGGTGACGGCCGGTGACCGTCCCTGCACCTCCTGGAGGTAGATCGCCGTCAGCACCATCGGGCCGAACAGGGCCATGTAGTTGAAGAGGGCGGCCAGATTGGCGGCCGTGAACAGCCGGTTGTGGCGAAGAAGATCCAGGTCGAGGACGGGGTCCGTCACGCGGTGTTCGACGAGGACGAACCCGGCGAGGGCGAGGCCGGAGACGACCAGGAGCGCGACCGTCTCCGGCGAAGACCAGCCCCACTGCGGCGCGAACGAGAGCGGCACCAGCAGGAAGGTGAGGAACGCGGCCAGCAGGAGCGCGCCGAGGAAGTCCGGGCGCATCGCGCCGCGAGCGACCCGCTCCTCCCTCGGAAGCAGGAAGCTCCCCCATGCGAGCACCGCCAGCCCGATCGGGACGTTGACGAGGAAGATCCAGCGCCAGCCGGCAGCGCCGACGAGGAAGCCGCCCAGCGGTGGCCCGACGCTGAGCCCGATGTAGACGGCCATCACGTTGATGCCGAGAGCGCGGCCTCGCTGCTGAGGCGGGAAGATGGCGGTCACGATGGCTGCCGACGTGGAGACGAGCAGCGCGGCGCCGGCGCCCTGGAGAGCCCGGCCGACGATGAGCATGGCCCCGTCGACGCTCAGGGCGCTGGCGACCGAGGCGGCGGTGAAGAGCGCGATGCCGCCGAGGTAGAAGTGCATGCGGCCGCGCCGGTCGGCGAGCCGGCCCAGCGGGATGAGCAGGATCGCCATGGTGAGCAGGTAGACCGCCTGCACCCAGATCGCCTCGCCGAAGGAGAGTCGCAGGTCGGCGCTCATGCTCGGGAGGGCGACGTTGACGATCGATCCGTCGAGCGGCCCCATGAAGGCGCCGACCGACGTCAGCGCCAGGACGGCCCAACGGCGGTCCTGGAGCTCATCGACGGTGATGCGATGGGGCCACGGCATGCGCCGGAGTCTACCGTCTGACCGGCGCGACGCGCGCCGCGTTCGCCAACGGCCCGTTCGGACTCGCCGGCGATCACGATCTGAGTCAGCCGAGCGCGACCAGGACCAGTCCCACCAGGATGACGGCCACCCCGGTCAGCTTGGGGGCGCAGGCACGCTCGTGCATCACCAGGATACCCAGGGCGGCCCCCAGAGGGATGCTCACCTGCCGGAAGGCCACTACATAGCTCACGTTGGCGACGAAGGCCATGGAGACGAGCACGAGAGCGTAGCCGCCAGCGAGCAACACGCCGGCGAGCACGGCGGCACGCTTGCCGTAGCACCCCACCTCGCGAAGGCGAGCCCGCTCCGACCGGCTGGCGGCGACCGTCACACCGAGCCAGACGCAGGCGCTCACCGTCTCCAGGCATGCGTACATGAGGGTCACGGTCAGCGTCGAGAGCTCGCCGGCGAACGTGTCTCTGAGGCGTACCAGCGCGGCATCGTCCACCATCGAGTAGCCGGCCGTGCCGCAGGCCGCCAGGAGCGCCAGCACGGCGGTCGCGGTCAGGAAGTTCCGCAGGCGCAGGTCACCGAAGCGCCGCATCGGCACCAGATAGCAGCCCCCGACCACCAGGACGATCCCGACGACACACAGGGTCGAGATCTCGTCGCCCTGGCCGAGCACGAGCGTCGCGACGGTCACCACGATGATCGGCGAAGAGCGGGCGATGGGATAGGCCACCGACATCTCCCCGCCGCGGTAGGCGCGCGCCAGCGACCAGTAGTACACGGTGAGGAAGGCCCCGGTGACGGCCACCAGGACCCAGACGGCCGCCGGGAAGGCCGCCAGCTCGGCCCGCTGGAGCACCAGCACCGGCAGGAAGAGCACCATGCCGACCGCGCTGGCGACCAGGAAGAACGCCGCCGAGGGCTGCGAGCGCTTCGTCAGCAGGTTCCAGCCGGCGTGGGCGGCGGCCGAGACGAGGAGGAGTCCGACGGCCAGCGCGGTCATGGCCGGCCGCCTGCGTCAGCCGGCCGGCTGCTGCTGGGTGATGCAGTGCACGCCGCCGCCGCCGAGGGCGATCTCGTGCGTCGCCGAGGCCGAGACGCCGACGACCGTGCGGTCGGGGAACACCTTCTCGAGCAACTCCTGGACCACGGCGTCGGTCGGCGCGCCGGCCTTCTCGTACACGAGACCGCCGTTGCAGGCGTACATGTTCGCGTACGTGCCGGGGAACGGCCCCGTCTCCAGCGCGCGGCTGCCCTCCACGACATCGGTGCCCCACAGGTCGTCCTCGGTGACCTCGCCCCACGGCGGGTCGGGCAGCTTGTGGACGGTGAAGCGGCGGCCGCGCGCGTCGGTGGCCGCCTCCAGCCGTGCCAGGTTGTCGCGGCAGATCTCGTAGCGGTAGTCGTCGGGGTCGTCGGTCCAGGAGAGCAGTACCTCGGCCGGAGCGACGTAGTGGAGGACGCCGTCGATGTGCCCGTTGGTCTCCTCCGGGTCCATCCCGCGACCGAGCCAGACGACCTTCTCCAGCCCCAGGTAGTCACCCATGATCCGCTCCATCTCCTGCTTCGAGAGATGGGGGTTGCGGCCCGGTGAGAGCAGGCACTCCTCGGTGGTGAGCAGCGTCCCCTGACCGTCGACGAGGAAGGCGCCGCCCTCCAGCACCATCGGCGCCCGGTAGCGGTCCACGCCGGCGAGCTCGGCCACCTTCAGCGGCACCATCGCGTCCTTGTCCCAGGGGAAGTAGAGGCCGTCGTGGAAGCCGCCCCACGCGTTGAACTCCCAGTCGACCAGGCGGACGCCGCCCTTGTCGTCGACGACGAACGCGGGGCCGCAGTCGCGCATCCAGGCGTCGTTGCTCGAGAGCTCGACGACCCTGACCTGCGGCGGCAGCATGACGCGCGCGTTCTCGTACTGGTCGTGCCCGACGCCCATGACCACCGGCTCGAACTGCGAGATCGCCGTGGCGACCTCGACGAAGGCGCGCTGCGCCGGCTTGCCGCCGAGGCGCCAGTTGTCCGGCCGCTGAGGCCACAGCATCCACGTCTGGGCGTGCCGTTCCCACTCCGCCGGCATGCGGAAGCCGTCGGCCTTCGGCGTGCTCTCAAGCGTGCGCGTCATCGTCACTCCAGTGTCCCGATCACTCCAGTGTCTCGACCTCGGAACCGTCGGAGATGTCGAGGAACTCCCGCACCCCCGGGGCACCCACATACTCGAGCGAGGATGCGTCGCTGACATCGGCGGTCAGGCTCTCGGTGACCGAGAGCGTACCGGAGCTCGCATCCTGCAGTCTGATGCTCACCTTCATGAGCGTGAAGTCGAGGAGGTCCAGCTCGGAGGCGTCCGAGACGCGCAGCTCGGCGCTCTCCCCGGAACCCGAGAGGCGTACCTTGCTCGCGTCCGACACGTCCACCTCCAGCGTCCCCACCACCAGGTCCGTGCCGACGAGCTCGCTGGCGTCGCTCAGCTCCAGCCGCAGGGCTGGGAGACCCTCGAACCCGGAGATGCTCGCCGTGACGGCATCGGAGGTGACCAGCCCCTCCAGACTCGGCATCGTCACGACCGCCTCCCTGGTCGTGTCCATGAAGCTGGTGCCGTCCTCCATCCCGATCCTGAGCGTGTCGCCGCTCACCTCGACCTCGAGGTATTCCTCCACGTTGTCGTCGACGGTGATGGCGACCTCGAGGCCGGTCCCCCGGCGTACCTCGACGTCGAACGCCGCCTCGACCTCGATACGGGTGAACTCCCCGTAGTCCTCCTCGATGGTGACGAGATCGCCCGAGCCGGTGACCGCGCCGCAGCCGGCGACGAAGATGGAGGCGAAGAGCGCCGCCGTCCCGAGAGCGATCGTCGAAATGAGTTTCATGCGTCCTCCCTCCCGCCGGGTGGGGCCCCCGTCCATCCTACCGGCTCCCGTCCAGGGCGGAAGGCCCGGCCGCCGCACGGCCGCTCGGGTGCGGCGCCGCTCTGCTACGCTCACGGCATGGTCGATGAGCCCACAGCATCCGGACGTGCACGGCGTCCGTCGAGGGCGACATGGAGCTGAGACGGGTCGGCAGCGTGCCGACCTACGTCTTCGAGCAGCTCGACGCCTGGAAGGCGGAGGCGACGGCCGACGGCGCCGACGTGATCGACCTCGGCATCGGCAGCCACGACCTGCCGACCCCGCGGCCGGCGCTGGCCCGCCTGGCGGCGGCCGCAGCGCAGCCGCGCGAGCACGGCTATCCGACATCGGCCGGTCTGCCGGAGCTGCGGGCGGCGGTCGCCGGCTGGTACCGCGCCGAGCACGGCGTCGAACTCGATCCCGACGGCGAGGTCGCCGTGACGTGGGGCGCCAGCGAGGCCCTCGCTCACCTGCCCTGGGTCCTGCTCCAGCCCGGCGACACGGCCGTGATCCCCGAGCCCTGCTACCCCATCCACCGCTACTCGGTCCTCTTCAGCGGCGCGCGGGCCGTCGGCCTGCCGTTGCTCGAGACGGCCGACGCCGGCGAAAGGCCGCCGGCGGATGACGCTGGCCCCGCCGCGATCCCCGATCACCGCCATGGCGCCGCGCGGCACGCGGACGACGCCCTGTTCGAACGGCTGGTCGCGGCCTGCGAGCGTGCGCGACCGAGGCCGCGCGTCGTCCTCGTGAGCTTCCCGCACAACCCGACCACGCGGTGCGTAGACTCCGGCTGCTTCGCTCGCCTCGTCGACTACGCGCGCCGGCGCGACCTGCGCGTCATCCACGACTTCGCCTACGCAGAGATCGGCTTTGACGGCTACCGCCCACCGAGCATCCTCGCCGCCCCCGGGGCGGCCGACGTGGCGGTGGAGGTCGTCTCGCTCTCGAAGAGCCACAACATGGCCGGCTGGCGGGTCGGGTTCGTGGCCGGCAACGCCGAGATCGTCGGCGGACTGCGGCGCCTGAAGAGCTACCTCGACTACGGCGTCACGCTGCCGGTGCAGCGGATGGCGCAGGCGGCGCTGACCGAGTGCACGAACGTCCCCGCGCGGATGGCGGGCGTCTACCAGGCCCGCCGGGACGCGCTGTGCGACGGCCTGGCCGCCGCCGGCTGGGACGTCCCGCCGCCGCGCGGCACGATGTTCGTGTGGGCGCGCCTTCCGAAGCCCCGGCGCGCCGACGGCTCCCTGCTGTTCGCCGAGCGCCTCCTGCGAGAGGCGCACGTGGCCGTCTCCCCCGGCGTCGGCTTCACCGGCCCCTCCTCACTGAGCGACGGGCGGGGCGACGCGGAGGACGCGACGGGATCGAAGGCGGATGAGTTCGTGCGGTTCGCGCTCGTCCAGCCCGAGGACCGTCTCCGGGAGGCGTGCCGCCGGATAGGCCGCGTCCTGCGGGAGTGGTCGGGGTAGGATTGCGCACACGTCGGCGACGGGAGGGAGACGCCGTGCTCGAAGGGGAAGCGCTGCAGGACTTCATCCGCCGGATACCCAAGGCCGAGCTCCATCTGCACATCGAGGGCACGCTGGAGCCGGAGATGATGCTGGAGCTGGGCGAGCGGAACGGCGTCGAGGTGCACTTCGCCGACGCCGCCGAAGCCCGCCGCGCCTACCGCTTCAACGACCTGGCGCACTTCCTCGACGTCTACTACGAGGGCGTCCACGTCCTGCGTACCGAGCAGGACTTCCACGACCTCACGGCGGCCTACCTGGCGCGCGCCCACGACGACGGCGCGCGCCACGTCGAGATCTTCTTCGACCCCCAGAGCCACCTGCCGCGCGGCCTGCCGTTCGCGGCCGTGGCCGGCGGCATCGCGGCGGCGCTCAGAGAGGCCGAGCGCGACCTGGGCATCACCTCACACCTCATCATGTGCTTCCTGCGCGACGAGAGCCCGCAGGACGCCATGGCGACACTCGAGGCGGCGCTGCCCTACCGCGAGCTGCTGGTCGGCGTCGGCCTCGACTCCAACGAGGTCGGCCATCCCCCGCACGAGTTCGCCAGGGTCTTCGAACGCGCCCGCGACGCCGGGCTGGTCACCGTCGCCCACGCCGGCGAGGAGGGGCCGCCCGAGTACATCGTCGAGGCGCTCGAGTTGCTGCACGTGCGCCGCATCGACCACGGCGTGCGCGCCATCGACGACCCGGAGCTCCTCGAACGCCTCGTCCGCGAACGCATCCCGCTCACCATGTGTCCGCTGAGCAACCTCGAGCTCAAGGTGACGCCCGACCTCACGAAACACCCGCTCAAGCGGCTCCTCGACGCCGGCGTCGTCGCCACCGTCAACTCCGACGACCCCGCCTACTTCGACGGCTACCTGGCCGACAACTACATGGCGGTGCAGAAGGCCCTGCAGCTCTCCGCCGACGACATCGTGACGCTGGCCCGCAACTCCATCGTCGCGTCGCTGCTGTCCGACGATCGCCGCCACGAGCTGCTGGCCGAGATCGACGCCTTCGTGGCCGAGCACGGCTGAGCCAGGGAGGGACGCGTGGACGAGCTGATCGTCACGGTCGGCATCACCGGCTCCCGCATCACCAGGAGCCAGACGCCGGCCATCCCCATCACCCCTGAGGAGATCGCCCGGTCGGGGATCGAAGCCTGGCGGGCCGGCGCCTCGGTGCTGCACGTCCACGTACGCGATCCGCGGACGGAGCTGGGCACCCAGGACGTGGAGCTGTTCCGGGAGGTCGTCGACCGGCTGCGCGCCGAGACCGACGCCGTGCTCTGCCTGACGACGAGCGGCATCCCGGGGCGCAGCTTCTCGACCGAAGAGCGGCTGGCGCCGCTGGCGCTGCGGCCCGACATGGCGTCGTTCGACGCCGGCTCGATCAACACGCCGGCCGGCGTCTTCCTCAACGAACCCGACTTCCTCGAGGCGCTCGCCGACGAGGCACGCAGGCAGGGCGTCAAGCTGGAGCTCGAGTGCTTCGAGCCGGGCATGGTCGCCACCTGCCTGCGCTACCTGGAGGACGGCGTACTCGACCGGCCGCCGCACTTCCAGTTCGTGCTCGGCACCGCCTTCGGCATGCCGGCGGACGTCAAGTCGCTGCTGCACCTGAGCGAGATGCTGCCGGCCGACGCCAGCTGGTCGGCGATCGGCATCGGCCGGACGCAGCTGCCGATGGCCACCCTCGCCATCCTCATGGGCGGCCACGCCCGCGTCGGCCTCGAGGACAACATCTACTACCGCCGCGGCGAGCTGGCGACGGGCAACGCCCAGCTCGTGGAGCGGGTGGTCCGCCTCGCCGGCGAGCTCGGCCGACCGATCGCCTCCTCTGCGGACGCGCGCCGCCTCCTCAGCCTCAGCTGAAGCTCGCGCAAGCCCGCTTGCGGGACGGCTCCGACTCCGGACGGGCGTCCTCCCCCCGCTCGGCGACCCGCCAACACCACCGGCCCCTATTGCCTCAATAGAAAAGGTACTCCTACGTCGATTCGTTGCCTCAGAAGAAAGGTGCTCATGAGGGTCAGCCGGTGGCCGCCACCTCCTTCCTTCTGGTCTGCATCTTGAGCGAGCACATACGG
>Ga0209164_1002385_pt1 | contig 20221 bp, 21 predicted proteins | sample MTBNYHSulfiMetaG_FD_187458 | JGI IMG/M metagenome (GOLD analysis project Ga0209164, IMG submission 187458) | Enrichment culture microbial communities from rom New York Harbor, USA that are MTBE-degrading - MTBE-NYH (New York Harbor Sulfidogenic)... | ecosystem: Environmental > Aquatic > Marine >...
AATATGCTGACGAGATCATCCGGAGAAAAGCGGGCAAGGCGGGAGCAAAATAGACATCAGCAGAAAGGGATGAAGAGGTTTCCGGGATGGGTGCTGTTAGCAGGTCCGAGAAAAGATTGAAAAGAAAACGCAGGGTGCGGAAGAAGATTAAAGGAAACTCTGAGGTGGCCCGTCTGTGTGTTTTCAGGAGTTCAAAACACATTTATGCTCAGATCATAGACGATTCCGCGGGGAGAACGCTGGCAGAGGCATCTTCCGTGTCGAAAGACCTTCGATCCAAGGTCGGGAAGGACGGGACCAACAAAAAGGGTTCGGCAATGGTCGGTTCGGCGATCGGAGAACTGGCCTTGTCCAAGGGGATCAAGAGGGTTGTTTTCGACCGGAACGGTTTTTTGTATCATGGTCGTGTGAAGGCGGTTGCTGAAGCGGCGCGCAAGAGCGGACTGGAGTTTTGATCATACAGGAATGACATCCGATTTCGTTTTCAACGCCCCCCACAGGTGTCGGTCCCAACCCTGAATGGCGTGAGATGATCTCTTAGATTAAACTTGTAGGAATCAATTGACAGGGAGATGACCATTGTTTGCAGGAGAAGATGAAGCGCAGTTGATTGAGAAGGTTGTCCACATCAACCGGGTGGCGAAGGTTGTTAAGGGCGGCCGACGGTTTAGTTTCAGTGCCATTGTCGTCGTTGGAGACGGCAAGGGGATGGTCGGGAGCGGACTCGGCAAGGCGAATCAGGTGCCTGAAGCCATCCGGAAGGGCATTGAAAAGGCCAAGAGAGATATGAAAAACGTATGCCTGAGCGAGAAATCCATTCCGTATGAGGTCATCGGCAACTGTGGGGCAGGCCGCGTACTGTTGAAGCCTGCCGGCAAGGGTACCGGGCTGATTGCGGGAGGAGCGGTTCGTGCGGTTTTGGAGGCGGCGGGCATTCAGAATATCCTTACAAAATGCCTCGGCTCCCATAACCCTCACAACGTCGTGAAGGCAACCATCAGGGGTCTGCGTCTGCTGCGGAGTCCTGAAAAAATTATGCTCCGCAGGGGAAAACTGATCGAAGAAACGGCTGCTTAGCATTTCTATTAGGGGAAGTGTCGGCAATGAGGCACCCTGAAGGCCAAGATGGATCCGACGCAACCGGGGCCAGAGGTGAGAATTGGAAATGACGGAAACAATCAAGGTAACGCTCGTCAGAAGCGGAATCGGCAAAGGCAAGAAGATGCGTCAAACCTTAACGGGATTGGGATTGACTAAGCTGAACAAGACGGTGGAATTGAAAAACACGCCAGCTATCAGGGGCATGATTGAGAAGGTCTCATTCCTTGTTAAGCTTGGTTGAGATACGGGGAAAAGAATGAAGATTCATGAGCTTTCACCCGCTGAGGGGTCCAGAAAGAAGAGAAAGAGGGTTGGAAGGGGTCCCGGATCGGGTCACGGGAAGACGGCTTGCAGGGGGCAAAAAGGACAGAATTCTCGTTCGGGAGGTGGTGTGCGCCCCGGTTTCGAGGGCGGGCAGATGCCGCTTCATAGACGACTTCCCAAGCGCGGCTTTACCAATCCGTTTAAGAAGGAATACAACGTCATCAATGTTGACGATCTGAACCGATTTGAGGCGGATACGGTTCTTGATCCGGCGGCGTTGCGTGAGGCCGGGCTCATCAAGAAAATGAAAGATGGGGTCAAGTTGCTCGGCAATGGGGAACTTGCCCGCCCTGTGGTTGTCAGAATCAACAAGGCGAGCAAGGCGGCTACGGAAAAGGTCGAGGCGGCCGGCGGGAAGGTCGAGCTGATATAAGATTCGCTTTTGACAATGGGTGTTGATTGAATGGCGGCTTATGAGCAAGAAGACGCACGCTCAGGAAGCCCGGATGGTTTTTCTTAACCCTATGCCGCTATGCAGTCGTGATGGACGCAGCGGCGTTTACCAGGCATCAAGATATGCCGGAAACGATGGGTCATACGAGATGGGTCTATGATCGGTGGATTTCAGAATATTGCCAAGGTACCGGAGCTCAAGAAAAAAATCCTTTTCACGCTGCTCATGCTTGCGGTATACCGGGTAGGGTGTCACATCCCGACTCCGGGGATTGATGGGGCGGCACTGGCCGCATTTTTCAGCGCCAGGCAGGGAACTCTTTTCGGCCTCTTTGATATGTTCTCCGGCGGCGCGTTGAGCCAGATGTCCGTGATGGCCCTGGGCATCATGCCTTATATCAGCGCATCCATCATATTGGAACTGATGACGGTGGTGGTTCCATACCTGGAGAAGCTGAAAAAAGAGGGTGAACAGGGGCGCAAAAAGATCACGCAGTATACCCGATATGGAACTGTTATATTGAGTATTATCCAGGGATTTGGCATCGCTGTGGGTCTTGAGAATATGACCAGCCCGGGCGGGGCCATGATCGTACCTGCCGGTGGTTGGGGGTTTAGACTTCTCACGGTTATTACATTGACGGCCGGTACCTCCTTTCTCATGTGGTTGGGAGAGCAGATAACAGAGAGGGGGATTGGGAACGGGATTTCTCTGATCATTTTTGCCGGCATTGTTGCCGGATTTCCCGTGGGTGTTGCCAATACGTTTCGGCTGATGAGCACCGGTGAATTGACCCCTTTCTTTGTAGCGTTGATCGTTGCGCTTATGGTTGTGGTGGTGGGTGCGATCGTTTTTGTTGAGAGGGGGCAGAGGCGAATCCCGGTCCAATACGCCAAGCGGGTGGTCGGTCGCAGGATGTATGGGGGGCAGAGCACCCATCTTCCCCTGAAGGTCAACACGGCAGGGGTGATCCCGCCTATTTTCGCCTCTTCCATCATCATGTTTCCGGCGACGATCGCTAATTTTCTGAGTGTGGATGAATTCCCCTGGCTTCAATATATTGTCAATGCCCTGTCTCCCGGACATATCATCTACACGTTGATATATGTGACCTTCATATTCTTTTTCTGCTATTTCTATACAGCCGTTCATTTCAACCCGGTCGACGTCGCCGACAATATGAAACGGTCAGGAGGGTTCATTCCCGGGATCAGGCCGGGAAAAAATACGGCCGAGTACATTGACAGGGTGCTGACAAGGCTCACCTTTTCGGGTGCCGTTTATGTGTCGGCGGTCTGTGTTCTTCCCAACATCCTGATCTATCATTTGAATGTGCCATTCTATTTCGGTGGAACCGCCCTCCTGATAGTGGTCGGCGTGGCAATGGACACAACGAACCAGATCGAGTCCCACTTGCTGACCCGTCACTACGAAAGCTTTATGAAAAAGGGATTCGGTAAGGCGAGATAGGTATTTCGTAGATTGGTTCGAAATGGTCGGGTTCTCGGGGAAGGTCATATGCCCAAGGAAGAAGCGATTGAGGTCGAGGGAATTGTGATTGAGACGCTGCCCAATGCCATGTTCAGGGTCGAACTCAAGAACGGACACCGGGTCCTGTCTCATATTTCGGGTCGAATCCGAAAGAATTTTATTAAGATACTGCCCGGGGACATGGTGATGGTGGAATTGTCTCCATACGATTTAAGCAGAGGCCGGATCGTGTATCGGGGTAGCAGACAGTGATGCGACATCCCCGGGTGTGGATAACCTTGGCAAGGCTTTTTGCGAAGGAGCAAAAAGGCGGAAATATGAGGGCATTAGTGTTATGAAAGTGCGGGCATCAATCAAGAAAATGTGTAAACGGTGCAAGATCATTCGACGCAACGGAATAACCCGTGTGATTTGCGACAATCCTCGTCATAAGCAGAGACAGGGATGATGCGGGCTGCCAAAACGGCGGAACCCGATCGGTGGTACATGGTCGGGCTTTAGACTATTAGGAGAAGAGGAGTTGTAAATTGGCGAGGATCGCGGGTGTCGACTTACCAAAGGGAAAAAGGATCGAGATTGCGCTCACCTACATTTATGGGATCGGGAGATCGATGGCGCAGAGGATACTCTCCGAGGCGGGTGTAGACTGGGGCGTTAAATCAGATGATCTCACTCCCGATCAGATCACTGGCATCAGAAAGGTCATTGACGAGAAATGCAAGGTTGAAGGTGATTTGAGACGGGAAGTATCCATGAACATCAAGCGGCTGATGGATCTCGGCGCGTATCGTGGATTGAGACACAGGAGGGGTCTGCCCGTAAGGGGACAGCGGACCAGTACGAACGCGAGGACGAGAAAGGGGCCGCGCAGGGCCGTTATGGGAAAGAGAAAAAAATAGAGATTTGAGGAAACAGCATGGCAAAGACGGCGAGAAAGAGAACCAAATCCAAAAAGGAAAAGAAGAGCGTCCCCTCCGGGATTGTCCATATTCAATCCACCTTCAACAATACGATTGTGACGATCACGGATCTCGAGGGAAATGTCATCGCTCAGTCAAGCGCGGGAAGGGGCGGCATCAAAGGGTCCAGGAAAAGCACCCCTTTTGCGGCCCAGATCGCCGGCCGGGATGCCCTCAGGCAGGCAATGGATCAGGGAATGAGGGTGGCGGAGGTCCGGGTCAAGGGGCCCGGCGTAGGCAGAGAGGCTGCCTTGCGGTCACTTCAGGTAGATGGATTTACCGTGACCGTCATCAGGGATGTGACCCCTATTCCGCATAACGGCTGCCGTCCCCCGAAGAGGCGAAGGGTGTGACCATAGCGGCTTGCGGAGCGGATGGGGATTTTTACCAATGGATGACGAATAACCAGGGCAGGAGGGGTTGTTTTGGCCAGATATAGAGATTCTTCATGCAAATTGTGCCGACGAGAGAATCTGAAACTCTATTTGAAGGGCGACCGGTGCTACGGGGACAAGTGCGCTTTTGAGAGACGTGCATATGCACCGGGGCAGCATGGCCAGAGACGCGGAGGAAAGGTCTCGGATTACAGGGTGCAGCTCAGGGAGAAGCAGAAAGTCAAGAGGATTTACGGCTTGTTGGAAAAGCAGTTTAGAGGCTATTATTACCGCGCTGACAAGCGGAAAGGGATTACCGGCACGAACCTGTTGACAGCGCTTGAGTCTCGGTTGGACAATATTGTTTACCGGATGGGTTTCGGCGCATCCCGTAAACAAGCTCGACAGCTGGTCAGACACAATCACTTTACAGTGAACGACAAGAAGGTCAATATACCCTCTTACCTGGTGAAAGTGGGAGATCAAATCGGGGTGAAAGAGAAGAGCAAAAAGGTGCCCCAGGTCATCGAAGCAATGGAGACTGTGGTCAGGAGAGGCATTCCGGACTGGATTGAAGTTGATAAGGAGAAGTTCAAGGGAACGCTGAAAGCCCTTCCCAATCGAGAAGATCTCACGATGCCCATTCAGGAACAGCTCATTATTGAATTGTACTCAAAATAGGTATGGGAATCTGATTGTTGATGATGCTCTTTTGAAAATTTCCATTAAAAATCGTCAATAAAAGTATGGGGAGGCCTTCTTGGTAGATTTAAAAAGCAAAAACTGGCGCGAGTTGATTAAGCCGAAACGAATCGAAATAGATTCGGAAAGCTACACGAATTCCTATGGCAAATTTGTGTGCGAACCGCTCGAAAGGGGGTTCGGAATTACCATCGGGAATTCGTTGAGACGTGTTCTTCTATCGTCCCTCCAAGGCGCGGCCATTGTATCCGTCAGGTTTGATGAGGTGCTTCATGAGTTCTCAACCATTTCGGGGGTTTTAGAGGATGTAACGGATATCATTTTGAATCTGAAATCGATACGGCTAAAGATGGTCGATGTTGATGAGGCCGTCATCCGTCTGAATCGAGAGGGAGAGGGCGAGGTTACTGCGGGGGATATCGAGACAGACGGTTTTGTGGAAATCCTTAACCCTGATCAACACATCGCCACCTTAAACAGGGAAGGCAAGATTAACATGGAGATGGTGGTCAGGACAGGCAAGGGGTATGTGCCGGCAGAAAGAAACAAGATGCCGGAAATGCCTATCGGTGTCATTCCGGTGGATGCCGTGTTTTCCTCCATTCAGAAGGTCAACTATATTGTGACAAATGCCCGGGTGGGCCAGATCACGGATTATGATAAACTGACCCTGGAAGTCTGGACAGACGGAAGTGTGCTCCCGGAAGATGCTGTTGCATACGCAGCTAAGATTCTGAAGGAGCAGATGAACCCGTTCATCAATTTCGATGAGGAATCGGAGCCGGTAGAAGAGGAAGAGGATGTAGAAAGAGAAAAACTGAATGAGAATCTTTTCCGGCCTGTTTCGGATCTTGAATTATCCGTACGCTCAGCCAACTGCCTCCAAAATGCCAAGATCTCTCTGATAGGTGAATTGGTTCAGAAGACAGATGCCGAGATGCTCAAGACCAAGAATTTTGGAAGGAAGTCTCTGAATGAGATCAAGGCCATTCTCGAAGAGATGGGTCTTTTTTTGGGTATGAAGATCCCGCATTTCCCTTCTTCTCCCATTACCCATGAAGACGAGGAAGAGGAGCTGAAAGCCGTATTCGATGAGGGAAGAGAAGAGGATGCGGAAGAAGCGGAGCACGCAGACGAGGCGGACGGTGAAGACAAAGAGGAAAAGGTAAAAAAGAAGAAGAAGAAAAAGGAAAAGGCCCCTGATGACAAGGATGGCGAGAAAAAAGGGAAAGGGAAAAGATAAATGAGGCACAGGAAGGCAGGGAAACAGCTAAGTCGAAATACAGGTCATCGCAGGGCGATGCTCAGGAATATGGTGACCTCCCTGTTCGCGCATGAACAGATTGAAACAACCGATGCGAAAGCCAAGGTGATTCGCCCTGTGGCCGAAAAAATGATTACCCTTGCCAAACGGGGGGATCTCCATGCACGGCGCCAGGCCCTTGCGTATATGGAGGAGCCATCGGTCGTTCATAAGCTGTTTGACCAGGCCAAGGAACGATTTCTTGACCGACAGGGGGGGTACCTCAGGATTGTGAAGAAGGGGGTACGAAAAGGGGATGGCGCGCCTGTTTCCATCGTTCAACTTCTTTCCGCAGATGAAAGTGGAGCATCGCGGAAGGGGAAAGGTAGGTGATTGACCCCGAAGGATCCCTATGGGGCGGCGAAGTCGCCTTTTTTTGGGGGTTGCATTTGTGCGCTGTGTATTTTATTATCGCTACCTAGTTCAAGAGAGCATGAATCACCCAAGCTCAATCTCCGGGAAAAACTTCAAGCAATATCCATTAATTAAATGATGATTGCATGTAGGCGCAATAATGAAGACCCTCTTGCCTGATGAAAGGCAAGGGGGTTTTTTTTGAGGAGTCTGGTGTGACGACATTCGAGCATAAAGATCTGTTGGGGATGGGGCCGTTGTCTGTGGGGGAAATCAATCTGATTTTGGACACGGCCGAATCGTTGAAGTCCATTTCCGCGAGAGATATCAAGAAGGTCCCCACTCTGAGGGGAAAGAGCATCGTCAATTTTTTTTATGAACCGAGCACCCGTACGCGCACTTCATTCGATGTGGCCGCGAAACGACTGAGCGCCGATACATTGAGCCTGTCCGCTTCCACAAGCAGCATGGTGAAAGGAGAGACCCTCTTGGATACTGCAAGAAACCTTCAGGCAATGAGGCCCGACCTGATTGTTTTGAGACACCCGTCCAGCGGTGCGCCCCATATGCTGGCAAAGGCGGTGGAGGCGGGCATCATCAATGCCGGAGACGGCATCAACGAGCATCCGACGCAGGCCCTGCTCGATCTCTATACCATCAGGGAAAAGACAGGCCGCATCAACGGATTGAAGGTGGTCATTATCGGGGATATCTCCCACAGCCGTGTGGCACGGTCCAACATCATCGGATTGACCAAAATGGGGGCTGAGGTGACTGTGTCCGGACCTCCGACCATGATGCCGACGGGTATCGAGAGGTTGGGGGTCCGGGTAGTCCCGGATCCGGCGCAGGCGGTTCGGGGAAAAGACGTGGTGATGTTGCTGCGGATCCAGCTGGAAAGGCAGAGTAAGGTCCTGTTTCCGAGTATTCGGGAATATGCTTCTTTTTTCGGGTTGAGCAGAGAGATATTGCGGGGGGCCAGAGAGGGGGCCATCGTCATGCATCCAGGTCCTTTGAACAGGGGCGTGGAGATTACATCGGAGGTGGCGGATGGGCCCTACTCCGTTATCCTCGATCAGGTGGCGAACGGGGTGGCCGTGCGCATGGCCGTATTGTATCTTTTGATCGGAGGAGCCAAGGGTGATAACGTGGATCAGGGGCGGTGATCTGATCGATCCCGTCAATAAATCAGTACAACAGATTGATTTGATTATCGAAAATGGGAAGATCTCCAAGATGCTTCCCCCGGGCGTTTTCCAGGGGGAGGGACCTGGGATTCGGCGGGTCGAGGCATCCGGCAAGATGGTTATTCCGGGCCTGGTGGATATGCATGTCCATCTGAGAGAACCGGGACACGAGTATAAGGAGACCATTGCATCCGGGGCAAGGGCTGCAGCCGCAGGTGGTTACACGGCCGTCGCCTGCATGCCCAACACCGTGCCCCCCAATGACTGCCGGGCCGTTACCGAGTTTATCTTAGAGCAGGCGGAACGAGCGGGGTTGGTGAGGGTATACCCCATCGCCGCGATATCAAAGGGGCAGGCCGGGGAGACGCTCACCGATTTCGGCGAACTGAAAGCGGCCGGGGCCGTGGGTCTTTCAGACGATGGATTTCCTGTGGTCAGCAGCGAATTGATGAGAAGGGCTCTTGAATACGCCGCCTTTTATGGGCTGCGCGTCATCTCCCACTGTGAGGACAGGAGCCTGTCAGGGGACGGGGCGATGCATGAGGGCGTTGTATCGACGCGGATCGGGCTCGCCGGGATCCCCGACGCCAGTGAAGACATCATGGTTTACAGGGAGATCGCCTTGGCCAGGTTGACCGGGCGACCTGTTCATATTGCCCATGTCAGCGCCGCAGCATCCGTTGATGTGATCAGGCGGGCAAAGGAGGACGGCATCCTTGTGACCGCCGAGACCGCGCCCCACTATTTCACCTTGGACCATGAGAGGGTCATCGGATACGATACCCTTGCCAAGGTGAATCCTCCGCTCAGGACCCCGGAAGATGTGGAGGCGATCAAGGCCGGCCTGAGAGAGGGGGTTATCGACGTCATCGCCACGGACCATGCACCGCACAGCTCCCTGGAGAAGGAACTGGAATTTGACAGAGCCGCCTTTGGAATGATCGGGCTCCAAACCGCCCTTCCCCTCACGCTCCAGCTGGTCCGGGACGGAGTGATCGATCTGGCCGATGCCATCGGGAAGCTTTCATGGGCCGGGGCAAAGATCCTCGGGATTCCGGGCGGGCGTCTCATGGAAGGGGGGAGTGCCGACCTGGCGGTCATCGACCCGGATTATAAATATCCCTTCGAGGCGGACCGGATTCTTTCCAAGAGCAAAAACTCCCCTTTTATAGGGCAGGTATTGCAGGGGATCGCCGAGTTGACCATGGTTGGAGGAAAGGTTGTCTGGGAGAAGAAATAGGATATTGGTGGTCGATGATCAGGAAAGCATGAGGGAATTCCTCGAGATCATGCTGACCAAGGAAGGCTATCAGGTGCTTGCGGCGGAAGACGGGGAACATGCTTGCAGCATCCTGGAGAAGGAGACCTTTGACCTGGTGATCACTGATATTCGGATGAGGAACATCAATGGGATCGGGGTGCTGAAAAAGGCCAAGGATCGGAGCCCCGAGGCCATGGTCGTTCTGATTTCAGCCTTTGCCACGCCTGAGACCGCTGTGGAGGCGATGAAAGAGGGCGCCTACGACTATATTCCCAAACCGTTCAAGGTGAACGACATAAAGCGGGTTGTCAAAGATGCCTTGAGATCGAGGGCCGCGTCCGGACAAGAGGACAAGGGATCGACAAGTCGTTTCCATTTTGATTCCCTGATCGGGGAAAGCCCGCAGATGAAAAGGGTGTATGACCTGATACAGCGGGTTTCGCGGACAAAGACCAATGTCCTTATTACAGGAGAAAGCGGCACCGGAAAAGAACTGGTCGCCAAGGCGATACACCACCTGAGCGAGCGCCGGGATAAACCGATTGTGGTCATCAATTGCGCCGGAATGCCTGAAACACTGATAGAGAGTGAACTCTTTGGTTACAGGAAAGGGGCCTTCACAGGGGCGGTTGCCGATAAGGAAGGCCTCTTCGATGTGGCGGACGGGGGCACGGTCTTTCTCGATGAGGTAGGCGAACTCTCGCCGGTGATACAGGTCAAACTTTTGAGGGTGATTCAGGAGCGGACCTTTACCGCGGTGGGCGGTATTGACGTGAAGCGGGTCGATGTGCGTTTTATTTCCGCTACCAACAAGGATCTTGAACAGGAGGTCATCCGCAATAACTTCAGGGAAGATCTCTATTTCAGGCTGAATGTGATACCCATTGCCGTACCTCCCCTGAGGGAGAGGGAGGGGGATCTTCTGTTGCTGGCCCAGTATTTTCTTGAAAAGTTTTCCGCAGAGATGGGAAAAGACATCAGGAAAATTTCCACCTACGCCATGGATATCCTCAGCCATTACCCATTTCCGGGCAATGTCCGGGAGTTGGAAAATATCGTGGAACGAAGCGTGGCCTTGGAGACCTCCAATATTGTCTTGCCCGAGAGCCTCACCCTTTCCACCTTTAGAAGGGGTATTGAGGAAAAGAGGAGACGAAAGGCTGACCTGGGGCCGGAAGGGATCCAATTGGATGAGGTCATGGCCGGAGTCGAAAGGGAGTTTCTCACCCAGGCCCTGGAGATGGCCCGCGGGTCCAAGCAACATGCATCGGAACTCCTGGGTATTACCCTGCGATCATTGCGGTACAGACTGGAAAAACAGGGAATCGTCGCAGAGGATGGGCCATAGGGCGTCCCTTGTCATTTTCTTCAGGCAGGGCCCAGGCGATGCCGGGCGACTCATCAAGGTTCAACATTCACGGGAGAAAATGGAAGTCCCCCCTGCGTGACCCGGTCACAGTCACAAAATGGGAACCCTCATGGCCGATGAACCCAATTCCAACCACACAAGATGGAAATGCAAATACCATATGGTCTGGATCCCCGCGCACCGCGGGCAAGCTGACTCACAAACCATGGGTTGGTATAAAAGGTGAACGGCTATCTTTTTCTGACCGCCGATGAAATGGCGGATTCAACAATGGCTGAATGAAATGGGCACCACGACTGTAATTGGTGAGGTCCTTCAACGATATCACGCACTGGACCATAAGATCAGAGTATTCAGAGTCCGAACCGGGTTGCGTTGCCCCCCTCAGTGCGGGATATGCTGCGAGAGTCATCAGGTGGAGGCAAGCGTTTTGGAATGTCTCCCCCTTGCCTGGCAGATCTTTCGGCGCGGAGAGGCGGAACGTGTCTGCCTTGCGATTGAGACCCGGCAAGGTGAAGGCGATTTTCGGTGTGTCCTCTTTGCTCCTGATGAGGGGACTGTCGGTATCGGGAGGTGCAGGTACTATTCGTTCCGGCCCCTGGTCTGTCGGTTGTTCGGCTACGCAGCTCGGAGAAACAAGGCCGCCCGGCCAGAGCTTCGCCTCTGCAAAATTATGCGGGAGAAGTCCTCAGAAAATCCGGTTTTGTGGGGCCTTCCGGATGTTTGCCTCATGGATCCGCCGGTGTATCAGGATTGCTTTTATCAGGTTGCATCTATCGATCCGGCAAAGGGATTCCGTCTGCTCCCCATCAACGTCGCACTCAAGGCGGCCCTGGATCATGTCTATTGGCAATGCCCTAAAGACCGGTTTTCCATGCGTCGAAAGGCTGCGTAATCCGGCGCAGGCCTTGCAATAGTCCTTTCCATCTGCCTTTATCGCTATCCGTCTGATGCTGCAATCATCCCTTTGAGGCGGAACCTCATAGGTGAAAAAGAGCCCCTCGGAAATCTACAGGTTTCTTTTCATGGGGCACGGGTCCTTTTTCCTTGACTCAAAAGCCATATTTCCCTATAGTCCCTGCCTGAAAAGAGGATTCCGGGCCCACGCCCTCCCACTGACGCAAACGATCGGTTTGCCGGGGAGACGAGTTGAGCCGATAAAGGGGGTGAGTGGGCAGGCCGGATGATTTCCGGTCAGCGCTGTTGCGGCCGGAGTCGTTTCCATTGCGATGGCAGATGGATGGTTGCGTATATTTTTAGATTCTCAATACTGGAGGGGCCCTATGAAGGTATTGGTCGCGTATTTTTCCGAAACAGGAAATACTGAAAAGCTGGCAAAGGCCGTTTTTGAAGCGGTCGAGTCTTCTAAAAAGGAGATCCTGCCCATTCAAGAGGTGACCGGGGTTGACGGTTATGACGTCATTTTTATTGGATTTCCGGTCCATTCCCACAATGTGCCGGGCAAGGTCGAGGCCTTTGTGAAGAAGCTCCCTGAGGGACAGAAGGTAGCCTATTTCGCGACGCACGGATCCATGAGAGGTGGAGAACTGGCGGTAACCGCTTTTTATCATGCCCTAAACCTGGCGAAGAATGGAGTGATTTTAGGGACATTCGGCTGCCGCGGGAAGGTGAAGCAGAAGATTATCGACGCCCTCATGGAAAAGCTTGAGCATCGAGCCTGGGCCCAGGAGGCGCAAAGCGCTGCGGGTCACCCGGATGAGGCCGATCTTGAAGATGCACGGGATTGGGTCGAGAGAATGATCATCAAGGCCCGCGCGCGTTAGGTAGATCCGTATTTATCAGAAATCGATCCGGTGACAACCCCTCGGGGACGATCCGTCGTCTCAGGGGGAACCCCGTCCTCATTCCATCCCCTCGCCCTGTAGTAATCCCTAAGGAGCCGGTCCATCTCCTCCCCGGTAATGACCTTCTGCGTTTCCGGGAGGACCTCCGTGTGAAATCGCCTGGGAAGCCTGTCCCCTTCGGGCGTAAGCCCCTCCCGTATGTTGAAACGCCGCGTCGCGCTGCTGATGTCTCGGGCGATGCGTCTCATCTCTTCCACCTTCAGATCAAGACCCGTGACCCCCCGGATGAGGTTGGATAATTCGTTCCAGGGATAGAGATCGCGATAGAACCGGCAGACGATCAGGGTGTCCATGATGATCAGCCGGTCTTCCCATTCAGCAAAGAGCGCGGCCTTTCCTTCGATCCCATCCGGGTCGATGATCCCGGAGAGTTCCGGCTTATAAAAAGTGGCCCGCAGATGGCAGGCACCCCGGGGAGAACTGCCGTAGGCAAGCCCCATCCCTTTGAGGACCCGGGGGTCATAGCCCGGGGGTTCCATCCCCTTGACGTGGATCGCCTGATCCTCCATGTTCCATTCCCTTGCCGCGGCCTTTATCCCTTGTGAAAGGACGTCGCCGATTCCCCGTCGGTAGGCCATGTCCTTCAGGAGCCGGGCGATCTTATCCGGTTCATTGTAGTCGATGTCGTAGTCGATCCGACCCTGCAGCGCCGCCTCGATGGCAAAGGCCGTCAAGTTGCCTGCGCTGATGGTATCCATGCCCAGACGGTCGCAGATGTCATTGAGATAGGCGATCTCCTCGATCGTATCGACCTCGCAGAGGCCGCCGAAGGCATAGATGGTTTCATATTCCGGACCTTCGATTCTGAGGCCCTGATGACGCCCCTCTTTGACCACCGAGAGCCTACCGCAGGCAATAAAGCATTTGAGGCATGCGTTAGGGGTTACATGAAGACGCTGGTGAACGGCATCGGCGCTAATCCTTTCCCTGTGGGCGGCCTCCCCCTTGTGCCAGTAACGGGTCGGAAAGCTCCCAACACGGCTCATGGTATCCACCATCATGGGCGTCCCCTTACTCTTGTAGGCCAGGACTCCCGGATCTTCTTTCGCCAGGCGGCTGAGATCCTTCGCATATCTCTTGACCCATTCCGGATCTGCCGTTTCTTTCCTTTGGCCTCCCCAAAAGGCGATGCCCTTGATCTTCTTGGACCCGATGACCGCGCCGACCCCTGTGCGGCCGGCGCTGCGCCAGTAGTCGTTTTCGATCACTGAAAATCGCACCCCGTTCTCTCCTGCCGGTCCGATACAAACAACCCCGCATTTTGGTGCATCCGGGCGATTCTTTCGTATCCAGGTCTTGATTCGGTCTTCGGTCTCAAAGGTATCAAGCCCCCAGAGGTCTTCGGCATCATGAAAAAATGCGCCGCGATCCGAGACCTCGATCCAGCAGGGGTCTTTCGATGCACCGTGGAGCATGACCGCATCAAACCCGGTCTTGGATAGGTAATCCCCCACAGTGCCTCCTGAATAGGATTCCGAGAAAAGCCCGGTCTGGGGAGATTTGGTGTAGACTCCGTACCGGCAGGACCCCCATACGGGTGTGCCGGCTACCGGACCCGTGGCCAGGACCAAATGATTTTCAGGGCTCATCGGATCCACCCCTGTCGGGTTGTTCTCCATGAGGAGATGAGTGGCGAGGCCCTTTCCCCCTAAAAACCTTTCAAGGATATCGTCGGAAATGGGCTCAATCTGTTGGCCGTGACAGGTGAGATCGAGTTTCAGAATCTGATGATAAAAGCCTTTCATGGCGGCTGCTCCCGTAGGAAATGAATGGGGACTTTGCAGATCGGCGAAGCGGCACTCAACCCGTTAATTTTCGACAGGGATAGGGGATCACGCGTCAGCGTCAGAGGGAAGCCCTGAAAGCTGAACGCTCACCTTTCAAATATCATGCTCAGGATACGATATATCAATTTTGCAGTCAATAAATCGGGGGCCTTGTTATCTGGGTGCGGCAGCAGTTCCGTCACATCCATCCCCACCACGTTTTTTTCAGTTATGATCGGCGATAGCAGGTTGAGCAGGGTGTACCAGTCGAGACCTCCTGGCTCTGGGGTTCCGGTAGAGGGCATGATGGAGGGATCGAGGACATCCAGATCAATGGTGATATATACATTCTCCGTCAGGGCCTTCAGCATCCTTGGAACTATCGGAATGCCGGCAGCGATCTCATGGGCAAAAAAAGTGCGTCCCCGATTCAGGCCGGCGCATTCGGAGACATCCATGCTTCGAATCCCGGCCTGAACATAGGGGCATATTTCACCGATCCTGGCCATAACGCATGCATGATTGAACCGGCTTCCCTCGTATGCCTCCCGGGTATCGCAGTGGGCATCCAATTGCAGGACCGAAAGGTCGGGGAAACTCTCCGCTGTAGCGCGAACCAGACCCACTGACACTGAATGCTCCCCTCCGACGCCCACCACGAATTTGCGGTCTCCCAGAAGCCTTCTGGCACGTTCATAAACAGCCCCTGTCATCTGCTCCGGGTTATCCGGACAATCGACAGGCGCCATGGTCACGATCCCGCGCCTGAAGACCTCTGAATCTGTCTCGATATCATATAACTCCATATGGGCAGAGGCATCTATCATGGCCTTTGGCCCGAGATCTGCGCCCTTCATCCAGGTGGAGGTGCCGTCATAGGGAACAGGCAGAACCGCGATAGACGCGGTCTCATAACGGCAAAAAGCATCATCCAGCGCTCCAAAGGCGCCAGGGTTCATGGCCGATAACATGGGAAGCGATCAGGCTGCCTGTTGATAGGTTACGGGAAACTGTTGGCCCCGTTCATAGGTATACACTGACGGGGACTTCGATTGAAAGAATCGTATGATATGGTCCTTGGCGCTTTCGACGTCAAAGGGCTTGCACGAAAATAAATCGACAAATACGAAATTCTTATAAGGATAGGTGTGAAGGGAAATGTGGCTTTCGGCGATGATGGTGACGCCGGTGATTCCGGCATCTTCCGGTATGCGCGCGTTGTACCTGAATACATATGGCTGGGTTATCTTTGTCATGCCTATCTTTTCCGGGAGATCGTTCAACAGGTTAAAGCAGGCATCAAGGTCGTTTAGGATGTCAGGGTTGCACTCACCCAGATCCAGCATCAAGTGGGGGCCGTATCCGTATATTGTCCGGTTCATTTTGCATAAATCCTCCTTAGTGGTGTAGTTTCAACATCTTTATGGGGTTGCATTGGCGATTGCCAAAAGGCATTCACGGTTCACCAAGGGTTTCACTGAGTGGGAAAAGATACTCCCCACTCCCGCATAGCCCTTCAGTTCTTCAACTGAAAGCGCCCCAAGCCATTTTGAGGAAAACATCCCCTGAATGCACGACAAAAGAGGTTGCTTGGCAGCAAATGTCTTCAGAATATGTATCCTCTATTTCAAAAAATTTGAAAAGCCTATTTAATGCTATTTTGTCTGCATGTCAAGGCAATTCTAAAAAAATCAGCGATTCTCACTCCGCAATTGAGATGTTACGCATGTCCCCTTTGGTGCGTCGCCTTAAGGCGATTTCAGGTGCTCTCGGCCCCTTTACAAACCTGTTAAACCGATGCAGACGTCAATTTAAGGATTGTTGTAAAAAATCCAACTGGATATGTGATTGGAACCGGAGGGCGCATTTTGTAGAGGGGATTCATGACCGCCGGACAAACCAGCAAATCATTCGCAATTTTCCAGGGATGTCTCCATTACGGTTTGTCGATGGGCGATACCTATTGTCGCCTTGATTTCAAAATAATGATTCGGTTATGGTGGGTTGTGCAGAATATGCACCTTACGGAGATTGCCGGAACGAACCTGACATCCATGAAATCCCTATTGACAAGCGGGGGCTGTCTTGATAGAAAATTGCGTTCCAGATGGTGCCCGTAGTCCTATTGGATGGCGTGCCGGGCGTTCAACCCGAAGGTCAGGGATTCGAGTCCTGCCGGGAGCGCCGTCCATATGCTTAATTTTTTGGGGTCGAGAGGGGAACGGGGCGGCCTGAAGTCCTTTATGCGGAAAAAAGTGGAGATCGTCGGCATTATGGGAGGGGCAGGAGCCAGGCGGATCATCACCATCAAGGGGATGCAGCTCCGTTCAGGAGATTATGCGCCAGAGGAATGCGGAAATAGGCACATCTCCCTTTATCGCCCCAGGCCTTTTACACCTCCTGTTTCTTACACCCTACACCAGCCTACTGTCTATTTGCCATGAAAGATAAGACCCTCGTATGTATCCAGTGTGGAAAATCGTTTGTCTTTAGCTCGGCGGAACAGGCGCGTTTTCTCGCCATGGATTTTGCCAGCCCGAGACGCTGTCCTGAATGCAGGAAAAAGAAGGCAAAAAGTATCGAGGACAACGAAAAGTGGGACAAGGATGACAGGAAAAGGCGAGTGCTCCGGCGAAAGAGGCATGCCTTTTACGATGAGGATGAGTGAATAGCGGTTTGAGGGTCTGTTCACGTAGAGGTGCCAAGGGCCGCTCATATCCTATCGGTTCTGATCCATGCCGTGATCCTTTCCGCCTGATTGAAGATCTCATGGGCACGGTCGTGGGGAGTGTGGGGTCCTTGACCATTGCCGGCCCTGATGCACGGTCGGTCATTGTCTGTACCCATTGGCGATTTCTTTTTCCTGGTTGCTTGTGATCTTTCTCTCGGCTAACCAGCCCGGAAGTCTCTGCCTTGACGATCTCCATTCCGATAAACCCATTATTCCGGTATACTATCATTCCACCATTTTAATTAGGGCGAAGCCCTAAGTTCAAGAAATGGAAGATGCTTCGACGAGATTCCTCATGGAGGGCATAAGAAATGGCTCGCAAGAAAGATGAGATGGAGACATCGAGGAAAAGGGCATTGGGAGAGGCCTGTCTCACGGCAATGCGATTTGCCATCGGACGGGAGGTCGACAATGCGAGTTTCTATAACAAGTACCAGAGCATCGCCATTGCCGTGCGTACGCGCCTCATGGATCGCTGGTTAGAGACAGAGAAGCGATACCGCGAGCTCGATGTTAAACGGGTTTACTATCTCTCCCTCGAATTTCTGATGGGAAGGACCCTTCAGAACGCGATCCTGAACCTGGATATGGAGGAGGAGGCGAGGGAGGCGATTCGAGAACTGGGAATGGTCCTGGAAGATGTCTATGAGGCGGAACATGATGCAGGGCTCGGCAACGGGGGCCTGGGAAGACTGGCAGCCTGCTTTCTCGATTCCATGGCCACGCTCAATATCCCAGCCAAGGGGTATGGGATTCGGTATGAGTACGGGATTTTCAATCAACTGATAGAGGATGGCCGTCAGGTGGAAAAGCCCGATTACTGGCTGTTTAGAGGCAATCCCTGGGAGACCCCCCGTGTTGAAAGAATGCAGCGGGTCAGATACTATGGGCGCACGCGTTCCTATGTGGATGAAATGGGCCAATACCGGGTCGACTGGATTGAGACGGATGATGTTTTTGCCCTTCCCCATGAAATCCCCGTCCCCGGATACCACACGGAGACCGTCAATCTGCTCACCTTATGGTCGGTCAGGGCCGGGGAGGAATTCAATCTCGAGTACTTCAATGACGGTGATTATCTGAAGGCCGTGGAACAGCAAACGGCCAGCGAGAATATATCCAAGGTCCTCTACCCCAACGACACTATCATGGCCGGCAAGGAACTCCGCCTGAAGCAGGAGTACTTTTTCGCATCGGCGTCTCTCCAAGAAATTATCGACAATTATCTCCACGATCACCATGACCTTGCGCGCATCCCCGACAGGGTGGCCATCCAGTTGAACGATACCCATCCTGCCATTGCAATCCCCGAGATGATGCACCTCCTGGTCGACAGGCATTCCCTGACATGGGAGGCGGCATGGGACATCACCACGAGGACGTTTGCCTACACGAATCACACCCTGCTCCCCGAGGCCCTGGAGACCTGGGAAATCGCCCTCCTGGAACGGCTGCTGCCGAGGCACATGGAGATCATTTATGAAATCAATCGCCGCTTCATGATGGAGGTCTCAGCCGCTTTTCCCCATGACGGGGAGATGGCATCCCGTCTTTCCATCATCCAGGAAGGGTTCCCCAGGAGGGTTCGCATGGCTCACCTGGCCGTTGTCGGCAGCCATTCGGTCAATGGTGTAGCCGTCCTGCATACCCGGCTCCTGAAGACATCCCTCATGGCCGATTTTAACCGGCTATGGCCCAACAAATTCAACAACAAGACCAACGGCGTTACCCAGAGAAGGTGGCTGAGACAGGCCAACCCGGCGCTTTCCCGGCTGATTTCGGATGCCATCGGTGATGAATGGGTCACGAACCTGGATGCCTTGGAGAAGCTCCTTGAGAAGGCTGAGGACAGGGAATTTCAAGATGACTGGCGTGCGGTCAAGGAGATGAACAAGATGGTCCTGGCCCAAGAGATCGAGGAGAAACTCGGCGTCGAGATCGATTCTGCCGGCATGTTCGATGTACAGGTCAAGCGGATCCACGAATATAAGCGCCAGTTACTGAATGTGCTGGGGGTGGCGGCCCGCTACTTCCGCATCAAATCCAATCCCCGCGGCAACTGGGTGGGTCGGACCGTGATGATCGGGGGCAAGGCTGCGCCCGGATACGCCATGGCCAAGCTGATTATCAAACTGATTAATGACGTGGGGAAAACCATCAACAGCGATCCCGAAACCAGCGGGCTTTTGAAGCTCATCTTTATGCCCAACTACGGGGTTTCCATGGCGGAACGGATCTTTCCCGCAAGCGAACTTTCCGAGCAGATATCCACTGCCGGGATGGAGGCATCGGGAACGGGCAATATGAAATTCGCCCTCAACGGGGCACTGACCATCGGCACCCTGGACGGCGCCAATATCGAGATAAGGGATGCGGTGGGTGAAGAAAATATCTTCATCTTTGGTTTGAACGACAGGGAGGTGGCGGAGCGGAAGCGGAGGGGGTACGCGCCATGGGAAATATACAACGGAAACCCGGAGCTGAGAGGGGTCCTGGATGCGATTCACGGCGGATTTTTTTCGCCCGATGATCCCGGCCGGTTCTCCCCGATATTTGATTCCCTTCTGCACAAAGGCGATCCCTACATGCTCATGGCGGATTTCAGCGCGTATATGGCCTGCCAGGAACGTGTGGATACCTGTTATTGCCATCCAGCCGAATGGACCTTCAAGTCGATCTGCAATGTGGCCAAAATGGGCTATTTTTCGAGCGATCGCACCATTCGGGAATATGCGGCGGATATATGGAATGTGACGCCGGTGGAACCGTAGGACGGGGTGTTTTTTTGAATTGAAAAGCGAGGATTTAGCGTATTCCAGAATGCTTCAGGCGGTCCTTCGAGCCCCTGATCGGGGGGCCCGAAGGAAGAAAACCGTCTGTTAGTACATATCCTCGGGCGGCATGGCCGGGGCCTGGGATTTCTTTTTCGGCTTTTCGGCGACCATGGCCTCGGTGGTCATCAGGAGGCCGGCCACAGAGGCCGCATTCTGGAGGGCGAAGCGGGTCACCTTGGTAGGATCGATGATTCCCGCCTTCATGA
>Ga0209164_1002387_pt1 | contig 20205 bp, 15 predicted proteins | sample MTBNYHSulfiMetaG_FD_187458 | JGI IMG/M metagenome (GOLD analysis project Ga0209164, IMG submission 187458) | Enrichment culture microbial communities from rom New York Harbor, USA that are MTBE-degrading - MTBE-NYH (New York Harbor Sulfidogenic)... | ecosystem: Environmental > Aquatic > Marine >...
TGCGGGTCGAACGGGCCTGGTACAATGAGAATCTGCAGAGCCGCTGGTTCATCGTGTCGGCCCTGGGCGGCATCATCAGCATGGTGGTGGTCATGATCCTGACCAGCCTGTCGGTGGCGCGCGAGCGGGAATTCGGCACCTTCGACCAACTCCTGGTGGCCCCCTTCAAACCCGGCGAGATCCTGATCGGCAAATCGATACCGGGCATCGTCTTTGGTCTTGCCGATGCCCTGATCTTTGCGGCCGGGGCGGTCTACTGGTTCGGCGTGCCCTTTCGGGGCACCATTCCGGCGCTGGTGCTGGCCCTGTTGTGTTTCATCGTCGCCATGGTGGGCATCGGTCTGCTGGTCTCATCCCTCTCGATGACCATGCAACAGGCCCTGCTCGGCGCCTTTATCTTCATGATGCCATCGGTGATTCTCTCGGGCTTCGCCACCCCCATCGCCAACATGCCCCAATGGCTGCAAACCGGCACCCTGATCAATCCGGTTCGCTACATCATCGTCGCCCTGCGCACGATCTTTCTCAAAGGCGCCGACACGGCCGCCATCTGGCCCGATATCTGGCCGCTGATCCTCATGGCCGCGGTCACTCTGCCTCTGGCCGGCTGGCTGTTCCGCCACCGCGCCAAATGAGACATCGACCATGGGCGGACTCACCCGATCCCCACAGCGATTCTAACTGAATGTGATTCACCCTGAAGGGCATGCATGACAGAAGTTGTTTGACAAAAAATTCGCATCGCAACGGTGATGGCAGGCGTGGGTGGGGTAAATGGCCAGGGCCACGTGAGCCTGCGATCCGTATGATTCTTAAAGTTTTTCAGCCTACTGGCGATAGATTCCTGTGGACACACATGGACCTGTGCGCGGAAACGACTCGATCAGGAGCCGAAATAGGACTTCAAGATTGGTGCAGCAATAACGATGACCGAACACCCACGACCCGAAAGCGCCAAAGAGATCAGTTGCCGTATTATTCGGACACTGATCCTGTATGTGCGCGAGAACAACCAGGGTCGGTTGGACGGTCTCCTGGAGGGTCTGCCATTCGACGAGGCCTATCTTCTGGACACCAACAACTGGGTATCCCACGCTTTTTTTCAATTGCTGTGCGCACGCATGATCCGGATTCTGAACGACGACCAGGCCGTTTTCGAGATGGCGATGGCCGCGGGCCGATTTCAATCCCTGGCCCCGCTGGATCATGTCGCCAGACTGGTCGGCAGTCCAAAACTCATCTATTTACTGGCACCCAGGTACTATAAAAGTCTCAAACTCACGGCCGACATCTATCTGCATGACATCGGGCCTGCCTGGGCCATTCTGGAGGATCGCAACCATAGCGGTTATCAGAAAACACGATTCGATTGCGATCTGACGCGGGGGGCGTTGGCCGCCATACCGACATTCCTCGGATTGCCCGCGGCGCAGGTGGAAGAAATCCAATGCCAGGTGGCCGAAGCGCAGTTTGGCGAAAGCGAGCGCCCGAATGCTCCCAAACAGGGATGCAGCGGATGTCTATACCACATCCGTTGGGAACCGAATCGGTCGTGGTGGCGGCGCCTGCTGGGAAAACGAAAATTTTATGACCAGGCGGTCGAGGATCTTCAACGGGCCAACAGGTTGATTCAAGCCAAGTATGACCAGGTCAAGCAATTGGCATCGGACCTGGAAATGGCCAACCGGGAACTGGCTGCATCTGAACAGCGATATCGCCTGCTGGCCGAAAATGCCTCGGACATCATCTGGGTGTTCAATCTTTCCAAAGGTCGATTGGACTACATCAGCCCATCGGTCGAGCGTATCCGCGGGTTCTCGATCGAAGAAGCTTTGGCCCAGACGCCGGAACAATCTTTGTCGCCGGCGTCTTTGAAAACCTTGATGCGGTATTTGGAAAAGGAGCTGGCCCGAGATGGTCATGCGGGTGTCGATCCCCAGCGGTCACGCCGCCTGGAGGTCGAGCATTCCCTGTCCGGCGGCGGGTATGCCTGGGCCGAGATGATCGTATCGTTTATCCGTGATGCCGATGGCAAACCGGTTGCCATCATGGGGGTGACCCGCGATATATCCGAGCGTAGACGGGCCGAGGCGGAGATTGCGCAAAGGGAAAAGAAATACCGCGACCTCTTCGAGTACGGTATGGATTTGCTCTGTCTTCATGACATGAACGGCACGCTGATAGAAACAAACATTCCGTTTAAGGAAGAATACGGTTGGCGAAAAGCGGATCTGGAAGGCTTGAACATTCGTGAATTTATCCCCGGCCGCTATAAGCGCCAATTCGACGACTATATGGCCCATATCCTCCGTTACGGATCGGCTCAAGGGTTATTGAGGGGGGTTACCAAATCCGGTCGTGAGGTCATCTTCGAATACAAAAACCGTCTGGTTCTAGACGAAGAGGGAAAACCGCACTATGTCCAAGGCGCGGCGAGGGATGTCACCGAACGGGTGGAGGCCGAAAAAGCCCTTAAAATCAGTGAAGAAAAGTACAGGGAGATCGTTCAATACGCGCCGGCGGGAATTTATGAGTTCGACCTGGAGAAAATGAAATTCATCAGTGTCAACGACGTCATGTGCGAATATTCCGGATATACCAAAGAAGAGTTTCTGGCCCTGCATCCCTATGATCTGTTAAACGCGGAGAGCCGGAAGAAAATGGATCTATTGGTCGAAGAGGTTTTCCAGGGCCGCAAAGACCCGTCAGCCACCGAGTATCAGGTCAAGGTAAAAGACGGGCGGGAGTTCTGGGTGTTGTCCAATACCAAATTCTTTTTCGAAGAGGGCGTGCCCAAGCGTGCCATGGCCGTGGTTCACGACCTGACCCAGATCAGACGGTCCGAAGCGGAAAAGCGGGAACTCGAGATCAAGCTCCACAACGCCCAGAAACTGGAATCCCTGGGCAGACTGGCCGGTGGTGTGGCCCATGACCTGAACAATATTCTCAGCGGCATCGTCACCTACCCGGAACTGCTTCTGCTCGACCTGCCGCCGGACAGCCCCCTGCAAGGCCCGCTGCAGACGATCAAACGATCCGGCGAAAAGGCGGCCGGCATCGTTCAGGACCTCCTGACCCTGGCGCGCCGGGGCGTTGCCACCAAAAAGGCCATCGATCTCAACCGGATCGTCGATGAGTTCATCACCTCTCCGGAGTATCGGAACATCACCGCGTCCCAGAACGACCTGCAGGTGGAAACCCGTATCTCCGAGCAGACGCTCCATGTGACCGGATCGGAGGTGCACATCTCCAAATCCCTGATGAACCTCGTGTCCAATGCCGTGGACGCCATGCCCAATGGCGGCCGGCTTACCATCTCAACGGGAGATTGCTACATCGATAAACCCTTACAAGGGTTCGAAATCATACCGAAAGGGGAATTCTGCACCCTCAAGGTGACCGACACCGGCTTCGGCATATCGCACACCGACCTGCAACACATTTTCGAGCCCTTCTACACCAAAAAAACCATGGGCCGCAGCGGCACGGGTCTGGGCATGTCGGTGGTGTGGGGTACCATCAAAGATCATGACGGCTATATCGACATTCAGACCCAGGAGGGCCGGGGCACCACCTTCGTCCTCTATTTTCCCGCCTCGCGTCTCAGATTGGAAGCGTCGGTACCGGCCCACATCGACGACTATCTCGGCAAAGGAGAATCGATTCTCGTCATCGACGATGCCGCCGAGCAGCGGGATCTCACCACGGAAATGCTCAAGCGGCTCGGCTACCGGGCCGACAGCGCGTCCAGCGGTGAGGAGGCCGTGGGCCTGATCCGGCAGCGAAGCTATGACCTGCTGATCCTCGACATGATCATGCCCGACGGCATGAACGGCCAGGAAACCTATCGGCGAATCATAAACATCAACCCACGCCAGAAAGCGGTGATCGCCAGCGGATATGCCGAAACGGATCAGGTGCGCGAGACCCAGCGACTGGGTGCCGGCGCCTATGTCAAAAAGCCGTATACGCTCGAACAGATCGGGCTGGCGGTTCGCTCGGAGCTGGATAAAGCCTGACCCGCCAGACGCTCCACCTCAATCCAGCCTTGATGCGTGTCCGTTTACAAATAGGCAAATCGGGTCGAGATCAAGGCGCACGAAAAATTCAACCGCAGGCATATGGTCGATATTCCGATCGTGCAACGCTGATATCGGGCCAATGGGTCATTTGTGAATGGGCACGCGTGGTTACGAGACCAATTTCAGCCACATGATATAGGTCAGGGCCGATCCCAGGGTACTTGCGGAAATCGCGGCGGTAGCCAAATCCCCGTCCCCCTGCATCTCCCTGGCCATGACGAAAGAGATGGTGGCCGTTGGTGATGCCAGCAGAATCAAGGCCGGTAAGATGTCGGTTTGCTGCAGACCGAAGCATCGAAACAGAAGCCAACCTAAGGCCGGCAACACAAGCAGCTTGAATGCCACGGCACCTGCGACGGTCAGGCCGTGGGACGCCATGCGTTCGAGCGACAGCGACGCGCCGATCACCAGCAGTGCTGTGGGAAGTGCCAAACCGGTCAGAATCGTCAGACTGCGTGCCACGATGAGCGGCAGGGGAATCGAGAACACCGAAAAAAGCATGCCGAGCAATACCGACACGATGACCGGATTGCCCATGACCTTGACCACGATCAGACGATAGCCGGACCCCGCGACCGCCTGGGTGGCATGGGTCTGCAGGGCCACGGTCGATAGAATGTTCTGAAGGATCATGAGAAAGCCGGCCACCACGCTGGCCTGCACGAGGCCTTCATCTCCCAGGAAATAAAATGCCACCGCCAGACCGATGTATCCCAGGTTGCCGTGCCCCGAACTCTGGATGAAGGTGCCGGCAAGGGAGCGTCGCATACCCATCCCGCGGCTCGTCAGCCAGGCGGCCGCATAGACCAGGGCCGCGGCCGACAACGTAAGGAAAATCACCAGTGGATTGAAAAAGTCGCCGAAGGTCGATTGGGCGATGGATTGAAAAATCATCGCCGGTATCGCCACGTAAAAAACCAACCGGTTGGCCGGCCCCAGGAATTCGTCAGGCAAAAACCCACGCCGATGAACGACCCAACCCAACACGACGATGATGAAGATCGGAATAATGGTGGTGAGAATATGCATCTGCAGCTATCCGGCAAAGGGCGTTTTATGAAACCGCTCGTCGCGAAACACGGATGATGGCACAAAGCGATGGGGCTGGCAACCGTTTCGAACGCCACTGCCGCCCCGCGGCCGAAACGCTTCCCGGCATCACCTATCGCTGTGCCCGCTGGGAGGCGACACCGCGGCGTCTTGCAACTCTTTCCTGAAACAGCGGACGTTGTAAAATTCATTTGACAGCTCCCTATAGCCCTTCTACAAAGCATTTCAACCAGCGGGTTTTGGTTTCAAGTCGCGTCGTCATGCTTCAAGCCAGGGGCCTCGTACGCATATCGAGGATTTATCTGTTCACCAAGGGAAAACAGGATGCCACTCGAAGATACAATCGATGATTCACGTAAAAACCTGCGTCTGACGCTCGAATTGATCAGCCAGCATAATCTTACAGCGGAACCGTTGACCTACAGCATCTGGTACGAATATGCATCCGGAAAAAACGCGGATCTCAATGCGGCCATAGATCGGCACCTGGAAAGCAAGAAGAGCTTCACAGAAGAAGTGATTCAAAAGTTTTTCAATCAATACATCGCCGAATCGCAAATCAAATTGACAGAAGTGGTAAGAGAAGAACTCAAGAAGCTGTTTGCCGAAATCATCGAGGCCATCAAAGCGACGAGCCAGCACTTTTCCGAATCCGAGAATCAGCTGGAAAATATAAACCAGGCGCTCGTGCCGAATCTGACCGAAGCAGATGTGGACTTGCTCGTCGAACAGATCAAGCACGAAATCAAACGCCTGGAATCGACGAGCAGCTCGCTCAAGGAGCAACTCCAACAGGCCACCCGGGAAATCGATCAGCTGAAAACCAAAATGGCGCAATACCGTAACGAGGCCTTCATAGACCCCTTGACGCGAATCGACAACCGCAGGGGATTTGAAGAAAAACTCGAAAGTGTCATCGACGAATCCACAGCAGACAAAACGCCGCTGTGTTTGATCATGGCCGATATCGATCACTTCAAGCAGATCAACGATACCCATGGACATCTCGTGGGAGACAATGTACTGCGGGTGGTGGCCGCCACCATAAAGAACGCCATCAGGGGCAAAGACCTGGTCGCGCGCATCGGTGGCGAAGAATTTGCCGTCCTGTTGCCGGACACCCCTTTTGAGGGAGGCCTTAAAGTGGCCAAAAATCTACAGCACACCTTTGAATGTATCGACCTGAAAAGAAAGAACAACCAGGAGAGCCTGGGAAAGATCAGTCTCTCATTCGGCGTCACCGCTTTCAGAAAGGACGATACGGTCGAACGCTTTCTGCAACGTGCCGATGAGGCGCTTTATCACTCCAAAAATGCCGGGCGGAACAGAGTCTCGGGCCTGTAAGCCATCGCTCTTGAAGATATGATTTAAGATCCATTTATAAACAGCCGATATCGCATTCTGGCCACTGAGCCGCGATGGGACTGTTACGAAAGGATCTTAAATCATGTTGAAATGGAACAAAATCAGCACAAAAATCCTGTTTCCGGTGATTTCGGCAACGCTTCTGTTCTCGATCGCCTTGTATGTTGTGGCAGGATCGACGGTCACCCAATTGCTGGGTAAAAATCTTGAAAACAACGCACGGTCCAAAGTCACCGACATTACGTCCAACATCACCCGCATTGCCGACGAAAAACTCGCGCAGGCAGCTCTGTTCAGCCGGGCTGAACCCGTACTGGCGGCGTATGCCACCGCCTACCAGGGAAACTTGAACGATGCCGGCGACCCCCAACTGGAATCGGCCCGCCAGCACCTTCGGCGCGCCCTGTCGTCCATTGAACAGGGATACAAGGACACGCACGACGGCAAATCCCTGCGAATCCATTTCCATGTCCCCCCGGCCAGGAGCCTGTTGAGGCTATGGAAAAAGAATCAAAATAAAAGCGATGACCTGGTCTCCTTCAGGCCCACGATCGTGACGATCAGCGGCGGTAACCACGCCCCGGTAACCGGTATCGAAATCGGCGTGGGCGGGTTTGAAATCCGCGGTATCGCACCCGTCAAGGCAGAGGACGGCCGTTACCTGGGATCCGTGGAATCGCTCTCGTCGTTCGATCCAGTGGTCAACTACAGCATCAGCAATGATCAGGAATCCATTGCCGTTTATATGAACAAGGAGTTCCTGCCCATCGCCAAGGAGCTCCAGAATCCTTCCAAGCATCCTGTGCTGGGCGACCGCTTTGTCTTTGTCTCCTCCAGCGCGCCGGAGGTCACCGACAAGCTGCTCACGGCCGATTTTGTCGGCAAAGGCCAGGCGGGTGTACACTCCTCCAGGATTGGGGATAATTTTGTCACAGTTTTTCCCATCAAGGATTTCAGCGGCCAGCAGGTCGGGGTCATGGCCTATTTGTATGATGCCACCGATCTTTACCAGCGAATGCACAACATTCAGTGGGCCATCGTACTGCTCTGCCTCGTTCTGCTGCTGGCCATCATTCTTCCGCTCTATTTCGGGACCCGCGCGGTCACCGTGCCCATCGGCAGGACAGTGGCCGGTCTCAAGGATATCGCCCAGGGAGAGGGGGACCTGACCATGCGGCTGGAGGTGGGCAGCAAAGACGAAGTCGGTGAATTGGCCAAGTGGTTCAATATATTCATCGAGAAACTCCAGGGCATCGTCGGCGAGATCACCCAGGGCGTCGAAACCCTCTCTTCGTCCTCGACCAAACTTTCGACCATATCGGATCACATGACACGCGGCATCAAGGATGTATCCGACCAATCCAACACGGTATCCGCCGCCGCGGAAGAGATGAGCACCAACATGAACAATGTGGCGGCCGCCATGGAACAATCGGCGACAAACACCAGCATGGTGGCGACCGCATCCGAAGAGATGTCCTCGACCATCGGCGAAATCGCCCGTAACGCTGAAAAGGCCAGGGACATTTCCGACGAAGCGGCTCAAAAGGCCAACAACGCATCGACCAACATGGACAAGCTGGGGGTTGCCGCCACATCCATCGGCAAGGTGATCGAAACCATCGCGGACATTTCAGAACAGGTCAACCTGCTGGCATTGAACGCCACCATCGAAGCGGCCCGGGCGGGCGAGGCCGGCAAGGGATTTGCCGTGGTTGCCAATGAAATCAAGGAGCTGGCCAAACAGACCGCCGCAGCGACCCAGGATATCAAGGAAAAAATCGAAGGCATCCAAGGTACCACGACCGTAACAGTGGGGCAAATCAGCGAGATCAGTTCGGTCATCACTCACGTCAACGAGGTGGTGGCCAATATCGCGACGGCGGTGGAGCAGCAGTCGTCCGCCACCCGGGAAATCGCCACCAATGTATCCCAGGCATCCCAGGGGATCCAGGAAATGAACCAGAACGTGAACCAGAGCGCTGCGGTATCCGCTGAGATTTCCCAGGGCATTGCCGGTGTGAGCGGTGCCATGGATGAGATGGCCAGCAATGGTTCGAAAATAAACCTGAACGCCCAGGCACTTTCCGAGCTTGCCGACCAACTGAAACGAATGGTGGATCAATTTAAAATTTAATCATTGACCATGACGTGGGGATCGAACGTGCCCCACCGCAAGGCGCCCATTTCGGCGGCTGATCAAGGAACGCGCCCTTGCTCAGCCGCCGTATACGTAAATTGCCCATCCGCTGTTTGCGCCATAGAAAGTCGCGCGTTCACTGCCTGACCGGATAATCGTAGATCTGCCCCTGCCAATTCCTGATTTTCCAGAAGTCTTCACCTCTTTCTACGACGGACGCCTCGCCGAGCGCCACTTTTCCGCCCCCACCGGGCAGATCGACCATCAGATGCGGCATGCCCATGCCGGAAAGGCGACCGCGCAGCTCCCGCAGCAATCCGATACTTCTCTCCACGGGCACCCTGAAATGGGCCGTACCGGGCACCCGGTCGAGCTGGTGCAAGTAGTAGGGTCGGACACGGATCTGGAGCAGTGCCTCGAACAACTCCTGAAGGACGCAGGCATCGTCGTTCACACCTTTGAGCAGAACGGTCTGGCTGCCCAGCGGTATGCCCGCATCGGCCAACAGGCGGCAGGCGGAAGCGACTTCCGGGGTGATTTCGGCGGGATGGTTGCAGTGAAGATTCAAATACAATGGATGACATCGCGACAATTCGCCGGCCAGGGCCGGGGTGATCCGCTGGGGCAAAACCACCGGGATCCTGCTGTGGATGCGCAGTAGTCTCACATGGGGAATGCCCCTCAGCGTCTCCAGTATGTGAACCAGTTGCGTATCGCTGCGCATCAACGGATCGCCGCCGGAGAGCACGACCTCGTTCACCTGAGGGTGATGCCGGATGTAGTCGATGCCCTGGCCGATGGATTCCCGGGGGACCTGGCGGCCATCGGCCACGCGCCGCTTGCGCATGCAGAAACGGCAGTGCACGGCGCATTGATTGGAGACGAGAAACACCACCCGGCCAGGGTAGCGGTGAATGATCTGAGGCGCCGGAGACTGATCTTCTTCGGCCAAGGGGTCGTTTTCCCGATCCAAATCGTCGAGCTCTTCGGCCCGGGGAAGCAGTTGGCGCCCGATGGGTCCGTCCGGCGTATCGATCAACCCCAACACATAGGGATTGATGCGCATGGGGAAATAGTCGGTCACGGCATCCAAAGCGCCAACACAGGCCATGAGGTGACCAGGCAGGTCGCGCAGATGAACCATGTTTTTATCAAGGATGCTTTTCCATGGGGCCGCGGTTGTGTCGGCGATGTCACGGGCCGGATGGCGCAACGGTGAAATGCTCTCGATCGATGCCATTTTTTAGACGTTGAACCTGAAATTGATAATATCGCCGTCTTTGACTTCGTAGGTCTTGCCTTCCAGGCGCACGGTCCCGAGTTTACGGGCCTCGGCATACGAACCGGCGGCCATCAAATCGTCGTAGGCCAATACTTCCGCACGGATAAATCCTTTTTTGATATCCGAATGGATGACCTCCGCTGCATCGACGGCAGCGGTTCCCTTCCTGATGGTCCAGGCCCGCACCTCGTCTTCGCCCACGGTGAAAAACGACATCAACCCCAGCAGCGCATAGGACGCTGTAATCATCCGATCCATGGCCAGGTCACGGATGTCGAATTCGGCCATGAACTCCCGGGCCTCTTCCGGGTCCATTTGCCCCAGCTCCTGTTCCAGCTTGCCACGAACGGCCACACAGGTTTCCTGGTCGGCCCATGGCCCCAGGTCCGGCAGCGATTCGTCCTCGTCCTCGTTGTTGAAGAGCACCAGGCAGGGTTTTGCCGACAAGAAGGCATATCCGCGCAGAACATGGGCGCCGGCCACTTCGGGAAAGTGGCGCAGCGGCTTTTCCTGGTTCAGGATGGCCGCGCAGCGTTGGATCAATTGCTGCTCTTCGGGATTGGGTTTTTTTCCTCTCTTCTGATCCAGGACAAAGCGCTCGAGACGCTTTTCGACCACGACGAGATCGGACAGTATCAACTCCTGGTCAACGGCCTGGAAATCGGCCTGGGGCGTGTGCGCCGCCAGACCAAACCCGCTGAAATTACGGATGACGTGCAGCAGGGCATCGCAATCGCGAACCTGGGTCCAGATGCTCTGCTCCCTGGCCTTCTCCTTAACATGCTCGGATGGTGACGGTAACAAATACTCCACCTGGGCAAAGATGGTTTTGCGGGGTTGATACATGGCCGACAGCCGGTCCACCCGATCATCGGGCACCTTTACCGTCCCGATGCGGCTCTCTTTGCGCTGGAGCGTGTCGAGACGCGACTTGGTCAACGCTTCGAAAAGGGTGGTCTTGCCTGCCCCGGTTTGTCCGATCAACCCCAACTTCATAAATCTCTCCCCATATCTGACTTGCCGGCCAATGCCCGAAACGGCGAATCACTGCGCCCGTTCCAACATCCTCGGCCGCGTTTTAGACGGTCACAAAAGGGGTACTTGTATCGCCGATCCGGCATCAAGGCAAGGACAAAGCCGGCAGCAGTTCTATCTGCATGTGATTCGATCTGATGGAAATAATTTCCAAAAGTTTTTTGATAAAAAACCTGAATGGCATCGAAAATGGCAGGCGTGGATGGGGCAGGTGGCTTCGGCCACCTGCCCCATCCACGCCGAATTTAATGAATGGCATTCAGTTAGAATCGCTGCAAAGACGGAGAATGATTTGACATCAGAAACCAATTTCGGTAGGGGCACATGGGTTGGCATGGGGTCACCCTGTTTCGTTCAGCATTGGACATCGTCATCACGCCTTACCGGCATCAGGCGCCATGGAACCCACGGGCAAGGACATCGAATCGCACAAAACACCTGCCGAGCGGCGGCAACCTGGAGCCGCCCTGTCCAGGTGCGATGAGCGCCTGCCGCGCCATACGTCACATCCTGTGATGCCGGCAAAACCCAAACAAACTCCAAACCAAAGAAAACCAACTCGTGCTGACTATGCAACCGATGTCATCTATACCATGGATGATAAAGGGGGTATTACAATGGTCAACAGGGCCATCAGCGCCTTGGGCTATACCCAGGAGGAGTTGATCGGCCACTTTTTTCTCGAATTCATCTATAAAGAGGACCGCAACCGCATGGCCAGGGCTTATATCGGTGCGCTTGCAAACCGCCAAACGCGTGCCCAATCGCTCCAATTTCGCATCCTGACCAAATCCGGTGAGATTCGATGGCTGGAGGCGAACGCGATCATCGCGTTCGACCCCCAAGGGGAATTTGTCATGCACGAGGGCATGTGCCGCGATATTACCGATAATTTTCAAGGTGACCTTCCATCGGCCACAACCAGTGAAGGGCAGGATGCCAACGCCCAGGACGGGAGAGATGAATTTCTGTCTGCCGACAACGAATGGCTGCGGGGAATGGATACGCCACTCAAAAGAAGAGGCCGGAAACGTGACCGTGAAAAAAACCTGGAGATGGAGAAGGCCAATCTCGAGGAAGCCAATACCGCATTGAAAGTATTGTTGAAACGACGCGAGCTGGACAAGCGTGCGCTCGAGGAACAAGTGATGTTCAATATAACTCGAATGGTGCTCCCCTATTTGAAAAAGATTGCAAAGGAGAGCACCGATTCACGCCACAAGGATTATGTCAGCATCATCGAATCGAACCTCAACGATATTACGGGCAATTTTTCCCGGCGGTTGTCGCTGGGTTTCTATGGCTTATCGGCCGCCGAATTGAAGGTGGCCAATTTCATCCGCCAGGGCAAAAACACGCGCCAGATAGCCCAGCTGCTGGGGTTGTCGCCCCGCACCATTGATACCTACCGCCACAGTATTCGCAGCAAGCTTCATATCAAGAACAAAAACGTGAACCTGCGAACATTTCTGATGTCCATTAAATAGTGCCCATCCACAAATGGCCAATTTGCCCGATATCTGCGTTCTGCTCAAAATTTTATCCTCGGAATATCGACTATATGCCTGCGGTAAAATTTTTCGCACGCCTTGATCTCAACCAAATTTGCCTATTTGTGGACGGACACTGAATAGTGCACGTCCACAGTAGCTATTCTGGCTGAAGGCTATTGATTAAACCCGACCCGGGTGGGACAGGTGGCCAGGGCCACGTGCCCTGCCCAGGCCTCCACGACCGTTGCCATGCGAATTATCGATCAGAACGCTTAGGGATACTTCAATCCGTTGTTTAAGAGATGCCGGACCCTTCGGCCGGCATGCTGAGCAGGATTCTGTTGAGATGTTTCAACTCCGTGTTCAGCTCGATGAGTTTGGCTTCGATGAGCAGCGCCAGCACCGTCATTCTGTTTTCCGGACTACCGGCCTTATCCAAAATCGTATCGATTTCGTTCTGAAAAGGTTGGTATTGGGGATACTGATCCAAAAAGCGCGCCCGTTGTTCAAGGGCTTCGGCGAGCTTTCGATCCGGGTCCCACGCCTCTGTCGTCCGACACTGGTTCTTTTTCAGGTGTATAAGATGTGCCATGGGCCCCTCCTCTCTTTATGTGCAATGCCGATTTTTGTAATGCAGTTTTAATCTATCACATGCACTGCATGATTTCAAAGCATCAGCACGCTTTTCAGGATTTCAAGCGGAATGGACGGGTTTAAATGGATTGCGCCACGACGATGTCAATCGCTTTCGGCCGCGTTTTTTCTCAGCAGGGCGATGATGTCGGCCACCTGGGACTCGGCATGGTCGCGTTCCAAGCGGCAGGCCCCCGCGCCGCGATGCCCCCCGCCGCCGTAGCAACTCAACAGCTTGCCCACGTTCACCCTGCAGCCGCGGTTTAAAATACTGTGGCCGAGCTTGACCACGACGTGCGGCCCTTCATCGAATAATTTGACGTTGACCACGGCGTCCGGGAAAAGCGAGTACACCAGAAAGCGGTTTCCATCCGGTGCCGGTGAGAGCCCTCGAAAATCGGTGATGGAGACGTGGCCGTCCAACTCTGTATAATCGCGCAAGGACCTCTCGTACTCCCGATTGGCCACCACGGCGTCATCACATCGCCGGCGCACCGTCGTATCCCGCATGACCGGTTCGATGTCATCTTGTGCTCTGAGCAACGACACCAGGTGGTCGCAATAGATCGCATCCTCAAGGGAACGCCGGGTGGCAATCGACATGGAAAGCAATACATAAGGATACTGCTGGGGATGGAGAATCTCATCCAGGGTCAGTTGGGCGGAATCGATCCGATCGGCCTGGCGCACCAGCTCCTTGAAGCGCCCGTTCCATCGGTCTTGAAAAAATTCGTAAACCAAACCGGCTGCCGATGGCGCGATACGAAAAATGCCGGGATAATCCCTTTCAGACACATTGGAGACGTGGTGATCGAACCACATGGCGATGTCGTCATCACCGGCCAACGGCAGATTGGCCAATACATCGCCGGGCAACAGCCGAAAGCGGCCATTTTGAATGTCGCTGGGTTGTGTCCAGCGCAAGGGCAAATCGCCGCCCAATGCCTCTTTGAGCAGCACCGCACAGACAACGCCATCAAAATCGGGCCGAGAAATGATTCGCACGGTTATTGACCTGGTCCGGCCTGGCCGGAAGTTGTAGGGTGTACCGATTACGATTTCGAAGAATTGTCAACGTAGCAATAACGATCGCCATTTGCAAATATCGGAACGGCATTCAAAAAAAGATTACCGCTGGAAACGCAACACTTCGAAGCCATGCTTACAGAGGCTGGCCATTCGGTGCTCTTTTCGATAATATTTGACCGCTGCCGTCGAGGACAAAAAGCAAATGGCCCGCCTGCGTTGCGTAATTGATCAGATCTTCGAAGATGATGGCCTGAATTTCCATGGTCTGACCCCGATTTTTGGCCAGGTGCAGGATCCCTTGCATGGCGGCATCCCTATCTTTGAACAGCGGAATAAAATGGATATCGTGTTCGGCATCATACTGGCCGATGATGGTTTCGTTATTGCCTGGATTCTGTACAGCCACATAAACCCAGGCATGAGGATCGATCGTCGTGTCCATAGCTGATGTCCCTGACGGTGGTCTTGTTAAGGGCCCATCCACAAATGGCCAATTGGTCATTTCCTGTATGGGCTCGCTTTGTCCATGGATAACCGAAGAACGGCAACGGCATCCATCGCCCTTGCCTAGTGATAAAAACGTGTCGTAAATCTGGTCTTATATAGAGAATGCGGCCATCACCTGTCAAGGACAGGGATAGACGTCCAGCCAGGTCGTTTTACCTTTGCCATTGGCTTCGAAAGACCGGTCTGCCTACAAAATCGGTTTCACAGGGAATGGGAAATAGCGCTTTACATTTGTCTCGACTTGATTATATTTTGCGCGGTCGACCGATTGGAAAAATAAGGAGCCACCCATGGAACAGAGTTTCATCCTGCCCCAAGAATTGCAAACGTCATTTCAAAGAATTATGCCGTATATGTCGGCCAGGTTGCGAAACGATCAACAGAGCATCGAGGCCATCGCACTCTATCTGAAACTCGGCGGAGAAAGGCTCGCCAGAATAGCTATCGACGCCTACAACCAGACCCACCGACTCCAGGATGCCGCCGATCAGAAGTTGCGCCTCGAAGAGACCCTGCTCGCCAAGCAGATGGAAAATGAAAACGATGACGATGAAGACGAAGAGGAAGACGCCGAAAGCAATACTGAAAATGATGACCCGGACAATGATGGCTATTAGGTCGTCGGCCGGTATCCGCCTCATCTTCTAATGGCCGCCCTGCCCCCCAAGCCGGAGAGCCGGGCCGATAAAACCGACTCCGCCCGATCGACAACAACGCCACCAATTCAAAACCCCACAGAACACAGCGACGCGCCCACACCGGTATTCGCCCATTTAGATGCCCAGCAAGCCCGGACCTACAGTCTGGTCCTGGCCGCTTCAGGCATCGCGCATGGGATGTCTCATCGGAGGGGACGCTGGTCGATCGGCGTGGCGCGCAACGACCGTGCGGGGGCACAACGGGCCATATCCTTGTATCGGGCCGAAAACCCGATGGCACCTGATCATGATGCCCCGCATTCGCCATCGTCACCGCGGTCCATTTCCGCCCTTTATGCTGCCCTGTTGTTGATTGCCGTTCATGCGGCCGTGACGACCAGCCGGCAAAAGGGTGCATTGATTTCAACCTTTGGCGCCGATGCCCGCCAGATCCTGGATGGTGATGTCTATCGCTGCGTGACGGCGCTGCTGTTGCATAACGACATTTCCCACCTGCTGGCCAATCTGGTTGGCACGCTTCTCTTCGGCACCCTGGTGTCCGGCTACTGTGGCTGGGGAATCGGATGGCTTCTGATCGTGCTCTCCGGCGCCCTGGGCAATGGGTTGACCGCTCTTTGGTATGGCGACCAACACCTGTCCATCGGCGCCTCGACCGGCATCTTCGCGGCCTTGGGAATCTGCGCCGTCATGGCGTTCTGGCGGCGCTACCAACACCACGGTCAAAGAGGGCGTTCGTGGCTCTCGCTGGCCGGTGCACTGGCCCTGCTGGGCTGGCTGGGCAGTTCACCCCGCAGTGATCTGGCAGCGCACCTGTTCGGGCTGATAGCGGGCTTCGGTTTTGGCGGCCTCTGCCTATGGGTTCTCGACCGGCCAACATCCTGGACGCTGCAAACCGCGTCGTTTTTTTTGACCGTCGCACTCCTGTTGGGAAGCTGCTGGTGGGGTTATGCCAAAGGGGGCCTCTAACCCCCTGGAGATCCGTCTTAAAGCGGGTAGGGGGTCAAGCTCTCGCATCCGTCGGCGGTGACGAGAAGGGTCTGCTCGAACTGGGCGGACAGGGAACCATCTTTGGTCACCGCCGTCCACTGATCCTCCAGGATGATCAATTCGAAGGTACCGAGATTGATCATGGGTTCGATGGTAAACACCATGCCCGGGACCAGATGCACTCCCTGGCCGCGCTGGCCAAAATGCGCAATCTGTGGCGGCTCGTGAAAATCGAAGCCAACGCCATGGCCCACGAAATCGCGCACCACGGAACAGCCCTGGGCCTCCGCGTAGGTTTGAATGGCCCAACCGATATCGCCGATCTGGTTGCCCGGTCGCACCATGCCGATTCCCTCTTTCAGGCTTTGTCTTGCCGTTTCCACGATTTTACGCGCTTCCTGGCTGGGTGTCCCGATGAAAAACGTCTTGTTGGCATCGGCATAATAGCCGTCCAGTATGGTGGTCACGTCCACATTGACGATATCGCCGTCTTTGAGAACCCGCGGTCCGGGAATACCGTGGCAAATCACCTCGTTGACCGAAACGCAGACGCTTTTGGGAAAACCACGATAGTTCAAGGGCGCCGGGATCCCCTTGTGCTGAAGGGTAAACTCGTGGACCCAGGTATTGACGGCCTCGGTGGTGATGCCAGATTCCAGGCGGCTTTCCACCAGGTCCAGAGTCTCTACGACCAGTCTGCCGGCGCGCCGGATACCGGCCACATCGGCTTCCGATTTCAACTTGATTTTAGGCATTTCGGGATGGGTGCGGGGACGCGTCGGCCCCTCCTTGCCCAGGCAGCAATGTTTGTATTTTTTTCCACTACCGCATGGGCAGGGATCGTTTCGTCCGACTTTTACGCCTCTGACCGGCTGGTTTACCCTCACGTTTCACCTATCGTAGTTTATTTATGGTTCTGGGGAGTTACCCCTATGCGTGGGACCAACTTATACCCATCCCCCCATGGTGTCAATGTGCCGGGGAAATAACGTCGACACCCCGCTCGATCAACAGTTCTAACTGAAAATGTTCACTCTGAAGAACATGCCTTACAAAAGGTGACGGCACCGTAAAAAGGTGTTTGATAAAAGATTTTGCATCGGCCACCTGTTCCACCCTCGCCGGGTTTAATGAATAACGTTCAGTTAGAATCCCTGCCGTTCGACCCAGGCGGTAGACAATTTCAATCCTTGGGGGTATATAAAATCGACCCTCACCTATATCTCATCAAACAAGGAGGCCTGGGTTCAGAATGGATCAAGATTGGGAAAATCGGATATTGTGCAGCGACGAGAGCTGTATCGGTGTGATCGGCCCTGATGGTCGCTGCAAAGAGTGCGGTCGTCCGTATGAAGGTGAACTGCCCGGCACCTTAGCAGCCGGGCCATCATCGACGGAAAGCGAAGCGCAAAAGGAGCACAACTCCGATAGCGATGATGATCTCGCGCCAGACGACGAAACGGACGTCTCCGACGACGAATGGGCGCAACGCAGGCTGTGCAGCGATGAAAACTGTATCGGCGTCATAGGGCCGGACGGCCGCTGCAAGGAGTGCGGCAAGCCGGCCTAACGGTAGTGGCTGTAATGAACGCCGAAGCGTTTGGCTTTATAGGCAAACTTTCGGACCGTCGTTTTCAACACCTTGGCGGCCTCGGTAATGTTCCCCCGCGTATTTTTCAAGGCATCGATGATCATCTCTCTTTCCAGGTTGGCGACGGCATCCTCCAGGGAAAGTTCGGGCAGGGTGTCGGATTCCTTTCCCGTTTGCAGGGTGGGCGGCAGATGGTAGCTGTGAATGACGCCGCCGTCGCATAGCAGCACGGAACGCTCGATGCAGTTTTCCAATTCGCGCACATTGCCCGGCCAGTGGTAGTCCATCAGCATGTCGATGGCCGGCGTGGAAAACCGTTTGATATCCTTGTCATTCTCTTTGCTGTACTTTTCGAGAAAATGATCGGCGAGCAGGAGAATGTCGGTCTTGCGCTCCCGCAGGGGCGGCATGTAGATGGGAAAGACGTTGAGCCGGTAATAGAGGTCCCCGCGAAATGAGCCATCCTCCACCGCCTTTTCAAGATTTTTGTTGGTGGCGGCCACAATCCGCACATCGACCTTGATGGTCCGCTGACCGCCGACCCGTTCAAACTCCTTTTCCTGGAGCACGCGCAACAGATTGGCCTGCACATCCAGGCCGATGGAACCGATCTCGTCCAGAAAAATGGTTCCTTTGTGGGCCAGTTCGAACTTGCCCAGCTTCTGTTTGATGGCCCCCGTAAAGGCCCCCTTCTCGTGGCCGAACAACTCGCTTTCGATCAGGTTGGCCGGAATAGCGGCGCAGTTCACTTTGATAAACGGCCCTTTGGCCCTTGGGCTGTTGTAATGGACCGAATTGGCCACCAACTCCTTGCCGGTGCCGCTCTCCCCACGCACCAGGACCGTAGCGCTGCTCTTGCACACCTGGGAGATCATCTGGAACACCTCGCGCATCTTGTTGCTGTTGCCGACGATGTTCGTCACCCGGTACTTGTTTTCCAGCTCGTCGCGCAGCCGTTTGTTTTCTTCGCGCAGCTGCTCCTTCTCCCGACGGATGATCTCTAAATTGATCACGTGCTGGGCGATCATGGTGGCCACCACGGAGAGCAGTTTCTGGCCATCCTTGAGGGAATAGTGTTGATCATAAGGGCGGTCCACGCTCAGGGCGCCGACCACCTGGTTTCCCTTTTTGACCGGAACGCAGATGAACGAAAGCTCTTCGTAATCCTTTAATTTCTTACGCACGGCGGTGCGGTCCAGAAACATGGGCTCCTCGCTGATCTTGGGGATCGCCACGGCCTTGCCCGTTTGAATCACCCGCCCGGTGATGCCTTCGCCCAATTTGTACTTGACGCGCTCGATGGTGCTCAACGACAGGTGGTGGGCTACCTCGATACTGATCTCGTTGTGCAGAGGGTCCAGTATCGAAACCGTGCCGCGCACCATATTCATCGAACTGGACAGGATATCCAGGACTTTATATAAGGATTTTTTAAGTTCCAGATGCTCGTTGAGGGCCTGGCTGATTTCGTACAAAAGGGTGATTTCTTCAATTGGTTTCATCTTGCGTCTCACTCGCGCTCAAGAGGTTATCAACAATTTTGCCAATGCGAGCTCACACCATAACAAATTTGTAACAAATGGCAAGCACAACCATCCTGCATATCGATATGGACGCCTTTTTTGCGTCCGCGGAGCAACTCGACGACCCGTCCTTGCGCGGCCGCTGTGTGGTAGTGGGCGGTTCGCATCGCGGTGTGGTGGCGGCGGCCAGCTATGAGGCACGCAAATTCGGCATCCATTCGGCCATGCCGATGTTTCAGGCCCTTCGCCGATGTCCGCACCTGGTTGTGGTGGCACCCCGGCGCTGGCGTTACAGCGAGCTATCGCGGCAGATCATGCATGTCCTCCGTTCGTTCAGCCCCCTGGTGGAACCGATTTCCATCGATGAAGCTTATATGGATATCAGCGGCTGCCAAAGACTGCATGGCACGCCGCGCGAAACCGCCCTGGTCGTCAAGGATCGGATTTACAGCCAAACCGGTCTCACCTGCTCGGTGGGCATCGCGCCCAACAAATTCATCGCCAAAATCGCTTCGGACATGCACAAACCCGATGGACTGACCGAAATCCGCCCGGATCAAGTGGCCTCGTTTATCGACGCACTGCCCGTCGGCAAAGTGCCCGGCGTGGGACGCCATGCCCTACAGATCCTGAACGACTGCGGCATTTACACCCTGGGGCAGGTGCGCCAATTTTCCATTGACCAACTGGTCAGACGACTGGGCAAATTCGGATACCGCCTGGCGGCACTGGCCCGCGGCCGGGACGACTCACCCGTGATTCCCGAAAGCGAGGCCAAATCGATCAGCAGCGAAACGACATTGGCGCAGGACACACGGGACCGCAACAC